>Ga0116154_10003967_pt1 | contig 10203 bp, 8 predicted proteins | sample AD_UKC030_MetaG_FD_89898 | JGI IMG/M metagenome (GOLD analysis project Ga0116154, IMG submission 89898) | Active sludge microbial communities of municipal wastewater-treating anaerobic digesters from USA - AD_UKC030_MetaG | ecosystem: Engineered > Bioreactor > Anaerobic > Digestate | place: USA...
CTCGCGCTGATCAACGACGTCCTCGACATCTCCAAGATCGAGGCGGGCCAGCTCACGCTCGCCACGGAGACCTTCGACCTCCGGGCCTCGCTCGCGAACCTGGTCCGCTCCGCGGCGCCCCTGGCGGAGAAGAAGGGGCTCTCGCTCGAGCACGAGGTCGGCCCCGGGGTCGGGGAGATGACGAGCGACCGGCGCCGCGTGGAGCAGATCGTCCTCAACCTCCTCTCGAACGCTGTGAAGTTCACGGACCGCGGCTCTGTGCGGCTCGTCTGCACTACCGAGGGTGAGCGCGCGACGATCCGCGTCGCCGACACCGGGATCGGGATCCGCGCAGAGGACCTCGACAAGCTCTTCCGGCCGTTCCGGCAAGTCGACTCCGGCACCTCCCGCCACTACGACGGGACCGGCCTCGGGCTCTCCATCAGCCGGAAGCTGGCCGAGCTGCTCGGGGGTAGCATCGACGTCGAGAGCGAGCCGGGCCGCGGAAGCACGTTCACGGTCGTCCTCCCGCTGACAAGGAAGGCCCCATGAAGGCGAAGATCCTTTACATCGAGGACAACACCCAGAATTTCTACCTCGTCAACTTCATCCTGACCGCGGCGGGAAGCGAGGTGGTCTGGGCGAAGGACGGCCCCGAGGGCGTCGAGAAGGCGGCGCTGGGCTGGGCCGACCTGATCCTCCTCGACATCCAGCTCCCCGGAATGGATGGCTACGCCGTGGCGCAGGCCCTCCGCGGGAATCCCGCCCTCTCCAGCACCCCGATCGTCGCCCTCACGTCCTACGCGATGGCCGGCGATCGGGAGAAGGCTCTCGCCGCCGGCTGCACCGGCTACATCGAGAAGCCGATCGACCCGGGGAGCTTCGCCGCCCAGGTCGAGCGGCACCTCCTCTCGGCGCGGTCGGAGGGCGGGGCCTCGTGAGCCGGGTCCTGATCGTCGACGACATCGTCGAGAACCGGTACCTCCTCGAGACGGTCCTGAAGGCGGGCGGCTACGAGGTCGTCTCGGCCGCCAACGGGGCCGAGGCGCTCGAGACGGCCCGGATCGCCCCGCCCGATCTCCTCGTCACCGACATCCTGATGCCGGTCATGGACGGCTTCGAGCTCTGCCGCAGGTGGAAGGCCGACGAGGGGCTCCGCGGGATCCCGCTCGTCTTCTACACCGCGACGTATACCGACTCGAAGGACGAGGCCCTCGCGCGGACGCTCGGGGCCGACCGTTTCCTCGTCAAGCCTCTCCCGCCGGACACGCTGCTCGAGGAGGTCCGCGCGGCGCTCGAGACGCCTCGCGCGGAGAGCCCGGCGGCGGACGCCGGGGAGGTCCTTCAGGAGTACAGCGAAGCCCTGTTCCGCAAGCTGCAGAGGAAGGTCGCCCAGCTGGAAGCGGAGGCCGCCACGCGAAGGAGGGCCGAGGAGGAGGTCCGGGCGCTGAACGCAGAGCTGGAGGAGAGGGTCCGGACGAGGACGGCCGAGCTCGAGACGAGCATCCGCGAGATGGAGGCGTTCTCGTACTCCGTCTCGCACGACCTCCGCGCCCCTCTCCGCGCGATCGACGGGTACTCCGCGCTCCTCGAGTCGGAGGCGTCGGCGAACCTCGACGCGGAGGGCCGCGAGCTGCTCCGGAAGGTCCGGGCGAGCGCCCGGACGATGTCGACGCTCATCGACGAGCTCCTCGAGTTCTCGCGGACCGGCCGCTCCGAGCTCCGCCGCACCCGCCTCGACATGTGCGAGATCGTCCGCTCCGCCTTCGAGCAGGTGACGACGCCCGCCGAGCGGGAGCGGGTGGAGCTGCGCGTCGACGCCCTCCCGCCCGCCGACGGCGACGCGGCGCTCGTCCGCCACGTCGTCACGAACCTGCTCTCGAACGCCGTGAAGTTCTCGTCCGGCCGCGAGCGCGCCGTGATCGAGGTCGGGAGCCGCCGCGAAGGCGACCGCACCGCCTACTTCGTGAAGGACAACGGGGCCGGGTTCGACATGAGGTACGCCGACAAGCTCTTCGGCGTCTTCCAGCGCCTCCACAGCCCGGCCGAGTTCCCGGGCGTCGGAGTCGGGCTCGCGATCGTCCAGCGCATCGTGACGCGGCACGGCGGGACGGTCTCCGCCAGGGGCCGTGTGGGCGAGGGAGCCGAGTTCACGTTCTCGCTCTGACGTGCGCGCGCGCCGGCCCCGGCGCCCCCGGCTACGTCTCGCCCTCGACGACCTCCCCGAACGTCCCGAGCTCGGAGCGGATTGCCGCGGCGTCGCCGACGGCGACGATCCGGGCGGAGCCGGTCCCGAAGACGCGCCCCGAGACGCGGCGGACCTCTCCCTTCGTCACCTCCGCGAGGCCCGGGACGAACCGGGCGATCTCGTCGGGGGAAAGGCCGAGGACCCAGAGACGGGCGAGCTCGTCGGCGACCCCGGCCGCCGTCTGGAGCGCGATCGCGAGGGAGCCCGCCTCGCGGCGGAAGGCCCGGTCCATCTCCTCGTCCGTGGCCTCGGTCGTTGCCATCCGCTCCATCTCGTAGAGAACCTCGTTGAGGGCGGCGCCCGTCACCTCCGTCCGGACCGCCGCGAAGGAGCGGACCGTGCCGCACCCTTCGAGCCAGCTCGCCGCAGCGCCGGGCGAGTAGGTGTAGCCCTTGTCCTCGCGCAGGTTCTGGACGAGGCGCGACGTGAAGGAGCCGCCGTAGATCGTCATCGCGAGCTCGAGGGCCCGGGCGTCCCGGTCGGTCCTCGGGAAGCCGAGGTTCCCGACCATGAGGTTCGTCTGGACGGAGCCGGGGCGGTCGAGGACGAGGATGCGCCGCGGACCGCCCGTGGGAGCCGGCGCCGCGACGGGCGGCGGCGCCGAGCCGCCCGCGGCCCAGTCGCCGAACGCGTTCCCGGCCGCCGCGATCGCCTCCTCCGGCTTCACGTCCCCCGCCACGAGGAGGAGCGCGCGTTCGGGCCGGAGACGGCGCCGGGCCTCGGCCGCGAGGAGCCCGGGGGTGACGGCGTCGATCGACGCCGCCGTCGGCGCGATCGTCGCGTACGGGTGCGTGCCGTAGACCTCGCGCGCGAACGCCCGGACGGCCAGGAACGACGGCTCCGACTCGCTCGTCTCGAGCTCCTCGTGCGCGAGGTGCCGCGCGCGCGCGACCCCGTCGGCCGGGAAGGCGGCGCGGCGGGCGACGTCGGCGACGAGGTCGAGGAGGAGCGGCAGGCGCGCGGCGAGACCGTAGGCGCCGATCGTGAGCGAATCGGGCCCCGCGCCGGCGGAGAGGTCTCCCCCGGCCTCCTGCGCCAGGTCCGCGAGGTCGGCCCCGCTGCGCGACGCCGTTCCCTCGCGGAGAGCCGCTGCGAGGAGGCGCGCGAGCCCGGGCCTCCCGGACGGGTCGTCCGAGAGGCCGCCGCGCACGACGAGGCGGGCGCTCGCGAGCGGGACCCCTCGCCACGGGACGACCTGGACCGCGAGGCCGTTCGGCAGGCGGGAAGCGGCGACCTCCGGCATCGGGACGGGACGCTCCTCTCCGAGGGGCGGGAGGCCGTCGGGCGCGTTCACGCCTCCCCCTTCGGCGGGACCTTCACGATCGCCGCACGCCGCTCCGGCGCGAGCCACGCCGCCGCGCGGGAGAGGTCGCCCGGAGAGACCGCCTCGACGAGGCGGGGGAGGTCGAGGAGCGCCTCGGGCGCGCCGGCGATCGCCGCCGCCTGGGCGAGCTCGATCGCGAGGCCGAGGCGGGGCTCGAGCCCCGCCCAGGTGTCGGCGAGGACCTTCGTCTTCACGCGCGCGAGCTCCGCCTCCCCGACCCCGTCGCGGGCGATGCGCGCGACCTCCTCGTCGAAAGCGGCGAGGACCGCTTCCGCCGAGACCTCGCGCCGGTAGCCGATCCGGGAGAGGAAGAGGGTCGTGCCGTCGTACCAGACGCCCCCCTGGAACGGGTTGAAGCCGCCGGAGAGGTCCGTCGCGATCTCGCGCCCTTCGACGAGGCCGCGGTAGAGGCGCGAGGCGCGCCCGTTGTGAAGGAGCTCGCCGAGGACGAGGAGCCCCGCTGCGTCGGCGTGGGTCCGCTCCGGCATCCGCCACCCCATCGCGACCGCCGGCGTCCTCGCGAGAGGCGCCTCCTGGACGAGGAGGACGGGCGCCTCGCGCGGCGGCTCGTGAAGGTCGGGCCGCGCGTACGGCGCGCCGCGCAGGATCGCTCCGAAGCGGCGTTCGGCGAGCGCGAAGACCTCGTCGGCCCCCACGTCTCCCGCGACCGCGAGGACGGCGTTGTCGGGCCGGTAGAACGCGGAGAAGAAGCCCTCCACGTCGGCGAGCGTTGCCGCGTCGAGGTCGTGGAAATCGCCGTATCCGTCGTGCGCGTTCTCCCACTTCGTGAAGAGCGCCTGCGGGAGCTCGCCGTACTCGAAGAGGCCGTACGGGTCGTTCCGGACGTTGACGAGGATCTCCTCCTTGACGACGTCCCGCTGGTTGTCGAGCGACTCCTGGCCGAACGCCAGGCCCGACATCCGGTCGGCCTCGAGGAACAGGATCCGCTCGAGCGCGGACGACGGGGCGTCGACGACGTAGAGCGTGACGTCCGGGCGCGTCTGCCCGTTGTTGCTGCCGCCCGAGGCCTCGCAGACCCTGTCGAAGACCCCTTTCGGGGCGTTCGGCGTCCCCTCGAACATGAGGTGCTCGAAGAGGTGGGCGAAGCCCGAGCGCCCGCGCGGCTCGAGGCGCGAGCCGATCCGGTAGAGGACGCAGAGCCCGAAGACCGGCGCCGACCGGTTCTCCGAGACGACGACCGTCAGGCCGTTCGGGAGGACGAGGGTCTCGACCGGGACCCGCAGCGTCAGGCCTTCAGGAGCTGCCGCGCGATGACCATCCGCTGGATCTCGGAGGTCCCCTCGCCGATCGTGCAGAGCTTGACGTCGCGGTAGAACTTCTCGGCCTTGAAGTCCTTCGTGAAGCCGTAGCCGCCGTGGACCTGGACGGCGAGGTTCGCGACGCGGACGGAGACCTCGCCCGCGTAGAGCTTGCACATCGCCGACTCCTTCGTGACCTTCATCCCGCGGTCCTTCATCCACCCGGCCCGCCAGGTGAGGAGGCGCGCGGCGTCGATCTCGGTCGCCATGTCGGCGAGGTAGTTCTGGATCGACTGGAACTCGGAGATCGGCTTGCCGAACTGCACGCGCTGGCGCGAGTAGGCGAGCGCGCAGTCGTAGGCTCCCTGCGCCATCCCGAGGGCGAGCGCGGCGATCGAGATCCGGCCGCCGTCGAGGACCTGCATCGCCTGAGTGAAGCCCGAGCCGAGCGGCCCGACGAGGGCCTCCTTCGGGACGCGGCAGTCCTCCATGACGAGGGTCGCCGTGTCGGAGGCGCGCAGGCCGAGCTTGTTCTCCTTCTTCCCCGCGCGGATCCCCTTCTGGTGGAGGTCGACGACGAAAGCGGAGATGCCGTGCGTCCCGGCGGCGCGGTCCGTCACGGCCATCAGGACCGCGACGTCGCCGACGGAGCCGTGCGTGATGAAGTTCTTCGAGCCGTTGAGGACCCACTCGTTCCCGTCGAGGACGGCGGTCGTCCGGGTCCCCTTCGCGTCGCTCCCCGCCTCGGCCTCCGTGAGGCCCCAGGCGCCGATCATCCTTCCCTGCGCGAGCGGGACGACCCAGCGCCGCTTCTGATCCTCCGTCCCGAACAGGAGGAGGTGGTTCGTGCAGAGGCTGTTGTGCGCCGCGATCGAGATCCCGACGGAGCCGTCGACGCGCGAGAGCTCCTCGATGACGCCGATGTAGTCGATGTACGAGAGCCCCGCCCCGCCGTACTCCTCGGGGACGATCACGCCGAGCATCCCGAGCTCGCCGAGGCGGGCGATCGCCTCGCGCGGGAAAGCCTGCGCTTCGTCCCACTCCATGACGTGCGGGGCCAGCTCGCTCTCGGCGAACTCGCGGACCATCTTCCGGACGGCGAGCTGGTCGTCGGACAGCTGGAAGCCGAACGGGACGGAAGGGGCGGCACCGACGGCCGCAGGGCTGTCGAGGAGAGTCGTCATCGCCGGACTCCTGGGGCGAGATGCCCGATCTCCCGATTCTAGCCGCGGCTCCGGGAGGGCCGGGTCAGCGCGCCGGCGGGGGCGTACCGCCCGCGGCGGGACGCGCCTCCGGCGAGCCGGAGCGCTCCGGCTCGCTCGGCGGAGGCCAGGAGCCGAGCGAGGTCCCGGGGTAGTAGGCCGCGAGGATCTCGGCGTGCGTCCGGCCCGCGAGGGCCATCCCGAACGTCCCGGTCTGGCAGAGGCCGACGCCGTGGCCCCAGCCGCGGCCGTAGAACGTGTGGACGGGCGCTCCCCGGCCGTCCGCCCCCGTGACGAGCGTGAAGAGCGACTCGGGGAGCGCGAGGGCGAAGCGGATCTCGAGACCGGAGAGCTCGAACGCCTCCTGGTCCGTCGTCACGCGCACTCGCGCCGCGCGTCCCGAGGCGCCGCGAGAGAGGACGTCGACGCGTCGCACGACGCTCCCCTTCCGAGAGGCGTCGCGCTCGAGGAGCTTCCCCATCAGCTCTGCGCCCGTGAAGCGGCGGACCCAGTGTATCCAGGACGACTCGCGCTCGAACAGGCCGTCCGCCGCCGGGACGGACGCCAGCAGGGCGAGCACCTTCCCGTCGCGCGTCAGGAGCCGCACCCGGTCCCCGGGCGCGACGTCGAGCGCCCCGGCCGGCGTCCACGCCTCCCCGCCCCCGCGGTACAGGAGGGCGTCGGCAGAGAGAGCTCGCTCCTCCCTCCCCTTCGCCGTCTTCACGACGAGCCTTCCCGAGGGCGCCCCGACGAGCCGCCCCTCCAGCTCCTCGAGCCCTCCCGTCCGCAGGAGGAGGGAGGCCCAGAGGCCGGCCGCCTCGTGCGGCGTGAAGGGCCGCCGGGTCGGGAGCGGCGTCGGGCCCGCGACCTGGAAGCGGACGAGCGCGGTGAGGACCGTCCGCGCCGCCTCGCTCCACTCCTTCGGGGCCGCGCCCCTCTCGGCCTCTTCCGTGAGGAGCCGCGCGTCGCCGAGGAGCCCCGCGAGGTTCGCGAAGACGGCGTCCGGCGCGAGCGACTTCGGCGGCGCTCCGGCCGGCAGGCCCAGGCGCTCCGTCAGGAGGGTGCGTGCCGCCTTCAGGTCGGCCCAGGAGGCCCCCGCCCGCCCCGCGGCATGGAGGAGCGCCGCGCCGCGAACGGCGAGCGCGCCGAGGTCGTGGCCCGAGGCCGGTGTCGCCGAGGCGATCGCGATCCTCTCCTCGCCGCGGCACGGCACGGAGCGCAGGTACGGGAACGCCTCCCGCGAATAGGACGGGAAGACGACGACGGCGTCCTCCGTACGCCCTCCGCAGGTGGAGGTGAAGAGGGCGTCGGCCGGGGCGCCGTTCCAGACGAGGACCTGCCCGGCGGTCGCCCGGACCGCTTCGCTCGAGAGCGGCTGCTCGGCGCTCGCGCCTCCATAGACCTGGCAGCGCGCGGTCGCGCAGAGGTCGTACCCCTCGGCTGCGAAGTCGCCCCGCCGCTTTACGGCGTAGGTGCGCGCCGCCACGGCCTGCGCCTTCAGCGCCTCGAGCTCGTCGTAGACGCGAGGCCCCATCTCGAGCGGGACGACTCCGAGGAGGTAGTCCTCGAGGCCGACCCGGTTGACGACGTGCAGCGTCCCGCGGGGCGTCGCGACGACGAGAAGCGTTCCCCGGTAGAGGGCTCCGTTCACCGGCAGGAGGGAGCCGTCCGCGGCCGCGAGCTCGAGCGGCGAGGGCGCCTCGCGCCGGCCGTCCGGACCGTCGACGAGGAGCGTCCGGGCCGGCCGCCCCGGATCGGCGAGGCCGACGAGGAACGCCTCCGGTACGGCGTCGCGACGGACCCGGTTGAGGAGCGGGTCGAGCGAGGCGCGGTCGCCCGGCGGTCCGAGCCGCACGGCGAACCGCCCTCCCGCTTCCGCGACGGAAGCCGGCAGGCCGAGCAGGACGCCGAGGCGCGATCCCTCGGCGTCCGCGGCCACGCGCGAAGCGAAGGACCCCGCCTGGACCTGGAACCGCGGAGCCGCGTCGCCCGCCGCGGCCGCGGGCCGCGCCTCGAGCGCGCCGACGACGCGGCGGACCTCGCCGCCGGCCCGGACCAGCCACTCCCCCGGGGGGAGGCGGAACGCAGCGCGGTCGACGGCGATCCCGACGTCGAGCCTCGGCTCGGCGACTCCCGGGAAGGCGGCCGTCGCCGCCGGTGCCGGCGCCGGAGTCGGACTCGGCGTCGGCGAGGGCGCCGGCGGCGGGAGGGCCGTCACCGGGGCGGGCCGGGGCGTGCAGGCGGCGCCGAGAAGAGCCGCCGCGAGGACGGCCGCGATCGAGGACGTCCGCGTCATCGGCTCAGCCGAACGCTCGGGCGCCGTGCGCCTTCCGGAAGTCGTCGGCGTTGATCGGCACGAGCTGCGTCATCTCCCAGAGGCGGCTCCGGACGGGGGCGCCGACGCGCACCTCGAGCGTCTCGCCGCCGCGCGCGTCCGGCTCGTCGGCGAAGTTCGTCGTCAGGATCGTGAGCCGCCTTCGGTTGTAGCGCGTGTTCAGGAGGCCGTAGAGGATCTCGCGGACCCAGTCGGACGGCCGCCTCGCCCCGAGCTCGTCGAGGACGAGGAGGTCCGCGTCCCGGTACGGCGCGACGATGTCGTCCTGGCTCTCGTCGTTCCCCTTTCCGAAGCTCGCCTGGATCCGGTCGAGGAGGTCCGAGAAGTCGCAGAAGAGGGCCGAGGCCCCCTTGGTGTCGACCAGCTCGTTCAGGATCGCGACGGCCAGGTGCGTCTTGCCGACGCCGACCGGGCCCGTGATGAGGAGCCCGGCGTCGACGGCCGGCCACTCCTCGACCCAGCGTTTCGCGACCGCCTTCGCCTTCTTGAGCGACTCGTTGCGGAGGTCCTTGAAGTTCTGAAGGCGGCAGTTCCGGTAGCGTTCCGGGATCCGGGCCGCCGCGCGGCGCACCCTCGAGATCTCCTCCGCCCGGCACTCGCACGGGACGGTCGAGCCGTCCGGGCGCTCGAGCCTTCCGAAACCGCGGCAGACGGGACAAGAGACGGGAACGGCGGGCTCGTCCACGGCGACGATTGTAGGGGGCCTCCCTCCCGGCGTCAGCGGAGGACGGAAAGGAGCCGGCGCGCCTTCACGCCGCGGCGCAGGCGCTGAAGGGCCTGCGCCTCGATCTGCCGGACCCTCTCGCGAGAGAGGTCGAGCTCGAGCCCGATCTCCTGGAGAGTCATCGGCTCGCGCTCTCCCTCGCTCCCGTCCTCCGGTATCCCGAAGCGCCGGCAGAGGACCGCCCTCTCCTTCGGCTTCAGCTCGCCGAGGAACTCGCGCGCCTGCTCCGCCGACGCCCGGCGCAGCATGTCGTCGTCGGCGGAGGAGACCATCGTCTGCTCGAGGACGTCCTCGAGCGTCCGCTCCTGCTCGTCGCTGCCGACCCCCTGGGAGAGCGATTCCGCGTTCCGCGTCACCGACAGGAGCGTCTCGACCGTGGCGGGCTCGAGGCCCGTCCGCTCCGCGATCTCCTCGTGCGTCGGCTCCCGGCCGAGCTCCCGCTGCAGCTCGTCCCGGGCCCGCACGGCCCGGAACTGGTGGGTCGCCTGCTTGTGGGGGATCCGGATCGTCCCGGCCTGCTCGGCGAGCGCGTGGGAGATCGCCTGGCGGACCCACCAGACGGCGTAGGTGATGAACTTGACGTTCCTGTTCGCGTCGAAGCGGCGGGCCGCCTGGATCAGGCCGATGTTCCCTTCGTTGATCAGGTCGATGAAGGGGACGTTCGCCGAGTGGAACCCCTTGGCGTGGTAGACGACGAAGCGGAGGTTCGCCCGGACGAGCTCGTCGATCGCGTCCTTCCGGCGCTCCTCGGGCACGAGCCGGTCCTGGATGACGCGCGCCAGCTCCTTCTCACGCTCGGCGGAGAGGGGAGGGTACTTCGAGATCTCCAGGAGATACCTCCGCAGAAGCCCCGAGTCGTCGTCGGCCCGCCTTTGGTTCAAGGTGCGCACATCGTATCCCGCCGTCCCTCCGGAAGGGAGGGCTCCGGGCGTCAGGACGTGCGGCGAGCCAGCGGCGCCCGCGGGCGGATCGCGAGCGCGTTCTGGGGCGGGTTCGGCCGCCCCGCGGCGCGCGAGGCGTGCTCGGCCGCGACCGAGCGGAACGCTTCCATGAGGCGCTCGACCTCGCCTTCCATCCGGGAGAGGCGGGCGCGAAGGTCCAGGACGACCTCCACGCCCGCCAGGTTCACGCC
>Ga0116154_10003969_pt1 | contig 10202 bp, 8 predicted proteins | sample AD_UKC030_MetaG_FD_89898 | JGI IMG/M metagenome (GOLD analysis project Ga0116154, IMG submission 89898) | Active sludge microbial communities of municipal wastewater-treating anaerobic digesters from USA - AD_UKC030_MetaG | ecosystem: Engineered > Bioreactor > Anaerobic > Digestate | place: USA...
TATACTGATAATGGAATAGGAATCCCGGAAAATATACAAAATCGGATTTTTGACCCCTTTTTCACCACCAAGATGGGCAGTGGCGGTAGTGGTCTGGGTTTGTATATTGTCTATAATCTAATCACTGGGGTACTGGGTGGGACTATTGAGGTCCATACTCTCCCCGCAACCGGGACCGTCTTTACCCTGACTTTGCCCCGCGTCGCCCCTGACCGACCCGCTTTGGGATTCCCACCATGAATAACGATAACTTGCTCCGGTGGACCGATGACGCTGATCAAACCGAGGCGCACCGGCCCTTCAGCGACCCGCCATGGAAGCTGCTGGTGGTGGACGACGATCCGGAAGTGCACAGCGTCACCCGTTTTGTGCTAAACGATCTGCGGATTTTCGACCGGCCGCTCCATCTGGTGCATGCCCACAACGCCCAGGAAGCGCGTGTGCAGTTGCGTCAGCATCCCGATGTCGCCGTGGCGCTGCTGGACGTGGTCATGGAAACCGCGCAGTCCGGCCTCGAACTGGTGGGCTATATCCGCAACGAACTGAAACTGGCCGAATGCCGGATCATCCTGCGCACCGGCCAGCCGGGCTACGCGCCGGAATTGACCGTCATCAACTCCTATGACATCAACGACTATCGCACCAAGGCCGAGCTGACCCACACCCGCCTGATCACCATGGTCAGCACCGCCCTGCGCGCCTACGAACAATTGCGGATCATCGCCGAAAACCGGCGCGGTCTGGAACTGATCATCAATGCGGCCTCGGAACTGATGGAGCGGCACGCCATCACCAGCTTCGCCGAAGGATTGCTCACCCAACTGGCCGCGCTGCTCAAGCTGCCGCTGGATGGTCTGGTCTGCACCCAGCGCGGTTCGCCGTTCGGCGTGGACAGCGACCGTTGTTACGTGGTGGGCGCCGCCGGCCAGTACGCGCCCTACATCGCGCAGCCGCTGGCGCGGTTGCCAAACCCACGGATCGTGTCCGCCATTCTGGATGGCGTTTCAAAACACCAGCATGTATTTGCTGCTGATTACACCGTGCTGTATCTGAAGGCTGCGCCCCATCAGGAAGCGGCCATTTTTCTGAATTCCGGCCATGAACTCGCCGCGCTGGATCGCGCGCTGGTGGAGGTGTTCGCCGCCAACATCACCGCCTGCTTTCGCAACGTCAAGCTGGTCGAGCGCCTCAACTATACCGCCTATCACGATCCATTGACCCAGTTGCCCAACCGCCTGCGGTTCGTCGCTGATCTCGACCAGGTCGCCCGGGAGCGAGTCGAAGCGGTTGTGGCCCTGCTGGATATTGCGCACTTCGCCGAATTGAACGATGGCCTCGGCGAAGATGTCGGCAACCTGCTGCTGGTCGCAGTCGCCGAGCGGCTGCGGACCCGGCTGGAGCCGGCCTGCTGGCTGGCCCGGATTGGCGCCGACGTCTTCGGCGTGCTGGGGCCGGAAGCCCAGGTCAATCCCGCCCGCCTGCTGGCGCTGTTTCATGATCCCTTCCAGGTCGGCGATTACCAGTTGCCCGTCACGATCACCCTGGGCCTGTGCCGCACGCGGGATCCGGTGGATTCCGGCCTGACCCTGCTCAAGCGAACCAATATCGCGCTCAACCGCGCCAAGCACAGCCTCTCCACCCGTCATGAGTACTATCTCGCGGAAATGGAAGACAACACCCGCTGGCGGGTTGAGATCATCCGGCGCCTGCGCCTGGATTTCGAGCGGGGAAAGCTGCAACTGTGGTATCAGCCGCAAATCGCCCTGGCGACCGGCCAGGTTATCGGGATGGAGGCATTGCTGCGCTGGCCGGACGAACACGGGTTCGTCCAACCGCCGGATGTCTTTATCCCGCTCGCCGAATATTCGGGGCTGATCATTCCCATGGGTGCCTGGGTGCTGGAGCAGGCGTGTGCCCAGCACGCCCAACTGACAGCGGCGGGATTTGCGGCGCTGAAAATGGCGGTCAACGTCAGCGTGCTGCAATTTCGCCGGGCCAATTTCGTCGAGCAAGTGGCCCACACCCTCGCCCAGCGCCAAATGCCGCCCGATTTGCTGGAGCTGGAAATTACCGAGAGCATCGCCATGGACGAACCCAGGGTGGTGCTGGACAGTCTGGACGCGCTCAAGCGGCTGGGCGTTCTGATCGCCATTGATGATTTCGGCACTGGCTATTCCTCGTTGGGGCATTTGCAATCCCTGCCCATTGACTGCCTGAAGATTGACCGGGTTTTCGTCAAGGAGATCAAACCGGGCGAAGGGGGAATGCTCGCTGAAACCATCGTCCAGCTCAGCGAAAAACTGGGGGTGACCTCGGTTGCGGAAGGGGTGGAAACTCCGGAACAGGCGGAATTTCTGCGCGGCCTGGGGTGCAGGGTAGCCCAGGGTTATCTGTACGCGCCTGCCATGCCCGCCAACCGCCTGGTCGCCTGGCTGCGAGCACGCGATGCGTCGTAACCACGGGCAATGAGGCGGCGCTTCACCGGATCCCTGTCGGATAGGTATTATTTATGATGGGAAGCAGAGGCCGCAGCGGTTTTCCAGGGTGAATTAAAAACAGGATACCCGTACTATTCTGGCCAACGCCGCATGCGCTCCGAGACTGCCGTGATGACACAAGCAACCCGCATTTCCAGGCTGTCGCCAGGCCACCCCGATCTTCGCAAACCGGCCTCATATGAGGCGCTGGGTAATTTGAACTGGCGCGCGTCGCTGCAACGGCTCACGCTCTATCTCGGCGCGCTGATGAAAAAAGCGTATGCCAGAGCCGCCGCCCTGCAGCAGACGCTCCGTCCTGCCCCGCCGCCGCCAGACCACCGCGCCCCCCCGGAACCTGAACCGGATGAAGCGCTGGAACAGTTCAGCCTGATCCGGTGGTTGAAGCATTTTGTCGTCTATCTTGGGGCCGTGGCGACGATTTGCCTGCTTGGCCTTTATTTCCTCTGGCAGATCCCGTTTCTGAAGGATCCGTCGCAACTCCTGGGAATCGTGGACGACAGCCGCGCCCCCCGACCGACTGCGGCAACCGCACCGCCCGCTGCGCCCGCCGCGCCTGTTCAGGCCGCTCCCAGTCCGCCCGTTGTCAATCCCCCTGCCGTTCCCGGCCAGCCGCCGGCTCCGACCGATGCGGTGGCGACCGCGACCGCGCCCCCCGCCACGCCTACTGCCGCCACCGATGTCCAGCCGTCCCCCGAAGCGCAGCCCGCTGCCGCGTCGCCCGGCCAGGCCGAACAACCGGCCACGCCACCGACCGAGACGGCTGCTGAAGCTGTCCCCCCGCCACCCCCAACGCCGCAGGCGGAAATCGAGCAATTGCTCACCGATGCGCAGCAACAGATGGAAAACCGCCGGTTCACTGCACCCACCAGCGGCAACGCGCTGAGCACCTACCGGCGCATTCTGGAACTGCAACCCGACCATCCGACCGCGCTTGAGGGCATCCAGCGCATCACGACCTACTATCGGGATATCGCGCAACAAACTCTGCAACAGGGGCGACTGGATGAAAGCCTGGCCTATATCAACCGGGGATTGCGCGCGACGCCGCAGAACGACGCCCTGCTGAGTTTGCGCCGGCAGATTCAGCAAGCGCAGCGGGCGGCCAGGCAACGCGAACAGCAAGAGCGGCAACGCCAGGCGGCGCTGGAGGAAATCCAGCGCCAGCAACTCGAACTGATTCGGCAGGAACAACTGCGCCGCCAACCAGACCAACAGCAGCAACCCTGGTGGCGCCAGCCGTCGAATAACAACGACAACAGCAGTGGCGGCTTCAATCAGCGTTGAGCACTGATTCCACGCGGGCGGGCCGGGACCGGCGGGCGCGGAAAAACTCCCGCAGCAGTGCTCCGCATTCCGCGGCCATCACCCCGCCGCTCACCTCGGCGCGGTGATTGAGCGTCGGGGAGTGCAGCAGGTCAAAAACGGTCCCCGCCGCGCCGGCGCGGGGATCCACCGCGCCGAACACGACCCGCCCCACCCGGGCGTGAACGATAGCACCGGCGCACATCGGGCAGGGTTCCAAAGTCACGTACAGCGTGCTCTCCACCAACCGGTAATTGCCCACCCGCGCCGCCGCCGCCCGCAACGCCAGCACTTCGGCGTGGGCGGTCGGATCGCAGCCGCCGATGGGCTGGTTCCAGCCCTCGCCGATGGCTTCATCACCCCGCACCAGCACTGCGCCGACCGGCACTTCGCCCGCCTCGGCGGCCCGGTGCGCCAACTCCAAGGCCCGGCCCATCCAGCGCCGGTCGCGATCACTGGTGGGCATCCATCGCGCATCCATGCGCCTTACTCCTCTTCCTCGTCAGCGGTGGGCGGCGCCGCCGCGCGATCCAGCGTCAGCCGCACCGCCCGCGCCAGGTCCAGTTTCTGAAACGGTTTTTCCAGCAGGGCGCAATCGGCGGGCAACTGACCGGCCATGTCGGTGAAGCCGGACATCAGCAACACCCGGAGCTCCGGTTGCTGGCGACGGGCTTCCAGCACCAGATCGTAGCCACTGATGCCTCCCGGCATGGTCATGTCGCTCAACAGCAAATCCACCGGCGCGTCCGGGGCCAGCAGCGCCAGCGCCTCGCGGCCGGTGGCGGCCTCGCGCACGCGGTAGCCGAACCCGGTCAGGGTCCGGGCTACAAAATCGCGGATGTCGGGATCATCCTCCACCAGCAACACGCGCTCCCGCCCGCGCAGGCGACTTTCGTCCAGCGCGGCTTGCGCGGCGGCGAGGGTTTCCCGGCCCCGGGACGTATGGCGCGGCAAATAAAGTTCCACCGTAGTTCCCGCCCCGACCTGACTGCGGATGCGGACATGACCACCGGACTGCTTGACGAAACCGTAGACCATGCTCAGCCCCAGGCCGGTGCCTGCGCCGAGTTCCTTGGTGGTAAAGAATGGCTCGAAAGCCCGTTCGATCACCTCCGGCGTCATCCCCGTCCCGGTGTCCGCAACGGTCAGCCGCACGTAATCGCCCGCCACTACATCGGGATAGCGGGCGGCATGGGCGGCGTCGAGCGTCACGTTGCCCGCCTCGATCCGCAGGCAGCCGCCGCCGGGCATGGCGTCGCGGGCGTTGATCGCCAGATTGAGCACGGCGTTGGTCAGTTGGCCGGGGTCCACGCGAATGTTCCAGACCGCCGGGTCGGCGGCGGTTTCCAGTTCGATATTCGCTCCCAGAGTACGCGCCAGCAGTTCGGCGATTTCCTGCAACTGCTGGCCTGGCGCCAGCAGACGCGGTTGCAAGGCCTGCTGGCGGGAAAACGCCAGCAGCCGGCGGGTCAGATCGGCGCCGCGCCGGGCGGCGTTCATCGCCGTATGGGCGGATTTGAACAATTCCGGGTTGTCCCGCAGCCCTTCTTCCAGCATGGCCAGGTTGCCCAGAATGATGGTCAGCAGATTGTTGAAATCATGGGCGACACCGCCGGTGAGCTGGCCCACCGCTTTCAATTTCTGCGCCTGATTCAGCGCCATCTGCGCCTGGCGGTATTCGGTCAAATCCTCGGTGAGCACAAAGCAGCCGACCGCCCGCGCCGCCTCCGATTCCAGATGAGGCGGTATGTGCGGGATAAAATAGGCGCGCGCATACCGCCGTTCGACCGGGGTCACCAACTCGAATTCGACGTGGGTGCTCTGGCCGCTCAGCGCCACCTCCACATGCTGGTGCAGCCGCTGCGCCAGCGCCGGCTCCAGCCACTCGCCGAAGGCGTGGTCCAGGAAAGTTTCAGCCGGCATGCCAAACCATTCTTCGTATTTCTGGTTGACGAACCGATAGCGCCGGCCAGCGTCGAGGTAGCCGATCAGGACGGGAATCGTGTCGGTGATCAACCGGATGCGGTTCTCGCTCTCGCGCAGGGCGGCCGTGCGCTCGCGCACTCTCGCCTCCAACTGTTCATGGCTTTCCCGCAATTCCGCCTCGGCCCGCTTGCGGGCGGTGACATCTTCGTAAATGGTGATGAAACCGCCGCCATTGATCGGCTCCCCGCGAATTTCCAGCACGGTGCCGTCTGGACGGGTGCGCTCAAAGCAGTGCGCCTGGAATTCCCGCGCCAGCCGCACCCGTTCCGCAACCTGCGCCTCGGGGTCGCCGGGACCATACTCGCCCCGGCGGGCGTTGTAGCCGATCAGCTCGGCGAACGGCAGTCCTACCCGCATCAGTTCCGGTGGGAAATCCAGCAGTTCGATGAAACGCCGGTTCCAGACCAGCAACCGCAGTTCGTGGTCAAAGATGCTGATCGCCTCGTTCAGATAATCCAGGCTGGCCAAGGTCTGAGCGCCGCGTTCGGCGTCGGACAGGCCGGAGCGCGATTGTTCCGAGGGGAATGCGTTCATTTGGAGCCGCCCTCCAGCAACAACGCTGCGAGCCGGACCAGGTCGGATAGCACCACGGTCAGCCAGACGACAATGCTGATGCCGACGGCGGCGGCAGCGATGTCCTTGATGGCCCGGATTTTTTCGTTTTCGCGGGTTTCCAGAAAATCGCAGACGGCTTCAATGGCGCTGTTGAACAATTCCGCCATCAGAACCAGCCCGGTGGCCAGCAGGATCAGTTCAAAATCCACCCACTGCTGAAAAATCAGCGCCAGCGCCAGGATGATGATGGACAGCACCATCTTGTAAGCCACGCTGAAATCGTAGAGGACAGCGAACCGCAGTCCCGACAGGACGATTTTGATCTTGCGCAGCGGGTGATAGCCGGTTTCGCCGGTGCCGAGAAACTTGTTTCTCATCGCCTCTCCTCGGAGCGCCATTACAGAATTTTTCGCGTCAGGGCGATCCAGCCGATGCCCAGCAGGAATCCGCCCAGCACGTCTGATGGATAATGCACCTGCAAATAGAGACGGGAGATGGCGACCAGGATAATGAGCAACGCCGCGACCGCCAGCGCGGCGAACTGCCATTCCGGCCAGGTCCGGCGGACGATGAGCACCACGGCCAGGGCGAAGGCGACGATTTGCGTCGTGTGGGCGCTCGGAAATGAACCGTCAGCAGGCAGGGCGATCACCGGCTCCACCAGGGCTGGCCGGGGTCGGGCCAGAAGGAGCTTGGCGAGATGAACCCACAACACCGCACCGCCGAGGCCGACCCCCAGCATCAGAGCTTCCCAGCGTTTGTGAAAATACAGCAGGACAGCGCCGAGCAAGGCCGCGAGCGGCGCTAGCACGTACAGCGATCCGAGCCAGGTTACGGCGCGAAAACCACAGTCCAGTCCTTCGGACCGGTGCGCCGCCATCAAGAGCAGAATCTGGTGATCCCAGGACATGAGGATTTCCCGATGAGGTTGCGACTTTGTCCAGTGTACGCCGGCGCGATGCTCCCTCCTACCGCCGTCGTTGGTGGGCTGCGCCTCATCACGCGCCGGTGAAACAAACATCGCAGTTGCGGTCAAATTTTGTGACCGACTGCAATGACTGCATTGGAACCATGATAACGGGGAGGAATGAAAAAATGTCTCGCAAAAGATGGGGGGGCGGGTTCGTCTGGATCGCTGTGCTGGCCCTGACGGCTGGCTGTTCGGGCGGACGGCCACCCTCGAACCTGGGGGTGACCGAAGGCCGGCTGGCGCCGTGTCCGGGTTCGCCGAATTGCGTCTCCTCCGAGGCGACAAACGAGCAGCGGGTGGAACCGTTACCCTACGACGGCGACGCCGCGCGGGCGCGTATCCGGTTGCTGGAGGTGCTGAACGGCATGGAACGGACGCGCGTCGTCCAGTCCACCGGCGATTACGTCCATGTCGAAGTCCATTCGGCGATCTTCGGCTTCGTGGACGACATGGAATTCTATTTCAGCCCGCCGGGGATCATTCAGGTGCGTTCCGCCTCACGCACCGGTTATTACGATTTCGGCGTCAACCGCGAGCGGGTGGAAACCCTCCGCGCCCGGTTTACCGCGACCGCAGAAGCAGGCGGGACGGCGGCGAGATAAAGATTCCCCCATCCCGGTCGGCGCGGGATGGGGGGCGCGTTAAAAGGCGTGCTTACATCGGCTGCGGTTCGAGCGCGCCGTCTTCCACCAGACTCCGGTAGGCGTGCCAGGTCGCATGGCCGATCAGGGGCAGGGCGATGGCCAGTCCCAGATAGAAGGTGACCAGGCCCAGACCGGTGAACAACGCGATCAGCGCGGCCCACAGCACCATGGGGGCCGGATTGGCGCGCACGGCAGCCACGCTGGTCAGGATCGCGGTCACAAAGTCAGCCTTGCGGTCCAGCATCATTGGGACCGACACCACGCTGATGGTGAACACCACCCCCGCCAGGAGAGCGCCGACTCCTACGAACACCGGCAGGAACGTCAGGCCGCTGCCCGAGAAGAACAACTGCGCCGCTGATGCTTCCAGACTCAATTCACGTCCCCCCACCAGGACCGCGAACAGCACCGCCGCCAGCCGGGCCCACACGATCATCACCAAGCCCACCACCACGCCAAACAGGGCGATGGACTGGGCGTTGACGCGCCAGGCGGTCAGCGCCCGGCTCAGGGACACCGGTTCACCCGCTTCCAGCCGGCGGCTGATCTCGTACAACCCCACAGCCAGCACCGGGCCTACCAGCAGGAACCCGGTCGTCAGGGCCAACACCGAAGTAAACTGGCCCTCCACGGTAGCGACCAGCAGGTAGCCCATCAGCACAAACAACAGGCCATAGGCCAGGCTGGCGAAGGGCGCCCGCCGGAGATCGTTCCATCCCGCCCCCAGCCATTGCCAGGGCTGGCTCAGGGTGATCCGCCGCACGGCGGGGAGCGACAGCGCGCTGTCACGAACCGGGATTGTCATCGTCGTCATCGGTGTTCCTCCTTCATCAGGGACAATACAGAACTGGGGTAGACTTGAGGGTCTTCGCACGAATTTGACCGTCAATATTCAGAGACCACAAGCCGTTTGTATAAGTTCAATATAAATATTGCAACCAGATTCTGCTTATTGCAAGCTTTTTTATAGATATTGTAGAAGATTGTTCTCCATATTCATCCCAACCCGACGGAGTTCACTCATGCCAACCCCTTCCGACCAACCGCTGCGCGACCGCGTCAAGCTGCTGGGCCAACTGCTGGGCGATACCCTGCGCGACCAGGAGGGCCGCGCGGTCCTTGAGGCCGTGGAAACCCTGCGCCAGGGCTTCATCGAGTTGCGCCATCAGTCCAAATCCGCGCCAGCCGACCGCGAACCGTTGATGCGCCTCATCGCCGCCCTCAACCCGGACATGCTCAACCACGTCGTTCGCGCCTTCAGCGCCTATTTCACGCTGGCCAACATCGCCGAGGAAAACTTTCAGCACCAATTGCGCCGCCAGCAGGTCCAGAGCGGCAAACCGCTGTGGCGGGGTTCCTTCGACGAGACCCTGCGCACGCTGCGCGCCGCCGGGGTCAGCGCCGGCCAGTTGCAAACCCTGCTGGATCAACTCTGCTTCATGCCGGTGTTCACCGCCCATCCCACCGAGGCCAAACGCCGGGTGCTGCTGGGCGCGCAACGACGGGTGTTTGTGACCAACGGCCAGCTCGACGACCCCGCGCTGAATTCCCACCAGCGGGCCGAGGTGGTCGAAGCGTTGCGCAGCCAGATCCAAATCCTGTGGAAAACCGATGAGGTGCGCAGCTTCAAGCCACAGGTGCGCGACGAGATCAAGAACGGCCTGTACTACTTCCGCGAATCCATCTTCCAGGCGCTGCCGATGCTCTACCGCAACCTGGAGCGGGCGCTGAACGCCGTCTATGGCGACGAGGGCGGCAAGAAAGCGATCCGCATTCCCCGGCTACTGCGGTTCGGCTCGTGGATCGGCGGCGACCGCGACGGCAATCCGTTCGTGACCCCGGAAACCACCGCGCTGGCGGTGCGCCTGCACGCCCAGGAAATCCTGCGCGAATACCTGCGGCGGGTCGAGGAACTGAACCGGCATCTCACCTATTCCAGTTCGCTGGTCACGCCGTCGCCGGTGTTTTCCGCCAGCCTGGACGCCGACGCCCAGCAGATGAGCGCACTGTTCGCCGCTGCGCCCCGGCAATATGCCCAGGAGCCGTATCGGCGCAAACTGTTTCTGATGTACCACCGCCTGCAACACAACTACGACCAGACCCGGGCGCGCGCCGAAGAGCATCCCGAAGCAGCGCCGGTTCCGTTCTGGGGTTATGCGTCCGAACAGGCGTTTCTCGACGACCTGTACCTGATCCGCGATTCCCTGATCGCGCACGGCGACCGTGCGGTCGCCGATGGCGAACTGA
>Ga0116154_10003972_pt1 | contig 10201 bp, 8 predicted proteins | sample AD_UKC030_MetaG_FD_89898 | JGI IMG/M metagenome (GOLD analysis project Ga0116154, IMG submission 89898) | Active sludge microbial communities of municipal wastewater-treating anaerobic digesters from USA - AD_UKC030_MetaG | ecosystem: Engineered > Bioreactor > Anaerobic > Digestate | place: USA...
CCGAGCGTCTCGGCGCTCTTACGCACGGCCTCCGAGAGTCCCTCGCCGAAATCGACATTCCCGGGCTCGATGCCGAGGAGGAAGGTCTCCTTGCCGCTCCGCCGCCAGATGGACTCGGAAAGCCTGAGCGAAAGCTTGTGGGTCGAAAAATCGTTCAACAAATCACCGGTTTCGGAAAACGCCCCGAACATGACGTCTCCGGGACTTCCGCCGAAGCGCACGGCGTCCACCACTACCACGGTGTCCCAGTCGCCTTCGGCGATTTCGAAGGCATGGCTTTCGATGATGTCCTCGGCGTTGACCAGGCGCACGCGAGCTCCCGCGCCGCCGCATCGAAGCGCCTCGACGAGGACCACGCCCGCGCCGTCATCGCCGAGCAGGGTGTTCCCCACGCCCACGATGCAGGCCTTCCGCGAGAGAGCGCCGCGGATGTCGTCGACGAGGATCATTGCGTTCCGTTCTGCCATATGCGGTCCACCGCGCGCGGCGCGGCTATATCTCCTCGCCCAGGGTCTTGATCTGCCGGTAGGTGTATACCGGTCCGTCGGTGCAGACCAGGGTCCTGCCCACCGCGCAGTGCTGGCATTTCCCCACACCGCACTTCATGTGCCGCTCGAGTGTGGAGTAGATGTTTTCGTCGGAAAGGCCCCGCTTCATGAGCTCGCCGATCACCGTGTTGAACATCACCGGAGGTCCGCACACAAAGGCGATAGTGTTTTCGATGGGAAGGTTCGCCTTGTCGAACAGCGTGTGCACGAAGCCCGTCTCCCCTTTCCAGTCCGGGGTCGGCACGTCGACGGTAATGTAGGTCTCGAAGCCCTGGAAGCTCTGCCACTCTTTCAGGTTTTCCTTGTACATCAGATCATCGGGCGTGCGCGCCCCGTGGAGCACCAGCACCCTGCCGAAGTCCTTCTTGTACTGGAGCGCGTGGACGATTGACGACCTGAGCGGGATGAGCCCGATACCGCCCGCAACGTACACCAGGTTTTTGCCCTTGAACTCCTCGAACGGGAATCCGTTGCCGAACGGCCCGCGAATACCCACCTTGTCGCCGGGAGCGAGCGCGTGGAGGGCGCTCGTCACCTTGCCCACTGTGCGCACCGTTATGTGAAACCGGTCATTCTCGGGGCTGGGCGGCAGCGAAACGGCGAACTCTCCCGCGCCGAAGACCGTGCACATGATGAACTGTCCCGATTTGTATTTGAAATTGTTCCAGATTTCCTTGTTGTCGATCGAAAGGTAGAAGGTTTTCACCTCGCGAATCTCGTCCCTTATCTCCTCGATCGTGGCGACCTCGGGCACGGTGATTATCTTTCCGTTCTGGATGTTCAGTACCTGGCTCATACGCTTCCCCTACCTCGTAATTTCCCTTCTGACATAGGTCACGACGTTCGGCAGGCCGATATCGCCGGGACACACCCAGGCGCAGCGGCCGCAGCCCACGCACCCCGGCCTGAGATATTTCTTCATCTGCGAATATGACAGCTTGCAGAAAAAACGCTTGTTGCGGCGGTCCTCAACGGGCTTTCGCGGGTTGTGTCCGCCGGCCATGCGCGAATAGCCCTCGTAGGAACAGGAGTCCCAGGTGCGCAGCCGGTCGGCGCATCCCGCGCATTCCGGGTTGTTGACGTCGGCTATGTTGAAGCACGAGCAGGACGGGCATACGAAGGTGCACGCCCCGCACTCGAAGCACTGGTCGCCGATGTATTCCCAGACATCCTCTTTAACAAAGCCGGTGGTAACGCGGTTCATCACACGCGAGATCCACGCCTTGGAATCGACCGCGATGTCCTCGAACATGGAGATCGATTTGTCCACCTTCTCTTTTTTCAACGCGAGATGTGAGTCGTTCGCCGGGATAAGATCCAGCTTTGCCGCGAACGCCGCGCCCTTTTCGGAGCCCGCCTCGACGAGATACTCATCTCCCAGATCGGTGAGATTGAGATCGAAACCCTCGGTCGCCGCCGGCCCGCTGTCGGTACACACACAGAAGCACTGCTTGAAGGGAGTGACGCAGGTGTTGGTGACGATGAACATCTTTTTACGGTGATTCAGGTAGACCTCGTCGACGAATTCCTGACCCAGAAAGAAGCGGTCAAGGCAGAGCATGCCGGCCAGGTCGCAGGGGCGGAGTCCGACCAGGGCCTTCGGCTCGATCCGGTAATCGGGCTCCATTTTCACTGCGTTCTTCGACCTGTCGTATTCGTAGGCGAGGATGCGTTCCATCTGCGGGAACACGACCGATTTGGGCGGGTTCGACGGGATGGGGGCCGCGAGATTGATATCGGCCACATTGTCCGCCCGGTCGAAAAAGGTCTGTCCCGAACCCTTCTCGATCATGGGGCCGTATACCCGGTATTCCCGGCCGAGCTCCTGTGCGATTCTACCGACGTCGGCTTTCTTGATAAGGAACATGGTCATACCTTCTCAATCCTTACTGGAATCGTTGCGTCTTCTCCCTGCCTGAGAACCTCCGTGTGCCCCAGCAAAAACCGCGATATCATTTCCTGGACGAAATACGGCGCGTAAGCGGTGTTGGGCTTTACATCGTCCGAAACCTTCGCCGCCACGCGCATCTCGCCGTGCGGGGAAACCACGCGCACCGGCCAGCGGTCGCGCACGCCGATCTCCTTCGCGCTCTGCGGACAGATTTCCACGTAACCCTCGGGGTAGTCCATGAGCGTCGCGTTGTATTCGCGCATGGGGATGTGCGTCTTCTTCATGAGGTTGTTCTGGTGCCAGAAATGCTGCGCCTTGCCCACCATGAGCAGGAAGGGAAACTGTTCTTTCGCCGCGGGCACCTCGAAGACGTCGCTGACCTTGTAAAATGAAAGCTTTCGCCCCGCCTTCGCGACATCGAAGCGCCCGGTGCCCTGCGGGTTCTTTTCGTCCACGGGCCACTGCATGCCGAAACCGGTCGAAAGCTTCGAGTGTGAAACACCGGCATAGGAGGGGGTGAGGCGCGCTATTTCATCCATCACCTCGGAGACCTTCGTGTACTTCCACGCCTGGCCCGCCTTTCCGGCGATCATGGAATAGAGCTTCCATCCGGGGAGCAGCCCGTCCTCGGGCTCGATCTTCTTCATGGAGAACTGTATACGCCGTTCGGTGTTGGTGAATGTGGCGTCTTCCTGTACGTAGGTCGCGACGGGCAGCACCACGTGCGCGTACTCGGCGAAGGGGTTTTTGAACGCGCCGACGTAGGCGACGAAATCGAGCTTTTTGATGGCGTCGGCGTAGCGCACGATCCCTTCATCATGATCGACCACGACCAGGGCCTTGAGTTTCGAAGACTGGTTCGACAGCATTTCATAGACAGGCGTCCCAGGCGCGGAGGGCACGTCAGCCTTCCACGCATCGGCGAATTTCTTCGTTACCGCCGCGTCGGCGAGCGACTGGAAACCGGTAAGCAGATCGGGTGCGAGTCCCATGTCGTACCCGCCCTGGAGGTTGTTGAGCCCGGCCACGGGATTGACGCCGCAGCCCTCCTTCCCGACCTTGCCGGCCATGAGGAAGAGATTGTAGATATAGCCGATGGTGTCCTCGTCGAGGCCCGAGATGCCGGATGAAAAGAACACCATGGCCGACTTCGACTTCGCGAGATCGCGGGCCACCGCCTTGATCTCCTCGACCGGAACGCCGGTCCTGTCGGCCACCTCGTTGTCGGGAAGCAGCCCGAAAGCATGACGGAACTTCTCGAATCCTTCGGTGTGCGCGCTCAAAAAGGCGGCGTCGGAGAGATTTTCATCGTAGATTGTTTTGGCAAGCGCGAGGACCGCGAGCTTGTTGGCGCCGGGTTTTACCTGTAAAAATTTCTTCGACAGCTTCGCGATCTGCGTGCGCCGGCTGTCCAGCGTCACCACCATGGCGCCGGCGCGCTCGGCCATGTGGATCTCGCTTCCGATTATCGGGTTCTGTCGGGTGATGTCGATCCCCGCCACGAGGATGAATTCCGCCTTCCGGATCTCTTCCACCGAACCGAGCATGCCGGCCATTCCCGTGCCCGCGTGGAGCACGTTGAGGCTCGCGCGGTGACCGGAGTCGCTGTCGAGACTGATGTTGTTCGTTTTGAACGCCGCGCGCGCGAGTTTCATCAGAAGATAGTGCTCCTCGTTCGAGGAGCGGGGCGATGCGAGAAAACCGATCGACTCGGGAGGATATTTCTTCAGAGCGTCGACCAGGCGCCCCACCGCCTCGTCATAAGAGACCTCTTTAAAACCGCCATCCGCGCGCACCAGCGGTTTCCTGATTCTTTCGGGAGTATCGAGGAGTTCATGGATGTTCCAGCCCCGCACACAAAGACGTCCTTTGCTTATGGGATGGTTCTGGGAGGGATATACCCGGGTGATCCTGTTGTTTTCGACGCCGACGAAGTGGCCGCAACCTGTCCCGCAGAAGGTGCACACGCCAGGTTTTTGATTCATACCATAACACTCCACGCAATAGTATTTCCGTTGCCGGTCGCGCACAGCACCGCCCGCTTTTGAGACCTTGACGTTATACAGGCCCACAAGCACCGCGGACGGCTATACGCAAACCGACAAGACCTAGAGCGGAGCTTATGGAACCCTCACGGGCGGCCTTGTGATTGCTGCGCCTCACACGTGAATCACGCTCCAACCGTAGACCCCACATCGGATTAGTCAATATTATTTTAATGCTAATGAACTGTAATTTATTATTTTTTCTTATTTATACGATTTATGGATTATTGTTATTTTATATTTTACATCTAATAATATATGTCTATATTATAATATAATAAATATATTATCAAATATTGCAAAACACCATTTCCCGCGTTAGTAGTCAGCCAAAAGACACGGGATACGATCGCCGGAAAACATCCGGGCCGGACGGCAACCGGAACACATGAAAAAAATCTGGACGGGGAACGCGCAGACATGTTATCCAAGTTACTGGATAACTTCGCGGCGAATTCCGCCGCGCGAACCACGGGGGAGCGAAAGCTTGAAAACCAAGAGCAAGGGCATGATCGAGGCGGAGATAAGCGAGGCGCTGATCAAATTCGAAAAGGAATATATGGGACGGGGACCCATCGAAACCCGAACATATGTTATTGAAGATATGGTAATCGTCAGGATGAAGGGGGTTCTCACCAGGGCGGAAACCCAGCTCACTAAAAGCGGCGAAGGGCTCGACCTCATCAAGAAAGTGCGCATCAAGCTCATTGAGGAGGCCCGGCCCGTCCTTTTCGCCCTGCTCGGGGAAATTACCGGTCGCGAGTGCCGCAGCATGCACACCGATATCAGCACCGTGTCGGGAGAGCGGGTCCTCGTCTTCACGATGGATTGCGATCTTGAGGCCAGGATTAAAAATACTTGACAGAAAAAGGCGACTGAAAGTATGTTCCGCTGCGATATCGATTGGAAGATTGCGGGAAGATCCTCGAATCCGCGGACGACGGGCGTTCGGCGCGAACTGCGCTGAAATCCCGGGAGCACTACGGGGAGGATCGTCGCACGATAAGCCAGTATCGTTTTTCCTCCCGGCTTTTCCGGGAGAAAAGCGGTAGTGGCTTTTTTTATCGTCTTCAGGCGCACACCGATCCAGGGGCGGAACGGGGCGGTTGCACGCGGAGCGAAGGTGGAGTCTTTTGCATCATATCGGGGGCTGAACCGGTTTTATAAGCCCGGGAGGATGGATAATGATGGTGAAATCACGGCGAGCGCTACCAGTCACAGTCCTGCTCTTCACACTCGCCTGTTCCTCCGCGGGGGAACGGAACGCGACGCCCGCACGCGAAATTTCGAACCGTACCGCCGGAGCGCCGGCACAGAGACCCGAGGCCGCCGTCAGCCCGATGGTATTCAACGAGATATGGGGGTACCTGATGAAAGGCGAGGAGCGGGAGCTCGCGGGCGGGGAGCCGCTCACCGATATCTGTTACTTCGGCGTTCCCATCACCCCCAGAGGCGAACTGGGCGCCGTCCCCGCGCCGCCGCAGCTGCCCGGCGCCCTGCGCTCCCGGGTGAGGGTTCATATCGTCATAACGGAGCTTTCCAATCCGGCACTCACTCATTTCTGCCTGAATCCGGCGCTTCCCTATCGAAAACGCCTCGTCGGGGATATCGTCCGCGCCGCGGCCCGCTTCGATGGCGTGCAGATCGACTTCGAGAGCGTTCCGGCGGGCGATGCGAAGAATTTCCACGGCTTTCTCGACGAGATCAGGAAGGGTCTTCCGGCCGGAAAGCCGCTGAGTGTCGCGGTGCCGGCGCGCCGAAAATCCGTGAATGATGCCTACGATTATGCCGCCGTATCGAAGATCGCCGACCATGTCATCATCATGGCGTACGACCAGCACTGGAGTACGAGCCGGCCCGGCCCGGTGGGCTCCGTCGTATGGCTGAAGGAAATCATTGACTTCACCGAACACAGGATCCCCCGGCGGAAGCTCGTGATCGGGCTCCCGCTGTACGGCAGGGCCTGGCAGGACAGGACGCTCGCGCGCGCCCTGCGCAACCGTCACATCGACGATCTCATCGAATCGAGAAAGGCGACGCCCTCCTACAGCCCCGAAACCGGCTGCTATTTCGAATACGACGAGAGGGTCACCGTGAGGGTCTTTTATGACGACATCGAATCCACGCGCAGAAAACTCGAGCTCTGCCGCGATAAAAACATCGACGCGGCCGCCTTCTGGCGCATGGGACAGGGATCGTCCGGACTCTGGCCGCACATCCGGACGGCGCCGGCGCACCCTTCGCGCGTCCCGGCACAATCACTCAACGACAGCGAGGAAAAATCATGAACGCGATGCGATTCAGAATACTTAACAACAAGGTCATTCTGTATACCAGGGGAAAGGTCTGCGAGACCCCGGACGAGCTTTTTTCAAGCGGCCTGTTTCGCGAAATACTGACCCGCTTCATCGGAATGCTGCGTGAGAAGCGCTCGCCGCTACTCGAGGCCGCGGGGATGGGGAAGTTTCCCCCGGAGGAGGCCATCGCGCTCCTCGCCGAAACCATGCGGCATCTCGCCAAACTTCCGGCCCCTGTGGTCCCGAACGTGGTGAAGGGAGCCGACGTGCTCCTGGGCGACATCCCGAATTTCAGCCGGCTCATCGAACAGCTGTACAACTACTGGCGCTCGCACGACCGCTTCATCGTCTGCGACTCGGAGGGAGACAGCCTCGACAAGAGACCGTACCGGACCTTCAACGACACGGTCGAGCGAATGACGCACCTCATCCGCGGCGCGTACCGCGACATCGACGAGAATCTCACCTGCACGCACCCGAGAATCTACCGCCAGCTCGCCGCCGGCGCGCAGGTGGCCGCGATATCGCTTCCGAGGCCGCTGCAGCTGCCCGGCGGATTGTACGAGAAGCTTTCGCGCATCCGGGTGATCCGGCAGGTACTCATCAATCCGCCGCTCATCCTGAACCCGCCAATCAACAAACGCACCGGGCAGTTTGTCCGTGTCGGGCGCAACCCGCTGGAGGTGATCGACCCGGTCGACGATGAGTGGCTGTGCTACCCGGCGAAGGTGGGGCCGCTTCTCATACTCATCTATTTCCACGCTAAATTTTTCGAGCTGGGATTTTCGCTGTGCAATCTCTTCGAAATCGCCGACGACGATGACCTCACCCGCAGGCCCGACGCCATCTACCTGTTCGGCGTTCCCGGTGACGCTCTCGACGCTCTGGCCGAATTCCCGACGATGTTCCACGAAGACCGGGAGGGCGGCATGCTGGTGGCGGCCGTCCCCAACCGCGACGAGTTCGGCTATTTCGGTTATCTGAAAAAGATGGTCCTCACGCTGCACAATATCCGTATGATGCAGGCGGGACGGCTGCCCTTTCACGGCGCTTTCGTACGGATCGCCATGGACGGCGACTCACAGAAGAACATCCTGATTATCGGAGACACCGGCGCCGGAAAGTCTGAGACGCTGGAGGCCTTCAGGACCATCGGCGGCGACGACATACGCGACATGACCGTCATCGCCGACGACATGGGCTCGCTCGACATCGACGACGGCGGCGACATCGTCGGCTACGGCACGGAAATCGGTGCATTCCTGCGCCTCGACGACCTCCAGCCGGGCTACGCCTTCGGACAGATAGACCGCTCCATCATCATGAGCCCCGCGCAGGTCAACGCGCGCATCATACTGCCGGTCACCACCTGCGACACCATCATGAAGGGGCACCGGGTGGACATGGTGCTCTATGCCAACAACTACGAGCAGGTGGACGACGATCATCCCATCATAGAACGCTTTGGGGACGTGGACCGGGCATTCTCGGTCTTCCGCGAGGGAATGGTGATGAGCAAGGGCACCACGACCTCCACCGGCATCGTCCATTCGTATTTTGCCAACATCTTCGGGCCACCGCAGTACAGGGATATTCATGACCGGCTGGCGATGGTGTTCTTCAACGCTTTTTTCAACCGGGGGGTGTTCGTGGGACAGATGCGCACGCGGCTGGGAATCACCGGTTACGAAATGCGGGGCCCGGAAGAAGCGGCCGGCGAGTTGCTGCGGCTGGTCCGTGGCCAGGGCTGACGGCAAACGGACGCGGCCGTTACGCGGGGGGGAATTTCTCGATCGCGCTTTTTATAAGATACATCGCGTTATGGATGTAGCTTATGCCGCCGATAAATCGCTCCTTGGTCATGCCCACGGGAAGCGAGTCAATGATATGCTGGATGGCCGAGAGCTCATCCTCCATCGCACGGTGACAGTCGAGCGCCCTTTCGCGACCGGTTCCCCGCACGAGCCGCTCCACCTTCGGCTGGAGCGCGGTAACATCGTAAAAAATGTCGCGGAGCGACGCGATCGATTCGGCCGGGCAGCGATTCACGAGCTTCTCTATGATGCATATGCGCACGATCCGGTACCCCAGGGTGACGTCCTGGCAGTTGCGGTTCGAGAAGCAGTCGGGGAAACGCTCGAAATAAACATCCCCCAGGGCGGTCATGTCGTCCTTTTCGAACGGAAAATCCCCTTTCAGGGAGGCGACTCGCTCCCGGAACGCCTCGATATCGGTGTTTTCGCTGAAAAGCCGCGCGATCATAGGCCCTCCCTTCCCCGCTGAACCAAGCTTACCGCATCGGGCCCGGGCAATCAAGACAAAAGCGCCCCGGAAATTGTATTGCATTTACATTTATCATGTCTGAAAAGTGTCACCGGACGCCATCGGAGGCGACCGTCCCGTCGCGCGGCGGGAACCGGCATAAGCCGGATAATTTTCAGCAGGAGTAAATTTTCTTTTTACTTTTTTAAATCCGAAAACGTAGTATATATGGGGACACTGAAAATGAAACGGATATTCACCCTTCTTGCCTGTGGCACCATCCTCGTCTGCGCCTCGGCCGCGTCGGCGCTCACGGGGGACGAGGCGGTCGGAAAATTCCAGGCCCGAATGAACGGCGTCGGCACGATGAGCGGAACCATCTCGTGGATGTACCAGAGCGGGCAGGGATACAGCGGCACGTTCAAATACATGGCCCCGGGGAAGATCCTGGTTAAATTCACCAGCCCCTCGGGCCGGATACTCTCCTCGAACGGAAAGCGACTCTGGGTTTTCGATTCTTCCAGCAATATCTGCGGCGTCCAGGACCTCGCCCGCGGCGGGTCCGGCGGGCTGGCGGGGCTGGTAAGCGGTTATCTCGCCATCCTCACGGCCCAGGGCCCGTCGGGATATACGATCAAACTCAAGAACAGCGAGCGCGCCTACTCGGACGTAACGCTCGCCCTCGACGGGAGCTTCCTGCCCAGAAAGATCGTGCTGCTCAACAAGGCCGGTGACGGCATGTCCATCACCTTCACGAACATAAGGACCGGCGAGAGCATGGCCCCGGGCATTTTCGATTTCTCGGTGCCGTCGAACGCCCAGCTGGTGAAGAATCCGCTCGATGTTAAATAGGGAAGCCCGTCCCCTCCGCCGGGGGATTATGGCGCGTCCCGACCGGGAGTAATAGCGCAACGCGCACCCGGACACGTTATGTCGTTTCGCACGGGGAATTATCGGTGATGAATAAAGAAACTGTTGCAACGGCACCCGCCGAACGGAAGCGCCCGCGATTATCCGCCGCGGGAGTACGGGCGGTGATCATCTTCGCCTGCGTGGCCCTGGCCGTGCCGACATCGGCACAGCAGGAGCTTTTTTTCACCTACATCGGCGCGACGATCGGCGGCGGGGCCGCTGCCATCGACTACAGCGAGTGGGTGA
>Ga0116154_10003973_pt1 | contig 10200 bp, 10 predicted proteins | sample AD_UKC030_MetaG_FD_89898 | JGI IMG/M metagenome (GOLD analysis project Ga0116154, IMG submission 89898) | Active sludge microbial communities of municipal wastewater-treating anaerobic digesters from USA - AD_UKC030_MetaG | ecosystem: Engineered > Bioreactor > Anaerobic > Digestate | place: USA...
CAGTCACCAGCAACCTGCACATCCGATGCTATTCCGAAATTGTTGTATGAGAGATCTCCCGATCCATACACCCCATTCCCGCTCTTGTCTAGATACCAGGTTTTCGTTGAAGGCCGGAAGATCGCAATTTTATCTGCAACAACTCCTGTATCTGTATATGTGAACTGGTCGGCAGATGACGTCGCGCTGGTTCCGTAGGGGGTCGTGACGGTAATGTGAACTGTACCTGTGCCGGCAGGTGAAGTGGCTGTGATCCGCGTAGCGGAATTTACTGTGTAACTGGCAGCCTCGGTGGCGCCAAACCGGACTGCCGTTGCACTGGCAAATCCCGTCCCGATGATGGTGACCGAAGTACCTCCCTCCTCTGAACCCGTAGTCGGGGATATACCGGTAATGGTCGGGGCTGAGGGGGAAGCTGTCACCGTAACATAATCTGTCTCAGTCTCGCTGTCGCTTCCCGCGGAGTTGGTCGCTGTCAGTGTTACAGAATACGTTCCGGCGGACAGGTACGTGTGGACCGGGTTCTGCACCGTTGCATTCGTTGCGTTTCCATCGCCGAAATTCCATGACCAGGATGTCGGAGTATTGGTCGAGGCATCAGTGAATTTTACGGTCAGCGGTGCTGTCCCGGATGTCGGTGTACCGCTGAAAACCGCAACCGGTGGAATAACCGGAGAGGTCACCGTGACGTAGCCGGTCTTCGTCTCACTGTCGCTGCCTCCGGCATTCGTTGCGGTCAGTTTCACCGTATAGGTTCCGGCGGACAGGTACGTATGGACCGGGTTCGTCGCTGTTGCATTGGTCGTGTTTCCGTCGCCGAAATTCCAGGACCAGGAGGTTGGAGAGTTCGTTGATGCATCGGTAAATCTGACGGTCATCGGTGCTGTCCCGGATCGGGGGGTTCCGCTGAATGCCGCCACCGGTTCAGGAACCTCATCGTTGCTGTAGATGATAATATCGCTGATATATTTCACGGAAAGTCCCTGAGCGCTGGGCTGGGTGGGGGAATAATAGTACCAGAAGGGTTCGGGGAATGACTCGTGGACATCCCACAGTCCGAGTACATGGTACCCCCACGGATTCGTCGTCGTATCCGCGAGCATTACGTTACGCATCCCGTCAATATAGGACTGGTTGACATAGCCGAGATCCGGCCGGTACCAGGTCAGGATCATCCTCCCTGTCCGTGAGGGGGGATTGTACACGCTCGAGTACGAAAAATTCCGCTTGAGGCCGTCAGTTGCTTTCAGGGTGATGTTATAATCATTGGAGGACATCCCCCCGACAAGGTCACAGAGATCCCGGATGTCGGTTCCCTTCACGGCACCCATGTCCTTGGTCAGGATGGCCGGGTCGTTCTCCTCAGGATTCCATGTATCGACAATTGTATCGTTGAAGACCGGGCCCTGCATGTAATAATGCGTGACCCCGTCCCCATAGACGTCGAGGTTGTCCATCATCCAGGTAAAATTTTTCGTCGTTTCATCAAGGATAGTTACCCCGTCATTGGCATATTTGACAATATGTACCTCTGTTGTCCCGGCAGCTATCGCCGGTCCTGTCAGTATCAGGATCGTACTCAGTATCAAAAGGATCCGTATTGCGTTAATGTCCCATCTCTTCATCCGTACCAACCTCGAACAACCCTGCCGGATTTCAGGAATGACCGGTAAGGTTCAGTGGAGGATGGATCCTCTTAAACATTGTCTTTTTAATTAACAATCAGGCAGAGTAGGGTACTTTTTCAAAAGTTCTTTACCTGGCAGGAAAATTATGTTATCGAAAAGTCATCGATGTCGGCGCCATACATCCCCGGTCCCCCGTTCCATTTTATTGTTACCGTGTGGATGCCGGAATATCCCGACACCGGAATCGTATAACGGGTCCAGGTATTGGATACTGCATTGGGTTTCTGGACGAGTGTGCCATCAATGTAAATAGAGAACGGCCAGGTATTGCTCTCCCCCATGCCCCAGAATGATATGCTCTCCGCGCCCGTCAGGTCGACAGACTGGGAGATATAATCGCTCGCCGGGGTTCCTGACATGTCAAAGTGGCAGGAGTATGTCCCGCTGTGGCTCCGATCCCCGAGAACGAACGTTGTACTCCCGGTTGTCCACCCGGCGAGGTTCCCCGTCTCGAACCCGGGATTGGTAAACTGGGAAGAAGTCTGTACACCGGCCAACCCGAATACAAAGGCGGCAATGATGGCAGATGCGAGGATCAGGAGGACTACGAGGACGAGCATTCCCACAGGCAACCAGAATAATCTGCTCTTGCCGGAAAAGCTCTCTTCCCGCCTGTTGATCCTTTCCGCGGTCCTGTATGCCTCGTACATCCCATACACCCAGAGGAGAAGCATCCCGAGGATCACGAGCAGTGCGACGATTGCAAGAACAGGGGCGATGTTGGCTCCGACAATGAAAATAATCATCAGGATATACAGTGCAAAGAACGCGCCAAAAAATTTCAATCCGTCCCCGGTCTTCCCGTTATACCACTGCCCCCAGCCGGCAAATACAAAACTCAGGATACCAGCCAGAACAGGGCTCCGGATCTCCTGCTGACTGACTATCGGGGGATCATGGATTCTCACCCCGCAGCCTGGGCAGATCTCGGCGTTCTCGTACTGCAGGGATTTCCCGCAGGTGGGCAGAACTTCGGCATAGGTCAATTTTTTCATTTTTTATTGATAAGGTTGCCTAAATTAAAGTGCAAAATTTTGTCAGAGAAAAACCATGTTCTCAAAAAAGGTCATGAGTTGTGCCGGGAAAAACGTTAACAATAACGCGGCTCTTTAGAAAAGCGTCACCTTTTTATAATCCTTCGGGTATTATGCAACGTGAAAGATCATGGGAAAACTCGGCGGCATTCTTGAGGTCCTCCTCGGGCTTTTTTTGCTGGGGGCAGGATTTGGTCTTATTGAGGATTACCTGGATCACGTTGTTATCACGTTCCTGGAGATCGCTGCCGGATTCCTGTGCATCTATCTGGGCCTGGTAAAATACCGGGCATGTTGACAATAAAAAAAATCATTTTTTCTTCAGCGTATCAGCTTCAGGCGCACTGCAATCCCCGGTATCGTCATCGTCCCACTCGACAATATTCCCGCTGTGGTCCGAGACATATTTCCAGACATAAAACCAGATGGAGAAGACAACGAGGATTGCGGCGATTGCGAAGAGGAGGACGAGGATTGCCAAAAAAATCTTGTCGATGGTCATGCAAACGTTAAAGAGTTGAGGTCGCGGGCTTAAACTTTTTCTTGTGAATGAATGACGAATGGACCGGCTTCCTGCAAGGAAAAACCCGGGCTGGAAACCCGGCCGGCCAACACGTTCATCACTTCGCTCCCCAATCGTACTCCAACCATGCCCGCAATCGTCCGCAACGCCACTCCCACCGACACCGGTGCGATCTTCCGGATGGGATCGGAAGAAGAGGTTTTCGGCGTGAGCCCGCGGATCCGGTTCTACGAGCGGCAGGAGCTCGATGAATGGGTCGCTTCTCCGCAAGACAACCTCCTGCTCGTGCTCGATTGCGAAGGGGAGGTCAGGGGCTTCCTCTTCTGCAAGCTGATGTCATCCCACTGGGCATACCTGGATAATTTTTACGTCCACCCTGCGGCACGGGGGCACGGATACGGGAAGCTGCTGATACAGGCGCTCCTCGATCTCCTGCGGGAGAGAAAGATCGCATACCTCTCAACGCTCGTCGCGGAGCACGATCCGTACCTCTCCCGGTACTTTGAATCCGGCGGGCTTGCGGTAGAAAAGACCTACTGGTGGCTGGAGCGGTTTGTTGAGTGAGACGATGCGGATTTTTTCCCGGCAGGCCGGTTCATGTAACGATTTGGCGTCCCCGAATCAGGATGGATGAACCGGGCAGGTGTCACTCCGGATACCTTGGGACAGGCTGCCGGCTTTTGTCTGCACCGGGAGAACGCACAACCGGCCGGGTCATTGGAGCAGATTACCGAAGGCTGATCGTATCCGGGCCGGAGCACCAGAAGCAGCGGGACCTGCCATCGTTTCCCATGTGCAGGAATTTTCCTGGTCACCGAAGGAATTATTCTGTCACGCGATAACAGTGTTCACAATCTGCTGGCGCCCTCTCGTGCAGGGCGGCACAGACATGGAGAATGAAATGGACTTTGGTAAACTGATCGGCGACGCTTTCGCGTACGCCAAAGAAGGGCTTGTCGGAAACATCGGTATCTGGGTGATGCTGCTCATCCTCACAATCATCCCTGTGATCCCGATCATCGGCTGGATCATCTACATGGCCTTTACGATGGCAGGAACGCCGGACCTTATCACCCTTGCTGCCGGTTTCGGCATCGCAATCATCCTTGCCGTCATCCTCTCTGCGTTCTACTCGGGATACACCATGAAGATCCTCCGCGGAGACAATCCTCTCCCGGCGGTCACCGGGTTCGGGAAACTGTTTGCGGACGGCATCAGGTACATGGTCATCCAGTTCATCTACATGATTCCGGCGATCGCCGTCTTCTGCGTTACGGTGCTTCCCGCATTCCTGACCTTGATGACGTCCGCCATTGCCGATGAGAGCTATGAGCCCGGATTCGAAGTGATCATGGGCATGATGGGAGGCATCCTCATCACCGTGATTGTGGCATTCATCCTCGGGCTCTTCGCGCTTGTCGGGGTTGTCCGGTTCGCCCGCACGGGAGCGATGGGAGAGGCATTCAACTTCTCGGCCATTCTCGCAACAATCGGGAGGATCGGGTGGGGAACGTACATCCTCGCCCTCATCATCATGACGATCCTCGTCTTCATCGTGAGCCTCGTCCTCGGCATGATTCCCATCATCGGCGGGATACTCTCGTTCATCTTCGGCCCCTTTATCGGCGTCTTCACGATGCGGTACGTCTACCTGCTCTACGACAGCGCAGGGACCGCGTAATTTTTTTTTCAACCCTCAAGAATCTCCGATTTTTCCGTAAAGGAGAATCTTCCCGTCATGGAACCTGTGATTGTAACCGGAAACAGTTAACAAATCTCAGATTACAATATTTATAACGCCTTCCCGCCTATTCCCATACGGGTTGTTGTTCGTGGCGTCGAAGGTGAACGGCTGTTTTCAGGGATATCTCGTGATTGGTATCGTCTGTTCTGCAATCGTCTGGTGCATCCCGCTGGTTTCAGCGGCGACCACTGACGTTCGCATCGTAAACTTTGCACCGGATAATGTTACGGTGATTAACGAAACCACTGTTTCGTACCGTTGGATGGAAGAGAACCTGCCTGTTATCGGAGACGGGATAACACGGTACTATAACCAGGGCCCGGTCTTTGTCGACGATGCCGATACGGCACAGGAAGAAAATCTCCGCTGGAACGCAGCGGAGGATATCAATGTCCGGGAGAAGGACATGGGTGCGGTGAAAGGGACGGCGCTCAAAGACCTCTGCGAACTCGTAGGAGGCATGGATCCGGGAGACACCGTAAAGATCCGTGCGGAGGACGGATTCTCCCGGACGTTTGCCTACGAGAACGTGTATACGCCATCATCCCGGCAGGGACCCATGGTGATCGCGTGGTACCATGATGAGGAAGGATACGTCCCGAAGTACAGGGCCGGCATGCGGCTCCTCTTCCTCGCTGACAATACTACCAACCCGTGGGGACTCCACGCCTTCGGGAATGCCGACTGGCGCGAATCCGCCGCGCCGGAGTACTGGTATTATTACCGGCAGGGCGAGGAGAAGTACCCGACGACGACCGGGCTCTCGGTCCAGTATGTTGCAGAGATCCTGATCTCGTCCCACGATGGGGCACAGGACGAGGCGAAAGTCATGGCGGAAACAACTGTTCCCGCCCCGCCACCGACACCGGCAGCGGTCTCACCCGGAACGATCGTCGTGGCGCTTGCAGCCTGTGGTCTTTTCGGGGGCTTCCTGCACACGAGGGGACGGACGTGAGGCAGCGACACCGGCCAACTGACGATCCGGCCGTACCGGCAATTCGTATCCTGCCGGTCCTTGCCCTCCTCCTCCTCATCTCCGCCATTGCGGCCGTTGCATATGCGGCGCCGACAACGACACTCCACATCGTGAAATACGCGGTGGATGGAACAACGATCCTGAACGAGACCACGGTGGACTATCGCTGGCTGGAGGCAAACCTCCCGGTCCTGGGGGATGGCACGACACACTACTACCACCAGGGGCCGGTCTTTGCTGACGACAAGGAAGCGCAGTGGGATGTGAACGAGACGGCGAACTTCAAGGACCGCGGCGCCGTGAAAGGTACGGATATCAAAGACCTCAGCAATCTCGTGGGAGGCATGATGCCAGGCGATGAAGTCATGGTCAAGGCCCCGGATGGGTACCATGTCGAGTTCGCGTATGAAAATGTGTACGATCCCCAGCCCCGGCAGGGCCCCATTGTTATCTGCTGGTATAACGGCGAGGAAACGGCGGAAGGCGAGCGGCAGGGCGTTGGCTACCCGCCGGAGTACCATGCCGGGATGCGCCTCGTCTTCTTTGCGGACACATCGGTCAACCCCGAAGGCAGACACGTTTTCGGCAACAATGATATGCGGGAGGTGATGCCTCCGGCCGCCATCCACCTTTTCGAAGACCTCTACCCTTCGACCAGTGGGTATACGGTCAAGTGGGTTGACGACATACGGGTCTATACCGGTGGATATAACGGGACGAAAGGAGTTCTTGCAAAGTCGCTCGAAGAGAAGGCAGTGACACCGGCAACCACGCAGGCAAGCCCGCTCCCGACCGCAGCCGGTATCGGGGGGATTTTTTTCGCGTACCTGATTCTTTGGAGGCGGTCATGACGTTCAACGCAGATCCGGTACCGGTATTCTGTGTCCTGCTTGCGGTTGCCTGTATCTTTGCGGGCTGCACTGGTACCGCCCCCCCACGGGAAACGGATACGATCCCCGCCGATGACTTCCGGGGGTGGAACCTGACGGTCAACGGGACGACCCGGGCATCGTATACATTCGACGAGATCCGGGCGTTTCCCACTAAGGCCGGCAATTGTTACGCGGTCTCCACGGTCGGGATCAAGTACGGCCCCTACACCTGTAAAGGCGTCCTCTTAACCGATCTCCTCGAACAATCCGGGGGAATTGCGGAGGGGGACCAGGTCTGGGTTTCCGCCCCGGATGGCTATCTCTGGGTCTTCGACTACGACCAGACCCAGGGGGAAGGTTTCATCACCTTCAATGAGAGCCTCAGGGAGATCCCGTCGCCTCCTCTCCAGGTACTCCTGATGTACGAACAGGACGGAAAACCGCTCTCGTATGATGACGGAGGGCCGGTGCGTCTCGTGATCATTTCCGAAGAGGAGGGGATCGTCACCGAAGGCAGCGCGTGGGTAAAATGGGTGGACACGATCGAAGTAAAACGGAAATGACCTGTCCCTGCCGTGCGGGGATGCTCATTGCATTCCTCCTGCTCGCCCTGCTCTGCAGCACGGCGGGATGCAGTACCGGGGAACAGCACCAGAAGACCGTGCTGAAGGTGGTCCCGGCCGGAAGCCTCCTCCAGCCGTTTGCCGAGGTGGAACAGGAATTTGAGGCGACCCACCCGCAGGTCGATGTCCAGATCGAGGGCCATGGCAGCATCCAGGCGATCCGACAGGTAACCGATCTCCACCGGAACGTCGATGTCGTGGCGGTGGCGGATGCCTCCCTCATCCCGGACCTTATGTTCCGGACCGATCAAGCGACCGGTGCGAACTTTACGGATTCGTATACCCCGTTTGCCCGGAACGCGATGGTGATCGCCTACACGAACCGGAGCAGGTATGCTGATGAGATCTCGCAGGACAACTGGTACGGGATCCTCACGCGGCGCGGGGTCCGGACCGGGTTCTCGAACCCGATGCTTGATGCCGCCGGGTACCGCACGGTCATGGTTGCTCTCCTCGCCTCCGATTATTACAGGAACGCAACGATTTTTCCGGCGCTCATCGGGAGGCGGTTCACGCCCCCGCTGGTCATCAATGCCACAAATGGCGTACAGACCGTCGGACTTCCGGAGACGATGCGACCGTCGGATCCGGATCTTGTGATCCGGGACGGGAGCATCTATGTTATCTCCCTCCTTGAAGCTGGCGGGATAGACTATGCGTTCGAGTACCGCAGTGTTGCGGAGGGTCATAACCTTCTCTGGATCGATCTTCCCCAAGAGATCGATCTGAGCTCACCGGCCTATGCCGCGGAATACGGCAGGGCCCGCGTAACTCTCGGGTTCCAGCGGTTCAGCGCCATCGGGAAGGACAGGCACGGGCAGCCAATCGTTTATGCGATTACTATACCCAACACTGCACCAAATCCGGACCTTGCACGGGAATTTGCAGACCTTGTCATTGAGAAGGCAAAGACAGGAGGGAAGGGCTGGCCGGCCCCTCTCGCATGAACCCGGTGGGGGTAGCGATGTATTCGCGGACTCTCAAAGGCAGGAGTGGTGACTGACGATGGCGGACATAACCCGCAGCGATCCCTGCATGACCGCATTCTGGATTCTCGGAAGCATTATCCTCGTAATAACTGTCCTCTCGCTCATCGCGATCACGGTGCCCGAGATCCTCGACCTCCCCCATCTTTTTTCCGTCGCAACCGAGACAGGTGTGATCGGTGCGATCCTGCTTACCCTCTCTGCCGCGCTCTGTGCTGTTGTCTTCCTCGCGATCTTCTGTACGCCCCTTTCTTACGTGCTCTCCCGGAGCACGTCCCGCTGGAAGAGCGTCGTGGAGACGCTTGTGGACATCCCGCTTGTCCTGCCGCATACTGTGGCAGGCCTCCTCGTTTACCTCCTCTTCATGGCTCGCGGCCCCATCGGAGCCCCGCTCGCGAATGCCGGGATCTTCTTCGAGGACGCGTTCCTGGGAATTATCGTCGCGATGGTCTTTGTCTCGTCTCCGTACTATATCAACGCGGTCCGGGAGGGATTTGAGAAGGTCCCGGTCCACCTCGAGAACGTTGCCCGGACCCTCGGGGCGACACGGTTCCAGGCGTTCCGGCTCATCGCGCTCCCCCTTGCTGCCCGTCACATCCTCTCCGGCGCCTTCCTGGCATGGGGCCGGGCGGTCGGTGAGTTTGCTGCGGTCGTCATGATTGCCTACTTCCCGATGGTGGTCTCTACGCTCATCTACCACCGTTTCACGACCGGGGGCCTCGCGGAGAGCCGGAGCATTGCCTTCATCATGATCGTCATCTGCATCGCGGTATTCGTCATCTTCCGTTGGATGACGAAAAAGGCGGGAGGGTATGACCATGATCGTGCTTGACCATGTCTCCCTCGCGCTGGGGGACTTCTGCCTGCGCGACATCTGCCTCCGGGTCGGCCGAGGAGAATACGTTGTTATTATGGGGCCCTCCGGTGCCGGAAAGACGGTACTGCTCGAAACAATCGCCGGGCTCCGGACCCCGGAAAACGGGGGAATCTGCCTTGAAGGGACCGACGCTGCAGGAATTCCTCCCGAAGACCGGGGCATCGCCATCGTTTACCAGGACTACTCCCTCTTTCCACACCTGACCGTTTTTAACAATGTCGCGTTCAGCCTACGGCTGCGCCGTGCCCCGGAGCCTGAGGTCCGGCGCACGGTGGATGCATTGCTGGACCAGTTTGGGATCATCGGGCTGACAGACCGGTACCCTGCGTCGCTCAGCGGCGGGGAACAGCAGCGGGTGGCACTCGCGCGGGCACTTGCTGCAGAACCCAGAATCCTCCTCCTTGACGAACCCTTTGCCGCACTGGATCCCGCTGCACGCGGGGACTGCATGCGAATGATGAAGGCGGTGCAGAAGGGACAGAATCTCACGGTCCTGCAGGTGAGCCATTCCCGCGACGAGGCTTTTGCGCTCGCAGACGGGGTCGTGCTCATCCTGCAGGGAGCGGTTGCGGCGACCGGAACGCCCGGGGAGATCTTTCAGCGCCCCGCCACGCCTGAAGTCGCAGCCTATACCGGCGTCGAAAACATATTCACCGGCACCGTTCTTTCAACTGACGGAACATTTTCGACAGTACGGGTTGGCGACTGCAGGGTAACGTTCCTGGGGGGAGTTCCGGCCGGTACTTCGGTAACGTTCTCGATCGACAGCGAAGCCATCGTGCCCGGAAGAGAGGGGGAGGTCGCAGGTGGCCCGCACCACAACGCGATCCCTGTCACGGTAGCCGGTATTCTCCCTGCGGAGAATCACATCGCTGTC
>Ga0116154_10003979_pt1 | contig 10189 bp, 7 predicted proteins | sample AD_UKC030_MetaG_FD_89898 | JGI IMG/M metagenome (GOLD analysis project Ga0116154, IMG submission 89898) | Active sludge microbial communities of municipal wastewater-treating anaerobic digesters from USA - AD_UKC030_MetaG | ecosystem: Engineered > Bioreactor > Anaerobic > Digestate | place: USA...
AGGCCCTGGCGAAGGAGTACGAGGGAGCGCCCAAGGCCCTCAGGGACTCGGTCTGGCTCTTCCGCCACTTCTCGATGAACCAGTTCGCGATAGAGATGAAGGAGAAGCGCGATCCCTCGCGGCTCCTCGCCGCCGAGCTCGCCCGCATCGGCGTCGAGAACCGGAAGCGGATCCTGGGCTGGTAGGCCGGGCCGCCCGCGCGGCCGCGACAGGATGGGCCGCGCGGCCGCGGCAGGGCAGGCCGTCCCGCCAAGGGCGGCCCCGCCCGCCGGGCCGCTGAGCCTTAGCGCCGGCCCTTGGGGATCACGCGGAGGTAGACCTGCTTCCCCTGGTTGAAGGGGCTGTCGCGCTCGTCGATCTCGAAGAGGCCGGAGGCCTTGATGAGGTCGCCGAGCTTCCGGTAGCCGTAGTTGCGGGGGTCGAAGTCGGGCTGGCGGTTCGCGATGTTCGTGCCCACGGAGCCGAGGTAGGCCCAGCCGAACTCGTCGGCGGCGTCCTCCGCGGCGCTCCGCAGGAGGTTCGCCACGCGGCGGTCGCCCTTCAGGTCAGAGGCGCTCGCCTTGGGCGTCTCGCGGCCGTGGCTCTCCTCCTCCTCCTCGCGCAGGATCTCCGTGTAGATGAACTTGTCGCAGGCCGCGACGAAGGGCTTGGGCGTCTTCTTCTGCCCGAAGCCCAGGACCATCTTCCCGTCCTCGCGGAGCCGCATCGCGATCCTCGTGAAGTCCGAGTCGCTCGAGACGATGCAGAAGCCGTCCAGGCTCTCCGTGTAGAGGAGGTCCATCGCGTCGATGATCATCGCGCTGTCGGTCGCGTTCTTGCCCGTCGTGTAGCTGAACTGCTGGATGGGCTGGATGGCGAACTCGAGGAGCTTGTCCTTCCAGGAGCGGAGGTTCGTGCTCGTCCAGTCGCCGTAGATGCGCTTGACGCTCGCGATGCCGTACTTCGCGACCTCGCCCAGGAGGCCCTCGATGATGGAAGCCTGGGTGTTGTCGGCGTCGACGAGGACGGCGAGCTTGAGCTGGCCCTGGTAGCCGGCCTCGGCCTTGGGCTGGTTCTGGTATGCTTGGCTGTTGTTCTTCATGCTTCTTCTCCGAAGAGGGATGCGCGCATCCGCTTCACGGAGCTCATGGCTCCGAGCGGCACGCGGACGGGGCCGCCGGTCGCGAGGTCCTCGGCCTCGAGGACGAGCCCCTTGTCGGTCTTGTCGAGCCGCACCGGCCTGAGGAGGGCCCGCGCGGGGTCGGCGCCGGGGAGGCGGTAGAGCACCTCCAGCCGGTCGCCGGAAGTGCGGAGGGCGCGCTCGACGATGCGCACCTTCCCCATGTAGTCGAGGCCCGCGGCCTCGATCCGCTCGGGCCGCGCGTCGGCCTGGGCGAGCTGGCGCTCCGAGAGGACGAGGCGGCGCTCGATCCTGTCCTCGAGCTCGCGCAGCACCTCGGGCCCGCGCTCCGGGCCATGGGCCCCGGAGGCGAGGGAGCCGCGGTCCGCCGCGCCGCGGTCGGGAGCCGGAGCCCTGCCCCGCGCCGCGCCCTCCGCCCCGCCTGGGCCGGCCGCGGCGCGCGCGGCCTCGGCCCGCTCGGCCGCCCCGCCGGCGGCCAGGGCCGCGAGGGCGGCCTTGAGGGAGGCGACGCGCGCCGCCGGGTCGAGGCGGGGCTTCGGCGCCCCTCCTCGCCCCGCGTCCCGCTCGCCGGCTCCTGCCTCGGGCCCGCCAGCGCCGCCGGACGCAGCCGCTCCGCCCGCCGCGCCGGGCGCCGCCTCGGCGGCGAGCCCGGCCAGGGGCGCCACGGCGGACTCGATCCGGAGCGCCAGGGCCGACCCGCGCGCGCCCGGTCCGCGAAGGGCGCCGGCCCCCCGGGCAGCCGGCTCGGACTCGGCCCAGCCCTCGGGCGTGGCCCGTCGGACCTCAGGCGGGGGCTCCAGGCCGGCCTCGCGGAGGGCTGCGGCGGCCTCCTCGGGGCTGGCGGCGGCCAGGACGTAGACCCCGGGCGCGAGCCTCTCGGCGAGGAGGGGCTTCAGGCGCTCGGATCTCTCCACGATCTGCCTGAGCCGCTCGTCCGCGACGAGCACGAAGCCCCGGTAGAGCCTGAGTGCCCGGTACTCCTCCTCCCAGGAGGCGAGGGAGAAGCTGAGGCTCTGCGGGAGGGGCCTTCCCGCCAGGGCCTCGAGCCGCGCGAGAGACTCCTTCGCGCCCAGGCCGGCGGCGAAGCCCCTCCTGGCGCTATCGCGGTCGAGCTCGAGGCTCCAGACCTTCCCGAAGGCCGTGGGCCTCGCGAGGCGGCCCACGAAGAGCCGGTCCTCGAGGCTCGCCTCGGGGAGGAGGTGGAGGGCGTGCGAGCCCTCGGCGACGAGGACGGGCTTCCCCGCCTCGGCCGCGTTGCCCTCGGCCGAGTTGCCCTCGGCCGCTAGGCTTTCGGCCGCCCCGCGCTCGCGCGCCTCGCCCGCGCCGCCTTCACTGCGCCCGGAGTCCCGCCAGGGCGCGCGGAGCCGGATGCCGCCGTCCCTGTCCGCGGCCAGGCCCAGGGCCAGGAGGGCGGCGAGGAGACGCTCGGCCTCCGCGCCCTCGATGAGGGGCGGCTCGGCCTGGGCGGCGGCCGACCTGGGCCGGGGGACCGCCGTCTGGGCCGCCCGGCGCGAGGCGAGGCCCAGCCAGCGGGAGAGCCCGCCCTTGGAGAAGCCGAGCCCGGGAGGCGCGGCGGCGAGGGCGGCGGCCACGAGGGAAGCCTCGGCCTCCAGCGAGGCGCGGCCCTCGGCCATGGCCGCCTCCTCCGCGCCGCTCCGGGCCAGGGCCGTGGCGAGGAAGGCGGGCAGGGCCGCGCCCCACTCCGCGGCGAGGGCGGCATAGGCCGCCGGATCGGGGCCTCGCCCCTCCTCCCCTCCCCCCAGGGCTCCGGCCGCGGCGAGGGCCCGCGCCATCGCGTCGAAGCGGCTCTCCCCCCCGACGGCCGCCTCCGCGGCGGCCGCCCCGCCGGCCCCGCCGCCCGCCAGGCCGGGGAAGAGCGCGGCCAGCCGCTCGGAGGCGCGCTTCGTGAGGCCGCCGCCCTTCCTGAGGCTCCCCGGGGCATGGTGGAGGAAAAGGAAGAAAGCCGTCGCCGCCTCGGCGTCCAGGAGGCCGTCCTTCGGCTCGAGCCCCTTAGCCTGCGCCGCGGCGGACCGGGTCGCCGCAGTCCCGCTTGCGGCGACGTCCCCGTCGGTGCTCGCGCCAGCGCTTGGCGCCGCCACACCCTCTGCCGGGTGAGCCGCGGCGCCGGTCGCCGGAGCCGCTTCGGCGGCGAGCCCCTCGCCGGCTCCCGGCCCCTGGGCGCCCTCCGCGGCGGCGCCGAAGAGGAGGACGGGGTCGAGGACGGCCCGCCCCAGCTCCTCCGCGAGGATCGGGTTCACCGCCAGGTAGCGGCGGCCGCCCGTCTCGAAGCGGAAGAGGAGGAGGCGGTCCAGGAGGTTCGAGACGCGGATGCCGAGGTCGAAGAGGGGCAGCTCCCCGACGAAGAGGCTCCTGAGCTCGGGCTCGGAGAGGGGCCCCGCGACGAGGAGGCTCCCGACGATCCGCGCGTCCAGGAGGTCGAGGAGGGCGACGGCGCCCTCGCGGGAGTCGGGCCGCCGGAGGAAGGCGGCGAGCCGCGAGACGAGCTCGCGCTTGTCGTAGGGCGTGCGCACCGGGCCCAGGTAGTTGCGGGCGGCCGCGATCAGGGCCTCCGTGTCGGAGGACAGGAGGGCGGCGGTCCAGAGCTCCTCGTCGATGCGCGGCCCCGGGCGCGTCCGCTCGCTCATTCCCAGGCCTCGATCTGGTAGCGGTAGCCCTGCTCGGTCAGGAACTTGCGCCGGTTGGCCGCGAACTCCTCCTCGACCGTATAACGCGTGACGAGGGAGTAGAAGAAGGAGTTCCTCTTCTTGGGCCGGAGGATCCGCCCCAGGCGCTGGGCCTCCTCCTGCCTGGAGCCGAAGCTGCCGGAGACCTGGATGGCCACGGAGGCGTCGGGCAGGTCGATCGCGAAGTTGGCGACCTTGGAGACCACGATGACCCGCGTCGTCCCCTTGCGGAAGTCGGCGTAGATCCGCTCCCGCTCGGGGTTGGGCGTCTTCCCGGTGATGAGGGGCGCGCCCAGGGCCTTGGAGAGGCGGCCGAGCTGGTCCAGGAACTGGCCGATCACCATGACGGGGTCGTCGGGATGGTTCTCCACGAGCTCGCGCACCGCCTCGTACTTCGCCGTGTTCTCAGCGGCCAGCCGGTGCTTCTCCCGCGGCTCGGAGACCGCGTAGCGCAGCTCCTCCTCGGGAGGGAGTGGGATCCGGATCTCGCGGCAATAGGCCTCGGCGATGAAGCCCTTCCGCTCCAGGTCCTTCCAGGGCACGTCGTAGCGCTTCGGCCCGATGAGGCTGAAGACGTCCTCCTCGCGGCCGTCCTCGCGCACCAGGGTCGCGGTGAGGCCCAGGCGGCGCACCGCCTGGATCTCCGCGACGACGCGGAAGACGGGCGCGGGCAGGAGGTGGACCTCGTCGTAGACGATGAGGCCCCAGTTCTCGCGGCGGAAGAGGTCGAAGTGGGGGAAGTCCGACTCCTTGTCGGGGCGCCAGGTCAGGACCTGGTAGGTGGCGACGGTCACGGGCCGGACCGTCTTCTCCGCGCCGGTGTATTCGCCTATCGCGTCCTCGCCCAGGTCGGTCTTGTCGCGGAGCTCGTCGATCCACTGGTGGACGGCGGCCACGTTGGTCGTCACGATGAGGGTCTTGCGGCCGATGGCGGACATCGCGGCCATGCCGACGATGGTCTTGCCCGCGCCGCAGGGCAGGACGACGACGCCGTAGCCCGAGCCGGGGAGGCCGCCGCCCAGGAAGGCGGACAGGGCGTCCTCCTGGTAGGGCCTGAGGCCGAAGGGGCCGCCCGAGCGGCGGGCGGGGAGGAGGGAGAAGGAGAGGGGGTCGCCGGGCGTGAGCGGCGCGACGTCCTTCACCGGCCAGCCGAGCCGGAGGAGCTCGCGCTTCACCGTGCCCCGCTCGGTGAGGAGGACGCGGAAGCCGCCGGGGCAGGGCGCGAGCCATTTCGCGAGGCGCTTGTTCGCGCCGAGCTCCCGCTCGATCCCGGCGTCCGCGCAGGAGAGGAGGAGAAAGCGGGGCAGCGGGGTCCTCGCGGCGTCGCCGTCCGCGGCGGAGGCTCCACCGGCCGCGGCGGGCCCGGCGGCTTGCGAGGCGGCGGAGGCTCCGCCGGCCTGCGGCGCGGCCGCGGCGCCCGGCGCCGGCAGGGCGAGGGCGCGGCTGTCCTCCGGCCCGGCCTCCTCCGCGTCGGGCATCGCGCCCAGGACCAGCCGGCCGAAGCGCGACATGGTGTCGCGCACGATGAAGGAGACGTCGGCCGGCAGCTCATAGCGGCCGAAGCGCTCCAGGACCTCGAGGACCTCGTCGGGGCCCAGGCCGGCGCTCGCGGCGTTCCAGAGCGAGAGGGGGTCGATGCGGTAGGTGTGGAGGTGCTCCGGGCTCTTCTCCAGGCCCGCGAAGGCGCCCACCGCGGCCCTGGCCTCCTCGAAGGCGGGATCGTGCACGTCGAGGAGGAGGGAGAGGTCGCTCTGGACGATGAGAGGCTTGCCTTCGGCCATATCCGAACATCATAGTCCGAAGGGGGGCGGAGGAACAAGAAGCAAGCGGCGGAACCGCGGCCCGCGCCACTTGCCTCCGCGGCCCCGGCGCGCCTACACTCCCCCGAGTGGACAGCGACAGGAGCCCCCGCAACCGCAGCATCGCCCTCGGCCCCGAGGACAGGTCGAGGCTCGCGCCACTACTCGTGGAGGCGATGGCCGCGGGCTCGGGCGGGGACAGCCTCGCCCTACCCGAGGCCGGGGGCCGCGTGGTCTGCGGCGACTGCCTCTCCGTCCTGCCGCGGCTCCCGCCCGGCTCCGTCGACCTCCTCGTCGCCGACCCCCCCTACAACCTGGACCGCTCCTTCGGCGCCGAGCGCGGCCGCCGCATGGACGACGAGGCCTACGAGTCCTACACGGGAGCCTGGCTCGACGCGGCCCTGCCCCTCCTCGCCCCCGACGCGAGCGTCTACGTCTTCGGCGACTGGCGGGGGAGCTCGGCCCTCTACCGCGCACTTTCGCGCCGCCTCGTCGTGCGCAACAAGATCGCCTGGGAGCGGGAGAAGGGCCGGGCCGCCGCCGCGAACTGGAAGAGCGCCCACGAGGAGATCTGGTTCGCGACCCGCTCCGACTCCTGGCGCTTCGACGCGGCGGCCGTCCGCCAGCGTCGCCTCGTGCGCGCGCCCTACCGCGACGCGGAGGGCAGGCCCAAGGACTGGGAGGAGGGCGAGGAGGGGCGTTGGAGGGACACCGCGGCCTCGAACATCTGGACGGACCTCACCGTCCCCTACTGGTCCATGCCCGAGAACACGGTCCATCCGACGCAGAAGCCGGAGAAGCTCCTCGCAAAGCTCCTCCTCGCCTCCTCGGCGCCCGGCGGCCTCGTCCTCGACCCCTTCCTCGGCTCGGGCACGACGGCGGCCGTCGCCGCCAAGCTCGGCCGAAGATGCGTCGGCGTCGAGCTCGACCCCGAGCACTGCCTCCTCGCCCTGAGGCGCCTCGAGCTCGCCGCCCTGGAGCCCCGGATCCAGGGCTACGAGGACGGCGTCTTCTGGGAGCGCAACTCGGGCCCGAGGCGCCGCGCCTGAGGCCTAGCGCCCCTCGCGCGAGAGCTCGAGGAGGAGAGGGAGGTGGTCCGAGTAGCCTGAGCCCGAGGAGCTCGACCAGGCCCGGGGCGCTCCGTCGGATCCCAGGAGGAAGGCCTCGTCCATCGGCGCGAAGGCCGAGAGGGAGAGGCCCTCCCCGTCCAGAAGGCCCGGCCCGAGGAGGAAGCCGTCTATCCTCTCCTCCCGGCCTTCGTGGACATAGGAGCAGCCGGCGGCGGCGGCCCAGGGGCTGTAGAGGGCGGCGCGGCCCTCCCCCAGGCCCGCGCGCCCAGGCTCTCCCGCCACGACCAGGGCCGGCCCGGGAGGGGCGCCCGCCGAGTCCGGCCACAGCGCCGTCGCATAACGCATGCCGGTCCGGAGGTACTCGTCGGGGCTCTCGTTGAAGTCGCCGCAGGCCAGGAGCTCGCAGGCCGGGTCGGCGGCCAGCCGCGCCGCGGCGCGGCCGGCGAGCAGGGCCGCCGCCTCGCGCCGCTCGGCCTCCGTGGCCTCCGCGCCGCCGACCTTCGATTTCCAGTGGCAGACGAAGACGACGAGGGGCCGCGCGGCGGGCTTGCCCGGTCCCGGGGAGCCCCGGCCGGAGTCCTCCCAGGCGACCTCGGCCTCGAGGAGGTAGCGCCCCTCGCTCCCCCCGGCCGAGAGCCCGTGGGCCTTGAGCGAGAGTAGGGGCAGCCGCGAGACGAGGCCGCACTGGAAGGCCTGGCCTGGCGCCTCGACCAGGGCCGTCTCCCGGTAGCCAGAGCCCTTGAGGGGGCCGGCCGCGAGGTCGCGGAGCACGCCCCGGTTCTCGATCTCGGCCAGGCAGAGGAGGTCGGGCCCCCGCTTCCCGGGCGCGGCCGCTAGAATCACCTCGGCGAGGAGGGATAGGCGCCTCTTGTAGCGAGCCTCGTCCCATCGCCCCTCCGCCACGGAGAATTCCGGGAACTCCGAGCCCGAGTCCACGGCGTCGAAGAGACTCTTCACGTTGTAGCTCATCACGAGGAGGCTGTCCTCGCCCGGCCGGGGCCCGGCCAGGGGGCAGGCGCAGAGCGGCGAAAGGGCCGCCAGGGCCGCGAGGGCCGCGGCCGGGCCGCGGAGCCGCGCCCGGCCGCCTGGGCGGACGCGGGCAGGATTCGGGGACGGAACGGTGTCGGGGGCAAAGGGCATGTCACCTCCCGCGCCTCGGCCCTTGGGCCGGGCGCGGGAGGTCCGGCGCTAGAGGAGGCGCTCCTCCACGATACGCCCCAGGGCCCGGGCCTCCGCTTGAGGATCGGAGCCCAGGGGCTCGAAGGAGGAGCCGGTGATGGCCTCGTAGGCCTGGACGTAGCGCCAGGCCGTCTCCACCCGGACCTCGTCGGGGATCGCGGGCGGCTCGCCCTCGCCCATGAAGCCGCGCTCGGCGAGCCAGCGGCGGAAGGGCTCCTTGTCGAGCTCGCGCTGGGGATCGGCCGCTGCGAAGCGGGCGGCGTAGGAGTCGGCCCACCAGTAGCGGCTCGAGTCGGGCGTGTGGATCTCGTCGCAAAGCGTGAGCCGCCCGTCCACCAGGCCGAACTCGTACTTCGTGTCGGCCAGGATGAGGCCGCCCTTAGCGGCCAGCTCCTGGCCCCGCCGGAAGAGGGCCAGGGAGATCCGCTCGACCTCCAGCCAGGTCTCCGGAGGGACGAGGCCCGAGGAGAGGATCTCCTCGCGGGAGAGGGGCCTGTCGTGGCCCTCGGCCTCCTTGGAGGAGGGGGTGAGGACGGGCACGGGGAATTTCTCGTTGAAGGAGAGGTCCTTGGGGAGCCGGATGCCGGAGACCGGCCTGCCCGCCTCGTAGTCACGCCAGGCCGAGCCCGAGAGGTAGCCGCGCACGACGACCTCCAGGGGGAGCATCTCCGCGCGGCGGACCAGGGTGGCGCGGCCCGTGCCGGAAAGGCCTCCCGGTCCCTGCGAGGGGCCGGCGACGACGTGGTTCGGGACGATGTCGGAGGTGGCCTCGAACCAGAAGGCCGCTATCCTGGAGAGGACCTCGCCCTTGCAGGGCACGGTGGAAAGGATCCGGTCGAAGGCCGAGATGCGGTCGCTCGCGACGAGGAGGACGAGGCTTTCGCCCAGGACCACGTCGCGGACCTTGCCGCGGTAGAGGGGGAGGCCGCGGGCGGCCTCGTCGGGCAGGGACTCGAAGGCCGAGCCCAGGCGCTCCGCGACGCTCTCCTTGGTCATACCCCGAGCTCTTCCCGGCGGGCGCCGATCTTGGAGACGAGGCCGTAGGCGAGGGCCTCCTCGGCGCTCATCCAGTAGTCCCGGTCCGTGTCCTTCTCGACGCGCTCCAGGGGCTGGCCCGTCTCCTCGGCTATCACCTTGTTGATGCGCTCGCGGGTCTTCTCGAGCTCGCGGGCGTGGATCTCGATCTCCGTCGCCACGCCCCTGATGCCGGAGAGGGGCTGGTGGATGAGGTAGTGGCTGTTGGGGAGGGCGAGGCGGCGCTCCTTGGGCACGGCGAGGAGGACCAGGGCGGCGGCGCTGGCCACGAGGCCCATGCCGACGATCCGGACCGGCGCCTTCACGAAGCGGATCATGTCGAAGATCGCGTAGCCCGCGTCGACGTCGCCGCCGGGGGAGTCGATGAAGAGGGTTATCGGCTCGTCGGAGAGGCTCTCGAGGAGGAGGAGCTGGCGGATGACCCGCTCGCCCTGGTCCTTGTCGATCTCCCCGGTGAGGAGGATGGTGCGGGTCTTGAGGAAGCGCTCGGCGAGGGCGTCCTCGGGACGGCGCTCGGGCTTCTTCTCCTCCTCATCCTCTTCCTGGAAGCGTCGGACGGGGCGATCTATCTTCATGGCTGCTCCTTTGCCTGTTGTTCCGGATAATATACTCCGCATCGCCGCCTCGCGGCCAGAGTGGCCGTATACTATACGCCGCGCCGAGCCTCGCGCAAGGCCGCGCGGGTCCGCCCGGGGCGCCGCCTAAAGCGCCGCGATAGGAGGCAGCGCGCGGTAACCGCGGGCGGAGGCCGCGATCCGCGGCGCTTGTCCCCAGGACGGCAATATAGTATTTTCAAGATATACGCTTGGAGGTTATGATGAAGATAGCCGCCGCGAAGCCCAACAGCCGCACCGCCGCCAAGGCGGCCTTCCTCGGGGCCCTCGCCCTCCTCGTCCTCGCCTCCTGCGCCCCGGAGAAGCCCGCGGAGCCGCCCCTGGGCGCCGCCCGCGAGGAACTGCCTTCGGCCACGGCCGAAGGCGCCCCCGTCGTGGAGGCCAAGGCTGCCTCGCCCCAGGCGGAGCGCCCCTGGTACGCGGCCCGCCTGGAGAGCCTCGGCTTCTATGTCTTCCCCGAACCCGTGGGCCTGGACGCGGTGGAGCTCGAGCCCCTCTCCTCGGCCGCGGACGCCGCGCGGAGGCTCTCCGACCTCAAGGGCAAGGTGGTCCTCCTCAACTTCTGGGCCACCTGGTGCCCTCCCTGCCGCCTCGAGATCCCCTCCATCGCCGCCCTCGGCAAGGCCCTGAAGGGCGAGGCCTTCGAGATCGCCGCGGTGAGCGTGGGCGAGGAGAGGAAGACCGTCGC
>Ga0116154_10003980_pt1 | contig 10189 bp, 7 predicted proteins | sample AD_UKC030_MetaG_FD_89898 | JGI IMG/M metagenome (GOLD analysis project Ga0116154, IMG submission 89898) | Active sludge microbial communities of municipal wastewater-treating anaerobic digesters from USA - AD_UKC030_MetaG | ecosystem: Engineered > Bioreactor > Anaerobic > Digestate | place: USA...
AACATTCCGTATCTCGCGCGATATCTCGAGGGGCACGGCGTGGCGGTCGTGCACCTTTTTTACCGCGAGCTGGGATTTCTGTCCTCACCGTCGCTCGGCGCCCCGGTGCGTGAGTTCACCGACCTGGCCGGAGGGCGCGTCCGTTTCGTCAACCGCCAGAAGGGGTCCGGAACGCGCCTGCTGTTGGATTACCATTTACAGAAAGGCGGTATCGATCCGTCCTCGATCCCCGGCTACGAAAACGAGGTCTATACGCACTTCGAGGCGGGCCTTGCGATCCTGGCGGGCCAGGCCGGGGCGGGAATAGCCACCGTCGCGGTGTCGCGCCTGCTTGCCCTGCCCTTCGCCCCTATCGTGCGGGAGAGCTTCGACATGGTACTCACCAAGGAGACCTTCTTCAAGAAAGGGGTGCAGGCCTTCATCGCCGCGCTCAACTCGGCGGACTTCCGTGCGAAGGTCGCCGCTCTGGGCAACTACGACTTCAACGACTCCGGAAAAATCGTGTACTCGACGCCGTGATGGGCGAATGGCCATTCGCCCCTGCTCACCGCCCTCACCCCGGCTTCACCGCGCCCTCTCCTAAAGGGCGAGGGCTTCCAGGCCTTTAGCCCATTGTATGTCCCCTCCTCTCCTTTCTTCCGAGCTTTATGGAAGAGGGGGCCAGGGGGTGAGGGCGTTACGCATCCGTTGACCGACCTACCTTCTTTCGGGATTAACCGAGAGCCTTTTAAACTCACCCCCTAACCCCCTCTCTTTGAAACGAAAGAGAGGGGGGATCCTGCGAAGCGGGCCGGAGGCTGACGGCATCAGGCATCCGTTGTCCTCAAGGCTCATTCCTGGGAGGCCTGCCGATCCTTTTGGACAAGAAAGCTTCCATAGTAAAAGCCCAGAAGCACTATCATGATGAACAGGAAGACGACGATGATCGAGAGCCCGGGGTCCTCGGTGTAGAGCAGGAATATCTGGGGATTAAGATCCGCGGTGCTCCGCACTTCGCCTCTGTTGCATACAGTAGTTCCCTCCGGGCCCGTATCGCGTTTCGCCGCCTCAATATGTAGATATGCGCCATTCAGCCGCACAGGCGAAAGAAATCCAACCCGGTATTGTGTGTCCGGACGGTCGGTAACACTCAGTGTGATCGAGCCGTTCATCAGTCTGTCGGCCAGCGGAGTCCCTTCGGGATAATTGATGAGATCGATGGCGCGCACCGTTACTGTAGCGTTATCGGGGAGCCTATAGGTGTTCCCAATTTCAACGGCATACCGCTCATGATGGATCACCGTGAATGTCAGGACATGGCCGCAGAGAATGAGTATGAAGAGTATATGGATGAGCGACGGCGTGATAAGCGCGAGGAAGCGGCCCTGTGGCAGTTCCCCGCGTTTGGGCCATAGGCCGGCAAGCCTGTCGACGGCGCACACAAGCGTGTTGAGCGTTAAAAGAGCCATGGCCATCACGAGAACTGGAATCCACCACGTCATATCGATATGGTCAAAACCTCTTTGGACGAACCACTCGTGAATTGGCACATTGTTGAGGCTTTCGAGAAGATGATAATCGGCCCTCGAATAAAGCGACCCGGTAATGAACATGATCGTGACCACCAGGAGCAGCCAGAAGGTCAGTTCGACGTTTTTAAGAATATTCCAGATTCGGTTCATTGTCCCATGCCTCCGCTGTTTCCGTCATATGTATTTGAACAGCATGATCATCACCGCTCCCGCGACGAGATAGATAGCGAGACGCTTTTCATTCCAACGGGGAATGAGCCTCAGGTGGAGGTAGTTGGCGTAAAACATCCACACCGCTGCCGACTGGAGATGTACGTATACCCACTGGAATGTCATCGCCCATCCGAGAAAACACCAGATGGCGCCGGCCACCTGGGCGATGGTATGCAGAATGAAACCCCACGCGACGAGGCGAAACGGGGATTCCTCGCGCCACCAGCCGGCAAGATGCAGGATGGATATAACCGCGGCCATGATGAAGCAGGCCTGCGCTGAGAAATCGGTAATGAAATATATATCGGCCCAGGCCGAGAGCTTGTTGGGGCCGAAATAAGAAAGAGATCTCGGCGTGAGAAACGCGATAATGGTGAAGGCGATAACGACGATGAGCCCGAAGCCATAGGGTGAGCGCTGATGACGCCTGATTTCCCCGAGGGCGATGACGCAACCGAGGGCGAACGGAAGGAACGCCGGGCTTTCAACCACTTTAAGAAAAAGATACATCCCGTCGAACCATCCGAACGCCCCGAGGTATAGTGCATGACAGACCAATGCAAGGGCAAGCAGGCCACGATAGGCCGTTTCCCTGGACCATAAAAAAGACAGAAGGCTCCCCGCATAGAGCAGTGCCGCCGTCGGCAGAGCAAAAGATTGAAGTGCGCTTATCATATCCTATTCTCCATAATGCGTTACTTTGGCTCCCTTTTTTGTCATAAAACGCGCCGTCACGGTTCCGGATTAAATGACCGCGCCTACCTGACTTCCGGCCCGATGTAAATCACCCCCAGGAAGCGCTCGCCCTCTTTCTCGACGACATCCCGCACCCGCGCGATGTCGGTGCGCACCAGCTTTCCGCTCGCCGCGTATCCCGCCCGGTAGGCGATGGCGACCGGCGTGTCGTCCGTGTAGTATTTTTTAAGCACGGGCATGAGTTCGGGCAGGTCCGCGAGGCCCACGAAGATCGCGATTGTGTCGCCGTTCTTCGCAACCGCCGCGAGCATCGCCTCGTTTTTCCGTATGCCGTCGGGCACCGTGATGACCACCGAGCCGCGCGCGGCGACGTTACGGCCGATCATGGCGTTCGCGGCGTTGAAGGCGCTCACACCCGGTACGATGCGCACGTCCTCGCGCCTGAAGTGTTCGAACAGCCAGTAGGTCCACGAGCCGTAGATGGTCGGGTCGCCGTACTCGAGGAACGCGACGTTCTTGCCGGAGGCAAGCGTCTCCTTGATCGTTTTGATGTTCGCGGCGCGGAGCTCTTCCACCTTCCTTTTCGCCTCGGTTTGGCTTACGTCCGGATTCATCTTCCGGTAATAGTGCGCCAGGTTGAGGAGCGGGTCGTAGAGCACGGGCTTCCCGCCCATGTATTTCGAGAAGCGCGCGCCGATATCGGCGGTGCAGACGAACGCGTCGGCCTTCGCCATGGCCGAGATAGCCTCCAGGGTGATGAGCGCGGTGTCTCCGCAGCCGACGCCGATAATGCTGAGCGATGCCTTTTCAGGGAAGCCGACGATCTCGATCTTTTCAACGGCGCGCACCCAGCGGTCGGCCGAAAGGTCGTCGGGCACGACCACGACGAATTTCCCGAGTTTGTCGATGGGTTTACCGGCCAGCCTGTCGGCGAGGATTATGTTTTTTCCCGATGGTGAGAGCAGCAGCTCGCCGGCCGATATCAGCGAGCGGTAGCCGTCGGGCGCGGAGGCTATGATGACCGAATCGAGCCCGGGATTAATGCCAAGTTTTTTAAACACCGCAGCGAGCGACGCGCCCTCGAATTCGCGCAGGCCATGAAATCCCTTGCCGTCTCCGACCTGCTTGGCGCTTAGTTCGATCCGCGCGAACGACGCCAGATCGGATACCGGGCCTCTGGCGTCTTTCCCGGTTATAATCGTGAACGATGGGGATTGCGCGCCGCCCATTTTCCGAACGGGAGTCTTCGGCCTGGGGTCGACGATCTCGATGGAGCTCACGCCTTCGATGCTGCGCTCCGTGTAGAAGTCTCCGGTGACGACCAGCCGGGGAAGGGTTATCTTTTTATGGAGCGGGTCCCGCCATCTGCGGTAGTCGGCGGCGGATTTATGGCAGTCGGAGCATTTCTTCATTGGAATTACCGCTTCCGCCGAAAGGGCCAGGACGATATCGCCGGCGTTCCGGTACATCACTTCGCCCCATGAAAGCACCGCGCGCGAGCCGCCGGCCCCGCGTACTATTACGGCCATGTCGACCTGTTTGGGAAAGTCCGTCTCTTCCTTTTCTATGGCCGCGATCTCGAGAACACTGCGGAGGGGAACACCCCTGTACACGAAGGAGCCGCCGTATTCCTTCGCGCGGCTCATCTCGTTCAGGCGTACCCTCACCGTCTGCATGTTCGAAAGCTCGTCGCCGCTTACGACGACAGGCTGCCTCACGGTCCCGTACACCTGTATGCTCCAGGCGCGCGCGTCCTCAATCATCATCGCGCACGCCGCCGCGGCGAACGACGCGACAATCGTCAATTTGCCAATATACGTTCTCATCTCGCCTCCATTCTCGTGTGCCGCTTTATGAATGCCGTGCCATGCTGAAGCATTTGTTTGAGTCTGTCAACGAAGGAGGCAATATTAGTAGGAATTTGTAAATATAATATTTTTCGGCTTCAAATTATTGCAAAAAAGTTACAAAATAGCATTATTTATCCCCTTATTTAGTTGACATTCATTTTCAGTGTAGAAGAGTACGGACAGCGTGATCCCGACCCTCCTTTCCTACAGCGGTATGCCATGGAGACGAGGGCGATAGGGCCGAATCGGAAACGGTGCGGCCTCCCGTGTTGGAAAGGGTACGGCACAGGATTTAAGATTCGTCCGTGTGATACGGCTCCTGGCGCGCGGGTGTTTCCCCCGGTAAAACCGCTCATTTTACCTTCCTGGCCGCCCTTTCCAACCGGGACAGGGATTTGCCATTTGCCGGCCTGTGCCATCATACATGTGAATGGAGAAAACCGTGAAGAAATTGTATGTCGTGCTGTTCGTTATGGTACTTGCCTTCGCCAGCGGACCGCTCTTCTCCCAGGACGCGACCGTGGATGCGGAAACCGCCGTGACCAGGGAAAAGGCAACAGATTCGAAGGAAAAAGTGAAGGCGACCAAAGCCTTCGAGATGGGCGAGATCGTGGTTAAAGACCGTGCTATCGCGAACATAGAGGACGCGTCGACGACGACGGAGATAACGGACAAGGATATTGCAGCCAGATCCGAAAAAACTTTGGATGAATCGCTCAGATCTGTGCCTGGATTGAATGTATCGCAGGGTCAGAAAGGACAGATGGGTTTTACCATGCGTGGATTCAGACAGGATAAAATGGCGATCCTCGTCGATGGTCTTCCCTTCGAGGAAATATACGACGGCGGCGGCGGCGATATTTCCCGCATACCCGTAATGAACGCGTCAAAAATCGTCATTAACCGGGGAGTTTCGTCTGCTCTTTATGGAGCGCGCGGCACTTTCGGCACCATAAATGTGATCACGAAAAAGCCCGAAGAGCTCTTCGCTGAACTAAAAGCAGAATACGGTCAGTACCAGAACTATTCCATTAACGTAGCCCAGGGAGCCCCAATAGGCAATTTCTATTATTGGTTCACCGCCACCTTGATGAACTCTGACGGCTACAAGGTCTCTGAAAAGCTGGATTCCAAGGAGAGGGAAAAGTGGTTCAGAAAACTCACGGCCTATGATGTTTATGGGCTGACCTATGCCGGTATTTATGCCGCTAATGCGTCATTGAGAAATTATATCAATGACAGCGGGAAATGGAAGCATACCGAGTACAGGAAGTATTACCTCTCTGGAAAAGCCGGTTACAATTTTACAGATGATTTAGAGATAGGCGTTTCGGCCGGCTATTACAGAAACGATCAGCTTTTTCTTGGTTTTTATCCTAATGCCTTGAATAATTATGATGAATCATTAGGCCAATGGAAATCATCTCCAGGCAATGGGAATATTTTCCAGCAGCGGGCTTGGGACTGGCCGGAGGATTATCGGTATGACGTGGCACCCTATGTGAACGCGGAATTCGGAGACCTTACGGTAAAAGCGAATGTATTTTATGTAGGCCAGATGAACCTGCTTAAGTACTGGAACGATTTCGAACACACTTCGCTTAGATGGGACCCGTCAAAACACTTTGAGAACAGCTACGGCTTTTACGCTTATCCGTCTTATAAGCTTGCGTCGTGGAATAAGCTGTCCGGTGCAATTCATTTTCGGATAGAGGATTTTAGAAAAAAAGAACAGGACAGCGGTGTCGGCGCTTTCAAGACAACAAAGGAGATGTCCGCCTCGTATATCACTCTTGCGGTTGAAGACGAAATGAAGTTCCAGACCGGCGCGGGAGATCTGGCGCTGACCGCGGGTGTTTCCTATGATGCGCAGAGTCTCGATTCGATTAAATCGGCGGCCAACATCGGTGATCCGCTCGTGGACGGTATCAAACCGCAGGACAATTCCATGCTCTGGGGGACAACCGATTCTTTGAATCCCGTACTCGGGGTACTGTATGAGCCGATAAAGGGTTTGCTCCGGTTGCGTGGTGCCGGGTCGATGAAGGTTGAATTTCCCAATCTTCACCAGCTATCTGACAATGATTCCGCCGGAGTAGACGAAGAACTCGAGCCTGAAAGATCATATAACGCCAACGCCGGTTTCGAACTCATGTTGTTAAGTGGTGCTGTCAACTTCAGGTCGGATTTTTTCTATACACGCTTTGATGACAAGCTTGCGCGTATTCGTGATGATGATACCGGTATAGACTATACTATGAATATTGATGGCAGCGAAATACGCGGTTTCGAAAACACGATTTCCGGTCAATTCGCGAAGTTAGCGGGACTCGTTGATCTTGACGTTTCATTTTCGCATGTTTATATTCACGCTCGTGATCTTGACGACTCGATTGCGTCGAGAGGTGAAAAAGTCGCTGAAACCCCCGAGCATCAATTTGTCGTCCAGTTCCTGTTTGAGTTCATTACGGGCACGGCGCTGAACATCTGGGGTCAGTACAAGATGAACGAGCTCTATTATGTCCAGAAGGAGGATCCAAACGATGCGGTTGAACCGTACACGACACGTTACTATAAGACCGTGAAACTGCACGATCCTCTGATGGTCAACATCAAAATCTCGCAGAAGATTATTGAACGTTTTGATGTTTATGTTATGTGCAAGAACGTGTTCGACGATTACAACGCCGATCCCTTCAATCCCGGACCGGGACGCATGTTCTATTTCGGGGGCGGAGCGAAGCTGTAGCGTTCAGATGTGTAATTCCATAGTGTAAGGTTTGCTGGAGCGCACGGGTGGGGATTTTCCCCGCCCGTGCGAGTTTTTTTAATGGACCCCGACCCCCTTCGGGATACGGTCCGATTCCATATCATCAGCGACTTTCGCGGTCGCACCCTTTCAGGAGAATGCCAATGAAAAAAAACCGGGTTATTATTGCCGCAGCCGTGGGAGCCGTCGTGCTCTTCGCGGGCTATCATCTGCTGTTTTCGAAGAACCGTATGGAGATCATGGCCGTAACCGGCGCGACGCCGCTGGCGGTGAAGCAGGACGTTAAAAGCGGTACCACCCTGGAGGTGTCGGGGCTTACAAAGAAGGTCTACACATTCGGCGCCGACGCGCTTAACGCCTTCGCCCCCACCTATATCCGGACGCGGGAGGTTGAGCCCGGCGGGAAATTCATGGGGACCTATCGCTACTCCGGAATACCGGTGCTTCACATACTGGAGGGCGTGGCCGTACAGAAACCGGAGAAGGCGGCCTTCGACCGTCCTCTGGACATGGTCGTCACGTTCGAGAACGCCGATGGAGAGCGGGTACACTTCAGTTACGGCGAGCTTACCATGACCGACGATTCGAACCCCGTCATACTCGCTTTCGACAGGAAAGAGCTCGTCCCGAGTAAGCCGAAAAAGGACGAACCTTATACCTGGAACGCCCATCGCGAAAATATTAAGGGACTGCGGCTGGTCTGCCCGGCCGAGCCGGATACAGGCCGTTATCTCGATAATGTCAAACGCGTACTCATCAGCGACGTCGAAGTGGACAACTCCCTGCTTCCCGTAATGAAGAAAGGCGAAAAATGCGTCTCCGCGTCGCTTACGGTGCTGGCGGGCGGAAAGGCGAAACCCGTGCGGCTGGAGGGCGTGGAGAAGGCCTCGATCAAAGGCTGGGTGCGCACGGGCCACGGTCAGGGCTACAAGGGCATATCGGACGCCGAGGGGTATGCCCTTGCCTCCCTTCTCAAGAAAAATTTCCCCGGCTGCGGGCCGAAAAATTTCTTTCTGTTCGTCGCCTGCGACGGCTACCGCTCGCTTCTCTCCGGTACCGAGATATTCAAGACCGCCGACGGGCGCGGCATGATGCTCATCGAGAAAATGGACGGCAAGAAACCCGCCGCCGGTCCCATGCTGGGACCCGTCAACGATTATTACGTGGACAGGGACGTGTGGGGGCTCTCGCATATCATGCTGATCGAGGAAGTGAAATAGATGACCATTCATGCTCTGCTCTACGCGGCGGCGGCCCTGTATGCCGCCGCCTTTATACTCCACCTTGCCGGAAAGGGACGGAGCTCGTTCGCCGTACTGTGCTCCGGCTTCGCCGTTCACACCGCCTACCAGGTGTCGCGCGCGTGGATTACCGGGATGTTCATTCCGAACGGGATGTTCGACGGCGTGTTCCTGCTCCCCTGGGGAATGGCCCTTGCGGTAGTTCTGTTGAGGCTTTTCTCCGACCGCGGGACCGCGTGGGAATCCGCGGCGGCGCCTCTTTTCCTCTTCGCCCTCTTCGCCCTGGCGTATCCGAAGGGGCTCATCCCGCCCACGCCGAACAAGCTGACCGTATGGGCGAACGTCTTTTTCCTCACCGAGGCGACCGGACAGGCGTGTTTTTATCTGGCGGCCTGGTTTGCCGCGGCGGGAATCGTCACGAAAAGAATATCGACGAATTACCATTCACTCATCGTCTGGGGCTTCGTCCTCTACAGCATCGCGCAGGTCACGGGGGCGATCTGGGCGTATCTGGGATGGGCGACGACTTTCCGCTGGGGATCGCGGCACCTCCAGTCGGCGGTCATCTGGTGTTACTTCGCCGCCTACCTTCATCTGCGCTTTTTGCCAAGCTGGGGCGCGCGAGAGAAATCCTGGTACGCCTCGGCGGGATTCGTCGTGGTGGCCATGAACAGTTTCGGATCGCATCTCAACGAGATGGGTTTTCCGAGGATAGGAGGGTGAGCGATGAAACGCCTGCTTGATGTTATCGGAGACCTTCGCATCGCCTTCTGGCTGCTGCTGGCGGTGGCCGCGATCATGTGGATCGGCTCCCTGTTCGCGGCGAACGATTACGCGCTTTTCAATTCGCTGAACGGCGTGCGCGTTCAGGACTGGTTCGCCTCGAAGGGCCTGACGGCGATCGGCTCCACATGGTGGATCCCCGGGCTCTTCTTCGCTTTCACTCTTCTCGGCGTGAACACCGCGGCCTGTACCGCGCGGCGTGTCATGGCGCTGTGGCCCAGGCGGAGGGAGATGCCGGCAAAACGCTTCGCGGTGCTGCTGTCTCCATCGATCATCCACCTGTTGTTCATCGGCATGCTCTCGGGGCACCTGCTCAGCTTTACGGCCCTCACGCAGGAGAGGGCCCCGGTTTCCGAAGGGGCGGTTCTGAATCTGGCGGGCACCGGCGAGTTCACGGTTAAATCCGTGCGCCATGATTTCTTCGACGGCGCATCCCTCCTCGCGGACAGAATCCGTCAGTCGACGGTGGAGATCGCCGTCATGAAGGGCGGCGTGGAGACGACCGTTCCTGTGAAATTTCTGCGTTCGGTTTCGGTGAACGGTGCGCTGTTGCAGCTCGACATGGAAAAGAAGAAGAAGTCGGGCAAACCGATCGTCCAGAACCCGGCCGACGAAAACTGCAACAAGGAACACAATTACCACTACGCGAAACTGCTCGAGGAAACCCGTCCGCAGCTTTTTATCGTCGCCACGCGCGACCCGGGCCTTTTCGTGCTCATTCCGGGATTCGTGCTGGTAATACTGGTGATGGGCTGGTATTTTTACCAGATCGGTTTCGGCAGGGACGGGAAGACGCAGCCGAACGGCTGATCGTCCGGGTTTCGGCGGCGACCAACTATATTTCGTTATAACGAGTGATTGTTAAATGACAGCTAAAACAGCGTATTCTTTTTTCTTTACCCTGGTCCTTCTGGTGTCCGGGCTTTCGGGAACCGTGGGCCTGTTCGCCGGGGAGGCCGCCGGAAAGGCCATCGAAAACCTCGAGGGCGATTCCGCCGCGAGTGAAGTACGGGACGAACGGTCCGTCGGCGAATCCCCGCTGTCGCCGGAAGGCCCGGCCACGCCGGGCATATCGCTGTACGACTGGTTTAAGCGCGGCGGTCCGTTCATGTGGCCGATCCTCGT
>Ga0116154_10003981_pt1 | contig 10186 bp, 6 predicted proteins | sample AD_UKC030_MetaG_FD_89898 | JGI IMG/M metagenome (GOLD analysis project Ga0116154, IMG submission 89898) | Active sludge microbial communities of municipal wastewater-treating anaerobic digesters from USA - AD_UKC030_MetaG | ecosystem: Engineered > Bioreactor > Anaerobic > Digestate | place: USA...
AAAGTTGTGATCTCCGAGGGCAAGAAACGCCAGATCCGCCTGATGGTCGAGGCGGTGGGAGCTCACGTCCGCAATCTGAAACGCCTGCAGTTCGGTCCGCTCAAGCTCAAGGATCTTCCCGCGGGCAGATGGAGACTACTGACTCCGGGCGAAGTCAAGGCTCTGAAAGTGACAATCGATAAAGGATCAAAGAAAGCATGAAAATAGGAATCATCGGCCTGCCCAAGAGCGGAAAAACCACTATCTTCAACGCCCTGACCGGCAGCGAACACCCCACGGACAAATATCTGCCTGCGGCTGAGGAAGCCAATATCGGGATGGTACAGGTGATCGACGACCGCATCACCAAGCTCTCGGAGCTATATAAACCTAAGAAAACCATTTATGCCACCATCGAGTATCACGATTTTCCGGGCATCTTTTCTTCGCACACCGAGAATCCGGAGAACGCGCTTTTTTCCTCGATCAAGACCAACGAGGGTTTTGTGCTGGTGCTGCGGGCTTTTCAGGATAGCGAACTGGACGGACTTTACGGCAATCCTGATCCGTTGCGGCAGCTGGAGATCTTTGAGACCGAGATGCTGCTGGCGGATCAGATCGTGGCAGAAAAGCGTCTGGAAAAGATCGAGCTGGGCTATAAACGCGGTGTGAAAACACCTGCCATCCAGATCGAGGAACACACCTTGCGAAGTATTTGTGAAAACCTGGAAGCGGGCATCCCGATCCGCAAGATAGAGCTGAAAAGCGAGGAAGAGAAGGCTATCCGTGGCTTCCAGTTCTTTTCCCAAAAACCGTTGCTGCTGCTTCTGAACTGCTCGGAAGACAGCCTCGGGGCTGAAGGAGAGACCCTGGCTCAGCTTGAAGCCAAAGGCTATCTGGCGGAGGCCATTGCGGGTCGTTTTGAAGAAGAGCTTTCCAAGCTGGATGCCGGGGAAGCGGAGCTCTTCATGGCTGATCTGGGAATAGCAGAATCCGTGCGGGACCGGCTGACCCATCTCTGCTATCTGCTCCTGGGCTATATCTCCTTTTTTACCGTGGGAGAGGACGAGGTGCGCGCCTGGACCATTGTGCAGGGAGACAACGCGGTAACCGCAGCGGGGAAGATCCACAGCGATCTGGCGCGTGGTTTTATCCGGGCAGAATGTTTTCGCTATGCTGACATCATGGCTCACGGTTCGGAGAAGGTTCTGAAGGAAAAGGGTCTCTTCAAGCTGGAAGGCAAAGAGTATATCGTGAAGGACGGAGACATCATCTCGGTCCGTTTCAACGTATAGGAAGACTATGAATAAAAGCAAAAAACCGGTGAGGATCCGCAAAAGCAGGAAGACCGGCACTCCATTCTGGAAGAAGCGTCTGGTCTCCGGGCTGCTCTCGATCTTAAGCATTTTGGTGATCATCTCCCTGATCATGGGTTACAGCTCGATCAAGAGTGATCTGGATGCCCTGCGTGAGGGCGGCAACCTCTTCAGCTGGTTCAGTGCCTCCCGGGCAGAGATCCAGAACCCGATCGGGGTCTTTGGCATCCTCTTTTCCTATGCTTTCATCTATCTGTTTGGCTATTGGCTGTCTTTGGTGGGATTTCTGATCATCGGGGCAGTCTCGTTTCAATACTTTCTGGAGCCGGAATTGGAGCGCAGCCGTCAAAAAGGCTATCTGCTGATCATCGTTGTCTTCCTGCTCCAATCTCTGCTTTCATCAAGGCTGGAAGCCTATGCTCACAGCGTGATCCCGCATTTCCTGTGGAAACTGCTGGAAGGGCTGTTCGGCGGCACGGGAGCCACAATTATTTTGATAGGACTGATGGTATTGGCAAGCATTCTGATCTTCGAGTGGCGCCGGATCAAGAGCTGGCTGGCAGGAGCCGGAGAAGACCTTGCCCGTTGGCAGGAGAACAAAGAATCCAAACCGGATAAAAGCGCCAAACCAACCATCAGCAGTGACAGGATCGTTCCCTCTAAGGAGACTGCAACGGCAGCGGTGAATCCTGTGATCACGGATCACGCTCAATCCGCGGCAGATGAGATCCCCCTTCCTCCCGAACCGGTGCAAGCCAAAAGCAAAGTGGTGGAGACACCTGTGGACCGTGAAGAGGATGAGGAAGAAGAGGAGCGCGAATATGTGATGCCCTCGATCTCCGATTTTCTGGAGAGCCCGGTCAAGCTATCCGAGCGCGACCGCAAGGAGATTGAAGCCCAGATTTTGGCAACAAGCAAGATCCTGAAGGATAAACTGGCTGAATTCGGGATCGAAGCGGAAGTTCGCAACGTCAATATCGGTCCCATCATCACCCAATATGAGCTGGAACCTGCCAAGGGTGTGAAGGTGAACAAATTTGTCTCTTTGGCAGATGATCTGGCATTGGCGATCAAAGCAAAGTCCATCCGGGTGCAGGCTCCCATTCCCGGACGCGGTTTGATCGGCATCGAGATTCCCAATCTGACCAGAGATATGATCTATCTGCGGGATATTTTGCTCTCGGAAGAGATGCGCGCGGTGCCCTCCAAGCTTGCCTTTGCCCTGGGTAAGGACATCAGCGGCAAACCTGTGGTCACGGATCTGGCCAAAATGCCGCATCTGCTGATCGCGGGGGCAACCGGCAGCGGTAAAAGCGTCTGCATAAACACCATCATCATGAGCTTTATCATGCGTACCACTCCCGATGACCTCAGGCTGGTGCTGATCGATCCCAAACGGGTCGAACTGGCAGGCTACAACGAGCTTCCGCACCTGATCGGGAATGTAGTGACGGATCCGGACACAGCCCTGGAAACCATGTATTGGGCAGTGAAGGAAATGGAGCGGCGCTACGAACTGCTGCAGGAAGCCAAGGCCAGAGATATTCTGGGTTACAACGAGAAGTGCGCAGAGGGCGAAGACCTCGAAAAGCTGCCCTTTATCGTACTTATAGTGGACGAATTTGCCGATCTGATCATGACCTCAGGCAAAGATATCGAGCTCCCGATCACCCGTTTGGCTCAGATGTCACGCGCGGTGGGGATCCACCTGATCCTTGCCACTCAAAGGCCTTCGATCAAGGTTATCACAGGCATCATCAAGGCAAATTTCCCTGCCCGCATCGCCTTCCAGGTTTCCAGCCGGGTCGATTCCCGCGTGATTTTGGATATGATCGGTGCCGAACGTCTGTTGGGACAGGGTGACATGCTCTTCCTGCCTCCCGGAAAAGCCCTTTCAGAGCGCATCCACGGCACTTATGTGAGCGATCACGAGATAGCGCGCACCAACGACTTCCTGGCCATGCAACCCAAACCCAAACAAGAATTTAGCATCGTCAAAGAAGCAGATGGCGAATTCAATATTTTCGATTATGATGATGAACTCTTTCCGGAGGCTGCCCGGGTGATCGTACGCAGCGGAACAGCCTCTGTTTCCATGCTTCAGCGTCACTTCAAGATCGGCTATGCCAGAGCCGGACGTATTATCGACCTCCTGGAACGAGCACGCATCATAGGCCCTCATCTGGGCAGCAAATCCAGAGATGTGCTGGCGGATCGGAGCTATTTGGAGCAGATCGGGATAAGTGACGAGTAACGAGTGATGAGTAATGAGTAAGGTCATTTCGCAGTCTGTAATGATTTGTTAGAGGATTCTGATGATGTTCGAGTATACACTAACAGAAGATTTGAAACAGGCTCTGCAGACTCAGAGTTTGGCGTCAGCACACATTACTCATCACTCATTACTCATTACTAGGTCAGGGGATCAATGAAAAAATACTTAATATTTACTCTACTCCTGCTGCTGACCTCCCTCAGCGCAGCCACCACGCCCAAGGCGGTTTATGCCAAAATGCAGGGGCTCTACGGAGGCATATCCAGTTTCCAGTCCGGGGTGCGTCAAACCAACTATTACAGCCAGCTGAAGAAGAATATCGTCTTTGACGGCAAGCTCTATTTCACGCCCGGCCGCATGCTGATGCATTTCACCAAGCCTCAGATCCAGCGTCTGCAGATCGAAAACGGCAAGCTGACGCTGTTTGACGGGATGTCCAACACCATCCTCAAAAGCAGGGTCCAGCCTGAATTTGGCAAAATGAACCCGGTGGAGGTCTTGCAACTGTATTGGAACAAATCCAGGGTTTCCATCACCAAAGAGGACAAAACTACCGTTAGTGTAAGCCTGATCCCAAGCGCTGACCCCATGCTCAAATCCCTCTCCGCGGTAATCATTAAAAGCAGTGGATTGGTTCAGAGCCTTGCGTACGCGGACAGATCGGGGAACAGCGTTTCTTATGTCTTCAGCGGGATCAAACTCAATCAAGGCCTGCCCTCCGGAATCTGGAGCTTTTCCTATCCCAAAACAGCCCAGATCCTGCAGCAGTAAGGAGATAATATGATAGCACTGATCATGGCAGGTGGTTTTGGCACCCGCTTTTGGCCATCCAGCCGGGCTGATCTGCCCAAGCAATTTCTGAAGGTGGTGGGTGATAAATCCATGCTTCAGCTCACGGTCGAGCGTCTGGAACCCCTGATCCCTCTGCAGAAGATCTACATAGTCACTGCTGCCTCGCAAGTGCCTCTGGTCAAAGAACATCTGCCTCTCTTGCCCCGCCAGAACATCATCATTGAACCATTTGGGATGAATACCGCGCCCTGCATCGGTCTCTCTGCCGGATATCTGAAGCGTCTGTATCCCACGGAAACCGCAATGATAGTGCTTCCGGCAGATCATGTGATCAAAGACACAGCAGCTTTTCTGAGCAGTTTGAAGGAAGCGGAACGTGCTGCGTTGGAGGGAAATCTGGTCACGTTTGGCATCATTCCGGAGTATCCTGCCACGGGCTATGGCTATATCGAAGCCGGGGAAGAACTGCAGGAGGGAGTCCGAAAGGTGTTACGATTTAAAGAAAAGCCTGATTACGACACGGCTTTGGGCTTTCTCTCCAGCGGCAATTTCTTTTGGAACAGCGGGATGTTTGCCTGGCAGATCGGAACTATCTGTTCTGCCTTCAAGGATCTGATGCCCGATCTGGATCAGCTTCTTGAACAGATCGGAGCAAAGTGGGAAAGCGAAGGGAGCGCCGCAAACATAGATGATATCTATGCTCAAATGCCGCGTGTTCCGATCGATATCGGAATTTTGGAAGCAGCTACAAACCGCGTGCTGATCCCTGTGCAGCTGGGCTGGAGCGACGTCGGAAGCTGGAAGGCTTTGGCGGATTTAAGTGTTTCTGATGCCGAGGGCAACAGTTTCATGCAGTCTGGAATAGCCTTTGCATCCAGCGATAACTATGTCTATTCAAACAAGTTCACTGCTCTGATCGGGGTTGATAAACTCTGTGTGATCGAGACTCCGGATGCGATTCTGGTCTGCACCAAAGACCGCGCGGAGGAAGTCAAAAAAGTGGTGGACTATCTCAAAGCGAAAGGAGACTCCACATTATTATGAAAAAGCTGATTGGAATAGCGATTCTTGCCCTGCTGGGCTTTATGCTCCTGGCAGTAGTCACGGACGAGGATATTATGGCCTACAGGGGTCACTATCTCTTTGAAAACGGGAAGCATTACATCACCACGGACGAGGGAAAATTCCATCTGCTGCTGGCTCCTCCTGCCGCCCTGGACACGCTGGGGATCAATCTTGTGAGCGGAGACAGCCTCTATGTGGAAGCCCCCAAAGCCAAGGGCTCGCTCTATGTCAAGACCCTGGTCTACAAGGACGAATGGTATGCCATCCGGATCGCAGACGGAATGTATAAAGGCTATGACGAGCTTTCCACCTATAACGTCAACCCCAAATCCTGCATCGGCTGCCGGCTCTGTGTGATGAATTGCCCCACGGACGCCATTACCATGGTCAAAGGCAAGGCAGTGATCGATCAGGCTGAGTGTGTGTCCTGCGGGATTTGCGTTTCGGGCAACGATAAAAACTTCAAGGGCTGCCCCACCCGGGCAATTTCCAAGGAATAAACATGGATATCAAGACTTTCGGTTATCTCTATTACAAGACTCGGGGCTTCAGCCGGGACGACATTATCAAACATGCCGAGATCAGCCACGAAGAATACACGCTCTATGAACAGACTCTCAGCACGGTTTTTGATCAGATCTCTGAGGATCGCACCCAGGCTGATAAGATCGGCAACGACTTTGTGCGCCTCACCAGATATATCTATGAAAAACAGAGCGATCAGGAGCTGAAAATCCCTCGTCCGGACGCCATCAAAGCCCGCAGTGGAGAGCTCGTGCCCCTTCCGGCAATTGGCAAAACACCCACTCCTTCCATGAGCCTGCAAGAGGCGATTTCCAACCGGCGCAGTTTACGTAAGTATTCAGACACCGCCATCACTCAGGACGAGCTTTCCTTCCTCCTGTGGAGCTGCTCCTGGGCCAGGGATTTCAAATCCAACGACAAAATAGAGATCACCCTGCGCAACGTTCCCTCTGCCGGAGCGCGTCACCCCCTGGAGACATATCTTTACATCCGCAGAGTGCAGGGCCTCAAAAGCGGACTCTACTATTACCATCCCATCAAACACTGCCTGGTTCTGATGGATGCCTCCCCCGAAAAAGAAGCTGAGATCTTTGAGGGCTGCTTCCGTCAGGAAATGGCTGCAACTTCAGCAGTTACCTTCATCTGGAGCGCTGTGCCCTATCGCACCATCTGGCGCTATGGACAGCGTGCCTACCGCTATCTCTATTTAGACGCGGGTCATGCGGCCCAAAATCTGCACCTGGCTGCTGAATCCATCAACGGCGGAGCCTGCATGATCGGAGCTTATCTGGATGAACTGATGAACGATGCTCTGGGTCTGGACGGGATTGACGAGTATGTGATCTATATTGCTACGGTGGGGAAGAAGTAAGACCATTTAAGATTTAAGATTTAAGATTTAAACTGCGCTTGTGCGAATTATCCGCTGATTTGGATATCTGAAGTCCCGGCACTCTCGCTGTATCCCCCGAAATGAAGCGTCAGCTTAAATCTTAAATCTTAAATCTTAAATTTTTCAATCGTTTATCCCCTTTATTCGTCTTCCTTGCTTCGCTCTGCCCCCTCCCTCTCTTCTCAATTTCATTCCGCTGCGTGAAGCGGTATGAAAGCGGTCAGCAAGCGGTTAGCAAGCGGTTTGACAGGGATATGACCACAGGCATGTTTCCGGTGATAGGGAATAAAATGTGCATATCATAGTGCGAAATATCTTTACAAGATATGGATAGCTGTTGAGGATGTAAAAGACAGTTCTTTGCTTTAGCGATCAAGAGAGTGTTAATGAGCCCTAAACCCCTGTGGGAGGCTGATTTCACGAAGAATAGAATATATCCGTTCACCCGAGAAAAGGAGTATATTTATGAAACGCGCAGCAATTATCATCCTGCTGATGATACTGATCTCATCGGTATTTGCAGGGATCGACGAATTTTACAGTTTTAATGCCGGCACCAATCCCTACACACCCATCACCGGCACTGCAATCACGGACAATCTCTCTGATGACGCGCTTTCAGCAGCTGTTCCGGTCGGATTCAGCTTCCCCTATGGAGAAACGCTGTTCACGGAAGTGAAAGTTTCCTCAAACGGCTGGATTGGTCTGGGCACTTCAGCGACCAGCAGCAACCTCTCCAACAATCTGGCTCAAACCGAGACATTTCCATACATAGCACCGCTTTGGGACGACACCAGTCTGGCTTCCGGCAGCTGTGAATACCAGACCTCGGGCACAACCCCCAACCGCATCTTCACTGTCCAATACACCAATCTGAGATGGAATTATTCTTCTGATAACCAGTTCAATTTCCAGGTGAAATTCCACGAGAACGGCAAGATCCAATTTAACTATGGAGCCGCAACAGGGACACCCGGAAACGCCTCAGCCTCGATCGGGATCATGATGCCTCCCGGGGGCTCAGGCTGGTTTTACAGTGTGACTCCCGGCACGCCCTCGACGGTTTCCACGACGGCTTCGAACAACAATCTGACCGTCTTTCCACCGATCAACACCCTCTTCGAATTTGTGCCTCTGGTGGCATCTCCCAATGATCTCACCTGCAACAGTTTGACCGGAAACACCACCCCCAGTATCAACACCCCAACCGTTTACACGGTAACTGTCCGCAACTGCGGAACTGCCGTCCAAAGTGTTTATAGTGTGAAGTTAGTCACTTCCACGGGCACGGAGCTCGCCTCGGTTCCGGGAACCACCATTCAGCCTTTGCAGAATCTGGTTTTTCAATTGAACTGGACTCCCACGGTTCAGGGTCCGGTGATCCTCCGCGGCAAGGTGGTTCTTGCCGGAGACGCCAATCCGGGCAACGACCAAAGCCCACCCTTGAATGTGACTGTCATGCCTGAGGGGATGAATGTGATCACGGTCGGAACCGGGGATCAGCAGGCTTTGATCCCGGTCAACATGTTCTATCGCAACAGCCTTTACGAGACCCTGATCTATCCCACCGAGATCGGATTGGTGGGCAATATCTCGGCTATCACATTCTATAATAATTTCCAGACCAATCTGCCGGATAAACCGATCAAGATCTGGCTGGGAACCACTACCAACGCTGATCTCACAGGAGGCTGGATCCCTTCCACCCAACTCACACAGGTTTTTAACGGCACGGTCTCTTTTCCCCCCGGGACAAACAGCATTCTGATCCCCCTGCAAACCATTTTCACCTACACCGGAGGTAATCTGGTGATGATGGTGAACCGCCCCATGGACACCACATATTTCAGTTCGATGGATGTTTTCCTCTGCCAAACAGTTGGCGAAAACCGGGCTCTGAACGTCTGGTCGGACGGCACGGAATATGATCCGGCAGCCCCTCCGGTGGGTGCAGGACTGACCGGGCAATTCCCCAAAACATCCTTGCATATGACCCCGCTGTCACCCAATCCCATGTTCATCAGCAATCCCACCAGCGTTAGTTTTGGCCAGGTGCTGATGAACACTTCCCGAACCCGCGCCATCTCAGTTTTGAATGCCGGAGGCGGAAGCCTGGGCATCAATTCCATTTCCGTGAGTGGAAGCCCGTTCTTCACGCTCTCCGGGCTCCCCACCCTGCCTCAGAACCTGACTACGGGACAATCGATCAACTTCACCTTGAACTACAATCCCACTGCCGCGGGGGAACATACCGGCACGATCACGATCGTGGATAACGTCACACGACAGACGCATACCATCCCTCTTTCTGCCACCTGTGTGGACGCCACGGTCTACACCCTGCCCTATGCTCAGAATTTTGACGCGGCAACGGTTCCCCAGCTGCCCCTGACCTGGTCCAGTCTGATCCAGACCACCAGCACCAACGCCTATATCCGCACGCAAAGTTCACAGTCAGTGTCCGCTCCGAACGCGGTGGATATGTATAATTATGACGACATGGAAGCAGGCTTGTATCTGATCTCCGCGCCTTTGGCAACCGGAATCCCGACCACTAACATGCGGATCAAATTCCAGGGCAGGAGTAACAGCACAGGACGTTCGGTGATCGTGGGGATCATGACCAATTCTCAGAACGCTGCTTCTTTCACTCCCATCCAGACTGTGGATCTGGGGCAGACCTGGACCCAGTGCGTGGTTCCGCTTTCTGCCTACACCGGGACCGGAAGGTATATAGCTTTCAAACACGGCGGAGTGGGAACCTACACCGATATCTATATCGATGACTTCCTGGCGGAAGTGATTCCCGCAAACGATCTGGCAGCTCTCGCCATCAGCGGGAACACTACTCCCAGCGCAGGCTCTCAGACGCTCTATACGGTGCCTGTCTTCAACTGGGGCACGGCAACTCAGAGCAACTATCTGGTGAAACTCTTCAGTTCCACTGATCTTGAGCTGGGCTCTGCTCCCGGAACCAGCGTGGCTGCAGGGCAGACGGTACAGATTCAGGTGCCCTGGACTCCCTCCGCGCCCGGCTCACAAAGCATTTATGGCAAGGTGGTCCTGACCGGGGATGAAAACTCTCTGAACGACCAATCCCCGCTCTACACCGTGCAGGTTCAGCCGGCAGGAACGCTGGCTGTGACTATCGGAGACGGCTCTCAGAATGCCCGGCTTCCGGTGGATATGTATTGGCGCAACAGCCTCTTTGAAACCATCTATTACCCCAATGAGCTCGGCATCTACGGCAGCATCAACACTCTGGTCTTCTATAACAATTTTGCCCAGAACCTGCCCAATATGCCCACCAAAGTCTGGCTGGGTATCACCACTCAAAACGAC
>Ga0116154_10003988_pt1 | contig 10171 bp, 6 predicted proteins | sample AD_UKC030_MetaG_FD_89898 | JGI IMG/M metagenome (GOLD analysis project Ga0116154, IMG submission 89898) | Active sludge microbial communities of municipal wastewater-treating anaerobic digesters from USA - AD_UKC030_MetaG | ecosystem: Engineered > Bioreactor > Anaerobic > Digestate | place: USA...
CTCGCACTTGATGTGGAGCTTAAAAATAACTAAGAACCAACACCATGAACGAAGAACAAAAAATCGCAGATTTCAACTCAATAATGCTCCGACTTGCTTCCCCGGAGAAGATCAAGGAGTGGTCTCATGGAGAGGTTACAAGAGCTGAGACAATCAACTATAGAACCCAGAGAAGTGAAAGAGGGGGTTTGTTTGATGAAAGAATTTTCGGTCCTGAAAAAGACTACGAATGTTATTGCGGTAAGTATCGAAGAATAAGATACAAGGATATTGTTTGTGAAAAATGTGGAGTCGAGGTGACCCGATCTATCGTAAGAAGAGACAGAATGGGCCACATTGAACTCGCCGCTCCTGTAGCTCACATTTGGTTCCTTAGAGGTATCCCATCAAGGATCGGACTCTTGCTCGACCTTTCTATAGCCGATCTTGAAAAGGTGATTTACTTTGCCGGATACATAATCACGGATGTTAATGAGGCCGAAAAGGACAGAGTCTTGAAGGAGCTTGATAAGGAATTCAAGCAAAAGATGAAGACTGTAAATTCCGACGAGGCCAAAGATAAAATCAAAGAATCCTTACTTGAGGTAAAGAGAGAAATAAATTCTTTGAGACCGGGACTCGTTTTGGATGAGCCTACTCACATCAAGTATACATATAAGTATGCGACAATCTTCGAGTCAGATATCGGAGCCGAGGCCGTGTATAAAATGTTCCAGAAAATGGACCTCGCCGAACTTATAAAAAAGATTGAAGAGAAGATCGAGACAACAAGCTCAGCAGACAAGGCGAAGCTTCACAAGAGGCTTAACCTCGCCATGCACATGCACAAGGCCGGCGTTAGACCGGAGTGGATGTTCCTTACGGTCATTCCTATTATTCCGCCCGCGCTTAGACCAATGGTTGCCCTCGATGGTGGAAGACACGCGACATCCGATGTTAACGATCTTTACAGAAGAGTTATAAACAGGAATAACAGATTAAAGAAGCTCATCGAGATAAACGCTCCTGACGTTATTTTGAGAAATGAAAAAAGAATTCTTCAGGAGGCTGTTGATGCTCTTATTGATAACTCGATTAGACACGGAAGTTCCGCCGCCGGAGCGATGAGCTCCGCCCAGAGAAGACCTCTCAAGTCACTCGCTGATATTTTGAAAGGAAAGCAGGGAAGATTCAGGCAGAACTTGCTCGGTAAAAGAGTCGACTATTCAGGAAGAAGCGTTATCGTTGTCGGACCTGAGCTTCACTTGGATCAGTGCGGTCTTCCTAAGCACATGGCGCTCGAACTTTTCAGACCATTCGTTATTTCCAAGATTTTGGAGAAGGAGCTCGCTTACAACATAAGAGGTGCAGGCAGACTTATTGAAGATGCCGTCCCTGAGGTTTGGGCTATTTTGGAAGAAGTTATAAAGAACAAATACGTTCTCTTGAACCGTGCTCCTACATTGCACAGATTGGGTATTCAAGCCTTTATGCCTGTCCTTATAGAAGGAAATGCTATCAGACTTCACCCTCTCGTATGTTCCGCTTTCAACGCCGACTTCGATGGAGACCAGATGGCTGTTCACGTTCCGCTTTCCGATGAGGCGCAGAAGGAAGCCAAGGAGCTTATGTGCTCGGCAAAGAACTTGCTCCGACCTGGTACAGGAGATCCTATAGTAACACCTAAATTGGATATCGTTCTCGGTTGTTATTGGATGACAAAGTCTATCGACGGAGAAAAGGGAGAAGGAAAAATGTTCCCTTCACCAAACGCCGCGATTTCCGCTTACGATTACGGGCAGGTTGGATTCCGAGCGAAGATCAAAATAATGGGAGGAGAAAGCGAGAAGTATAGAGAGTTTGACGGAAAGATATTCGAGACCTCCGTAGGAAAGATACTCTTTAACAGCGTTTTGCCTTCAGACTTCAGATACATCAACCACGAGGTTACAGGAAAGGAGATGCCTGCTCTTATTGAAGAGCTCATTGAGGTTTACGGCACAGACGCCGTTCCTAGTATTTTGGATAAGATAAAGAGCTTCGGTTACAAGTATATGACAATGTCCGGTATTACCTGGGGTATGAACGATGTTAAGGTCCCTGCGGAGAAGAAGGATATTGTAAAGAAAGCCAAGACCGCCGTCATTGAAATAGGCAAAAACTTTGACGAGGGTCTCATCTCTTCTGAAGAGAGATACAAGATGATCATCTCTACTTGGAGATCCGCGTGGGAAGAGATACAGAAGCTTGTTCTTGGAACTCTTGATATTAATGGAGGAGTCAGAGACATGGTTATTTCAAAGGCCAGAGGTTCTATCGCCGCTTTGAGTCAGATGTGCGGTATGAAAGGTCTTATCATCAACACTTCCGGTAAGACGCTTGAGTTCCCTGTTATTCCTTCTTACAAAGAGGGATTGTCTCCAATCGAATACTTCCTCACGACACACGGTTCTAGAAAAGGTCTCACAGATACAGCTTTGAACACATCAAAGGCCGGTTATTTGACCAGAAGACTTGTAGATGTGTCACAGGATGTAGTTGTTTCTGTCGAGGATTGCGGAGATAAAGAAGGACGAACTCTTTACGCAAAGAATATATTAGAGACATCGCTCGGTAACGCCGTCAGAAGCAGGGTTATCGCCAAGGATATATTGGACAAAGACGGTAAGGTTGTCTTTAAGAAGGGCCACCTTGTCACAAAGAAAGACGCAAAGATTATAGAAGAGTCCGGCGCCACAGAGGCGACAGTATTCTCGCCACTTACATGTAAGGCAGTTCAGGGTATCTGCCAGAAATGTTACGGTATAGACCTCGGAAGGAACCATTTGGTTAGCCTCGGAGAGGCCGTAGGTATCGTAGCCGCTCAGGCTATTGGAGAGCCGGGAACACAGCTCACAATGAGAACGTTCCACTCAGGAGGAGTCTCCGAAGCATCAGGAGATATCACTATGGGTCTCCCTAGAATCGAAGAGATCTTCGAGAAGAGAGCGCCAAAGAACGCCGCTGTTGTCGCGATGGTTGACGGAGTTGTTTCCGAGATTAAGAACGACGGCAAAGAGAAGGTAATCATAGTAATGGGTCAGGGAGGAAAGAAGTCGGAGGGTTCCGTAGAACATCCTGTTCCATTCACAAGAAATATTATCGTTAGAGTCGGCAATGAGGTAAAGAAAGGAGATATTTTGACTGACGGTTCCGCCAACATTAACGAATTGTTCACATTCGGAGGTAAGGCTGTTGCTGAAGACTATATCTTGAATGAAGTTTCAAAGATCTACTCTATGCAAGCCGCCGCTATCTCGAGAAAGCACATCGAAGTCATCTTGCGACAGATGTTCTCAAGAAAGAAGATCGTTGAGGCCGGAGATACAGACTTCGTCGAGGGAGAGGTTGTGGAAAATCAGGAGCTTTTGAGAGCCAACGACAAGACGACCGGAGCAAAGGCCAAGGCCTCGGATATGGTATTGGGAATCTCAGAAGTATCTTTGACGACATCAAGCTGGTTGTCCGCCGCTTCCTTCCAGAATACATCAAGAATTCTTATCGATGCGTCTACGCAGGGAAATACGGACGAGCTACGAGGTTTGAAAGAAAATGTTATCATAGGTAGATTGATTCCTGCAGGTACCGGATTCAGAAAGAAAGATAATTACGAAGAGGCTGAATGGGCCAAAAAGGACGAAGAGGACAAGTAAGTTGTAAAGTTTTAAAGTTGAAAGTTATAAGGTTAAGAAAAACAACAAAAAACAAAAACATTATAACTTTATAACATTTTAACTTGATAACTTTTTATGTCCTCCGCTGTAGAACAAATTAAAGCAAGACTCAGCATCGTTGATGTGGTAGGTTCTTACATCAAGCTAGAGAAAGCCGGCGCGAATTATAAAGCGAGGTGTCCTTTCCATAATGAAAAGACACCTTCGTTTTATGTGTCTCCTGGTAGAGAAAGCTATCACTGCTTCGGTTGCGATAAGGGAGGAGACATAATCAGTTTTGTCGAGGATCTTGAGGGGGTTGATTTTATGGCCGCCCTGAAGATGCTTGCGGAGAAAGCGGGTGTAAGGCTAGACAATGAGGATAAATATGAAAAGTCGGAAAAGGGCAGAACAGCCGCGCTCCTTAATTCAGTCATAGAATTTTACCGCAAAGAGCTCGTAAAGAATGCCGACGCGCTTAATTACTTAAAAGGAAGGGGCCTAAAAGGGGAGACTGTCACTAAATTTAAGATCGGTTTTTCTCCGGACGACTGGAGAGCTACCGGTAATTATTTGAAGAAGCAAGGATTCACAGAAGACGAAATTGAAAAGGCGGGATTGTCTATAAAATCGCCCAGCGGTTCTTATGACAGATTCCGGGGAAGAATAATGTTCCCTGTTTATAATATTTCCGGTTCGCCGATAGGTTTTTCCGGGAGAATATTTGACGCAAAAAAAACGGGCGGGAAACAAGAGCCGGCGAAATATATAAATACTCCTCAGACGGTTGTATACGACAAGTCCCGAGCGCTCTTTGGAATAGACAAGGCTAAAGTAGAGATAAGAAAAAAGAACGAGTGTATTCTCGTCGAGGGACAATTCGATCTCATAATGGCGCATCAGGCGGGGACAGAAAATTCGGTCGCCGTATCGGGCACGGCACTTACAGAAGAGCATCTAACCATGATAAATAGGCTCGCAGAGAAGCTTATTATGGCCTTTGACGGAGATTCGGCGGGGCTGAAGGCCTCGGCCAGGGCGATTGGTCTCGCTCTTTCGCTGGGTATGGAGGTGCGATTGGTATCTATTCCCGGCGCAAAAGATCCGGCTGACCTTATAAAAGAGAGGCCTGACGAGTGGCTTAAAATAGTTTCCGGATCAAAGCATATCGTAGATTTTTTCTTGGATTCGCTTCTCAATCAGAAATTAAACAAAGACGCTTTTCCCAAAGAAGTAGAAAAACAAGTTTTGCCGTATGTGGCTAGTATAAAGAGTAAGATAGAGCAGGCCAAATTTGTAAACAAAATATCCGAACTTTTGAAAATAAGTGAAGATGCTGTGTGGGAAGAGGTGAAGAAAGCGGCTAAATTAGCAGAGACGAACTCGGACACGGTAGCCAAAAAAGAGAATTTTGTAAAAACAACGGACGAAAACACGAAAGAGTTTAATCTCAAAAAAATGGTTTGGTCTTTCATCGAGTGGCAGAAGGACTCCGGCGCCCTGGATATCAAAGAGAGAGAACAACGATTCAGGACGCTTATAAAAGATAGTGAGTATGAAAAAATAAATAGTTTCTTGTCACCAAAGAGGAATCAGCTTATACTTGAAGTCGAAATACCTTTTGCGGGCGCCACTAATTTGGAAAAAGAAATAGACGAGGCGTTACGTTCTCTGGAGGAGGAGATTATAAAGGGGGAAGTAAGCTCCGAGTGGATGAAGATAAAGGAGGCTGAAAAGACAGGGGACGCGGACAAGGTGTCGGAGCATATGAGTAATTTTCAGAAGCTTTCAAAGAAGTTGGATGACTTTAAAAAGCGGGGATAATTTTCAAAAATCATGAAAAAGAAAAAAATAATTTCAAAAACTAAATCCAAAAAAATCCCTGTTTCAAAAAAGAAAGTGGTGAAAAAAGTTGTCACTAAGGCAAAGCTTGTTAAGGGCAAGAAGGCGAAACCGGGAAAGGTAATTGTAAAGAAGATAAAAGCGAAGAAACCGGCAGAGCCATGGGAGAAAAAAGCCGACAGACTCGTGGAGGCGGGCAAAAAGAGGAGATTTGTTACTTTCAACGAAATATTGAAAGAGTTTCCTAATATAGAAGATGATGTTCTCTTTTTGGACGAACTTTATGACAGGCTAAACAAGCTCGGCATAGACGTCTTGGATAGCGGGGGGCTTCTCAATATGGGAGAAGACGTGGATATGTATGAGAACAAGAAGAAGGCCGGAATAAGAGGTGAGCCGGCTCTTGATTCAGTCCAAATATATTTGAGAGAGATCGGTCAGCACAAATTGATATCTGCGGCGGAAGAGAAAGAGTTGGCCAGAGCTATCGAAAAAGGCGACAAGGAGGCGATGAACTCCCTCGCCAGAGCAAACTTAAGACTCGTTGTTTCTATTGCAAAGAAATTTATCGGTAGAAGCTCGGATCTCACGCTTCTCGACCTTATTCAGGAAGGTAACCTCGGACTCTTTAAAGCGGTTGAAAAGTTTGATTGGACAAAGGGATATAAATTCTCTACATACGCCACATGGTGGATAAGACAGGCGATTACGAGAGCCCTCGCAGATCAGTCGAGAACCATTCGTATTCCTGTGCACATGGTTGAAACGATCGCAAAGTATAAGCAGGTTTTGAGAAGACTTTCTCAGGACTTGGGCAGAGACCCTCTTCCTTCAGAGATTGCTACAGAGATGGGTATCGAGGTTGAAAAGGTGCATGTTATCGAAAAGATTGATCAGGGAACAGTTTCGCTCGAGACCCCTGTCGGAAACGACGATGACAATTCATCATTGGGAGACTTCATCGCAGACGACAAAATAATCTCACCGGATAATCAGACAGCGAGAAGAATTCTTTCGGATCAAATAAAAGAAATATTGGACGACCTTACTCCAAAAGAGAGAAAGATACTTGAGATGAGGCATGGACTTGTAGATGGGGTTATGAGAACTCTTGAAGAAGTAGGAAAGGAGTTCGGGGTTACGAGAGAAAGAATCAGGCAGATCGAGGCCAAGGCTCACGAGAAAATAAGAGATCACGAAAAGGCCAATAAGTTGTTAGGTTATTAAGGAGATTCGCTCCCAATACCTGTCATCCCCGATTTGGTCGGGGATCCAGAGTCTAGGTTGTAGTTTGTAGATAGTAGTTGGCAGTCACTAAATACTATAAACTAAAAACTTTTTAATTTATGTTGACAATATTTTTAGAAATTTTAGACATATTAACCACCGCTTTTATTATTTACACGGCGCTGGTTTTGCTTAAAAAAACCCGCTCTATCTATATATTGAGAGGGTTCTTCGGCCTGGGTCTTTTTTACATTGCCGCCGTGTTCTTGAATCTTAAGCTGACAACATCTCTTTTCCAGGCGTTTATTTCCTTCTTCATCATTATTCTTGTAATCCTTTTCCAGAAAGAGATAAGACGATTCTTCGAAAATTTCACTATTGATTTCTTCGTTAGCGCTTTTGCTGAAGAGGCCTCTGTCAGCGACAATGTTATCGAAATTATCTGCAATGTGGTTGCTGAGCTTTCCAAGACAAGGAGAGGCGCGCTCATAGTTCTTCCGGGCAAGCAAAGCTTGGAGAGGGTACTCGAAGGAGGGACGCCGCTTAACGGAAAGATATCCGAGCCCCTACTTCTTTCTATTTTTGACCCAAAAACACCGGGCCACGATGGTGCGGTGACGATAGAAGGTGACATTGTGAAAAGATTTATGGTGCACCTACCGCTTGCCGATATGAACAAAAAATATCCCGGCATAGGCACGAGACACAGGGCCGGATTAGGGCTTGCCGAGAGAACAGACGCAATGATAATAATCGTGTCGGAGGAAAGAGGGTCAATAACTATCGCCAGAAATAATGATCTTCATATTGTGGCAAACGCTGAAAAGTTGAAAGAAGAAATTCACAAATTTAAGGGCGACGGAAAGGCTGTTAAAAAACATAACAAGTTTTTGAGCTTCTTGCTGAGCGACACAAGAGACAAATTATTTATTTTGGCAATCTCGACTTTCTTGTGGTATTTAATCGTTCACAAATAGTTTGGGGCCACATAGTCGGCGCATAACTTTGTCATTCCCGCGAAGGCCTGCCTGCGCAGGCAGGCGGGAATCCGTGTTTGTGTTATAATATCCCAATGAAAAAAATATTTTCGAAATTACGCGAAAGTTACGAATTGCTTGTCTTGAATGCGTGGAAGATGGATAAGGTAATGTGGTCCGATGCCAAGGTTTATCTGGTTGCCCTTTTTTTCTTTAGAATTTTTACATCAACTGAGCCATTTTTGGCATCAGGCGCTCTGGCGTTGCTTTTAAATGAATTAGCCGTGGTTGCCAGCGGGCACATCGTTTTGAATTCCTTTTATTTAGCCCTTGGTTTGTTGGTGGCGTCTATTGTGATACCGGCCTTAATGTCGAGCCTAGATTCATTTTGCGAGGTTATGTTGTATTGGATTGCAGAGAGAAAAATAAATTTACTTATTATTAAAAAGAGCTCGGAAATAGATATTTCCCTTCACGAAGATCCTAAGTTTAAGGATCTTTTTAATAGAATCGCTGAGTCGGGCGCATGGTCTTCGGCGGAATTCGTCTTCAGACAATTTTTAATGTTGGACTCGGTGGGTATGGTAATTATTGCGTCAGCCGTGTTGTTTTGGGCAAACTGGAAGATATTTTTACTCGTTTTCTTTGCTACCATTCCAGAACTTGTTAATGGAATATATTACAGTACTAGGGTGTGGGGTATTTCTGACACAAAGGGTGAAGTAAGAAGAAGATATTGGGATATTCGCGATCTTTTTCTTAGCCAGTCTTCTTTAGTGGAATTGAATATTTTCCAGAGCGCGGGATTTTTCTACCAAATGATGAAAAAGATGTTTGATGATTTTAAGGTTGCAGAGAAGAAAAATGAAATTAGAAATGCAATTTTTCAATTTTTCGCAGTCGGTTTATCGCAGGTCGCCTTGGCTATCGCAATCGTATCATATGCCATGCAGACAGCCAGCGGAATTATTGGTATCGGGACACTAACCTTTGTTCTATATTCCGTGCAAAGCCTAAAGAGAGAACTGAGCCGGTGTTTCTGGTTGTTTGGCCGTCAGTACAAAGACGGCCTGTTCGTGAGAGATTTACTTACTTTTTGGTCAATTAAAACCGTTATCAAAAAGCCGGAAAAAGGAATAGTTTTGGATAAAAAAGTTGCCCCTGAAGTTGTTTTTGAGAACGTATCTTTTACTTATCCGGGAACAGATAAACTGGTGCTGAAAAATTTTTCATTTGTAATAAAGCCGGGAGAGAAAATTGCGCTTGTAGGACTTAATGGCGCAGGGAAGACCACATTCGTGAAATTGCTTTGTAGATTTTATGATCCGACCGAAGGTAGGATACTCATAAACGGTCATGATTTGCGTGAAATAGACCTTGATAGCTGGTATCACATGCTTGGCGCAGTATTTCAGGACTACTCCAGGTATCATCTGACAGTCGAAGAGGCAATAGCCGTCGGTAGGACAGGCGACAAGCCAAATATTGAAAAGGTGAAAGATGCTGCGAAGGCGAGCGAGGCGGATATCTTTATTGAAAAATGGGACAAGGCATATAGCCAGACACTCGGACGTGCGTTCACAGAAGGAGTTGAGCCGTCTGTCGGTCAATGGCAGAAATTGGCGCTCGCAAGGGTCTTCTATCGCGATCCAAAAGTTATGATACTTGATGAACCGACATCATCAATAGACGCTCTGTCTGAAGCCAATATATTTGAAAAGATTGGAGATGTTTCCGACAACAGAAGCGTTATACTTATTTCTCACAGATTCTCGACTGTCAGAAAGGCTCACAAGATTGTAGTCATAAAAGACGGTGAAAAAGCGGAGGATGGAACTCACGAAGAGCTGATGGCAAAGAAGGGGGTTTATGCGGAGCTGTATCAGCTTCAGGCAAAATCATATGAGTAGAAAGTGGAGGGTGGATGGTAGAGAGTAGTTACAATTATACTAATTATGTCATTCCCGCGAAGGCGGGAATCCAGAGCATACCTTGCTTTTATGGTTCATTTTGTTAGGCTGTCTTGGGATACGAAATTGGTTCATTGAGAAAGGGGATGCGTTATGGGGAAAAAGAAAAAGCCGCTATTTACGGTGAGACCCATTGAAAAAGAATTACTCGACCTTTTAAAAAAGAACGGCGGAGAGATGAAGCTGGACGACATCAAGCTCATTAAGCCGCACGAAAAGCCAATCGTCGATATGGGAGACCGAGGATTTATGGATATCGATGAATACAATCGATACTTTATTCTAAATTTTATTGAGTGGTTTTCCGAAATCTTTTCTTACGATGAAAAGACCGATACGGTTCGTCTCTTGAAGCGTGATAAAAAGTAGTTTTGTCGTTCTCGCGCCTGGTAATCCCAGGCGCTTTTTTATATTTTAATATTTTTTTAGATTGTTTATTTTTACCCTACACAAATAATTTCGCGGTCGCGAAATTATTTGTGTA
>Ga0116154_10003993_pt1 | contig 10163 bp, 6 predicted proteins | sample AD_UKC030_MetaG_FD_89898 | JGI IMG/M metagenome (GOLD analysis project Ga0116154, IMG submission 89898) | Active sludge microbial communities of municipal wastewater-treating anaerobic digesters from USA - AD_UKC030_MetaG | ecosystem: Engineered > Bioreactor > Anaerobic > Digestate | place: USA...
CGCGGGGATCGCGCGGACCCGGTTTCGGGGTGCGTCCGGGCTCCGTCTCGGACGGGGATGGATGAGGGGGCCCGGGGAGGGAAGGAAGGGCGCGCGGGCACCGGCCGCCTTCGCAACGGGCGGGCGCCGGTCCGCGAAGCCGTTTCCCTTCCTTTCCCCCCGGTCAGGTTCTCCGGCTTTCAGGGAGCCGAAATGGCGGCGAGGATGGCGGCGCGATCGGCGTCCATCGCGGCGGCGGCCGCCTCGCGCGCCAGCTGGAAGGCGTTCTCGAGCGAGAGCGCGGCGGTGCCGCCCTGCCCGCGGATGCCGTCGACGGGCTTCGACCAGGCGGCCGTCCCGTCCTCGCGCACGAGGCGGATGCTGGCCTTGGCGTCCACGGTCCAGATGTTGTAGGCCTTGCCCGACACGACCATCTGGCGCGGCTCTCCGGCCTCGATGCGGAGGAACACGAACCAGGCGGCGCCCGTCTCGGCGGCGAGGGTCCTCAGGACTGCGGGATCGCCCGCCATGGCGGCCGCGAAGCGCGCGTCCTCGAGTGCCCCGTCGTAGACGGCCGGGTCGAGCCCGGCGTCGCGCGCCCTGGCCGACACGAGGTCGGCGGCGAGAGGGGCCGCGCGGCTCGCGCCCTGCGCGATCTCGACCGCCACGACCCGCGCGAGCTTCGAAGGAGGCAGGTAGACGAAGTCGCGGATCAGCTCCGCGAAGGCGTAGCGGTAGCCTTTCTCCTCGAAGACCGGCATGGCCCGCACGGCCGCGCCTTTTGCGGCCTCGTCGAGGCGGCTCACGGTGGTGTTGGCGCGGCCCTCGAAGTCGGTCGCCACGCTCTCGACGAGGACGCCCTTCCCCGGACGAACTGGAAGGCGATGGGCGCGTCGGCCACTGGCGTCTTGACCGTGCCGTAATTCTCGTAGAGGTAGACCGCCGGCTGGAGTGCGCCGGGTTTTCCGAGCCCGCGGACCGAGGCTTCCGCCTGCGTGCCGTCCGCCTTGATCCAGAGCTCCCCCGGTTCGAGCGAAAGCCGCTTGCCGACGCGGACGAGCTCGGCGCGCGCGGTTTCGGCGCGCGCGCGGACGAGTGGGTCGGCGCTCGAGCCAGCGAGGCCGAGGACGCCGACCCAGGAGCGGATGGCCTCAACCGTGTGGAAGCTGTCGAGGGCGGCGGCTGCCTGCGCGAGCAGGGCGTCGAGCTCGGCGACGGAAACCGGGGTCGCTGCGGCGGGCGCCCCGGCGTCCGGCGGAACCGCGGGCGCGCCCGCGCAGGACGCGGCGAGGATCAGGGCCGAAAGGAGCGCGGCGGCGGAAGCCGACCCGGAGCGGCGGCGATCGGTGGATGCGGGCGATTTCATGGAAGGACCTCCGCGTGCGTTCTGCCGCCCGGCTCCGTCGAACGGGACCACCGGCGCGGCTTCTGGGTGAGGCTCACCAGCGCACGCTCCAGTCGAGGGTATCGCGCGCGGTGAGGATTTCCTGCAGGGTGATGGACCAGGAGAGCGTCGTGCCCGCCGCGTCGAAGGCGCCGCGGTTGCTCGTGCCGCGCGAGGGCAGGCGCACGGTGAAGGAGCAGGCGGCTTCGGGAAAGGCGGCGGCGAGGAAGGCGAGGAAGCCCCCGTCCATGGAGCCCTTGCCTTCGGAAAGGACCAAGTCGAAGCCGAGCCCGGCGGCTTCCCCGCCCCGGATCCCGCCGCCGCCCGCCTCCGCGGCGAATGCGGCGAGAGCGGCGGGCGAATCGAACGAAAGCGTGGCGGCGATGCGGAAGCGGTCGACGCCGGAGGGAGCGGGGTCGGGCGCCGAGCGTTCCCAGGCCTCGAGCCGGAGGCCGGGAATGCCGGCGGCCAGGGCTTCGAGGGCCGCGCGCTCGGCGGGAAGGGGCAGGTAGCGTCGTGCGCGCGCGCCCGAATCGAGGTTTTCCGAAAAAACGGGCAGGACGTAGTCGAGTGAGAGGAGTCCCGAGCCGTCGGCGCGGACTTCGAGCGCGGCGTCGAGCTCCATGCACGACGAGAGCGCCGCCGCGGCGAGCAGGAGGGCGAGCGGGAGGAAGGCCGCGCGGAACGCGGCGGACCGTGGAAGGACGGTGGGATGCGCCATCGCCAACAGGTTAGGCTCCCCGGACCGCTTTGTAAACACGGGCCTCAGTCGAAGACCTCGGAGTGGACCTGCATGTCGTGGACGCGGAGGCCTGCCTGCACCTCCACCGTCTCGAGTGCCTTCCGCATGACCGTCTCGCCGTGCTCCTTCGAATTCGAGACCAGGGCGGCGCCGAGCTGCGCCCAGCGCAGTGAATCGTTGAGGTCCACCTCGGCGCAGGAGACGCGGTACTTGTTCCGGAGCCGCTCGCAGAGGCCCTTCACGAGGCGGCGCTTGTCCTTGATGGAGCCCGTCTCCGGCAGCTCGAGGATGATCTGGAACATCGAGACGACCATGGTCCTGGGATCCTCCGGAGGGAAGCCTGGCCGCGGACGGATCGGGTCCTGTGGACGCGACGGACGGCGGCGCGATACGATAATATCCATACCATGGCCGCGAGGAAAGCGCCCGTCGTCGTCGTCGCCGCGCTCGCGGCCGGCCTGTGCCCCGCCGCTTGGGGGCAGTCCGCCCGCGCCTTCGCGGGTCTGCCCGAGGAAGAGCCCGAGAGCCTGGTCGCGCTCGAGCTCGGCGACGCCTCGGTTTCGCTCGAGATCGAAGGCTTTTGGGAAGCGAGCGCGACGGGCTCGCTCGCCGCCGCCTGGAGCGGCGCGGAGGGATTGGTCCTCTCGGCTCCCGTCCCGCTTTTCGCCCAGACCCCCGACCTGTGGCTCTCGCTCGTCGTGGCCGAACGCTGGTTCCTGGAGGCTCGCGCCGATCCGGCCGGCACGGTGGACGAGTTCGCGCTCGGCTGGCGCGGGGATCGCGCCGATTTCCTCGACGAGGTCCGCGCCGGCAACACCGGCATCGGCATACCCGTGTTGCCCGGCCTGAGCCTCGGTCCCGGCGTCCCGGGCCTGTTCGGCGTCGCTCTCCGGGCTTCGGATGGCGACGCCGCGGCCGGCCGTCCCGACACCGTGCGCGTCTTCGCCGCGGTCCGCTACGAACAGGCGGCGCTCCGCTCCCGGGTCTGGCGCGGAGACCGCGCCGAGAGCGTCGCGACCGTTCCGGCGACCGCCTATGTCCGAGACCGCTTTTTCGTCCTTCCCTCGGACGGCGTGGCCGACCTCGCGCTCTACCTCGAGAGCGCCGCGGGTCCGCTCGCGGGCGGCGACGGGCGACGCTACAGGCGGCTCGGCGCCGACGAGTACGCGCTCGACGCGACGGACGGCCTCGTGGACTTGCGCGCGGCTGCAAAAGGTCGGCTCCTCGCCGCCTGGACGGGCGGGTCGGACGACGCGGAACTGGCGGACGGCGTCGCCGTGAGCGTTGACGGCCGCTCCGCGGTCCTCCTTTTCGACCCAGACGGCGACGACGCGGCGGCGCCGGAAGGATCGTCTCCGGTCCACTACTTCCAGTCGCTCGGCCGCTATCCGGTCCCGGAGGACTACCGGACCGCCGCGACGTCCGTCGACCTCGTCGACCTGACGAGCGGCTTGCCGGACCTCTCCTTCGCGCTGCCCGCTTCGGCTGACGGGGCCGTCGCCGAGCTCGTGCCCGAAGGCATGTACGATCCGCGCTCCGCGGAACGGCGCAGGCCGCTGGCTTCCGTCGGCATGGATCGCATCTACCTCCGCGCTTCGGACGATCCGGACCTGGCGGACGCCCCTTCCGCGCCGACCCGCGCGCTCCGTTTCCGGACCCTCGGCCCGCCCGGGGCCTACGAGCTCGGCGCTGGCGTCGTGCCGGGGTCGGTGGAGGTGAGGAGGAACGGCCTCCGCGAGACGCTCTGGACGCTTGAGGGGAACGCTGTGGTCCTCGTCTCGCTCGCGGCGGCCTCGGACGAGATCGAGATCCGCTGGCTGGAAGCCAGCGCCGACCGGCACGACGGAACCGTGGCGGCGGCCGCCGGGGCGGAATTCCCCGGCGCCGAAACGCGCGCGTGGACCGGACTCGGCGCGCGCTGGGGCATCCCGGGTACGGGCTATTCCGAAGCGGGCGGCGCCAGCCTCGCCTCGATCGACCTCGCGGGCGGCATCGAAGGCGCGCTCGGGCCCGGCGAAGGGAAGGCCCGCCTCGCTTATTCCGCCGACGCGCGGGCCGGCTGGCGGAGCGGCGATTCGACGGGGCACCGCCTCGTCTCGGGCATGGACGAGGACCCGGAATGGGAGCTGCCGTACCGCCTCGCGGATTTCGACGGCACCATCGGGGCGACCACGACCCTCGAGCGCCGGGAGGACACCGAGCTCGCGGAAGCCTTCCCCGATTCGGCGGGCCGCTACGTCTCGGGCGCGACCAACCACACATTGGCCTTCGTCCTCGACGCGACGTCCGGCGCGCCGGCGGCCGCGGAGCGCGTCGTCGAGGCGGTGCCGCTCGGGGAGTACCGTACCTTCGTGTTCTGGTACCGGGCCATCGCCATCACGGGCTCGGGCACCCCGCTCCTCCGGGTCAGGCTCGTCTCAGGCGCGTCCGACGCGCTCCTCGTGGAGCTGCCGCTGCCCGCGGGCGGCGAGTCAGCGCCCTGGACGCGGGTCGAGCTCGCTCTCGACGCGGGGCCTGCCCCGACGGTCCGTTCCGCTTCGGGCGACCGGGAGGAAGCCCTCCCCGTGCCCGGGGCCCTGGCGGCCGTCGACCGTGCGAGGGATCCGGGGCTCGTGCGCATCGAGGTCGAGGGAGTGGGGACGGGCACGGTCGAGCTCGACGCGCTTTCGCTCGAGGACCCCGTGAGCGGCTTCCTGGCCCTGGGCCGCGCCGGCGCCGCATGGTCGTCCCCCGGCCCGATCGAAGCCGCGCCGTTCCTGTCCGGCGCCTCGCTCGCCTTCGAGGGCTCCGGCGAAGCCTTCTGGACGGACGGCGCCTTCGAGGGGGCCCTGGCCGGCCGCCTGGATGGCGCGATCGCCGTCGGAGCCCTGGAGCTTCAGGCGGGCGCCCGGGGCTACCTCGCGCCTGAGGGCGGACCCGCCCCGCGCCTCGCGCTCGAGCACGGGCTGTCGCTTCCTGCCGCGGGGCCCTTCGGATTCGGGGAACGCTTTTCGAGCGACCCCGCCGCCGGCCGGCTCTCGAGAAAGGATACGCTCGCGCTCGCGATCGGGGACGCACTCAGGCTTTCGGTCGAGGGCGCGGCGGGCGTGCTGCCGGCCGCCTTCTCGCAGGACTGGAATGCCACGCTGGGCGCGGGCGCCTTCTCCGCGAGCGCGACGGCCGGGCTCGCTTCCACGGTTTCCCCGATAGCGGCCGACCTTCCCTATCACGAGGCCTGGCTCGGCTCCTGGGCGCTCCTGCTGCCTGCCGGCGAGGCCGGGGCCTCGCTCCGGACCCTCGGTGCCGGCATCGCGCTCGCGCCGGGCGGCAGGGAGCTCATGGCGTTCGACGCCCGCCTTCTCGCGCGGCCCGCTTCGCTCCGCGTGGAGAGCGCCCTCGCGGCCACGCTCCGCCGGCGCTTCGATCTGGGCGGCGGCGCGAGCCTCGAGCCCGCCTATTCGAGGAAGGCCTTGCGGGGGAGCTCCGCCCCCGGCGCCTCCTTCCGCGAGGACCTTTCGGATTTCGGCGCAGCCATCGCTGCCTCGCCCTGGCTCTGGGAAGCGTTTCCGTTCCACGAGCTCTTCGATCCGGACTTGTATGCCCGTTTCGAAGCCGGCACCCGAGGCGCCGCGGACGCCTCCTGGTCCGCCGAGGCCTCGCTGGACTTCGCCCGCCGCTACGGCTCGAGGATCCTCGACCTCTTCCTGCCCTCCGAGGCGCGCGTGGCGCTCCGCCGGGAGCTCGCCCGGAACGGCGACTCCGTTTCGGACCTCCTGGTCATCGAGGGAGGAACGGGCGGCGCCGCCCTCGACCTGTTCGGCTCGTCCGGCTCGAGACCGCTCGCGTCGGCCTTCGAGTACGACGAGTACGCCCTGCGCTCCTCGTTCGCGCTCCGCCTGCCGGCGGACGGCTCCGGCGCCTCGGCGAAGGCCTCGGCCTCCGCGCTGGCCACCTTTTCGGACTCAGGCGGGCAGGAGTGGAGGTTCGAGGAGCGCGCGGTCCTCGACCTCGCGCGGGACGGGACGACCTGGTCCAATACCCTCGGCTGGTCCGCGGCGCTGAGACCCGACCGCACCTGGCTCTCCGAGCTGCTCGACTGGGTCCTGGTCCGGGCTCTTCCCGGCGCCCCGGCTCCGGAAAGCGCGTCCGCGGCCGGGGGCGAAGCGGACGGGAAAGGGCCGGGAGTCTCCGTGGTGTCCGACTACCTCGTCCTCGTGGCCGGGGCGCCGCGCGTCCCGGTGTCGTCGCTCGCGCTTGCCCTCGAGCTCTCGTCGCCGGAACGCTCCGGCGGGCAGTTCGTCGCGAAGCTCAAGGAGTCGTGGGCGGAAAAAGTGACTGCCCGCGAACGCCTCGTCGTCGAAACGAAGCTGACGCTGGCCCAGGGCGTGTCGGTCGAGGACGGCGTCGCCATGCCCTTCGCGGAGCTCGCGGCCTCTCTGTCCCTCAAGGTGATCTTCTAGGCCCCGCGGCGCGGTCGCGACGCCTGCCCCCGCCTGCGGCCGCACGGGCATTCCCCCGCGCCCGTTGACCGCCTGGGCCAAGGCTCCGTATAGTCGCTTCCATGAAACGACGACTCGTGACCTCCGCGCTTCCCTACGTGAACAATATTCCCCACCTCGGCAACCTCATCCAGGTGCTTTCCGCCGACGTCTTCGCCCGCGCCTCGCGCCTGCGCGGCTACGACACGCTCTACGTGTGCGGCACCGACGAGTACGGCACGGCCACCGAGACCAAGGCCCTCGAGGAGGGCGTAACTCCCCGCGAGCTCTGCGACCGCTTCCATAAAATCCACGCGGACATCTACCAGTGGTTCGGCATCGCCTTCGACAAGTTCGGCCGCACCTCGACCCCGCGCCAGACCGAGATCGTCCAGGGGCTTTTCGAAGATCTCGACAAAGCCGGCCTCATCAAGGAAGAGACCATCGAGCAGCTCCACTGCGCGAAGTGCGAGCGCTTCCTCGCGGACCGCTACGTGCGCGGCACCTGCCCCCACTGCGGCTACGCGGACGCCCGCGGCGACCAGTGCGAGTCCTGCGGCAAGCTCCTCGAGCCGACCGAGCTCAAGGAGCCGAAGTGCTCCACCTGCGGCGCGACGCCCTCGCCCCGCTCGACGCGCCACCTCTACATCGACCTGCCCGCCATCCGCCCGAAGCTCGAGGCCTGGATGAAGAAGGCCTCGGTCGACGGCTTCTGGGCGAACAACGCCGTCCAGATGACCCAGGCCTGGATCCGCGACGGCCTCAAGGCGCGCGCCATCACGCGCGACCTCAAGTGGGGCATCCCCGTCCCCAAGGACGGCTTCCGCGACAAGGTCTTCTACGTCTGGTTCGACGCCCCCATCGGCTACATGAGCATCGCCGCGACGCTCGCCGACGAGAAGGGCTTCGACTGGAAGTCCTGGTGGGCCGACCCGGCGAACGTCGAGCTCTTCCAGTTCATCGGCAAGGACAACATCCCCTTCCACACGGTCATCTTCCCCTCAACCCTGCTCGGCTCAGGGCGCGACTGGACCATGCTCCACCACATGTCGAGCACCGAATACCTCAACTACGAATCCGGCAAATTCTCCAAGTCGAAGGGCGTCGGCGTCTTCGGCTCCGACGCCGTGGAGTCGGGCATTCCCGCGGACGTCTGGCGCTTCTACATCTTCTGGAACCGCCCCGAGCGTTCCGACTACACGTTCACCTGGGCGGACTTCCTCGAAAAGGTGAACGGCGAGCTCATCGGCAACCTGGGGAACCTGGCGAACCGCACGCTCGCCTTCGTCCAGCGCTTCTACGACGGGAAGATCCCGGCGGGAACTCCCGACGCCGCCTTCTGGGCCGAGGTGAAGCGCCTCGAGGGAGAGATCGCGGCCAAGCTGGAGCGCGCGGAGCTCCGCGACGCCTTCCGCCAGGTCTTCGAGATCGCGGACCTCGCCAACAAGCGCTTCCAGGCGACCGAGCCCTGGAAGGCGCGGACCGCGGAGCCCGAAAAGGCCGCGAGCCTCCTCTCCGACCTCTGCCTCGTGCTCCGCGACCTCGCGGTGCTGATCCACCCCTACATGCCCGCCGCCGCGGACAAGCTCGCCGGTTTCTTCGGCAAGACCGTGGGCGGCGCGGAAGGGCTTTCCTGGAAGGACCTCGCGGACCTTGCCCCGCTCGGCTCGATCACCGGGTCCGAGGTGCTCTTCCAGAAGCTCGACCCGGTCCGTATCGACGAGCTCCGCGAGAAGTACGCAGGCAGCCAGAAGGAGCGGGCGGAGCGGGATGCCGCGGGAAGCGCCCCTGCCTCTCCGAAGGCGGCGGCCCCCAATGCGGCCGCCCCGAATGCGGGAGCGCCCAAGCCGGCGGATGCGAAGCCTTCCGAGCCCAAGCCCGCCCCCGAGCCGAAGCCCGCTCCGCTCGCGGAGCTGCCCCTCGAGGAGCGCTTCGCCCGCCTCGTCGACCTGCGCGTCGCGAAGATCGTCAAGGTCGAGCGCCACCCCAAGGCGGACAAGCTCTACATCGAAACCCTGGACGACGGCTCGGGCACGGAGCGCGTCATCGTGTCGGGCCTCGTGCCGCACTATCGCGAGGAGGAGCTCCTCGGCAAGCGCATCGTACTCGTCAACAACCTGAAGCCCGCCAAGCTCCGCGGCGTCGAGAGCCAGGGCATGCTGCTCGCGGCCTCGATGGAGAACTCCGACGGCACCGAGACGGTCGAGGTGCTCGACGCCTCCTGGGCCGAGCCCGGAACCCGCGTCGTCCTCGAGGGCCAGGATCCGTCCCTGCCGCTGCCGGCGGAGATCGACGTCGACGGCTTCTTCTCGATTCCCATCCGCGCCGAGGGCAAGGCGGTCAGGGTCGGCTCCATGGCGCTCGTCGCGGGCGGCGCGCCGCTCCGCACGGAGCGCGTCGAATCGGGCGAGGTCGGTTGATGCCGGGCGAAGGGACGGCGTCGCCGGTCGTCGCCGTCCGCCTCGAGCCCTGCGATCCCGGGGCCTCGGACCGCGGCGCCGCGAGCTTCCTCCAGACCGGCTTCTGGGGCGAGTTCAAGGCTGCCGCGGGTTGGAAGCCCTCGCATTTTCATCTGGCTGCCGGCGGCCTGCCCGAGTCGACCCTGCTCGTCCTCGAACGCCGCCTGGCGCCGGGCTTTTCCTTCGCCTACGTGCCGCACGGCCCCTCGGTCGACCCGGGCGAAGGTGCGCGCGGCGCCTTGCTGTCCGCCCTCGCGCGGGAACTCCGTCCGCGGCTCGGCAAGGACTGCGCCTTCGTGCGCTTCGACCCGCCCTGGGAGTTCCGCGAGCCCATCCCGGGCGGCGGCGAAGGCGCCGAAAGCGAATACCCATCCCCCGCGGCCGGCTCGCTCGCCCCGTCCGCCGGCACTTCAAAAGCGTCCGGCGTCCGTCGCCCCGGCGTCGGCGCACCGCTTCGAAAGGCCGCCGACGTCCAGCCGCCCGACACGGTGATCCTGCGCGTCGACCGTCCGGACGATGAGATCCTCGCCGGCATGAAGAGCAAGTGGCGCTACAACATCCGCCTCGCGGAAAAGAAGGGCGTCACGGTTTCCCGCGAGGACGTGGCCGTCCCGGACGGAACCCTCCGTCAGGGCGCCCTCGATGTCTTCTATGACTTGTACTCGGCCACCTCCGAGCGCGACCGCATCGGCATCCACCCGAAGTCGTACTACGAGCGGCTCTTCAGTCTCGCCCTCGGACGGCGCGCGGCCGACGGTTCCGACGCCGCGCCCGACATGGCGCTCTGGGTGGCTCGGCACGAGGGAGAGGCGCTCGCCGCCATCATAACGGTCTTCCGCGGGAAGCGGGGCGTCTACCTGTTCGGGGCCTCGGGCGACGCCAAGCGAAACCTGATGCCGGCCTATGCCCTGCAGTGGGCCGCCATGCGCGCCGCGCGCGAGGCCGGCTGCGCGGAGTACGATTTCTACGGCATCCCCCCCACCGACGACCCCTCGCACCCCATGGCCGGGCTCTACCGCATCAAGACGGGCTTCGGCGGCGAGATAGTCCGCTACCCGGGCTGCTGGGACGCGCCGGTGCGCCCGGCCGCCTATGCCGCGTACCGGGCGGCGGAGTCGGCGCGGCTCTGGTGGCACAAAAGC
>Ga0116154_10003999_pt1 | contig 10148 bp, 5 predicted proteins | sample AD_UKC030_MetaG_FD_89898 | JGI IMG/M metagenome (GOLD analysis project Ga0116154, IMG submission 89898) | Active sludge microbial communities of municipal wastewater-treating anaerobic digesters from USA - AD_UKC030_MetaG | ecosystem: Engineered > Bioreactor > Anaerobic > Digestate | place: USA...
AGAAGTCAACGGAGCAGACAAGCGGAATGATGGCAATGCGAGAGGCGCACTAACTAAAAAATAATTTTAGTCGGGAGAGTGTTTTTTTGCTTGAACCGACCTTTAATGGGTGTGTCTCAGTGTCTCTGTGGCCGTCATTTTCCCAAAGAATTGCCATGGTTCTACCGCACTTCCTTGTGGTATTCCTGGATGGGCCTGATCACGAATTCATTCCGCTTCTTCAGCTCGAGAAGGCCCCTGATCGCGGCCTTTGCGGCCTGTATCGTGGTCATGATCGGCAGGTGGTAGCGCACCGCGGCCTGCCTGATCGAAAACGCATCGTCTTTCGATACCCTGTCAGCCGGGGTGTTTATAATGAGCTGTATCTCCCTGTTCTTGATCAGGTCGACCACATTGGGCCTGCCCTCGCTCACCTTGAACACGCGCGCGCAGGGAATCCCCAGCTTCTGGTAGAAGTCGGCAGTGCCCTCGGTGCCCACGAGCCTGAATCCCCGCTCGTGGAGCTCCCTCACCTCGGGGATGAGCTCGTCCTTCGAACGGCGGTTGATGCTCAGGAACACGGTGCCCGAAAGCGGCAGCCTGTCGCCGGCGGCGAGCTCCGCCTTGTAGAACGACTCGCCGAAACAGTATGAAATGCCCATGACCTCGCCCGTCGATTTCATTTCGGGAGTGAGCAGGGTGTCGACGCCGGGGAACTTGTTGAAAGGCAGAACGGCCTCCTTGACGCTCACGAACGGAACCTCTTTCATGCGCGTGAGTCCCATTGCCGCGAGCTTCTCGCCCATCATCACCCTGACCGCGATCTTTGCAAGCGGCACCCCGGTCGTCTTGGACACGAAGGGCACGGTGCGCGACGCCCGGGGGTTGACCTCGAGCACGTAGAGCGTTTCTTCCTTTATAGCGAACTGTATGTTGATGAGGCCCATGACTCCCAGCTCGCGGGCGAGGGCCCCGGTGGTTTCAGTTATCTTCGCCATCATCTCCGCCGCAAGCGACACCGGGGGTATTATGCATGCGGAGTCGCCCGAATGGATGCCGGCCTGCTCGACGTGCTCCATGATCGAGCCGATGAAAACGGTCTCGCCGTCGCAGATCGCGTCAACATCGACCTCGACCGCGTCCTCCAGAAAATCGTCGACCAGTATCGGGTGCTCGGGCGACAGGTCGACCGCGGTATTGATGTAGTGCAACAGGTGCTCCTGGTCGTAGATGATCGCCATGGCCCTGCCGCCCAGCACGTATGACGGCCTCACCAGGACCGGGTAGCCGATGCGTGAGGCGGTCGCGACCGCCTCCTCCTCGTTGAACGCGATGCCGTTGTCGGGCTGATTGAGGCCCAGTTTGCGAACCACCTCTGCGAAACGCTCCCGGTCCTCTGCGCGGTCGATCGAATCGGGCGTGGTGCCGAGTATTTTCACCCCGTTCTGCTCGAGCGGCGAAGCCAGCCGCAGCGGGGTCTGCCCGCCGAACTGGACGATCACGCCCTCGGGCTTTTCGCGCTCATATATGTGAAGAATGTCCTCGAGGGTCAGCGGCTCGAAGTAGAGCCGGTCCGAGGTATCGTAGTCGGTCGAAACGGTCTCGGGATTCGAGTTGACCATGATCGAGCGGATTCCCATGTCCCTGAGCGCGAAGGATGCATGGCAGCAGCAGTAATCGAACTCGATGCCCTGGCCGATGCGGTTGGGCCCTCCGCCCAGGATCATCACCTTTCTCGCTGCGGGCGATTCCGCCTCGTCGTCCTCGTCGTACGAGGAATAATAATACGGCGTGAAGGCCCTGAACTCCCCGCCGCAGGTGTCGACGACCCTGAACCCCGGCGCGATGCCGTTTTTCTTCCTGAACTCCCTGACCTGGTCCTCTTTGTCCTTGAGCTTTTTCGTGTATTCCTTCTGGTGGTCCGCCCCCTTGTTGTAAATCCTCATGAGCTCGTCGCGGAACGCGAGGTAGCCGATCTGCCTGTCAGAAAAGCCGAGCCTCTTCATGCCGGCCACTCCGGGGGCGGTGAAGCCGCTTTTGCGGTATTCCTCCGCAAAGTCCTTCGCGGCGTCCACTATCTCCCTGAACTGGTTTAGGAACCAGGGGTCGATCCCGGTGAGCTGGCGCACCCGCTCCACGGTCCACCCGAGCTTGAAGGCGACGTTGACGTAGAATATCCTGTCCTCGCGGGTCTGGTGCAGCTCTTTCTCGATGATGTCGCGCCGGTGCCGCTCGGGCAGCCTTTTCAGCATCTCGATTATGCGCACCACGCCGTCGGACCCGAATCCGAACCTGCCGATCTCGAGCGAGCGCAGCGCCTTCTGGAAGGATTCCTTGAACGTACGGCCGATGGACATGGCCTCGCCCACGGACTTCATCTGGGTCCCGAGCGTCGAATCCGCGCCCTCGAACTTCTCGAACGCCCAGCGGGGCGCCTTGACCACGACGTAGTCTATGGTCGGCTCGAAAGACGCGGGCGTCTCCCTGGTTATGTCGTTCCTGATTTCGTCGAGCGTGTACCCGACCGCGAGCTTGGCCGCAATTTTGGCTATGGGGAACCCGGTCGCCTTCGACGCGAGCGCCGAGCTTCGGCTCACGCGGGGATTCATCTCGATGATCATGACCCTGCCGTCTGCGGGATTGACCGCGAACTGGATGTTCGATCCTCCGGTGTCGACGCCGATCTCCCTTATTATGGCGATCGACATGTCCCTGAGGTCCTGGTATTCCCGGTCTGAGAGGGTCTGCTGCGGCGCGACGGTGATCGAGTCGCCGGTGTGGACCCCCATGGGGTCGATGTTTTCGATGGAGCAGATGATGACCACGTTGTCGGCCGTGTCGCGCATGACTTCGAGCTCGAACTCCTTCCATCCGATGACCGATTCCTCGAGCAGCACCTGGCTGATGGGGGATTCGTCGAGGCCCCTGCGCACCAGGTCTGTGAAGTCCTCCCGATTGTACACGATGTTGCCGCCGGTGCCGCCGAGGGTGAAGGCCGGGCGGATTATTATGGGAAGACTGATCTTTTCGAGCAGGTCCAGCGCTTCTTCTACCGACGATACCGTGCCCGATTTCGGGACGTTCAGGCCGATGCCGATCATGGCCTCCTTGAAGAGCTCGCGATCCTCGGCTTTTTTGATGGATTCGATGTTCGCGCCGATGAGCTCCACGCCGTATTTTTCGAACACACCCCGCTCTCCCAGGGTGAGGGTGACGTTCAGCGCGGTCTGGCCGCCGACCGTGGGAAGGACGGCGTCGGGCCGTTCGATCTCGATTATCTTTTCAACGACATCGGGGGTTATGGGCTCGATGTAGGTTCTGTCTGCAAGGTCGGGATCGGTCATGATCGTGGCAGGATTCGAATTTATGAGCACGACCTCGAATCCCTCCTCCTTGAGGGACTTGCACGCCTGTGAGCCTGAATAATCGAATTCGCAGGCCTGGCCGATGACGATGGGGCCCGATCCGATGATCAATATCTTTCTGATGTCTTCTCGTTTCGGCACATGGACCTCATTGCGTTATGGTATTTCGAGCGGGGACCGCGCCGAAAAAAGGTGATTCCCGGCTGCGGTTTACGAATAAAACTTGCCAGAGACCCTTTTTGTCAATTATAATAAGAAACAACCGGGAAAATTTAACATAAATATAACATTGACCGGCCAAAAAAACTTATTGCAATTATTATTTCTGGTGTAAAAATCGCCGGATGGGTTTTTGCGGCGTTTAAACAGAAACCGGCGGAGAACCATGGGCGTAAAAGAAAAAGTCGAAAAGAAAAGAAAACACATCGTCGAAGCGCTGAAAAACTGCCTCGAAAAGAACGTATATTCCCAGGTATCCCTCGAGGACGTGGCAAGAGAGGCCGGGCTGTCCAAGGGCGGCCTTCGGCATTATTTCCCCACTCGCGAGGAGCTCTACCTGGCCCTGATCGAGGACTTTTTCAACCAGATACAGGAGGACCATCTCTCGGTGCTGCAGGGTCTGGGCACCAGGGACCGGGCCCTCATCTCGACTCTTTTCGGGCTCGAACGTTTCATGCTCGACAAGAAGAACATACGGATATTCATCAACCTGGTCCTGAACGGGTTCGAGGACGAGGTGATCATGACGCCCATCCGCAAGTTCATACGAAACCACCTGAACCTGTACCGCGACATCGTGCGCGATTACCGTAAAAACGAATCGGACTCCGAGAAAGAACTCCTCGTCATGGGAAGGATGACCCAGATAATCCTGCTGTGCGCGGGGCTCCTCGAGTCAATAGATCCCATTGAAATGGACCCGCTCGATCTCATCCAGCAGATACTCGGCAACTTCCGGAAAAAATGAATCCCCCCTGAAAGATCGTGAGCGCCGCGGGCTGCCGCTATCCGAGGACCTCTTTGAGCTTCGCCGCGAGGTCATCGAGCTGATACGGTTTCTGGATGAATCCGGACGGGCCCTCCCCTATGAAACGGACGATGATTTCCTGCTCGCTGTAGCCGCTCGAAATTATAACGCGCGCGCCTTTCCTGATTTCACGGATCGACCTGAACGCCTCCTCGCCGTCCATCAGCGGCATGGTCAGGTCCATGATGACGCACGCGATTTCCCCGGCATGCGCCCTGAACAGGTCGACCGCCTCCCTGCCGTTCGACGCCGAAATCACGGTGAATCCCAGCATGGAGAGCATCCGTCCTCCCACTGCCCTGACGTTCTCTTCATCGTCGACGAGCAGGACCGTGCCGCTCCCGGTCCAGTCCCTTTTAACCGGCTCCCGACTGCGAACCGTCCGGGCGCCGTGTTCTGTAGCCGGGAAGAGAATCCTGAAAGCCGAACCCAGCCCTTTCTCGCTGAAAACCTTGATTGCGCCGCCATGGCCGCGGACTATTCCCAGCACAGCGGCGAGCCCGAGGCCGCGGCCCGTGAATTTCGTCGTGAAAAAGGGATCGAATATCTTCGATATCATTTCAGGGTCCATGCCGCAGCCCGTATCGGCGACCTCCAGGTAGACGTATTCGCCCTCGGCGAGCGGTTCGACCAGCCATATGTCCGAAAAATAATCCTTACCGCATTTCATCATTCCCGTCGAAAGGGTGATCTCCCCGCTGGAATCGCCGATGGCGTCGGATGCGTTGATTACGAGATTCATGATTATCTGCCTGACCTGCGTCGCATCGGCCTCGATCAGCCTGATCCCGGCCGAAAAATCATATTTCAAAACGGCCTTTTTCGAAACAGATATTTCGAGCATGTGAACCATGTCCCCGATAAGCTCGTTCAGGTCGATCACCTCGACCTTGAACCGGCCTCTGCCCGAATAGGCCAGCATCTGGCGGCAGAGCTCGGCCGCGCGGTGCGACGCCTTGGCCGCCTCCTGCAGGGCCGTGTACTGCCTTGAAGAGGGAGGAAGCTCCGCCATGGCGATGTCGACATTTCCCAGGATGGCCATGAGAAGGTTGTTGAAATCATGGGCGATGCCGCCGGCGAGCACGCCCAGGCTCTCCAGCTTCTGGGTCTGCTGGATATGGCTTTCCATTTTGCTGCGCTCCTGCTCGGCGCGCTTTCTCTCGTCGATGTCCCGCATGAAAAGCAGCACCGCCGGCCTCCCTCCCCAGGCGAACAGCACCGAGTTGAACTCTGCCCACCTGATATTTCCCTCCGGATCGAGCAGTCGGGCCTCATAGATGAAGGGCTGTGTGTCGCCGTTCATTCTTTTCTTATAACGGCCGAGCATCATCTCGCGGTCGTCGGTATATACGAACTCGGTGAAGTCCCTCGAAGCGAGATCCTCGGCTGCATAGCCGGTGATGCCGGTGAAGCGGGGATTCACGAACACGAACCGCCTGTCCTGAAGAACGGCTATGCCCTCGTTGGCGTTCTCGACAAGCATGCGGTTGCGCTCCTCAGAGAGCTGCAGCTTTTCCTGGGCGACGTAGCGGTCAGTCATGTCCTGGATGACGCCCATGCCGCCGATGACATTCCCGTGCTCGTCCCTCAGCGGGCTTCCCGTGACGTTGACCCACAGCATCATGTCCTCATGGGACAGGCTGTAAGGTCCTTCATATGACGTGTCTTTCCCCAGGAGGGTCTGCTTCAGATATTCGATCATTTCGGAATGCCTGAGCAGATTGAGATCGGTCCCTATTATCCTGTCCCTGCCGGTGCGCATGATCTGTGCGAACCGTTCGTTGCACTCGGTCAGCAGGAGACCGGTGTCGAACATGAACACGCCGACCGGCGACTGGTGAAACAGCGCCTGGTAGCGCTGCTCGCTTTCACGGAGGGCGTTTTCAGCCTTCAGGCTCCGGGTTATGTCATGGCACACGACCAGAATCCCCCTGATCGCCGAATCGTCCATCATGTTCTGGGCGAGGGCCGCAAGATGGACCCATGATCCGTCGCCCGCCTTGACTCTGAAGCTGGTCGGGACGTGGGGATTGACCGATCGAATGGTTTCGCCGAAATCATTGATAACCCTTCCGATATCGTCAGGATGTATGATTTCAAAACCGTTCGTCCCCATGATCGAATATCCGAGGGTCGACCTCGTGACCGGGTTCTCGAAGGTTACCGTTCCATTTTCGTCCATTATTAAAATTATATCCTGAAGATTCTCGACAAGGGTTCGGAAACGCTCCTCCGTTTTTTTCAAGGTCTCTTCAGCTCTCTTTCTCTCGGTCAAATCAATGCCAATCCCGATAGCGCCGATCAATTCCCCTTTGGCGTTCCGCAGGGGATTGTAATTGCCGGATTGGTATACGCGGCCCTTGTTTCCGGAAAGTTCATACTCGCCTTCCCAGTATGTTGGCGTCCCTTTTTCAATGGCCTCCCGCAATTTCGGTATGAATGTCGCTTCGACTTCTTTTATGGTCTTCACATCCGTCCCGATAAGCTGATCCCTCGTCATCCGGATCATATTGGCGAACTGTTCGTTGCATTCGATTATCACCAAATTCAAATCATATATAACTACGCCTGCCGGCGACTGGTTAAAAAGAGCCCGGTAGCGCGACTCCCGTTCCCTCAGCGTGTCCTCGGCATTTTTACGGTCGCTGATGTTTCTGGATACCCCGTGAATCCCCGCTATCTTTCCGTCGCGATCGCGGATCCACTGCATCTTGTTCTCGAACCATACCGCCGACCCGTTTTTATGCAGATACTCAACTTCGAGAGTCAAAATGCGCTCGGTATTGGACTTGTCGGACGAAATCCGACTGAGCTCATCGGCGAGGGTCTTCTGCGCCAGCGCAAGGGAAGCGGGAGTCAGCTGATCTTCGACTTTCTGGGCGTAGCGTTCTTCCGGTGTGAAGCCGAGCATTTTTTCAACCGACGGGCTGACATACGTCGTTCGCAGGTCCAGGTCCATCATCCAGATGATGTCGCTCATCATGTCGGTCAGCAGCCGGTATTTCGCCTCGTTCTCGACGAGCCTGGATTCGAGTTCATGCCGGTGCAGGGCCGTGTCGATCATCGAAAAAAGGTGCAGCGTGTTCACCGGTTTCAGGATGTAGCCGTACGGCTCGGTTTCGCGGGCCCGGGCGATGGTCGGAAAATCGGCGTTGCCCGTAATGTATATCACGGGGATTGACAGCGTGTCCCTGATGATCTTCGCCGCGTCAATGCCGTCCATGTCCCCGGAGAGAAAGATGTCCATAAGAATGAGAGTGGGCCTCAATTCACCGGCCTTTTCGACCGCGGCCTCTCCGGTGGTCACCCATCCGCACACCCGGTATCCGAGCTTTTCCAGGACCTTTTCCAGGTGCATCGCGATGACGGTCTCGTCCTCGACGATCAGTATTCTCGTTTCTATGACAACCCTTCCTGGGACAGGAAATTTTGATTTTATCACGACCGAAAAATAAAATTCCGGATCATTATCAGATTAATCATAATTTCATAATGGTCAATAATTATTTATAGTTTGCGATCCGTATGAGGGAATCGTGCTTATCCCATACCAGTCATGCCGCGTATTTTCCCCGGCGCGCGCGGGCGATGCGGGGACCAGAAAGATGAGGGCTTATATTCAGGTTATCGCATTACTGCGGCGCAGGCTTTATTCGACTCTGGCGTTTCTCATTTTTTCAATAAGTGTTGAAAGCTTCAGCTTGTCTTCGGGTGAGATGATGTTGATCCTGACGCCGCTCTTGAAAACCATCTTGCCCGCCTCGGAGAGAAGGCGGTTCCAGACGCTTTTTACTCCGAGAAACATGACTTCGGAGCCCATGTACAGCTTGATGAAGACCTCGTCCATGCTCTTGAAGTTCTCGATCTGCCGTTCGTTGATCTCGTGAATCACCAGGCCCAGACCGAAGAGGCTTATGTCGATAGCCGAGGCCCTGATGACCCCGTTGATGTCGAGCTCGACGTATATGTCGCGCTCGTTCAGCGACGGATCCGAGTCGCGCAGGTAGAACCTGTTGTCTCTTCTTTTTTCCATGCGAGTTATCGGCGAATGCTCACTCTATACGCCGCAAAAATATATTTCAAGCAATTTTCAACCGCGCCGACCGGGACAAGGGATGCACCGGGGCTTCATCCTCTCCGAAAACTCCGGCGCCTGAAAGTCCGTATGCCGCGATGGGCGGCGCTACAGCGATAAACGAAAGCCCAGGTAGTCTTCGGCGCATTGCGCCGGGGTCTCTATCATCGGCAGGTGCCCGATGCCCTGCAGGATGATTACCCTCGAATTCGGCATGAGACCGTGCAGGATTCCGGCAGCCGCGACGTTGATCGCCCGGTCTTCGGCGCCCCAGACGATAAGCGCCGGGACTTTCAAACCCCTGACGCGCTCTTCAACCGAATCCGCGGTCAGCTGCTTGAATATCCGCTGTTCGAGCGCGAAATTCTTGATGCGCTCGCGGGCCATGACGTCGAGCAAGGGCCTTGGTATATAGGGCGGATTGTTCATCACGAAATTGTAGGTCTCGGCGAACTGGTCTTCGTTTTCCGCCATGAGCGGATTGACGCCGGTTTCATTGTATTTTTTCCTGATCTCTCCCTCGGGCGCGGACCACACTCCGCCGGGGTCGAGCAGCCAGAGGCTCTTGACTTCAGAGGGATACAGGGCCGCGTACATCAGGCAGATATGGCCGCCCATGGAACTGCCGCCGAGGTGCAGCTCTTTAGCGCCAAGGGCAAGAGCCAGCGAGCGCAGTCTTGCCGCCTGGGCCGCGGCCGTGTAATCGGCCTCCTCGGGATGCGAGGACTCGCCGAAACCTATATGGTCAGGAATGATGACGCGATAGTTAGGAGTAAGAAAGCGCGCCACCCTGGTGAAATTTTCCTTATCGGCGCCGAACCCGTGCAGCAGCATCAGCGGCTCGCCCCGTCCCCCCTCGAGGTATACATAACGGAGGCCGCCCTTCAGCGTGATCTGCTTTTCAACGAGGCCCGACCTCCAGCGCTCGAGAGAATAAACGCGGTCGAGCGTTTCTTCGGGCTTCAGGTAAAGGAAACCTGCGGCCGCAACCGCGACAACGCAAAGAACAACTGCAAGTATCTTGATGGCCCGCATGTTACGCCTCCTGTCGGGAAACCTGGAGCATTTCCTGCAACGTTCAGATGGTTACTCGTATGATCCTGAAAATCAACCACTTTCTTGAATTCAGGTAATAATTTTCTGCGCCGCCAAAGAATGTATTGACATGGCCGGTCATTTCTGGTAGTTTTACTATGTAAAATAAAATATCCTTGTTGTATCCATCGGAGGAGATTCATGAAGAAACTTATCATATTCGCCCTCGCGGCGGCCGTCATAATTCCCGGCTATTCCCAGGACAAGCAGCAGCCCCAACAGCAGTCTGCCGCCCCTGAAAAAAAGATCGAAAAATCCGAATCGGCCATAGTCGACACAAAATCATACAATGAGATCGTGCTTGAAGACTTCGAAGCATCGCAATACGCCAAGAAGAACATAGACTTTCTCGTCTCCCGCAACCAGCAGGGCGATCTTTCGATACGCGAGGAGTTTCCCGCACAGAACGGGCGCTCGAAAAAATATCTCGGCGTCAAGTTTTTCGGACGCAAGGGCGACACGCTCAAGATTTACCCGGCCAAGGACCTTATCATAAACGACTACTGCCGCGAGATCGCGGTATGGGTGTACGGAAAAAAATTCTCCGGCGAGCTCTCGATGATGATACAGGACGCCGGCGGAGACAACCACAGGCTCATTCTCGGCA
>Ga0116154_10004001_pt1 | contig 10147 bp, 10 predicted proteins | sample AD_UKC030_MetaG_FD_89898 | JGI IMG/M metagenome (GOLD analysis project Ga0116154, IMG submission 89898) | Active sludge microbial communities of municipal wastewater-treating anaerobic digesters from USA - AD_UKC030_MetaG | ecosystem: Engineered > Bioreactor > Anaerobic > Digestate | place: USA...
CAATAAAACGGCCGTCTAATTTGGACCGTTTTTCCGCCACCACTAAACGAAAACTGATTTGTTTTTTCTTGCCAATTGGCTTCAATCTTAGAACTAACATATGTTTTGATTATAGACAGATTCTGAAAAAAAGCAATATTGACGCCGGCTACTCCGCTTCTTCCAGTTTCAGCGAAATTGCCTTGGAAATTCCCTCTTCGGCCATGCTGATACCGTAAAGAATCTGCGAAACTTCCATTGTGGAACGATTATGCGTAATAATGACGAATTGGGTTTGGGATTTCAACTCGCTTAAAATTTTAGCGAACTTACGGGCATTGGACTCATCCAAGGCGGCGTCCACTTCGTCTAAAACGATAAATGGCGGCTGCATCACGCCGACAATGGCGAATAAAGCGCTGATGGAAACTAAGGAGCGTTCTCCGCCAGACAACAAGTCCAAGCTTTTTATTTTCTTTTTTGGCAAATCGATGGAAAAATCAATGCCTGGTTCAACTTCTTTTTTAACCTCGGGATTATCAACCTTTACTTCACTAGTAGCCGCAACCTCTCCTTCCACTCCGGCTGGAACCAAAGCTTTATCCTCTCCCTCGGCTTCCTCTTTGGTTTTACGAATCGGTTGAACCAGAAGTAATTTCGCTTTTCCGCCGCCAAACATTAAACGAAAATATTTATTAAACTCTTCATTGATGATTTTTAGGCGAGAAACGAATTCTGTGTCAATTTTTTCCGTCAGCTCCTCAATGATATTGGTTAAATTGACTTCGGCTTTTTCCAAATCTTCCAATTCCCGAGACAGAAAATCATAACGCTCCTCTGTTTCTCTGGCTTCTTTTACAAGAATTTCATCAACCTCTCCGATGGCCGCCAAGTCATGACGCAATCTCAACGTTTTCATTTCCAAATCATCCAAACTGCCGTCAAAATCCGCCTTGGATAATTCTTCGGCCACCTCAAAGTTTTTGATCTTTTCCCAAATAAATTCATCGGCCGCCAAATTGGATTCTTTTAACTTCATCAGTAAATCTGACTCGCGCAGCTTGGCCCGTTCACTGGATAAAAGCAGATCATTCATTTCCTGATTCAAAGAACTGACGCTCATTCTCTGTTTTTGAATTTTAATAAGAATATCGTGGGTATCCGCACCCATTTGCTCGTCTTTTTGGCGCAATTCGTCCAATTTTTGGTTGAAACTTTTAATTCGCTCATCCAGCAGCTTTGTTTTCTGAAAGAATGAGTCCCTTTGCGCTTCCAATTGATTTTGCTCGCTGCCCAAATCGTCATTTTTTCGCTCAATTTTGAAAACGAGATTTATTTTTTCTATTAATTCCCGGATTTCCCGACGAATTTCCTCCAAATCATCCAAGACAATAACTTTCTCTAAGAGTTCCCGGGCAGTCTGCAAAGTTTTTTCCAATTCTTGAAAATTAGGCTGAGAAACGGCCTTGGGAACTGACAATCTTTTCATTCCCTCAATTTTTCCCTCAATCTGACCCAATTCTCTGGAGATCCCGTTTCGCTCCTGCTCTAATTTTTCGATCTGGAACCGCAAATTTTTAAACTCCTGGGAAAAATCAGGCCGCTGTTTTTCCAAACGCTCGAATTCTTTTTCCAGTTCAGTCAGTATTTTTTCTTCTTGACCCGCTGATTCGCGGAATTTATGCAATTTTTCATCCGCCTCATTCTTAATTCGATAAACTTCTTGGAATTTAGCGCTGAAGAACAAACGTTCCAGGAGCTGTAAATTATTTACCATTTCTTCGCGCCTTTCCCAGCGGCCGACTTGCCGCCTCAAAGAACGCAAATGCGGCCGTAATTCTTCAAGCAGCGCCCGCGTTTTCTCCAAATTCTCTTCGGTGGAAATCAAACGCCGTTTTGCCTCTTCTTTTTTAAGCTGGAATTCCCGAAGCCCCAGGCTCTCTTCAATCATTGACCGCCTCTCCCGAGGCGAAGCCTTTAAAATGGCATCAGCCGAACCTTGATTCATTATAGTCAAGCCTTGACTGCCTACTTTGGCTTTGGCCAATAGTTCCACCACGTCTTTCAATCGGACATTGCTTTGATTGATCAAATATTCCGCTTCGCTGTCACGATTTATTTTTCTCGTCACCACTATTTCCTTGAAATCAACTGGCAGTTCGCCTTCGGCATTATCCAAAGTAATGGAGACTTGAGCCAAAGACATCCGGCTACGATTGGGCGTGCCGCCGAAAATGATTTCATCGGAACGTCCCACCCGCAAGCTTTTCAAATCCCGTTCGCCCAAAACCCAACGAATGGCATCCACCACGTTGGATTTACCACTGCCGTTAGGACCGACAATAGCTGTCACATTGGCGGGAAAAGAAAAAATCGTTTTATTGGCAAACGATTTAAATCCTAAAATTTCCAAGCTTTTTAAACGCATATTACCACCCTTTTGTCTCTAAACCGTTTTTAGCGGCGTTAATTTCCGCCGCCTGTTTAGACGGACCCTCCCCCTCAGCGACTAGTTCGTCGGCCAAATAAACCGCCATCTTAAAATGTTTATCATGATCCGGACCCCATTCTTCTACCACCTTATAAACCGGTGTCAAACCAACGGCTGCCTGAGCCCTTTCCTGAAACAAACTTTTCGGATCTTTGAATCTCTTTTCCTCAATGATAGCGGTTAATTTAGTTTTTATCAGATGTTTATCAATGAATTTCTTGGCTTTTTTATAATCCTGATCCAGATAAAGCGCACCGATAAAAGCTTCAAAAGTATTGGCTAAGATATAATTCCGTCCCCGACCCGTATCTTTGGCTTCACCCTTGGAAAGCAAAATAAAATCATTGAAACCCAGTTCCGTGGACGTTTCCGCCAAAGTGTCGGCATTAACCAAAGAAGCGCGCAAACTGGTTAGGTATCCTTCCGGTTCGTTGGGAAATTCCTCAAATAAATATTCACTGACTACCAATTCCAAAACCGCGTCTCCCAAAAATTCCAGACGCTCGTTATGACCCAACCGCCAATGAGAATTCTCATTAAGATAGGAACGGTGGGTAAAAGCCTGTTTCAATAAATCAAGGTTATGAAACTTTATCTCCAATTGTTCTTCAAGCTGCGAAAAATCCGTCATAAACTTAATTGGTCTCTTTTGGAGTTTCGGATTTCTTGTCGCCAGTTTGCTTTTCCGCGATTTGGCGATAGATCGTTCCCAAAACGCCATTGATGAATTTTCCGGAAGAATCTCCGCCAAAAGTTTTGGCCAACTCAATGGCCTCGTTAATCGCCACCTTTGGTGGAACCTCTTCGGGATTACCGAAAACCAATTCCGAAAGTCCGATCCTTAAAATATTGCGATCAATAATGTTGATTTGATCAATTGGCCAAGCCGGCGCCGCCTGCCGAATAATATTATTTATCTCATCCAAATGGTCAATTAGATTCTTAGCGATACGATAAACAAAATCCGGCTCGTCAATCCCCTCGGCCAAAGACTGCATATTGCGATCAATGATCGCTAACAGATCCGCATCCTTGCCCTCTTTAAGCTTATAAAAATCCCACTCATAAAGGGATTGCAATAAAACCGAACGACAAAGATGACGCGTAGCCATAATTATTTTTTAAGCTCTTTTTGGCGAGTTCTTTTTTCCTTTTTAGAAAGCCTCGCCAAAACATCAATTACTTCTTTGCCCTTGTAAAAACCGCAGTTAGCGCAATATTGATGCGGCCTAATGGCCGCGTTGCATTTGGGACAAGCAATCAAATTGCCTTTTTTCAAAGCCAAATGCGACCGCCGTCTCGCAGTTTTTCCATGAGTATGATGCTTAGTTGGTACTCCTCCCATAGTGAATAGTGATGGATAAATTAGATGATAAACGACTTGAATAAGGCTATCTTAAACGATTTGCGGCTTTTTGACAAGCTTTTTAGATTAAGCCGACTTTTTTCTTTACTTCTTTTAAAGTTTTCTGAGCGGTTATCCTGGCCTTCTTGGCGCCAGCCTGATAAATCTTCAGCGCTTTTTTCTTTTGCCTCATTAAATCCGCTCTTTTTTGGCGGAACGGAGCAAAATGCGCAACCATCGCTTTGGCCAAATCGTTTTTCAATTCGCTGTAGCGCAGACGATCCAAATCAATTCCGTTATTGGAGAACAAACTTTTGAATTTGTCGGAATCAAACTCTTGAAGCAGTAATAGCAAATTATTTACGGCCGCCTCCATTTTTTCAAACTCCGGATGTTCAATGCCGCGCCGGCTTGGTTCAAAAACAATTTCACCTTGAACTGAATAAATTTTTTCAAACAAATCATTAGAGGCCGTCGTCGCTCCCCTAATTTTTTCAAAAATCGCCGTCGGCTCATCAAAAACGCCGATGTAAGAATCGCTGGCGCTCTTAGACATTTTCTCCAAAGGATTTTTGAGGCTCATCAAACGGGCAACCTTAGTTAGAAGAGCCTTGGGCTCCGGAAAAGTTTTTCCGTAACGCTTATTAAAGCGTCTGGCAGTTTCCCGAGCCAATTCCAAATGCTGCGACTGATCATCTCCCACCGGCACTGCTTCTGCTTTAAAAAGTAAAACGTCAGCGGCCATTAAAGTCGGATAGGTAAAAAGTCCGGCATTAACACTTTCCCGCTGCCGAGAGCTTTTATCTTTATATTGCGTCATCCGCTCCAATTCACCCATTGGCGTCAAACAATTAAAAATCCAGGCCAGTTCAAAAACTTCTGGAATATGCGATTGAATGAAAAGGGTTGATTTTCTCGGATCCAAGCCCAAAGCCAGCAAATCAATGGCCAGTTCCTGAATCTGCTCTTGTTTTTCCGAAGCCGAAAGCAAATTCTCAGTTAAAGAATGACTATCGGCAATAAAAAATAAGCCAGAATCTTTTTTATTATTCTGCAATTTAACCCAATTCTTTACCGCTCCCAGATAATTACCCAAATGCAGATAGCCGCTGGGCTTAATCCCACTCAAAATCTTCATATAAATATTTTACCAGATTTTTCCGCTCTTCACAAGATAAAAATAAAGAGGCAATCTCCTGTTTGAGCTGAGAATTGCCCCTGATTGGAACTAAATCGTTCCGCTATCCTTCTTCAAATTGTCATCCTTCTTCTTAGATCTTCCTCGCTTACCGCCCGAGCTTGGCGAAGTTTTTTCGCTACCCGTTCCGCTATTTCCCCCGCGTTTTCCAGAGTTAAGACCGGCTGTCGCCTTTTCTTTTTCTTATCTTTCTTCTTTTCCATTGCCAAATCTCCTTATCCTAAAATTAAGATGCTGGATTTATTATCCAGCATCTTAAAAATAAATCAAGTTGAACCGCAAATTTTACATTTCCACGATAAAGGGCAAAATCATCGGCCGGCGTTCTGTTTTCTTAAAGATAAATTCTCCCAATTTATCGCGTAAATTGTCTTTGACGTAAACCCAGTTGGTAGTGTGGTCCTTGGAGACGGTTTTCTTCACGATTTCCTTGATTACGCCGGTCACCTCTTGCAGAAAATCCTTGGAATCTTTGATATAAACGAAACCGCGCGAATAAATCTCCGGCTCTCCTTTCAGCTCGCCGCTCTCGCTGTCAATCACGCCGACGACCACCAGCATTCCGTCTTTGGACAGTTGATTGCGATCTCTCAAAACCACCTCGCCGACATCGCCTACGCCCAAACCGTCAACCATCACATAACTGGAAGACAATTCTTGATCTAAAATGCGGGCGGAGTTTCTCGTCAGCTCTAAAACGTGGCCGTTGGATGAAACGAAAATGTTTTCCTTGGGAATGCCCAGTTGTTCCGCCAGATCGGCGTGAGCCCGCAACATTGAATATTGACCGTGAATCGGCAAAAAATATTTTGGTCTAATTAGGCTCAACATAAATTTCAAATCTTCCTGCTGGGCATGGCCGCCGGCGTGAATATCCATCATTTTATAATGGAAAACCCTCGCCCCTTGACGATAAAAATTATCTTTAAGATTCTGAACCGTCCGTTCGTTTCCCGGGACGACCGAAGAAGAAAAGATAACGCTATCGCCTTTTTCCACGCGGAAATATTTGTGTTCGCGATTAACAATCCGCATTAAAACCGCCTTATCTTCGCCCTGCGAACCGGTACAAATGATGGTCAGTTGATGGCGATGCAAAGCCTCTGATTCCTGCGGAGAAATCAAAGTATTTTTATTGATTTTCAGGTAACCGAGATTTCTGGCGATTTCCACATTGCTTTTCATGCTATAACCGTCTACGACCACTCGACGGCCGAATTTTTCCGAAAGCCAGATTATTTGCTGAATACGGCTGATGAGCGAAGCGAAAGTCGCAGCAATAATTCTGCCGCTGGCCTTTTCAAAGATTGATTCTAATTCTTCATAAATTGACCGTTCGGAAATAGAATGCCCCGGTTCTTCGGCTCCGGTAGAATCGGCCATCAAAAGCAAGGTGCCTTTGGAGGCTAATTTGCTGATACGGCCCAAATCCGCCGAAGGATCAATAATCGGACTGAAATCAAACTTAAAGTCCGGGATATAAAAGATAACGCCCTGATCCGTTTCCACGGCAAAGCCCATTGAATCAGGAATATTATGGTTAACCCGGAAAGGATGGACCTTAAAATGGCCGATATTAATAGAGTCTAATTTATTGAGATCAATGGCTTCAATATTCAATCGAGCCCGATTAGGAAAATCATCCTGCCGCTTCATAATAATAGCCCGAGTCAAAGGCGCGGTATAAATCGGCGGGTTGCCCAGTTTGGAAACAATATAAGGAATCGCGCCGATATGATCATAGTGGCCGTGAGTAATAAAGAATCCCAAAATTTTGCTTTTGTTTTTTTCTAAATAATCAACGTTGGGAATGATAAAATCAATACCCGGCATATCCTCTTCCGGAAAACGCAATCCGCAATCCAGAACGATAATCTGATTCTTATATTCAATAAAACTCAAATTCCGGCCGATTTCTCCCAATCCGCCTAAAACGCAAACTTTTACTCGACTGACATCGTCGCGCGGCCTGAGCGGCCGATTAATTTTTCTTGGTATCATCATCATTTTTTGTGTTTTCCCGCTTTCTTCAATAAAAATTAAAGTGAAAGCAGTTTTTTATTTACGATTAATAAATTAGATGGTGGGGATGGAGAGATTCGAACTCTCACAGCCTTGCGGCTACAGCGCCCTGAACGCTGCGCGTCTGCCAGTTCCGCCACATCCCCAAAATTGCGCGCCAGGCTCTTATAATTTTTTATACAAATTATCGATTGTCAAGAAATTACGATATTTCTCGGGCTGAATTAAAAAATTCAGATTTTCCAGTTCGCTGGAAAGAATTTTCGGTCGCAAAACAATCAAAGGCGCAACTTCCTTATAATTATCGTTTCTTTCGGCTTGCCAAACACCCTCTCCTCTGTTCAAAATATAATAGCAGGCTCCGCGGCATTCTTGAAAAAAATCGTAGGAATTGACAGTGCTATTATTAATCCAATTACCAATCAACGCCTCCTCATTAATATTGGAATTGATGCTTACCATCCCAAATCCGAAAGGAATGATTACCCTATCGCCTTTTTGAGCTTCAATCAAATAAGCTTCGGATATAATTAACGGGTCAACTTCGTATCTTTGAATTAAAAAATTGACGCTCCCTGACAAAATCTCATATAATTCCGGCTCCTGATGAAGATGATAATGACCGAAAGTTTTCGGAAGCTCCCTTCCCAACAATTTTCGCTGGATCAGCGTCAAATCATAGCGCAAATCGCCTTTTCTTTTCTCGGCGCGGCAAACTTCGTAGACGACAAAATCATCGGGGAAATTTTTATCAGAAAGCACCGCCTTAAGTTCGCTGGCTCGCTTTACTTCACGCTGGCCCTGAGAGCAAAAATTCTCCATGAATTAAATCAGCTAATCGGCAGTTTTGAAAGCCCGTCGCGTTTGGACATACCAATCTTGCACGTCAAAATACCTTTCGGCAGCGATATTTAATCTGCTCATTTCCGTTAAATAAACATTCTTAGCGGAAATAATGGGATACTGCGGATTGAAAAGGAAGACTGCCGGAGCATCGGCTAAAATAAAGCTCTGAAATTTTCTCAAATCAGCGGCCTGAAGTTGCGAATCAAAAATCTGTCTGAAATCTTCCAAAACTTTATCAACGGCCGCATTTTCATATAAGGCCAGATTAAAACCAGGATGGAATTTCTGGGAAGAATGCCAAAATTGGAAAGGATCGGGATTCTGGTTAAGAACATTGCCGTAAATCAAAGCGTCATAAACGCGAGGCTCCAAATAGTTTTGCTGCAATTCCAAGGCCGAAACAATCTGTATGTCAACATTAGCCCCTATCTTTGCCCACTGATTTTTCAAAAGGCTGGCCGCTTCAATCAAAGCAGGAGACTCCGGAGAAACCAACTTAAAACTCAGCGGAGTGGCGGCGGAGTCGTTTTTGTTCAATTTCTTTTCTAAGATGCCGTCACCATTCTCATCGGACCAGCCATCTTTCGCCAAAATCGAAGCGGCCTTGTCCAAAGAATATTCGAATTTAAGCTCTGGATCGTAACCGATCATTCCCGCCAAAATCGGCCCTTCGACGCTCTGAGCCTTTCCCTGAAACACCTTGTCAATCAATTCCAACCGATCAACCGCATAATTCAGAGCATAACGGACATTTTTATCGCTTAAAACTTTGGAAATACTTTGATTAAAGAAAACAGCAAAATATCTGGGCAGAGTTACATCGTCTTCCTTAAAACTCCTTTTAATGGAATCCAGACTGCGGATGTTCAATCCGGACAATAAGTCAATTTCCCGATGGTTAAAGGCAGTGATCAGTTCTGGTTCGCTCTTATAAAATTTAATGACCAACTTATCAATATGCGGACGACTCAGAAAGTAATTAGGGTTTGCTTTAAATTGGTAATAATTGATAAAACCACTCTTGCCCTTTTCAAACTTTTCAAAAATATACGGTCCGCTGCCCACTGGCTGAAAATTATAATCGGAGAGATAAAGATTGGTTAAAGGAATATTGCCAAAGATGTGCTGCGGAATTATTTTTTGTTTCAGTTTCTCTTCAAAAAAAGCAAAAGGATTCTTTAGCTCAAAAATAACCGTAAAATCGTTGAATTTTTTAACCTCTACTCCCTGCCAACTTAAACGCCAAGGACTTCGACTCTCCTGATCTTGAATGGCTTGAATAGTGAAAAGTACATCGTCAGCGGTCAATTGCTGGCCATCTTGCCAAAAAACGTCTTGCCTCAGTTTAACCGTCCAAATTTTCCCATCATCGCTACGTTCAACGGAATCGGCCAAATCATTTTCCAAGCCGCCTTTACCATCGCTTTTCAAAATGCCGCTGAAAACCAAACTGGCTAAATCCTGATCAACTTCATTCTGGCTTAAAATCGGGTTTAAACTCGTAGGCTGGCTGCTTAAACCCTCCCGCAACGTCCCGCCGTCCTCCGGAACCAAAATCGTGCTGGTGTAATACCATTTAATCAAAAAATAGACGAGACAAAAAATTAAAACTATCAGCGCCGCTTTTAGAATTTTTCTTTCCACTGGCGATAAAACTTCCCAGAATTTTCTCCAAAAAGAACGGGAAAAAAAACTTTTTAAATTCATAAGTTTATTTCAAAAATCGGTTATTTAATCAAAAAGGTGGCAATGCTCAGCGCCAGAAAAATAAAGGCCGAGACAACGGTTCCGCGAAAAATCCATTTTTCCATGCCGCGGCGCTGATGGTAGGCTTCGCCGCCACCGCCAAAAACGCTGCCCAAGCCCGATCCCCGCTGCTGCAAAAGGACCAGAATAATCAGAATAACAGAAATAACGACTTGCGAGATCTCTAAAATTGATTTCATAGGTATTTTATGCTTTTGATTTGGACAAAAAATGAAAAACGAAATTAATTACGGAAACTATGATGGTCGCCCAGACCAGCGGCCAACCCCAAGGAATAATCAAAACATTCGGGAACAATTGAACAACAATCCACAAAATCAGAGCATTAATCACCAAGCTGAACAGACCAAGCGTTAAAACAACGAGGGGGCCGAGGAAAAGCTTTAAAAGCGGCTTAACTAAAAAGTTGATGATTCCCAAAACCAAAGCAATCTCTAAAAGCTTCGTCCAATCGCCGATGAATTTTGCCTCTGGAACCAAATAAAAAATCGCCAAAAGG
>Ga0116154_10004007_pt1 | contig 10134 bp, 10 predicted proteins | sample AD_UKC030_MetaG_FD_89898 | JGI IMG/M metagenome (GOLD analysis project Ga0116154, IMG submission 89898) | Active sludge microbial communities of municipal wastewater-treating anaerobic digesters from USA - AD_UKC030_MetaG | ecosystem: Engineered > Bioreactor > Anaerobic > Digestate | place: USA...
CGCAAGGTATGCGAGAAGCACGGAGCATTACATCAATGTATGGCAAGAAAAAGCCCCGCCAGTTTGCACCGACGAGGCTCATTAAATCACCCCACAACCTGAGGGGGTTACCAGCCCCCTCACTCTAACACGAGCACAGCTATCATGCCTGATAATACCGAGCAAGTAAAGTCAATCTCGAATGAGGATTGGATCGCCTTCCTTTTTGATAACCCCCTCCCAGGTGCCCAACCTGTGGTCGCCATTTCCGAGCTGCACCCCGAGCACTACCCCGACACCGAGCAGGGCCAGCTTCTCAAGGCAATGACCCTCAAGGGGGCGCTCTACCCAAGTTGGCAGGGGGTGGATTTCCCTGACTACAATAACTACCTCAACTGCGCCTCGTTCGTGTCGGATGACGAGGGCAAGTTCAAGAAGAAGCAGCCGTGGTATGGGGCGCTGCATGCCCTCATGATCGATGACGTCGGCACGAAGGTCGATCCAGCCACCATCCCGCTTGAGCCGACCATGAAGCTGGAGACGAGCAAGGGCAACTGGCAGTGGATTTACAAGCTGGACCCGCCCATCCCTGATTATGACATCGCCCGTCAGTTCGTCGCCGCATTGGTCAGGGCCATCCCGAATGACGGAGCTGGCCCAAGCCGCTGGATGCGCCTGCCAGTCGGCTATAACACCAAGCGCGATTACCGCCATCAAGTGACGGAGTTGAGCATGATCGCCTATGACCCCAACGACCTGATCGCCGCGTTCGGTATGGTGCTCGCCCCTGAGCCAGAGCGCAAGCCAGGCATCAAGGTCGCTGGGGCAGACGCCATCGGAGAGTGGTTGTCAGGTATGGGTATGGTCAAACAGGAGGGGCGCGGGTGGCTGGAGATCACCTGCCCTTGGTCGTCGGTTGTAACACCTGGAGGTCACGACAATAGCACCGGCACCAAGTACTTCCCCCCATCCGAGGGTTACCCCAGCGGGGGCTTCAAGTGCCAGCACCGTAAGTGCGGGCATCGGAACGTCCATAACCTCATCGCGTGGTGCGAACGCATGTCTGGGAGGATCGCAGCATGAGCGCCCAAGTTGTCTCTACCGCCCTGCTCGAAGCAGTCAAGGCCGATGCTATCGCCCGTCCTGCGCGCCGTAAGTTCGACCCCTCCAAAGCGTCGGCTGGACCTATCCGCCTATCAGCTCCAACTGAGTTCCCATTTCTTGTAGATCGCCTGTTTCCCATCGAGGTCGGGGTGTTCATTGCTACAGGTGGCGTAGGCAAAACCACCTTGCTGATTTGGATGGTTACTCGCATCGCCCTGGAGATGGATATCCTCGGTCATGCAGTGAAGGTTAAGCGCCCCAAGATTCTCGTGCTCTCCAATGAGGACGGTGCTGACCGTTGGGGTCAAAGACTGAGAGAAATTTGTAAGTCCATGAATCTTACAGACGAGCAGCAGGAAATCGTTGACGCCAACATCTTCTTTGAGGACTTCAGCGGTGAGGATGTGCGGCTGGGTGGTCCAACTGCAAATGGCGACCTCGCTTTGAACTCCACCACTCAAGATCTGATAGATGCTTACAAGGATGTTGGACTGTCTATGGTAGTTCTTGATCCACTACAAGGCTTCAACCCTGGCGACAGGTTCGTAAATGACGGTATGCAATTGCTAATTACTGCCGCCCGTCGCATTTGTAAAGGCCTCAACTCATTCACCTTGCTAGTTCACCACATGAATAAGGTCCAAGCGCAAGCGGGGGATGTGATGCAGCACGGAGGGCGCGGTGGTACTGCCCTTGGCGACGGTTCCAGATTCGAGGCTCAGGTTGCCGCCCACAGTACTCGTCCCAAGAAGGGCAAAGGCAAGGAGGTCTTGATGCCTCTCGCTATTGGAGAGGAGATGCTTGGCGACCACGGCACTGCTTACGCCTTCTACATTCACAAACTGACGGACGCGAAACGTCCCATGTACCCATACTGGATTTATCGGCAAGGGTACAACTTCACTTACTATCCAAATGACACTATTGAAGCTGCCACCAGCGGTAGTTTGGAAAAAGACCTTGAGCGCCGGAGTAAGGTCAAGAGCGCGATTGTCGCATTCGTTGCTGGCAACCCCACCCTCTGCCTGTCCGAATCGAAACTGCGCGACGGACACGCGGCTGACATTTCCGCGATTGCTCAGTTCACTGTTACCAACCTCGAAGTGAGAGAAGCATCAGCAGTAGCGATAAGTGAGGGTCTGATGTGGATAGAGGATGTACCGCAAGAATTGAAGCGGAAAGGGATTTCAAAGCGCCTCGTGGCCAATAAAGCCAAGTTTTGATAACCGTGGAATAACCGTGGAAACCTCGACAAAACAGCCCGTATACCTCGGTCGCCGTACCTCGGTCGCCTATAGATATACCCCCTCCGACCGAGGTATCTGTCGGTCGGGGGATAAGGGGGTCGCAGGTCTAACCTATGTTTAACCGATGAATAACCGAGGAACCGATGAAAAATGGAGGTAGTAGAAAATGAGTGAGTTGATTCGTTACAGCGTGGTTGATACCGTGAATGCAAAGCGTGCGATGGGGGTTAATGACGAGCAGATTGCGTATGTTCTTAATCTGTCGCCGTCGCAGGTCAGGGCCATTCCATTTCCTCGTCCGAATGTTTCCCGTACCAAAGCTGTCCAACAGATGCAGCTACAGGTTGCTTTGCAACAACTAATGCCAGCAGTTGAGAAGGGCGACCGTGACGCCATGCTTACCATGTTAAAGGTGCAGCAACGGCAATCCAGCTTGCTTGGTCTCGATGCCCCCAAGGAGGTCATCAACCATAACTACAATTCTGATGTGGAGGTTGAGGGCATGACTATGGATCAAATCAAGGATATGCCCACGGAGGCGCTGAAGGCCATTGTATTGAGGAAGGCAGCTCAAGGGGCCATCAACCTCCAGCCCGACGGCGCGGGGGGCTTCTCCGACCCTAGCGCCCCCGCCCCCGATAGCCCTGAGGCTTCTGTGCAGGGTGCTCAGTAACCGCAAACCCCGCCCCCTTACCCTACCCCTTCCCGAGCGATGTCAGCGATCCTACGCGTGTCATTAGTCAGTTATAGCGGAGCGAACCGACACATTGACCACTACCCGCTTGGCTGGCCGCGCAGGTACAGGGGCATCACCCACTACGTCAAGTACAAGGTTGCGGCTCCCGATGTGGCCTCAACAGTCATGGTGACTGTAGGAACTGTCTAGCCAACGCGGAGGTCGGAGAGCGACGGACGGAGGCCGCCCCCGAATAGCCCTGAGGCTCCTGTGCAGGGTGCTCAGTAATATCCCGCCGCGTACCCTAGGCCCTACCCTTACCCGCCCGAAACTAATCGATCCTACGCGTGCGACTAGTCAGTATATAAGGGGGTACTAGACAAGACCCACCTGCTGCTGGGGGTTCTGGCCTGATCAGCTAGGTTGGTGAGCGTAGCGAGCAAGGCAGACGCGACCAACCGCGCTGGCTGGGGGTGGGGAGGCAATATCCCGTCGTCCTACAGGTTAGTAAGTACTATCGTTTTATACCAGAGGTATAGACCTCCTATCGGCGCGGGTCTCTGGCGATCCTGCGAGTGCGAACAGTCAGTATTTGAGGGGCTTCTAGCCTGTTTACCTAGCCGCTGGCTCGCCAGTGGCTACAGGGTGGGTGGTAAGTGATAACGGCGGGTTATACAAGGCGGTCGGAGGCCTGATGGCGCCGGCCATGGGTCAGAGGCAGTCATGGGGGCGGCTGGCCTTTGGGAGCTTGGTGGGATTGGTACTGCCTCGGTGGGTAGTCATCGCGCAGGGCAGGCACCCGCATGAGAGCATTGGCTTTCTGGTGGGCAGTGTTTGTTGGCGACCTACCCCCCCGCATCAACGGGCCGGCGTGGCCCCCCGTGGAGCGTATAGCCACCCCTAACGAATTTCAAAAATTCTCAGAGTAGTGATATACCGAGCCAATACACGACTACGCTACCAACGCTTCGGAACGAGTGTTGTGTGAGGGAGTCGCTGCTGAACGGCGTGGTGCATGGCTAGTGCGACGGATGAGCGAGTGGCGCGTATTGACCGCGCCCTTATACCTGGATCATTCATAGAAGCCTTACCTGCCGCTGAAACAATACCAAGCCACTCATCAGAGCCAAGCTTACATGAATAGTGTCTTCCCTTCTCTGGCCGCCACCCTCGTCGTTGTCTATATTTAGGGTCAGTAAAACGATCAGCCAACCGCAGCCGAGTATCAGGCCGCAACTCATTCGTTTCCCCACCATAGGTGTCATTAAGCAGCACCTCCCCCACCCCCAACAGCAACCTGATCCACCTCTCCTCTGCCGCAACGCCCTCCTCCAAGGTGGGGGTCACTTCAAGCACCAGCAGTTGAGGCCTCCCATGCTCGCGCCAGAAGGTGTACATGGTCGATCCCCGCCCTTCTGCCACATGATCCCGATGCTTCCCAAGCCGCCGCCGTGGGTGGTAGCTGCACCCCACATAGCACTCAGGGCGACCTGGCCAGTACAGTACATATACATAGTGCTTCGACATACATTGTCCTTAATAATCAACACGTTACTTCCGATTATACTACTTCCGACCCCCCGCCGGAAGCGTATAATATGACGTATGACTACTAGGCTACGTGCCGAATGGCGAAGTAATGGATGCTATCGACCTATACGAATTGATGGACTATTCCCCGCCGCGTGTGGGGCTGACGACCAAGGAGGTCGCGTACCTGCTCGGCATAGATGAAGGAACCCTGAGATGGATGAGAAATCACCCGAAACCGCATCACCCACCATATGTGAAGGTCAAAGGGCGGTATGCCTACCCCACTCAACCTCTCGTGCCTTGGCTGATCAACTACGCCAAGACCCACCCCAAATCGCTACGGCACCTGAGCACGATCATCTCCCGCCGTGGAACAACATAGGACAAACCCAACCATGAAATCCCTCTCCGACTACCAGCAAGAACTCCAAACCATTGAGACCGCCCTGCAGGAGGCCCGCACCACGGCCAACCAACGGGCCACGCTCTCATATCAGCTTCAGGTCACCCAGACCAAGATGCTCCTTGGTCAAGCTGACAAGGAGCAACTGCAGGACGTGCAGACCCAGCTCGACAAGACCGTTGAGGCGCTGACTCGCATCCCCCTCCTCGAACAGGCTGTACAGGATGCAAAATCCATGGTGGAGCATGCCAAGCATCAGGAGCGCCACCAATACGTGCGCTCCATCACGGATGAGTACGAAGCCGCCTATGCCCTCTACGTACAAAATAGCAAAGCCACCCTGGCATCGTTCCGCGACCTGCAACGGCTGGACAACCTGTACCGCTCACTGGCCAAGTCGGGCGCGCTGCCCCACCTGCTTGATCCGTTCCAACGGGAGCTCAACCTGCCCGCTGTTACTGGCCCCCTCAGCACTCGCTCAGGTTTCACGACGGGGCAAGAATAATGACCGCCCCCAACATTGACCCTCTTGGCTACCTGAGCCCCGCAGAGCGGGCTGAGGTGGAATCCCTCTCCTCCTACCTCGCCACCCATGGCAAGGATGGCTTCAAGAACATGCCGGAGAAATCTATCGCTGAGGTGCTCAACAAAGCCAGCCCGAACTCAAGATTCTTCCTCGATGCCAACAGAAAGGTCGTCACTGATCTTGACGAACGTGGAGGGCGCTACCGCCCCTTTGAACCCAAGCAGGACATGTCCGCCCTCGTTCCCAAGGAGGTCAAGCCTTTCCTCGACCGTGTGGCTACTGAGGATTTGACCTACGGCCTCAATGAGCGCCTCGGCACCGCCCCACTCCCCGACGAACCAACCACCCTGCGCGACGTCATTGACGTTGCATTTGAGAGGCATGAATCATGAACCAAGACCCCCTAGCCCCCACCTTCCCTGACGTGCAAGACTTTGACCTTGAGCGTGCAAGGCTACAAAGAAAACGTAAGATTGCTGAGGGGCTCATAGCCACGGAGGCTGACGCTCCACGGATGATGGGCAATTGGGTTCTCAATACCGGCCCCATGGGCGGGGTTGCAGCCTCCATCGCTCGGGGTCGGGGTGAGTACGACATGACCAAGGTTGAGGCCAATGAGAAGCTGCTCGGTGCCAATCAAGCGCGGGCACAGCGTCGGCTGATCGAAGGCATCCCTGCCGAACAGGGAACCGCACGTGAGCAGGCTCAACTCAACGCCTCGCTCCAGATGCCATCCCTCCGCAATCTGATCTCTGCCCAAATGGCCGGTGACGAGCGCCAGCAGATTGCCGAGGCAAACCGCATCGACAAGGGTGAGCAACTCGCTGCCGACCGTGTTGCTAAAGCGGAGGAAGGTGAGGCCAATCGCCAGAACCGGCTGGACGTTCGCGGGATGCCTACCATCCATATCACGAACAGCGGCGCAGGTGGCCAGCGTAAGCCCCCTGCCAACTATCAATGGAACGAAGATGGCACGGCACTGGAGCCGATCCCAGGTGGCCCCGCTGACAAGAAAGCGGCTGATAAGCCCCTCTCCCCCGCCCAAGAGAAGGCTGCGCTTGGGCTTGGCAGTGAGCGCGGCAACCTCAAGTTGCTCGCCGACTCTTTCAAGGATGAGTACAGCGGCGATATTCGCTCCAGTGTCCAACGTGAGTTCGGCAAGGCGGCTGGTGGTCTAGCGCCAAAGGGTACTCAGGAAATGGCCCGTTGGTGGGCAGATCAAGCGATGTTTGACGAACTGCCAAAGCGTCACGAATTGTTCGGCGCGACCCTGACCGGCAACGAGCAGAAGGCGTGGCGGAGTGCAACCATCAGCCCCGACCTAGCACCCTCCGTCATCCGTGAGCGCCTTGCCATCCGCCAGAAGATCGTCAATGACGCTGCCGAACGGATGCGGGCATCTGCCGTGGCAGGGGGTAAGTCGGGCAAACAGTTCGACGCGGCGACAGGTGCCGCCAAGACAGTCGTCCGTGAGGTCAAGTTGAAGGATGGCCGCATCGGTGTTGAATACTCTGACGGCACGAGGGGCTACAAATGAGCTGGACTGACGACGATATTGCCCAAGAACCCACTTGGACTGACGACGACGTAGCCCCCGCCCCAAAGCGCCAAGCTGGCTCCGTGCTATCGCGCACCATCGAGGGGCTATCCGATCCAATCATCGGGGTGGCGCAGATCGCTGACAAGGCTATCAACCCGATCAGGCAGCTGATCTCCCCCGGCGCATCGAGCATGGATGACTTCGTGAAGAACCGCGAAGCCAACTATCAAGCCCCCGAGGGTCTTGACGTGGCACGAATGGTCGGTAACGTCGCCAGCCCCATGAACTATCTTGGCGCTGGCGTACCGCTGCGTGTTCGCGCTGCCATTGCCGCAGGCGCGCAATCAGCCATGGCTCCGGTGGAGGACACCGACCAGTTTTGGCAGGAGAAGGCGAAGCAGGCTGGCTTCGGTGCGGCCCTTGGCCATGGCGTGTCAAAGGTAGTCTCTGGCATAACCCCAACGCGAGAGGCCCAAGCCCTAATCGACAAAGGCATTCAGCCGAGTTTCGGGCAGAGCATGGGTGGCGTCGTCAATCAAGTTGAGCAGAAAGCCACGTCCCTCCCCTTCGTCGGTGACGCCATCAACTACGCCCGTAACCGCGCCAGCCAAGAGTTCGAGCAGGCCGTATTACAACGGGCCACCCAAGGTGCTGCAAAGACACTGGACGAAGCCAATACTCACGCCTCCCGCCTGTACGATGAAGTCGTGCCGTATCTCAAGCCGACAGCACAATCCGTCCAGAACGTGCAGCAGAGCATGAGGCATGCCCTACAGAATCCCGAGCTGACGGATGACGGCAAGAAGATTCTGACGGGGCTTGCTGACAAGCACTTCAAGAACTTCGGTTTGCTCGACGGTGAGGCCATCAAGAAGCTGGACAGCGAGCTTGGGTTCCTTGCCCGAAAATACACCGCAGGTGATCCCGCAAGCAAGACGCTGGCTGACGAAATCTACAACCTGCAAGGCGCATTCCGTACCGGCCTTGAGCATGGGCTTCCACCCGACCTGCAAGGCAAGCTGCAAGCCGCCAACCGCACCTACGCCCAACTGATTCCCGTCAATAAGGCAGCATCGGCGCGTGCAGACGAAAGAATCATGCCTCGTGCCTTGCAGAAGGCGTTGGCCCGACAGCAGCGCACGGACGTTACACGGATGAAGCCCGATGCCCTGATAGACAATGCCGTGGCCGTCCTGCCCTCGACTGTTCCCGACTCCGGCACGGCTGGCAGGCTGATGCTAGGTGGCGGCGGTTTGGCCGCTGGCCTATGGCCGCAGATGCTGGCAGGCGGCGCGGTAGCCAGTGCCGGTGCTGCCCGTCCGGTACAGCGTGCGATGGTGGGTAACACGGCTTGGCAGAAGGCACTCAGCCCATACGATGCTGACACCGCCAAAGTATTAGCAGCGGCCCTTCGGAGCAAGTCGGGTGAGTGATTACGAGTTCTTCAGCGTCGCAGATACCGCAGCGATCATCGAGCACTCGATTGGCCTTCTACGCGACAACAAGCCCCTCCTCGCCACTCGGCTGTTAGAGCAGCTTCACGAGCGTTTGGCGCAGGATGACGGCATGCACCACAAGGCCTGTACTGCCGAGGTTTGTGGCGAGCATTTCGTGGCGCAGTAGCCCCAAATACTGACTAACCGCACTCGTAGGATCGCGCCGAGCGACCCCGCCGATACCCTACCCTATCCCGAACCGCCCCGATTTACTGACCAACCCGCGCAAGGGCGCTGCGTACCGTTTCAGTCGATACCCGAGCGTATATCGGCGTGCTCGATACGGAGCGATGGCCAAGCGCCTGAGCAATCACCGGCAGGGATGCACCGGCATCGACCAACCGGACTGCATACGACCGGCGCAGATCGTGGATGGTGAAGACCTTTTCCACCCCGCGCACTTTCAACTTCCGGCGCAGTTCGAGCAGCCATTCATACACGTTATGTACCGGATGCCCAGGGCGGTGCGACGAAGGGAACACATACACCGGATCAAGTGACCGGCGACCGTCCAGAATCTTCAAGGCTTCCGGCACGAGTGGAATCTCCATCTGCTCCGCATTCTTGCTCTCGCTGGCGGGGATCACGACCGTATCACCCTTGATCCAACTCCACTGCATCCGAACAATGTTGCTGCGCCGTAATCCGGTTAGCAGGGCAAGCAAGAAGAAGTGGCGCGGGTTAGGTGCCATTTCCGCCAGCGCCTCCCGCAGTTTGGCTATTTCTGACTCGTCCAGATAAACCTCCCGACTCTTGCACGAGGCAGTCTTTACCAGCTTGGCAGGGTTACTGGCAGTTAGCTCCAACCCCATCGCGTAGTTGAACACGACCCGTAGCACCTTCACGGCCTGATAGCCCGTTGCCTTGCCGCGCTCCTTGACAATGGTTCCATACTCTTTGGTCAGTTCCAGCGGCGAAATGTCATCCAGCCTGCGGTCGAAATAGGCCGACCAATAGCGCGTCATCATCTTGGTCGCGTAGTCGGGATGCTTCACCGCTTGGGTTTCCAGATATTCGCCGTACAGTTCAACCGCCTGACGGAACGTGGTGGCCTTGGCCTTCTCCTTTGGCGTGGCTGGGGCTTTGCGGAGTTCCGAGATCATTGTCTGCGCTTCCAGCCTTGCGGCCTCGACGCTCCAATCAAAGGTGTTGCCGATTGCCCTGCGTACCGGCTTGCCATGCACGGAGAGATAAACCCCAAACCGACGACTGCTATTGGTTACAGTACAGACAAGACCGGTGACCTTTGTATCGGTATGGGTGCCGATTGGAAGGGACAAAACAACTTGCTTCGAGAATGCGACTTTCATTTTTTAGCTATACCTCGCTCACGTGTAACTCAGAAATTAGCTATAGATCAGCTATACCTTGGGTTAATTGGTGCAAATCTCCGTTAATGCCATTAGCATCGGAGCGAAGTAATCATGAGCGTAAGTATTTGAAATTACTAGCCTTTGTAAATGAGCGGCAAGGCCAGTCTATGAGAAGCAATGAACCGCTTTGAGAACGGCTGGTAAAATTCTGTCTTTGCATTTTCTGGAACACCCATGAAACGAACCCGCTTCGGCTCGCGCGACCGCCTTTCCCGCGATGCTGCAGAACTCCAGCGCCTGGCCACCGGCCTTTCCGA
>Ga0116154_10004008_pt1 | contig 10128 bp, 11 predicted proteins | sample AD_UKC030_MetaG_FD_89898 | JGI IMG/M metagenome (GOLD analysis project Ga0116154, IMG submission 89898) | Active sludge microbial communities of municipal wastewater-treating anaerobic digesters from USA - AD_UKC030_MetaG | ecosystem: Engineered > Bioreactor > Anaerobic > Digestate | place: USA...
AGCGATAGCCAGACGCCGTCGGAGATCCTCGTCTCGAGCCCCGCACGCACGGCGACCCGCGCCGACCCGGTCTCCCGATCGCTCGGGTCACCGTTCACCGCTCGCTCTCCGCCGAAGCGCAGCAGCGCCGCGTGGGCGGCTGCGCCCAGGCTCCAACGCCAGTCTGTTCGGAGGACGAAACGATGGTCGAAGGCGAGACCGATCTCGGACCAGGACACCGACGCGGAGTCGGGGAGTCCCCCTTTCCAGCCGGCAGCGACGCGCAGATCGGTGGCGCGGATACGCAGGCCGAGGGATGCCGAAGGCCCGACGAGGGTCCAGCCAGGTCCGGGCAAGACCGCAGCGCCGAAGCTCCCGGCACCTGCCCACGCGGGCGTCGACCGGGCGAGCGCCTCGGCCTGATCGCAGCACGGAGAGCGACTGGGCTGCACCTTGCGGACACGCGCCGGCTGCGACAGGACACGGACCTGCTCGGCCACGGCGATGGCCACCATGCGCGCGGCGACATCGCTGCCGAGCCCATCGACGCTGATCGATCTGCGTCTGGGGGGGTGGCTGTTGACGCGTGACTCGATGAGCACGGTCGCGCGGGAGGGCATGTCGATCCAGGACCAGCCGAGGGGGTCGGTCAAGGGGCCCGGGGTGTCGTCGGCGATCAGGGCGGTGCCCTGGAGCTCGATCTCCAGCAGGCGGCGGAGGCGAATTTCGGACATCCAGCGCGAGGCCGCCGGGGAGAGGCCGACCCGCACGACGAGCTGCTTGGGAGGAGGGGATTCTGACGGGGTTGCGGTGGCCGTGGCAGGGGGCCGAACAGGTTCCGTGGCAGGCGTCTGGGCGGAGGCGAAGGAGGAGGCGACGGCGGCAGCGCAGCCGATGGCGATGCACGTTGCCGCGCGAAGGGTGGTTTGCCTACAGATCGCGAGGGCCCGCGTCGGCCGACACGTCGTCGTCGGGCGGGGTGAAGTCGCCCCCAGCCACGCGCTCCGCGTCGTCCTTGCACCGCCCATCGGGGTACCCCTGCAGATACTCCTGGGCGATGCGGACCGCATCATCTTTGTTGGTGGCGGACTTGAGCTGACGGCAGAGGGCGTCTTCCGCGAGGGCGCCCTTGAAGCTGCGCGCACGCTCGAAGTACTCGTTGGCCTTGGCGGCGTTGCCCGCACGCTGATAGGCGGCGCCGAGCTGCCAGGCCGCGATTTGCGCGTATTCGCTGTTGGGGAAGGAGGCCAGGATGCGCTCGAGGGCACGCATCGCACCGGCGAGATCCGCGGCGCTGCGGAGCGCATCGTGGATCTCCATCAGCTCCTGCGCAGACCGCGCCCCCGCGATGGCCCCGTCGATCCCCCCAGGATGCCGGCGAATCACCTGCAGGGTCTCGGCAGGATCGACCGCCTCCGGGCGCCCGAGGCGTTCGGGCGCAACCGACGGTGCCCGGACCGAATCGTTGGAGGGGCGATCGCGGCGGGCGGCAGCCAGGGGGCCTGGTCGCTGCGAGGACGCGGTGCTGGCGACGACCGGAGCGTGCACGGGGATGGCATCTGCGCGTTCACCGCGCGACAGGTGACGGGTTCCGGCGGGAGAGACGAGTTGGACCGAGCCTTCGGAGACGGAGACATCGAGGTCTTCGGAGCCGCGTCGCACGTGCATGACGCTGCCGGTCTGCACGGACAGCAGGGCGTCACCTGCCACGACCGACAGCGGCTGCGCGTCGGCGGCGGTGTCAACCTGGGCCTCTCCCTGCACGAGGCGAAGCGCGACGGTGCCATCGGGATTGCGGAGGATTTCGGCGGTTCCGCCTGGGGAGAGGGCGACTCTGGCACCTCCGGGCAGGCCGAACGTGCGGCCATGCGTTCCTGCGGCGAGGACGTCGAGAGCCGCCTGCTCTTCGGGCGGACGGACGACGGTGGTCGGCTGGGAGGAAGCGCGCGGCTGCCAGACGGCCTTGCCGAGGCCGATGCCTGCGGCGAAAGCGGCAGCCACCGCGAACACGAGGGCCGAGCGGGAACGACGCGCGCCAGACGCCGCCGCGGTCTGCACGGCGATGTCGGCGTCGATGCGCTCCCAGATGCGGTCGATTCGGTCCTCGTGGGCGTGGTCGCGGAGATCGTCGGGATGGATCGGAGGAGTCCCTCGGCGGGTCATGGCGAGACCTCCTCGGGGTGAGGCTCGACGAAGTGATCGTCGAGGAATCGTTGGGTGCGCACGATGCGCCGCTTGACGGTGGCGAGGGAGCATTCTGTCAAGCGGGCGACGGTTTCGAGGTCGTGTCCTTCGACGGAGCGAAGGGTCCACGCGATGCGATCGTCGGTGGGGACCATCTTGAGCAGCGCGTAGATCTGGGCAACTTGGGCGCGGACAGCGGGGGAAGCCTCGGGGCTGGCGACGGCATCGACATCGACGGCGTCTCCGCGGGGTCCGATCCCGAGAGTGTTCATCAGCTTCGCGCGTCGCATGCGGGTTCGCACGGCATGGACGACGATGGCGCCGAGCCACCCCTTGAAGGCGGAGGGGTCGTGCAGGTCGCGAAGGCGTTCGAAGGCGGAGACGAAGGCATCGTGCACGATATCTTCGACGTCGCGAACGGAGCCATGGATGCGGGTGGCGAGGTGGATGGCGAAGGCAGCGTAGCGACGGTACAGGACTTCGAAAGCGGCAGACTTGCCCTCGGCGGCGAGGGCCACGAGGTCGGCGTCGGGAAGGCTCGCGAGAGTGATTGCCCGGGAACGCACCGGGGACTCGATGGGCGCCTCGTGCCCGAGCCCAGGAGGCGGCGTCGACAGCGGCGTGCCCCGTGCTTCGGCGGGCGCAGGTCGGGGTTCCGGCGCCGGGGGCACCAGCCTCAACCGTCTCTGAGCCAGGGCAGCCTTCACTTCGGTAGCCTCAATGTTGCCACGACAGACCGGATGCGTGTAGTGTCCGCGGCCGTTAGACGCTCGACGCGGCCGATATGGCTCACGCGGGGTTCCCGGGACGGGCGACGCTCGACGGGACGTGAAAAGAAAATGCAGTGAGCCGTTTCGGCCGGGTCGAGCGTCTTGAGGGTAGCCGCGGGATGTTGACGCGGCCCAACAGTTGGATGGAGGCTAGTCCCATGACCAAGTATATCGTTGCTGCGCTCGCTCTCGCCGGTCTCGTTTACGCTTGCGGCGGCGCCCCCGCTGCCCCCGCGACCCCGGAAGCCCCCAAGGCTGACGTCCCGGCCGCCCCCTCGGCGGAAGTCCCGGCCGCCCCCTCGGCGGAAGCCCCGGCCGTCCCGACCCCGTGAGCTGACTGAGCGCAGCTGGACTTCGGCGGTTGGCCTCGTGCCAGCCGCCGTCGTCGTTTTGTACCCCCTCCCCGCCCCGTCAGCGCCCGGCCTGCCTCGATGGTTCGTCCAACGAACCATCACACCCGGCCTCCGGATGCCGCTCGGACCACTCCGCGAAGTCGCGCACGAGCGCGTACGCGAACCTCCGCCCCATGTACGTTCCACCCTTTTCGCTCAGGTGGATGTAGTCGTTCCATGCCATCCCGCGGTCCGTGAAGCGCGCGATCGACATGTCGCCCCCCATCGCGCCGCGGAAGTCCCAGTAGGCGATCCCGGTCTCCTGCGCGAGCCGACGTTTCTCCCGGGTCAGCCGCCCCATCCGCGGATTGCGCGTGGGTTGCTTGCCCGGTCCTCCCGCGAGATCGGGCGGGCTCATCAGCAGGATCGACGCCTCCGGCAGCGCCTCGCGATGCATCTGCACCAACTGCTTGACGGCCTGTGCATGCCCCGGCGTGTCGGACTCCGTCGCACCGGTCAGGAACATCACCAGGTCGTACTGCCTCCGGCGCAGCGTCTGGATCCCCACCGCGCGATCCCCTCGCGCGATGAGCTCCATGCTCACCCCGCCGATCCCCAGCGAGTCCACCACGATCCCGGGGACCTTGCGCTCCATCGTCACCCCGAACAGCCGCACCGCTCCCCGCCCCGAAACCAGCTCGATCTTGTGCGGCCCGTCGTCCACCTCCACCAACTCGAACCCCGCCTCGTGCTTCTCCCCGCGCGTGTCCACCGTCGCGCGCGACACGCCATCCACCCGCACCTCGAAGGTTCCCCCCTTCGGACGCTTCAGGAAGTAGACGTCGATGAGCGAGACGCTCTGCCCCACGACCGACGGCGGGGACGACGTCGCGAACCACGATACCGCGTTGGGTCGCTGGCTCTCGGCCGCGATTCCCGCGAAGCCGTACAGCCGATCGAGCACCTGATCGGTGGACATGTCGATCGACTTCCAGCCGTCCTTGTCGAGCCCGTGCTTGACGTCCTGGTGCAGGTACCAGCTCCAAGGCTGCCCCGCGGACAGGAAGCCGTGCCCCGCATCACCGTGCCGCCGCTGCAACGTGCGTCGCAGCTCCCCGGTGATGTAGTCGCGCGTCATGTTCGAGTCCCCGTACATCCCGATCCGCACGGGACGCGTGGCCCGGCCGCGCAACAGACGCGCCAGCTTGTCGTGGAACGCATCCATCGCGCGCCCGGTCGCGTCCTCGATCGCAGGCACCGGGACGTCGATGTCGGTCGTGATCAACTCGGGGAGCGTGGTCTGCAGGGGCGCGCAAGCGGGCGGCTGCGCGACCGGCGCGAGCGATGCCGCGGGGGCCGCAGCCGCGACGGAAGTCGGCGGCTCGGGGGATTGCGGAGCGGAGGCGGTGGAGGGGACCGCGGCGCCGACCTCGGGACGCGAGGCGGGGCCGGAGCAGGCGCAGAGAGCCAACGATGCGGGGACCGCCAGCAGCCACGGGGAGAAGACGAGACCGAGGGAGGGGAGCTGCGACTTCATCAGTAGGGGTTGTCAGTGCCCTTGGCCGCAGGGGGCGGCGCAGGCGCGGGCTGCACGGGCTGGGGAGCGGGGACCGGCTCTGCGGCCGGGGCAGCGGCCTTCTTCGGCTCCACCGCAGGGGGGGGCGGAGCCGCGGTTGCGGCGCTGGGACGAACGGCGGGCGCGGAGCCTGCGGAAGGGATCGTGCTCGCGGAGGGGACGGGAGCGGACGACGGAGCGGGCGCCGGAGCGCTTGCGACACCGGGGTGGGAAGTCCAGTCGATCTTGATGGGTGGCGTCAGCTGCACGCTGGAGGAGCCAGCGGGAGTCGAAGACGGAGCGGACGCGCCCGTTCCGGAGAAGGCGAAGTAGAGGACGAGCGCGAAGGCCATTGCGAGGGCGAAGTAGATTCCGTAGCGGGTGGTTTCGGGAAGCGACTGGAAGCGCAGCCAGAGCCTGGCTGGCGCCGAAGTCGGAGCGGCGGGTGGCGGCGGCGGCTCGGAGATCGACTCCTTGATGATGTTGGAGCGCTTCTCGGGACGCGTCTCGTCGTCGCGGGGATCGCCGGAGGACGAGGGAGCGGTCGAGCTTCGCCTTGCGGCGGCAGCGTTGTCCGGCGGGGACGACTTGGGGCGACGAGGTCCCGAGCTTCGGGACTTCTTGAGCTTGTTGCTTCCGGAGCGCTTCGGCATGGCGCGAACCCTACCTTGAATACGGCTTCGTTGACAAAACCTAAGCGCCCCGGCCCGCCGAGGGACCCTGGGGGCATCGACACGGGATCCCGGCCCGCGGGCAAGCCCTTCCCATGCCGCCCCCCCCGGGGACTTCCACCACAATGCGCGCGAGGGTATGCCCGAACGCACATCCGTCGTCGCACGAACCGCAGGGAGGTCATTCATGCTCGTCGTCCACGTTCACGTCCACGTGCACCCCGAAGCCGTGCAGGCCTTCGCCGAAGCGAGCGCGGAGAACGCGCGTTGCAGCATTCGGGAGCCGGGGATCGCGCGATTCGACGTCGTGCAGCAGCTCGACGATCCGACGCGGTTCGTCCTGGTGGAGGCGTATCGGACCGCGGAGGCGCCCGCCCAGCACAAGAGCACGGCGCACTACGCGAAGTGGCGGGACGTGGTGGAGCCGATGATGGCCGAGCCGCGCAAGGCCGTGAAGTTCGAGAGCGTGTTGCTGCCCGACGAGACACGCTGATGCACTTCGAGTTCATGACGTCGGCGCGGATCGTTTTCGGCGCTGGAGCTCTCGAGCAGATCGGACCGGCAGCCCGGCAGATCGGCTCGCGGGCGCTGGTGGTCACGGGCAAGGACGCATCACGCGCGGCGAGGCTGCTGAAGCTGCTCGACGAGGCGGGAGTGCAGGTGTCGCTGCACCGGGTGGGAAGCGAGCCCACGGTCGACGACGCGAGGGCCGGGACGAGGGTGGCCCGGCAGCATGGTGCGCAGGTCGTGATCGCGTTCGGAGGGGGCGCTGCCCTGGATGCCGGCAAGGCGATCGCTGCGCTGGTGGCGAACGCGGGCGATCCCATGGACTACCTCGAGGTCGTGGGCAAGGGGCGGGCGCTCGAGAGCAGTCCCCTTCCCTGCATCGCGGTGCCGACGACGGCGGGAACGGGGAGCGAGGTGACGCGCAACGCGGTGCTGACGTCGCGGGAGCACCGCGTGAAAGCGAGCATGAGGAGCCCCTCGATGATCCCGCGGCTCGCGGTGGTCGATCCGGAGCTGACGCTCAGCGTTCCGCCGGCGGTGACGGCCTCGACGGGGCTCGACGCGCTCACGCAACTGATCGAGCCATGGGTGAGCGTGCGAGCGAATCCGATGACCGACGCGTTGTGTCGCGAAGGGATCGTGCGCGCCTCGCGGTCGTTGGTGCGGGCCTACGAGGACGGCGGCGATCGCGTGGCTCGGACGGATCTGGCGTTGGCCAGCCTGTTCGGGGGGTTGGCGTTGGCGAACGCGGGGTTGGGAGCGGCGCACGGTTTTGCGGCGGTGCTCGGTGGGATGCTCGCGGCACCGCACGGGGCGTTGTGCGCGCGACTGCTCGGCCCGGTGCTTGCCGAGAATGTCCGTTCGCTGCGACAGCAGCCTGGCACGGAAGGGAAGGTGGCGCGGTTCGACGAAGTCGCCCGTCTGGTGACCGGGGACGGACGAGCCACGGCGGAGGACGGCGTCGCGTGGGTGCGGACGACCTGCGATCGGCTGGGGATTCCGCGGCTGGCGCAGCTCGGGCTCGAGGCCGCCGCGATCGGAGAGGTGGTGGAACGCGCCGCGAAGGCCAGCAGCATGAAGGCCAACCCGGTCGCCCTTGCGCCTGGGCAGCTGCGCGCGATCCTGGAGCAGGCTCTCTGACCGGGTCGCTGGTCTGGCTTCCTCGTGGATGGGGTCGTGCTATCATGCCAGGGAGTCGATGGCTTGCCCCGCCTCCCTGCCGTGATCGTCGGGGAGTCCAGGGCGTGGAGGATGACCGCATGAGCTCGTTGAGAGTATCCCGGCGTCAGATGGTGGGCGTGGTCGGAGCAGCCGCAGTCGCTGTGCCCGCGCTCTCCACTTCGTCGACCCCTGCGATCGCCGCCACACCGGTCGCGCCCTCGACGGGCGGGCTGCTCGCTCCACTCCGCGCCGGCTCCCGGCTTGGCGAGTGGATCGTCGTTGCGATTGGCCCGGTGCGTGCCGGAGCGATCTCGGTCGCAATGAAGGATGCGACCGGGGCGCGGTTCCACGTCGACGTGTGCCGTCGCGACACGGATCGAGCGGCGCCTTCGCCTCCGGCGCGCTCGGAGCGGTGCGACCTGTTCCTGTCGAACGACGGAGACGGGGCGTCGCCGACGCGCGAAGGGCATGGGCTTGCGGCGATCGCGCTGGCGGAGATCGTGCGGAGCAACGAGCACGCAGTGAGCCTCGACGGGATGTTGACGCGTCGTGAGAGGTTGGAGCGCTACCCGCGGCAGGTGGCGGAAGGGTATCGGCACCTGGGGTGAAGCGCCGGGCCGATGGGCGCGCCGCGCGGCGGCCGTCGGGATGAAGTCGTCGGAGCGAGTCGAAGAGCCAGGCTGGAGGAATCCGAATGTCATCACAGAACGGGAACCGACTTCCGAGCTACGGGCGAAGAGCCCGGGGCATGCTCTCCTCCGACGAGAACGAGACGCTGGACCGCGCGCGCGACGCGTGCAACGCGGCGACTGGCGGGGAGTCTCCCTCCAACCTGCCTGCGCAGCACTGCTCGCACGCGAGCCACGGTTCGCACGGCAGCCATGGTTCGCACGGCAGTCACGGCTCGCACGGGAGCCACGGCTCGCACGGGAGCCACGGCTCGCACGGCTCCTGGTAGCGTCTACGGCAGCTTCGGTCCCTGCATCACGCTCCCATTCCACACCCAATACGCGTGCTGGTCGGCGATCGCGAGGTCGGTAGCCGGGCCATTGGCGACGAGATTCGACGCGCTGGCGCCGAGGGGCAACCGCATCGGTCCGCGCGGGGACAGGAAGTACAGCGCGCGCGCGTCCATCAGGAGCCTGTGGCAATCGGACTCGGGAACGGTGGCGACCTGCACCGCCTTGCCGCCGTCGGCAGGGATGCGCAGCACCGCCGTGCGCGTCTTGTAGTAGACGCCTGCGTCGTCGGCTGCGAGCCCGGGGACCGATCCCGTGTCCGTCTCCGGCACGGTCGCCAGCAGGATCGGCGCGCCACCGGCCTTGCGCGCGCTCATGATCGAGCTCTGACGCCCCGGCTCGGCGTTGACCCAGTACACGTGCGCCGCGCCCAGTGCGATGTTTCGAGGCTCTCCAGGCTGCCCCATCACGACGTTGAAGGGCGTGCCGCCGGTGCGCATCACGCGAAGCACGCCGGGAGAGCTCGCGTCGTCACCGGGCACACCAGGCCCCGCTTGCGTGAAGTACAAGTGCGTCGCGTCGAATGCCATCGAGGTGATCCGAGCGCGCGACTGGACCAGGTCCTTGGGAGGGGTCGACCGCTTGTGCGAGACCTTGCGAATGACGCTCACCGCCTGCGGGGATGCGCCGGACACGGCGAGGTACACGAGGCCCTCGTCGACGGCGATCGCGTCGACGGTGCCGGGGAGCGTCGAGACACGGGTCGCGGGACGATCGTCGTCGGCGTGAGCCACCATCAGGGAGCTCGAGCCAGCCTGGGAGGTGACCCAGTAGACGTGTCCCAGGTCCGCGGTGACGAGCGACGCATCGGGCTGCGTGGAGGCGATGGTGCGAGGCCCGGGCGGGCTGCAACCGATCGACGCGAGCAGGAAGGCCAACGGGAGGACTCGGCGCATTTCGTGCGGAGGATAGCACGGAGGGGATCGCGTCGGATCCGAGCCGATCGCGCACCGGAACGGGCGGAGGTTCGACTCCGCGCTCACGAGCGCTGGGGAGGGGTGGGGCCGCAGCGCGGGCTCTCAGCGCGACGACGCGGCGGAGGGAGCGAGGGGCACGACGGGGGTCGCGGATGGCGGGACGGAGGAGATGGGAGGAGAGGAGGACTCGAGCGCCGTCGAGGAAGTCGGCGCGGCCTGCGCCTTGGGCTTGGCGCACAGCGCGCCGGAGAGCCGGGAGGAGAGAGAGGAGGTCTGCTCCGCGGAGAGCTTGAGCTGGGCGATGATTGCCTTGTCGTCGGCGACGAAGACGGGGTCGGGGAGCTCGACGGGGCCTGCGGCCGGGGAGGTGGTGAGCAGGCTGGAGACATCGGCGACGCGCTTGACCTGCCAGAAGAAGTCCTTCACGCGTCGGGAGACTTCGTCGGCATGACGCGAGGCGCTCGAGGCATCCTTGTCCTCGAAGCGCATGGTGATCTCGGAGTCGCCGGTGATCGAGAGGTAGACGTCGAGTCGCAGCTCGGTGAGCGACTCGGGCAGGCGCAGGCCCAGCTTGCGGAACGGGATGGAGGGGCGCAGGAGGTTGAGGGACAGCACGCGTCCTCGAGATGCAGGGATTCCCAGGGGATTGCGGATGGCGCGGACCTGCTGCCACCCCTTCTCCGGGGTGACGAAGAGCATCTTCGCCCCGTGGGGGAAGGCCACGCGTTGCGCGCGCACGGCGTAGAACTTCGCCGCGTGCTCGTCGATCCACTCGCCCTTGGGCTTGACCAGCCGATCCATCGCGTCGTGAACCTGCTGCCCGTCGAGCGTGTGCTGCACCGCCACGGTGAAGCCCCGGGGATCGTTGAGCTGCTGCCCCGCGAACATCGCGCCGTCGATGTCGCGCACGGGATCGATCCCGGCACGATGGAACGTCGCGCCGAGCAATCCGCACGACAGCAGGGGGCGAATCGACTCGCCGTTGGGGTAGTCGCGGATCGAAGAGAACCACACCGTCAGGGTCACGTTGGTC
>Ga0116154_10004010_pt1 | contig 10123 bp, 7 predicted proteins | sample AD_UKC030_MetaG_FD_89898 | JGI IMG/M metagenome (GOLD analysis project Ga0116154, IMG submission 89898) | Active sludge microbial communities of municipal wastewater-treating anaerobic digesters from USA - AD_UKC030_MetaG | ecosystem: Engineered > Bioreactor > Anaerobic > Digestate | place: USA...
GGCTCGCGGACGGTGTCGAAGACGGAGAGCGCCGTCACCGACGCGACCGGCCTCCTCTCCTACGCGCCGCCGCCTCCCGACTTCGTGGGCAAGGCGAAGCTCGTCGTGCGGGTCGACTTCCAGTCCTCCGTCGACCTCCTGGACAAGCTGCCGGCGAAGTACGAGGCCCTTCGCCAGGCCCTGGCCGAGGAGCTCAGGGCGAAGTACGTGGAGATCGGCTACGAGGTCTCCTCCAACGCGCGAGCCGTGCCGATCGCCGTCGCCATCGTCGACTACGACGAGGCCGGGAAGGCAGTCGCCGGAGCCCAGGCCCAGGCCGGCCTCATCGACGCGCTCACGAAGGAGAAATTCTCCGTGCGCTCCGGCGGCCTGGACTCGGGCCTCGTGGGCGGCATGGACGACGACGCGATCCTGGCCGCGGCCAAGTCCCTGCTCGCCGGCAAGGCGGAGCGCCTGGCCTACGGCGTCGCGAGGCTCGAGTCCGTGAGGAAGGACGGCGCCATGTTCCTGGCGACGGCCAAGGCGGCCGTGAAGGTCGTCGAGCTCTCCTCCGGGCGCATCCTCTACTCGGCGGAGAAGACCGCGACGGGCCTGGGCGCCGACGAGGCCGCCGCCCGCCGCGCCGCCTACCGCGAGCTCGGAGCGGGGGCCATCGGGAAGGACCTCCTTTCGAGCCTGCCCTAAGCCCTCGCCCTTTCCCCGCCGCGGCCGGCCGGCCGCGGGGCGCGCCGCCCGGCAGGTCCGGGCGGCTTTTTCATGGGCGCGCGCATCGCGGGCGGCGCGCCGCCCGCGGAGCCGCTTCCGTCGCGGGCGGCAGGACGGCGTGCTATACTCCTGCCTCGAGGTGGTCCCATGCCGCGCAAGCTTCCTGAGAGCCTCGGCCTCGTCTGCCTGTCGGCGGCGGCCTTCGCGCTCGCCCATCCGAATCCCCTCTTCCCGCGCGGCCTCGGCGCCCTGGCCTTCTTCTTCTTCCTGCCCGCCGCAGCCGCCCTGCGCGGGGCGCGGCCCGGAAGGGCGGCCCTGCAAGGCGCCCTCTTCGCCCTTGTCGGCTACGGCCTCATGGACTCCTGGCTCGCGGCCTACGACCCCATCGCGCCCCTCGTCGTCCTGCCGCTGACTGCCTGCTACTACGCGGGCCTGTTCGCCGCGCTGGCCGTCCTGGGCCGCGCCTTTCCGCGCTGGATCTGGGCGACCTGGCCCTTCGCCTGGGTGGGCCTCGAGTTCGCGAAGACGCTCGGCTTCCTGGGCTATCCCTACGGCATCCTCGGCTACGCGCTCTACGAGCACCTGCCCCTGGCCCAGGCGGCCTCGGCCGCGGGCGTCTTCGGCCTCTCGGCTCTGGCGCTGTGGCCCCAGGCCCTCCTCGCGCAGGAACTCGCCGCGCGTGAGCTTGCCGCGCAGGACGAGGCTGGATCGCCCGGCGCGGCGGGAGCGCGCGGTCCATGCGGGACAGCCCGCGCGGCCGGCGCGGCGAGGGCGCGCGGCGCCCTCGTCCTGGGCGTCCTGGCCCTCTGCGAAGCCGCGGGCCTCGCGAGGCTGGCCCTTCCCCTGAAGGCCGAGGGGCCGAGGATAGAGCTGGCCCTGGTCCAGCCCGACCTGCCGAGCGGGGCCGAGGGCCTTGCCGCCTATCGCGCCGCCCTGGACGTCCTCATCGGCGAGAGCCGAGCCGCCCTGGCCTCGGGGGCGGAGCTCGTCGCCTGGCCGGAGACCGCCTTCGTGCCCTCGATCGACTACCACCTCCGCTACCGCCCCGACCGCGGGCTCTACGACCTTGTCCGCGAGTGCCGTGACTTCATCGCGGGCTCGGGCGCCGACTTCCTGGTCGGGAACGACCACGGCGCGAGGGGGCCGGGAGGGGCGGGCGACCGAGTGGACTACAACGCGGCTCTCGCCTTCCCGAAGGGCGGCGGCGGGCCCGAGGTCTACGCGAAGAGCCGCCTCGTGCCCTTCGCCGAGTGGTTCCCCTTCGAGGGCGCCTTGCCCCGCCTCCACGCCTTCTTCGAGAGGAAGGCGGGGGGCTTCTGGGAGCCGGGGCCCGGGCCGGCCTCCCTCCCTCTCGCGGGGACGAGGGTCGCGGCGCCCATCTGCTTCGAGGACTGCTTCGGCGAGGGAGTGCGGGCCATGGCCGGCGATGGCGTCGGCCTCGTCCTGGCCCTGGTGAACGACGAGTGGTCGCGCTCGGAGGCGGCCGAGCGCCAGCACCTGGCCTGTTCGGTCTTCAGGGCCATAGAGACGGGGAAGCCGGTCGCGCGCGCGGCGAACTCGGGCCTCACGGCCCTGGTCGACGGCCGCGGCAGGATCCTGGACGAGCTTCCGCCCTTCGAGCGGGGCGCGTTGCGCGCCGCCGTTGACTGCGCGCCCGGCGCGAGGACGGCCTATCTCGCCGTCGGGGACCTGTTCGCGCGAGCCTGCCTGGGCCTGGCCCTGGGCGCCTTGGCGGCCGCGGCGATCGAGCTCGCGGGCCGGCGGAAGCGGCGCCCTTGACTAAGGCCCTCCCGGCGGCGGCGCCGGCCCGCCGGCGGCCTGCGCGCCTGCGCCCTTAGCGGCGGACTTCGACGCCGAGCTCGTGGGGCCGGTTGGAGACGAGACCGACGCAGCCCAGCGCGAGGAGGCGCTTGGCCGCCTCAGGCTCGTCGACGGTCCAGGGCAGGACCTCGTAGCCGCCCAGCCTGCGCCAGTGGAAGGCGGAGGCCGCCTTCACCTTCTCCTTGGCCGGCTTGAGGAAGTCGGTCCTGCCGATGAAGCGGCCCTCGCCGTGGCGGAGGTAGGCGGGCAGCTCGGCGTCGCCCGACCAGAGCATCCCCGTCGGAACCTCGGGCATGAGGCTCTTGAAGCGCGCGAGGGAGACCGGGTTGAAAGAGCAGACGACGCAGCGGCCGAAGAGGCCGCGGCCGCCCCGCGCGCCGCGGATCGCCTTCGCGACGGCCGCCTCCAGGCCGTAGTCGGACCTGGCGCCGTTCTTGAGCTCGATGTCGAAATAGAGCGCCTCGCCCAGCTCCTCGAAGAGCTCCTCCAGGAGGGGGATTCCCTCGCCCGAGTAGCCGCGGCCCTTCCAGGCGCCGACGTCCAGGCGCTTGAGCTCTGGCCAGGAAGCGCGCTCGAGCTCGAGGCCCCTGCCCTTGGCTCCGGGGCCCGGCTCGAGCCCCTCGGCCCCGGCCGTCCTTCCCGTGAAGTGGTCGTGGATGACCGCGAGCCTGCCGTCGGCCGTCAGGTGCACGTCGAGCTCGACGCCGCCCAGGCCCTTGTCCCGGGCCAGGCGGAAGGCGGCCATCGTGTTCTCCGGCGCCTCGCTTGAGACGCCGCGGTGGGCGAAGAGGAGGGGCCGGGGCTCGTCCGGGATGATGCGGGGCCTCATGCCGAGCCGCCCATCCTGCGCTTGAGCTCCTCCAGGGCCGACTCCGCCCGGGCCGCCTTCTCGAGCTTGCCGAGGTCGCGGTCGAGGGACGCCTCGGAGCGTTGCGCGCCAGGGGCGCCCGCGCCCGCCGCGCCGGCTTGGGCGGCGGCCGTGCCTTCCGCGCCTGGCGCGTCCGCCCCGGGCGCCGCGGCGGCGGCGGGAGCGTCGCCGTCCAGGAGCTCGCCCGTCATGAGCTGGAGCTCGGCGAGGAGCCTGTCGGGATCGACGCTCCGCTCGCGGGCCTTGAGGTAGGGCAGGCGCTCGCGGAGGCGGGCGAGGTCGGCCGCGAGGCCCGCGCGCTCCGCCTCGAGGGCGGCGATCCGCCCTTCCGCCTCCGCGGCCTTGGCCCGGGCGCCCGCGGCGAGCTCGGCGGCGCCCTTCGACTCGGCCAGGCCCACCCGGCCACGCCAGAGCTCGGCCTCCGAGCGGGCGAGGGCGATGTCCTTCTCGTACTGCTTCACGCTCGTCGCGTAGGCGAGCATGTATTCCTTGGCGCCCTCGAGGTCGAGGCCGAGGAACTCCTTGTCGTCCATGGGAAGGCTCCTTTGCGGATCGTGGAAGGCCGCCTATGAAAGGGGGGATCATACGTCTCCGCATGATCCCCCCGCTTCGCGGCCCGGAAGTGCTAGAGCTTGAAGGAGACGCCGCCGCCGACGGAGAGTCCGCCGTAGCTCGAATAGAGCCAGCTCGCGAGGCTCAGCCAGTACTCGTAGCCAACCTCGCCGTAGACCTTCATGTCGCGGTTGATGAGATAGGAGGCGGAGAGATATCCCTGGAATCCGATGTGTGGGATGTAGGTGTCGGAGGTGTCCCGCGAGACTCCGGTGAATGCCTCGCTCACGTAGATATAGCTCGCGCCTACGCCGCCGTAGGGCGTGAGTGCGAGGCGGCCGAGGTAGAGGTTGTACTCCGCGCCGACGATCGCGTTGACGGGCACGATGAAGGCGGAAAGGAAGGTCCGCACGCCGTTGACCGGCACCTGCACGGTCGCGAAGGGGCGCCAGTCGTAGAATCCGCGCGAGAGGGGCATCCGGAAGCCGATCATGGTGTTCGCGCCGTCCTCTTCTACCTGGTCGGCGTCGCTGAAGACTTTAAGCTTACGTCCCGTGACGATATGGAGGTAGGGCGCGAAGTCGGCGCCCATCCTCGGGATCTCGCGGAGCTGCGCGTCCTTGGCGACGGAGCCGTTGCCGTAGAGCACCTTGCCCGTGGAGACCTCGGGGCCGACGTCCTTCACGAGCACAAGGCCCGCCTCGCGCTCGTCCTTGAAGCCCTCGACCATGCCGCCGACGATGATGGCGTACTCGTCGCCCTTCTTGATGCCCATGTTCGCGCCGAGCTGCATCTTGATCTCGCCGCCGGAAGCCGCGAGGACGCGGGTGTTGATCTGGAAGGCGGGCACCTTGCGGATCTCGTACTGGAGCTGCATCGGGATCGAGTCGATGGCGCCCTGGATGGACTTGTTCTGGCTCTGCTTGTCGGAGCCGGAGGTCTGGATCTCGGAGATCGCCATCACCGTGCCGCCCGCGGCCACGTCGATGAAGGTGACGTTGGTCTTGATCGAGGTCTCCCAGTACCCGGTCTTCTGGTTGTAGCCAGAGGAGAAGTTGGAGACGACGGGCGCCGCGACGATGAAGGCGCCGACGAGCTTGTTGAACTCGCCCTCGGTGAGGATGGCCTCGCCGAACTGGTACTTCTCCGGCATCACGAAGCTCGCCTCCTTGGCCTTCTTGAGCGTCGCGATGAACTGCTCGAGCCCGCCGGAGGAGAGGCGCTGGGTGACGCCGATGATGTTGAAGCGGCCGAGGTCGACGAAGACCTTCTGGATCTCCATGTCGATGTTGCCGAGGGTCTCGAAGGGGATGGCCCAGCCGTAGTAGCCGAGGGCGAAGACGGCCACGTCCTTCTTCTCGCTGACGACGGGCGCCTGCGCGAAGAGGGGCGAGGCGGCCATGGCGAGGGCTAGGACGAGGGCGGCGAGAGTCGCCGTGCGTTTCATGGTTCCTCCTTAGGTCTTGCGGGGAAGGGCGACGGCCCGTCGCCTCGCGGCCATAGGCCCGCGAGAAACCCCGACTCCTCATTTTCCGCCCTGCGGCGGCCCCTGTCAATAGAAGCCGCCCTGCGCGGCCCTCCCTGCGCCGTGATTTGCGTCGCCCCCAGCGGGGCTTTCCCGGGCCGCGTCCGGAGGCGCTCCGCGCCGTGGCCCTACGCGCCGCCACGCCGCGCCCGCGCCGCGGCAAGGCCGAGCCTAGCTCGCCGCGCCGCGGCCTTGCCGCGAGGGCCCCGCGCGGGCTAGCATGGGCCACCGACCATGCCGCGAAGCTATCTCTCCGCCCCCGTCCCGATCGCCGCCCTCGCGACCGCCCCCGGCGAGGCGGCCCTGGCCATGGTGCGCGCCTCGGGGGCCGGCTCCATCGAGCTCGCGGCCGCCTGCTTCTCCCGTCCCGAGGCCCTGCTCTCCGCCCCCGGCCACAGCCTGGTCTTCGGGCGCCTCGTCCATCCCCGGACCGGCGAAGCCGCCGACGAGGTCCTCGCCTCGGTCTTCCGCGCGCCCAGGAGCTTCACGGGCGAGGACGCGGTGGAGTTCTCCTGCCACGGCTCTCCCGCCGCCGTCCGCGCCGTCCTCGAGGCCCTGGAGGCGGCGGGCTTCGCTCCGGCCCTTCCCGGCGAATTCTCCTTCCGCGCCTTCGCGAACGGCAAGTCCGACCTGGTCCGCTCGGAGGCCCTCCTGGAGCTCGTCCGCGCCCGCTCGGAGGGCGCGCGCGAGGGCGCCCTTCTCCGCCTGGAGGGCGGGCTCTCCCGCCGCCTCGAGGCCGCGAGGGCCGAGCTCCTCGGCCTCCTGGCCGAGGTCGAGCTCCGCCTGGACTACGCGGAGGAGGACGGCGCCCCTGCGGGCGGCCCGGCGCGCCCCGCCCTCGAGGCCCTGCGGGAGACGCTGTCCGCCCTCGCCGCGAGCTACCGTGCCGGCCGCCTGTACCGCGACGGCGCCCGCCTCGTCCTCGCAGGCGGGGCCAACGCCGGCAAGTCGAGCCTCTTCAACCTCCTGCTCCGCGAGGAGCGGTCCATCGTGAGCCCCGAGGCGGGGACGACCCGCGACTACGTGGAGGCCGGGGTCGAGCTCGCGGGCTTCCCCCTGACTCTGCTCGACACGGCCGGTCTCCGCGAGGCGGGGGGCGCGGTCGAGGCCGAGGGCGTGGCGCGGAGCCTCCGCCTCCTCTCCGAGGCGGAGCTCGTCCTCTACGTCGTGGACGGGACGCTCGGAGACTCGCCCTCGGCGGAGGACGAGGCCTTCCTGGCGCGCCGACCCGACGCGGTCCGCGCCTGGAACAAGATCGACGCGCCGGGCTCGCGACCCGTCCCCGCGGGCTTCGTCGGCGTCTCGGCCTCGACGGGCGAGGGGCTTCCCTCCCTCCTTTCCGCGATCGAGTCGCGGCTCGCCGCCCTCGCGGGCACGGCCGGTGCGGCGCTGTCGGCCGGCGAGCCCTCCAGCGGCGTTGCGCCGTCGGCCGGCGCGCGCGCCGAGCCCGGCGAGCCGTCCAGCGGCGCGGCGCCGCCGGCCGGGGCGACCAGCGCGGCTTCCAGCGCCGAGCCCTCCGCGGCGGCGCCGGGCGCCCCGGCCGCTCCGTCCCGCGCCGAGCTCCGCGTCGCGAGCGAGCGGCAGAAGCTCCTCCTCGACCGCGCCGTCGAGTCCCTGGACGCCGCCTTCGCCCTCCAGGCCCTGGGCGACGAAGGCCTGGACGCCCTGGCCCTGGAGCTCAAGGAGGCGGCCGAGGCCCTGGGCGAGATCACGGGCGAGATCGCCGCGCCGGAGATCCTCGAGGCGATCTTCTCGCGCTTCTGCGTCGGGAAATAGGAGGGCCGCTTGGACTACGAAGCGATCGTCGTGGGCGGCGGCCACGCCGGGATCGAGGCCGCCCTCGCCCTGGCCAGGCTCGGGCGCAAGACCCTCCTCGTCACGCAGGACCCCGAGACCATCGGGCGCATGTCCTGCAATCCCGCGATAGGCGGCCTGGCCAAGGGCAACCTGGTCCGCGAGATCGACGCCCTGGGCGGCGAGATGGGGCGGCTCATCGACGCCTCCATGCTGCAGTACCGCACGCTCAACCGCTCCCGGGGGCCGGCCGTCCAGGCGCCCCGCGCCCAGGCCGACAAGGCGCGTTATGCGGCCTTGGCCAGGCGCGCGGTCGAGGGCGAGCCTCGCCTCTTTGTGCGGATGGACACGGCCGTCGACCTCCTCGTCTCCAGGGACGGGAAGCGGGTCGAGGGCGTCCTCACCTCGCGGGGCGCGGCAATCGGCGCCCGCGCCGTCGTCGTGGCGGCAGGCACCTTCATGGAGGGGCGGCTCTTCATCGGCTCCTGGAGCGGCCCCGGGGGGCGGCTGGGGGAGCCCGCGGCGACGGGCCTGGGCGACGCCCTCCGGCGCAGGGGCTTCCCCGTGGGCAGGCTCAAGACGGGCACGCCGGCGAGGGTGGCGAGGCGCTCGGTGGACTTCTCCCGGCTCGAGGAGGAGAAGGGCGAGGAGCCGCGGCCCTTCTCCTTCGCGGGCGGCCGGATCGACCGGCCCTCGGTCTCCTGCTGGGCGGCCTACACGAACGCGGAGACCCATCGGGTCATCAGGGAGAACCTGGGCTCCTCGCCGCTCTACGGCGGCGCGATCACGGGCCGGGGGCCGCGCTACTGCCCCTCGATTGAGGACAAGGTGGTGCGCTTCCCCGAGCGGGAGCGGCACCAGGTCTTCGTCGAGCCCGAGGGCGAGCACACCGAGGAGCTCTACCTCAACGGCGTCTCCACCTCCCTGCCCGAGGCCGTCCAGGAGGCCTTCATCCGCACGATGGCCGGCCTGGAGCGGGCGGAGATCGTCCGGCCGGGCTACGCGGTCGAGTACGACTATCTCGACCCCCTGGCCCTGCGCGCCTCGCTCGAGTCGAAGCTGCTCGAGGGACTCTTCCTCGCGGGCCAGACGAACGGCACCTCGGGCTACGAGGAGGCGGCCGCCCAGGGCCTCCTCGCGGGGATCAACGCGGCCAGGCGGATCTCGGGCGAGCCGCCCCTCGTCCTCCCGCGGTCGGAGTCCTACATCGGCGTCCTCGTGGACGACCTCACGACCCTGGGGACGAAGGAGCCCTACCGCATGTTCACGAGCCGCGCCGAGCGGCGGCTATCGCTCCGCTGCGACACGGCCGACCGCCGCCTCACGCCGACGGGGCGCGCGGTCGGCCTCGTGGACGACGGGCGCTGGGAGCTTTTCGGGCGGCGGGCCCGGGCTGTGGAGGAGGTGGCCGAACTCCTGAGGTCCAGACGCGTGAGCCGCGCCGAGGCCGACGCGGAGGCGGCCCTCGCGCCCCACGTGGGCGAACCCCTCGCCGACGCGATACGCGATCCCCGCGTCGCGGCACTCGCGGAGGGTTGCCTTGGCGTCGAGGGCGGCTGCGAAGGCGCGGGCGGCGCCGGTATCCTGCGCTTCGAGCCGGGCCTGGCCGGGCGGTATCCGGAGGATGTCCTGGAGACGGCCTGGCTCGACGCCCGCTACTCGGGCTACGAGGCCAAGGAGGCGAGGCTGGCCGGGCGCTTCGAGCGCTCCGAGGGCCTGCGCGTTCCCGAGGGCTTCGACTACGGCTCGGTGGTCGGCCTCTCGGCCGAGGGAAGGGAGAAGCTCTCCGCCTTGAGGCCCCTGACGCTCGGCCAGGCCTCGCGCGTGCCGGGCCTCAGGAAGGCCGACGCGGCCCTCCTCATGGTGGCGCTCCTGCGGGGGAAGTGAGCCCGGCCGTCAGTCCTGCGCGAGCCCGATCATCGCGGCCAGGTCGGCCTTCGCCTTGTCCAGGGCGGCCTCGTACTGCTGCCGGAGCGCTCCCACGTTCTGCTTGTAGAAGGCGGAGAACTCGGCGTCCATCATGGGGTCGAGGCGGACGTCCTGGCCCATGCGGGCGGACATCTGCCGCTCCTTCTCGCGGAGCTTGGGCGCCCACTGCTTGCGGATGACCTGCTCGACGTTCTTCATGTCCTCCAGGTACTGCTTGAGGAAGGCCGCGAGCTGCTGGAAGAGGGCCTGGATCTTCTTCTCGGCGATGGCCCCGCCGACGCCCAGGAGGCCGTTCCCCGCGGAGAGGAGGACGTAGGCCTTCCCGATCGGCTCCAGGCGCTCCAGGCCCGCGTCGCCCGTCGGCAGCTGGAGCTGGGCCGAGAGGACCTCGTGCATGCCGGCCTTGAGGTGGATCCGCTTGTCCTTGGCGCAGGCGGCCAGGATCTTCTCGAGGTCGACGGAGGCGGGGTCCTCCATGTACTGGCCGGCGGCCCGCTTGCCTTCCTGCTTGAGCTCGCTCGCCTCCAGGGCGGCCGGATCGAGCTTCAGGTCCTTGGTCTTCTCGAGAGCCAGCTCGAGCGCGCTCTTTATCATCGCCATGCTATCCGCTCCTCGCTTGATCTGTCGCGGCGACGCCGCCGCGCTTCTTTGCCCGCGCCGCCATGGCGGGGCTCCGGACCCAGGGACCGCCTCCTAGGCTTTCTTCGCGGTCAGCGACCGGACGAAGGCGAGGATCTTGTCCCCCACGCTCAGGGCCACGACGGCCCCGACGGCCCACTCGACCGCGTCGACCACGGGCGAGACGGAGGGGCTCGCCACGATCCTCAGCACCTCGGCGGCGTAGAGGACCATGATGGAGGCGACCGCCGCCTTGCCCATGAGGGTCGTCTTCGGCTCGATTTTCCTATGCACGAGGATGAGGATCGCCA
>Ga0116154_10004013_pt1 | contig 10120 bp, 1 predicted proteins | sample AD_UKC030_MetaG_FD_89898 | JGI IMG/M metagenome (GOLD analysis project Ga0116154, IMG submission 89898) | Active sludge microbial communities of municipal wastewater-treating anaerobic digesters from USA - AD_UKC030_MetaG | ecosystem: Engineered > Bioreactor > Anaerobic > Digestate | place: USA...
CGCCCCGTGGCGTTCGTGTAGAAGCGGGCGGCGGACCGCGACGCGGCCGGGAGCGGCGGGGTCGTCGACCGGCGGTGCAGCGCGAGCCACGCCTCGCGCACCGTGTCGAGCTCGGGGACGTGGACCGCGAGCGGGTACCCGAGACGCAGGCAGCGGCCCTCTCCCAGCGCCGCGACGACGCGGGTACAGCCGTCCTCGTCGCCTGCGATGACGCACTCCTCGTCGCCGTGAACGATCGCGAGGTGCACCTTCTCCTCGCGGGCCACCGCCGCCGTCACGTCGGCCACGGGAGCGAGGACGGTGAAGGACGCCCAGCGGACCGGGGTGCCCCAGGCCCTCTCGATCGCGGCGAAGCTCCCGCCGAGGTCGCGCGTGAAGAGCCCCGAGCTCTCGCTCTCCTCGATCAGCGCGTCGGCGTCGGTCCACGTCGCGGAGGCGAGGAGGGCGTTCGTCTCGCCCGAGGAATACCCGAGCCACGCGTGGGGCACGATCCCGAGGAAGCCGCGGGTCAACTCGGCGTGGAGCTGGCAGAGCGCGGAGGCTCCCCAGAGCTGCTCCAGGACCGTGGGCTCGCGGGAGTCGTCCTCGAAGGACCACGCGAGCGCGCGGGGGAGCCTCCGGCTGCGGCGCGCGAGCGAGTCGGCGAGGCCCGGCAGCCGCTCGAGGAGGTCGCGGCCCATGCCGCGGTAGGCCGCCCCGGCTCCGGCGAAGACGAAGGCGAGGTCGCCGCCCACGGGGCGCTCGCGGAAGTGGATTCCAGGGCCTGCGGGCGTTCCCTTCTCGAGATGCGCCAGGGCCCGCGCTCGCACGTCCTCGAAGTTCCCGTCTCGAGCCACGACGACGAGGCGGGCGGCCGCCTCCGCGCCGAGTCCTTCGCGACCGGAGCGCAGCGCGTCGATCACCGCCGCGCGGTCGGGTCCCGCGAAACAGCGCAGGCGCGGGGCTTCGTCCTCGCCGCGGCGCGGGTGCGCCTCGGCCTCCGTGAGACGGATCGACGGGCCGTTCGGAACCGCGACGCACGCTGCGCGGGCGAATGCGCCAGACGGGAGCCACGGCCTCCCGCCCGGGAGCCTGCGGTGATGGAGGCTCAACGCCGCGGCGGCGACGTGGACGAGGTCCGACGCGGCGTGGGCGTGCCCGAACCGCGGCACGAGGCTCGTCGAGCCTTCGCCGGAGAGGAGGAGCGGCGCTCCGCCTCCCTCGCGTCCTTCCCCGTCCGCTCCTCCCTGTTCCTCGATGAGCGCCCAGACCCTGTCGCCGTCCCGCTCGGCGTCCTCGAGCCGCTTCACGACGAGGACGACCGCGGCGTCCCCGGGCGGGTTCGGCGCTCCGTCGGCGAGCGCCCCGACCGCGCTCGAGTGGACCTTCTCGCAGGAGAGGTCGGCGGCGCCGACGAGCGCCGCGTCGAGCTCGCGGGAACGGAGGGCCCGCATCGCGAGGGAGAGCGCCGTCGTTCCCGAGGCCTCGCCCGCCTGCACGCTGAACGCGCGCCCGCCCAGGTCGAGCTGCGAGCTGAGCCGGTTCGCCGGGATGTTCGGCATCGTCCCGACGACCGCCGCCGCCTCGAGGACGGGGACGACCGCGTCGCGCGCGCTCCGGAGCCACTCCGCGGAGGCGCCCGTCTCGCGGGCCGTGCGGGCGAGGCGCCAGCGCGTCCCCCAACGGGCCACCTCGGGGTCGGGCTCCATCCCGACGAAGACGCCGGTCCTCTCGCGCGGCAGCGGGCCGCTCCCGGCGAGCGCCTCCGTGGCGGCGCGGAGCGTGGCGAGCTGCTGCGGCAGGGTCTGGGCGAGGTCCTTCGGAGGAAAGCGGAGACCTTCGAGGTCCAGCTCGACCGGGCCGAGGCGGCCTTCACCGCTCGCGTCGAGGAGGCTCTCGTTCGAGAAGAGCGCCTCGGCGAATCGCCGCCGGTCCGGGGCGCTCGCCACGGCGCAGCCGAGCCCGACGACGGCGAGCGCCGGAGGCGGAGCCGGAACGGCTTCGCGCATACCGACCCGTTCGTCCAGCTCCGCCGAATCCTCGGAGACGACGAGGTGCGCGTTGTTCCCGCCGAAGCCGAACGCCGAGACCGCGGCGACCCGCGGCCCGTCGGACGGCCACGGCTCGAGCTTCTCGACGAGCCGGAACGGCGAGCCGTCGAGCGCGCGGGTCGGTTCCTCGGCATGGAGCGTGGGAGGCCGCTGTCCGGCCTTCATCGCTCCGAGCACCTTCAGGAGCCCGGCGACGCCGGCGACCGTGATGAGGTGCCCGAGGTTCGACTTGAGAGAGCCGAGCGCCACGCCGCCGAGCCCGGCGAAGACGGCGCCCGTGCTCCGGATCTCCGCGGCGTCCCCGACGGGCGTCCCCGTCGCGTGCGCCTCGAGGAGGGAGACCTGCTCGGGGCCGAGGCCCGCCTCCTCGTAGGCGGCCCGGATGGCGCGCTCCTGCCCCTCCTCCGACGGCGCGAGGAGGCCCTTGCCGCGCCCGTCGTTCGAGAGGCCGACGCCCCGGATGACGCCGTGAATCGTGTTGCCGTCCCGCCGGGCGTCCTCGAGGCGTTTCAGGACGACGAACGAGGCCCCTTCCGCCGGGACGAGGCCGTCGGCCTCGCGGTGGAAGGGGCGCGAACGGCCGCTCCGGCTGAGCGCTCCGAGAGCGGTGAAGCCGACGTGCAGGAAGAGGTCGTCCGCACGCTGGACGGCTCCGGCGAGCATCACGTCGGCCTCGCCGTCGTGGAGGCGGTCGCACGCGAGCTTGATCGCGTAGAGCGAGCTCGCGCAGGCGGCGTCGAGGCAGAAGGCGCCCGATCCGAGGCCGAGCGCGCGGGAGAGGAGCGTCGCGGTCCCGCCGCTCATGAACCGGTTGCGCGGGTCGACGCCCGCTCCCTCGCCGGCGCGCCCGTTCTCCGTCCAGACGCTCCGCGCGAAGGCGGCCATCCCCTCCGACGGGAAGCCGAGGTTGCCGAAGACGGCGCCGGTCCGAGGGCGGGCGACCGTGCCGGACCTGCCGTCTCCAGCGTCTCTCAGCGCCTCGCGCGCCGTGTGGAGGACCCAGTGCGCGAGCGGGTCGAGCCCCTCGAGCTCCCTCTCGCCGACCCCGAACCCCGCCGGGTCCCAGACCGCCTCGAAGCCCGAGACGTAGCCGCCGCGGTCGGACCAGGCACCGTCCGGCGCCGGGCCGCGCGGGTCGCGAAGGACCTCGGACTTCTCGAGCCCCCAGCGCTCTTCGGGCGCCTCTCCGACGACGTCGCGCCCCGCGGCGACGAGCTCCCAGAGCGCGGAAGGGTCCAGCGCGCCGGGCAGGACGCAGGAGCGCCCGACGATGGCGATCGGGGCGAACGGCATCGGCTCAGGCCTGGCTGCCGGCCGGATACGCGTGGGTCTCGACCCCGAGGAGCGACGCGAGGCGACGCCCCTCGTCGTCGGTGAAGTGGATGTCCGTCGTGACGCCGAGGCTCCCCACCTTGCGGCGGTACGCGGCCACGCTCACGACGCCCGGCGACGGAGCGGAGCGGTACGACCGCAGCTCGCCGATCGTCGTCGGCAGGTTCTCCTTCCCGAGCATCCGCTGCGCGAAGAGGACCGCGACCTGGAGCCCTCCGTCGAGGGCCGCGACGTCGAGCTGCCAGGGGTTCGCCGTGCCGTTCGGCCATCCGGCGCGCTCGACGCCTCTCACGCGCCCTCCGGCCCCGTGGTCGGAGATCCCCTCGACCTCCTCGATCAGCTCGAAAGCCCCGCGGTGGAAGAGGAGGTCACGGTAGATCGGCTCCCCGGACCACTCCCCGAGCGGGAGCTCGGGGAGCTCGCTCTCCGGGGCCCGGAGCTCGGGCCGCAGCTCGGCCCGGGCGCTGTAGTGGTGGGTCCCCGCCGATCCGCGGACGTCCAGCTGGAGCCAGGTCCCGGGGCCGCCCGAGGTCTGGCGGGCCTGGATGACGAACCGGTCGCCCCCGTTGTCGAAACCTCCGAGGCGGATTCCCTTCAGGACCTTGATGTCGTGCAGCGCGGCGAGCGCGAGGCCAGGCCGGAAGGAGCGGGCCGCGCGAGAGAGCCACTCGGCCGCGAGGACCACCGGCACGACCGGGGTCCCCTTGATCGAGTGCCCTTCGAGCCAGCCGTGGCTCCCCCGCTGGACCTTCACCTCGAGCTCCTGGACCCGCGCGTCGGCGCCCGCGAAGAGGAGCGCCTCGGCCCGCGGCTCTCCGCCGAGGACGAGCTCCACCTCCGCGCGCTCCGCGCCGCGGAGCTCGTCGACGAACATCCGTGCTCCCGCGACGAGCGGGATCATCGGGACGCCGAGCGCGGCGAACCGCTCCTTCAGCTGCGGCGTGACCATCCCGCCCTCCCAGGGCCCCCACCCGAGCGACTTCACGAGGAGCTCCGGGCGGCGGCGGGACTCGGCCCAGGCGACCTTTGCGAGGACCTCGTTCGCCATGGCGTAGTCGGCCTGGCCGTTGTTTCCGCAGCGGGCCGAGACCGACGAGAAGACGCAGAGGAGCTTCAGCGGATCGCTCGCGGTGGCGGCGAGGAGCGCGCGGAGCCCCTGCACCTTCGTGTCGAAGACCCGGTCGAACTGCGCGTCGGTCTTCTGCGAGATGTTCCGATCCGCGAGGACGCCCGCGGCGTGGACGACCCCGGCGACGGGGCCCCACTCGGAGCGGACGCGGGCCAGGACCGCTTCGAGCGCCTGGGCGTCCTCGACGCCCGCGGCCTCGTATCGCGCCTCGCCGCCCGCGGCTGCGATCGCGTCGAGGGTCCGGCGGATCTCGCGGTTCGCGAGAACCTCGTGGACCCGGGCCCCGAGCTCGGCCGGCACGGGGCTCTCGCCGCGGCCCCGGGCCTCGGCGAGGAGCGCCTTCTTCAGGCCGGCTTCTTCCGCGATGCCCGCGCAGCAGGCGGGCTCCGGCGCGAGCGGCGTCCTCCCGAGGAGGACGAAGCGCGCACGGCTCTCCCGCGCCCACTCCTCGACGCACGCGGCCGTGACCCCTCGCGCGCCTCCCGAGATGACGACGACATCGCCGGGGACGATCACCGGCGCGCCGGCCGTCACGGGCTTCGCGACGCTGCGGAGCGTGAAGCGGCCTCCCGCCGCCGGGAGGGCGACTTCCGCCTCGCCTCCCCCTTCGAGGAGCTCGGAAGCAAGCGCCCTCGCGATCTCATCCGCCCCGCGTCCGCCGCGTTCGAGGTCGACGGCCTTCAGAGAAGCCTGCGGCCACTCCTGCCCCGCCGTCTTCACGAGCGCCGGCAGGCCCGCGAGCCAGGCACGCCGCGGGTCCATCGGAGCGGTCCCGAAGGCGGCTCCCGTGTCCTGCACCGTCACGAAGAGGCCGCGTTCCTTCTCGAGCCGCACCGCCAGGGTGCGCGCGAGGGCGAACGCTTCGCGGTTGACCGCGATCGCCTCGTCGACGTCCGCGACGTCCCGGAGGCCGCCAAGGTAGACGCAGGCCGTCGCTCCCTCGGGGAGGGTCGACGTCGTTCTCGCGTTGACGCCGCGAGCGCGCAGCTCGGCCGCGAGAGGCTCGTTCAGCTCCGGCGACCCGATGACCCAGACCTCGCCGCCCGAGAGGAGTCCGGGCTGCGCGAGGCCGGTGGCCGGGGCCGCTATCCTCTCGAGAGCGAACCGGCCCAGCGCCGGCGCGGCCTTCGCGGCGTGGACCGCCGCGGGCGCGGCCGGAACCGCAACGGGCGCCGTCGCGGGCGCCGTCGTCGGAGCCGCAACGGACGCCGCTCCCGGCTGCCCGACGCCCTTCATGTACTCGACGATGGCGCCGAGCGTACGGAGCGACCCCATGTGGCCCATGTCCACGGACCGCAGCTCCGGCACCTGGTCGGCGACGGCCGAGAGGATCTCGACCCGCTTGATCGAGTCGATTCCGAGGTCTCCCTCGAGGTCCATCCCGAGGTTCAGCATGTCGGCCGGGTAGCCCGTCTTTTCCGCGACGACCGCGAGCATCAGGGCCACGAGGTCGACGTCGGAGGTCGCCGCGCTCTTCGCCGGCGGAGCGGCCGGCTCCTGCGGCGCGAGCTCCTTCATGTACTCGACGATGGCGCCGAGCGTGCGGAGCGAGCCCATGTGGCCCATGTCCACCGACCGGAGCTCCGGCACCTGGTCGGCGACGGCCGACAGGATCTCGACCCGCTTGATCGAATCGATCCCGAGGTCCCCCTCGAGGTCCATCCCGAGGTTCAGCATGTCGGCCGGGTAGCCCGTCTTCTCCGCGACGACCGCGAGCATGAGGCCCACGAGGTCGACGTCGGAGGTCGCCGCCGTCGGAGACGCGGCGGAAGCGAGGGGCACGACGACGGGCGGCGCGGGCTGCGCCGCGAGAGCCGCGGTTGGCGGCGCCGGGGTCTCCACGACGGCAGCGACCGGCACGTGAGCCGGACCGTGCACCTCTGCCGGGGCCGCGGCCCGGACGGTCGCCGGCTGCTCGGGGACGAAGCGCGAAGCGGGCTCCTTCGCGGGCATCGGCGCCGGCATCGCGAGGGGCTGGCCCGTCACCATCGCGGTGAGGCCGAGCATCCCCGACTCGGCGACGCGGAGGAACGAGGCGTGGCTCTCGGCCATCGCCCGCTGGTAGACGGCGTGAGCCTCGGCGGTCTGCCGCTGCGTCTCCTGGAACGCGAGGACCCAGTCCGAAGGGTTCCCGGCCAGCGCGCGGGCGGGCGCCTCGTGCGACGGAGACGGAGCGGACGAAACGGGCACGGCGGTCTCGATCCTCATCGGGCTCTCCTGGGGGGCTGCGGCAGGGGGATTCGCCGGGGCGGACGCGCCCTGCTGCGGGAGCGGCGCGGGCCGCGGCGGGTTCGGGGCGGGAAGCGACGCGGCGCCGCCCGGCGGGGGATAGAGCTTGCCGTGGTTGCTGCCGTCGATCGCGACGGCGAGCTTCGAGGCCGCGGCCGTCCCCTCGGTTCGGTCGACGCGGACGTCGGCAAAGGGCTTCGCGGGAGACATCGGAACGCCCGCCGCCACGAGGCGCGCGAGCGCGAGCTGGAGCGTCTCGACGCCGTTCCTCCCCTTCCGGTCGAGGTTCACGGCGAGGTGGGGCCGGCCGTCGAGGATCCGCCCCAGGAGGCCCGTGAGGACCGCGCCCGGCCCGACCTCCAGGAACGTGCGCGCCCCGGCGGCGTACATCGCCTCGACCATCTCGACGAAGCGGACCTCGCTCGCGACCTGGCCCGCGAGGGCGGCCCGCAGGGCCTCGGGGGCGTCCTCGTGCGGGGCGGCGAGCGCGTTCGAGTAGACCGGGAGCGCGGGCGACGCGAACGGGACGTTCGCGAGGAAACGCGCGAATGGCTCGCAGGCGCCCGCCACGAGGCTCGAGTGGAACGCGGTGGCGACCGGCAGGCGCTGGAACGTGATCCCCTCGGACTTCAGCTTCGTCTCGAGGTCCGCGACGTCGGCCGTCGAGCCCGAGACGACGACCTGCGTCGGGCCGTTGTGGTTCGCGACGACGACCCGCGGGGCGAGGCGCGCGAGAAGCGCGCGGACGTCCGCGACCGGCAGGGTCAGCGCCGTCATGGCGCCCGGGATCGCGGCCGCCTCGGCCATCAGCTCGCCGCGGCGCCGAGCCACTCTCAGGAGGTCCGCGTCGCTCGAGAGGACGCCCGCCGCGCGGAGCGCGACGACCTCGCCGAGGCTGTGCCCCCCGGTCAGGTCGGGACGGATCCCGGCCTCCTCGAGGATCGCGAGCTGCGAGAGGGAGACGCAGGCGATCGCCGGCTGGGCCCACTGCGTGGAAGTCAGCCGCGCGAGGTCGCTCTTCTCCCTCTCCTCTCCGAAGCCCGGCCTCGGGAAGACGACTTCGTGGAGCGGCGTCCCCGGCTCGAGGTCGAGGTCCGCGGCCCGGTCCCAGGCGTCGAGCGCCGTCCGGAACCCCATCGCGAGGTCCGCGCCCATCCCCACGTACTGGCTCCCCTGACCCGGGAAGAGGAAGGCGACCTTCCCCTCGCACGGGCCCGCCCCGTAGGCCGTGCCGTCGGGCAGCGAGAAGGCCTCCTTCGGGGCCGCCTCGATCCGCTTCGCGGCTTCGAGGAGCTTTCTTGCGAGGTCGTCCCCGTCCGCGGCGAGAACGGCGAGACGCGCGGAGGCGCCCGGGCGATAGCCCTCCTGGCTCTCGCGGGCGAGCGCGGCGAGGCCGGAAGCCCCCGCGACGCCGGCCCGTTCCTTCGCGAGCTCCCGCGCCTTCGAAGCGACCTGCGCCGGCGTGTCGCCGCAGACGACGACCAGCTCCTTCGCGAGCGTCCCGAAGCGCGCCGCGCGCGGCGCGGGGCCCCGGTACTCCTCGAGGGCGACGTGGAAGTTCGAGCCGCCGAAGCCGAACGCGCTCACCGAGGCGCGGCGGGGGTGGCGGGCGTCGCGCACCCAGGGGCGCGCCTTCGTGCTCAGGTAGAAGGGGCTCTCGGGAAGGCCGAGCTTCGGGTTCGGCGCGTCGACCTTGATCGTCGGGGGGAGCACCCCGTGGTGGAGCGCCAGGACCGCCTTGAAGAGGCCCGCGGCGCCGGCGGCGGCCTTCGTGTGGCCGATCTGGCTCTTCACCGAGCCGAGAGCGCACCACTGCCGGTCTTCCCGCCCCGCCGCGTCGAAGACGAGGCGCAGCCCCTCGAACTCGGCGACGTCGCCGGCCTTCGTCCCGGTCCCGTGGGCCTCCAGGAGCTCGACGGTCTCGGGGCCGTAGCCCGCGAGCTCGTACGCGCGGCGGAGCGCGAGGGCCTGTCCCGACGGCACCGGCGCATAGACGCTCTTGCTGCGTCCGTCCGAGGAGGAGCCGACGCCGCGGATCACGGCGTAGATCCGGTCGCCGTCGCGCTCGGCGTCTTCCAGTCGCTTGAGCGCGACCATCCCGAGCCCCTCGCCCAGCATCGTGCCGTCGGCCTGGTCGCTGAAGGGGCGGCAGTCGCCGCTCGGCGAGAGCGCCGGCGTCTTCGAGAAGCAGAGGTACATGAAGATGTCGTTCAGCGTGTCGACGCCGCCGGAGATGACGAGGTCGCTGTGCCCGAGCTGCAGCTCGGCGACGGCCATCGAGAGCGCGCTCAGGGACGAGGCGCAGGCCGCGTCGCAGACGCAGTTCGTCCCGCCCAGGTTGAGGCGGTTCGCGATCCGCCCCGCGACGACGTTCCCGAGGAGGCCCGGGAACGTCGCCTCCTGCCACGGGACGTAGTGGCTCGCGATCCGGTCACAGATCGCCGTCACCTCGTCCTCCGGCAGGCCCGACTCGCGGAGAGACTTCACCCAGACGGGCCGCTGCAGGCGGCTCACCATCGAGGAGAGGAGCTCCTGGGCGCTCGTCACGCCGAGGATCACGGAGACGCGCGAGCGGTCTGCCGTCTCGAACTGCTCGCGCAGGGCGTCCTGCAGGACCTTTTGCGCCACGACGAGCGCGAGGAGCTGGGACGTGTCGGTCGCCGGGATCGTCGAAGGGGGAACGCCCCAGGCGAGCGCGTCGAAGTCGACCTTGTCGAGGAACGCGCCCCGCTTCGCGTAGGTCTTGTCGGGCGCGGCCGGGTCGGGGTCGTAGTAGTCCTCGACGAGCCAGTGGCCCGGGGGGACGTCCTTGATCAGGTCGGTGCCGGAGAGGATGTCCTTCCAGAAACCGGTGGCGTCGCTGGAGCCGGGGAAGAGGGCGCTGACGCCGACGACGGCGATGGGCTGCCGGTTCGGGGAGGGATCGTGCTTCATGGGTGCCTCGGCTTGGGACGGTTCGGAGCTTCGGGACGGAGGTTCAGGAAAGGGGACGAGGACGGAAGTCGAAGGCGGAAGGAGGGACGGCGAGCCCCGAGGCGCGCAGCTGCTGCGCGCGGGTCACCGCGGCGGCGCCTTCCATCAGGTTGCGGGCGACCTGGACGGCGGAACGATCCGCGGGCTTCTCGAGGAACGAGCCGCGGACCCACGAGTTGAACGCGCCCATCGCCGGCCCGCACCAGATCTGGAAGTCGGCGCTACGGCCCGGCTCGCCCGCGACGGCCCAACGGCTCGAGAGGCCGAGGTACGAACGGAAGACGAGCGCCATGAGATGGCGCGGGTCGGATTCGGCTTTCGACACCTCGCGCGGGTCGCGGGCGGCCCAGAACGCGCGCGTCGACGCCCATGCCTCTTCGAACGTCGCCCGGAGGAGCTGCGTCTCGACCGTCTCCCGCTCGGCGGC
>Ga0116154_10004018_pt1 | contig 10110 bp, 11 predicted proteins | sample AD_UKC030_MetaG_FD_89898 | JGI IMG/M metagenome (GOLD analysis project Ga0116154, IMG submission 89898) | Active sludge microbial communities of municipal wastewater-treating anaerobic digesters from USA - AD_UKC030_MetaG | ecosystem: Engineered > Bioreactor > Anaerobic > Digestate | place: USA...
CGGGTTTTTAAACAACCCTTCCGATCCAGTATACCACACCGAGGACCGCGTTTTATAACAAGTAATTTTTCTGTGAAAAAGCCGCGGCGGTCACCCGGAATCCCCCGTTCTTATCCGGGGAATCGACCCGGGATCCCAAACGCACAGTTGTCGTACTCATGCCCGCAGGGTGGTGGATTCGGAGGAAGCCTGTCGCCTGCACGTCGTACAGGATCATCCTGCGCCCGAACCGGTTCCCGATATCGTCGCGTCAGACGGCATCCCCGCCGTCGAAAGACAGGTCGGAGATTCCCTGCTTGACTTTCGTGGTTCATGCGGTATATGCTGCCCGGTGCCCGGACATCCATGAACGCAGCAATGTTCAACGCGGAAGTGACAGAATGCCCCAGCCCAGACTTAAAATCATGCTTGTCGAAGATGACACGATCATCGGCAGATATTTATCGGAGGTCCTGGAGGAAGGCGGCTACGACGTCATACAATGCCTCTCGAACGGCAGTGACGCCCTGAGAGCGGCGGTTCCGCTCAAACCCGATCTCGTGCTCATGGACATTTCCCTGCCCGGCGACATTGACGGCGTCGAGGTTGCCAGGCAATTTAAAACACTCCACGACCTCCCCGTGGTTTTCATCACCGCTCATTCCGACAGGAAGACGATCGAGCGGGCGCGCGATGCCGACTGTTATGGTTATGTGCTGAAGCCCATCATCGACGCCCAGGTATTCGCGGCGATCGAGATGGCCGTACAGCGCAGCAACCTCGAGGGGAAGGTGCGGGCGAGCGAGGAGGAGTTGCGCCTGCTCTCCGCGCACCTGCAAACCGCGCTCGAAAAGGAGCGCCTGCGGCTCGCGCGGGAGATACATGACGTGCTGGGGCAGATGCTCACGGCCCTGCGTATCGACCTCTCGTGGATGATCAGGCGCATGCCGCGTGAAGAGGGGGAGATCAACCGCAAGGCCGGCTCGGCCCTCAGAATGACGGATGATATTATTCAAAACGTAAGAAGGATATGCTCCGAGCTCCGGCCGGGGGTACTCGACGACCTGGGCCTGGCCGCGGCGATCGAATGGCAGGCGCGCGACCTTGAAAAACGCTCGGGGATACCGTTTGAAACAATCGTCCCGGAGAGCGATACGGCAATTGAAGACGAGCGCGCCGTCGCCCTTTTCAGGATTTTCCAGGAGGCGGCCACGAACGTTTTGCGGCACGCCGGGGCCTCCCGCGTAAAGATCGAGCTGTCGGTCGCAAACGGCGAGGCACGTCTGGTTGTTTCCGATAACGGATCCGGAATATCGCCGGCGGCGGCCGGTGATCCCTCGTCGTTCGGGCTGATGGGCATACGAGAGAGAAGCCGCCACTGCGGCGGCAACTGCACCATAACGGGAAATCCGGGGAGGGGTACCACCGTGGACGTCCGGATCCCGCTGGGAGGGTGAACATCCTGAAGATCGTGCTGCATCAAACGACACCAGCCACCATAAGTGAAGGGAAGAGAGGAAGTCGATGAAAGACCAGGTAAAGATCATCATCGCCGATGACCACCCGGTTGTTCGCGCCGGCCTGAGGCAGATTCTTGCCGAATCGGGGAAAATAAAAGAGATCGTCGAGGCCCGCGACGGCCAGGATCTGCTCGAAAAACTGAAGAAAAACAGGTACGACATCATCCTCCTGGACATCACCATGCCGGGCCGGAACGGGCTCGAGATTCTGAAAGAACTGAGAATCCTGTATCCCTCGATTCCGGTACTGGTCCTCAGCGTACACCCGGAGGAACAATACGCGCTCAGGGTGATACGCTCCGGCGCCGCAGGCTACCTTACAAAAGAAACCGCCCCGGAAAACCTGCTCGAGGCGATCGCACGGATACTCGGCGGGAGAAAATACATTACCCAGGAGATCGCAGAAATACTGGCATCGTCCCTCGGCGAGAACGAGGGACTCGCGCCACACCTCAGGCTTTCGGACCGCGAGTTCGAAACATTCAGGATGATCTCGCTGGGCAAAAGCCTGACGGAGATCGCGGGCGAGATGTTCCTCAACGTCAAAACAATCAGCACGTATCGGAGAAGGATACTGGACAAGATGAACATGAAATCAACCGCGGAGCTCATCAATTATGCGCTGAAGAACAACCTCATCAATTGAAACGTCCCGAACCCGGGATGTAGGAATTTTCAGGCGGAACCGCCTGAAAATCTGACAGCATTTTCTCCCTTACACCCCCTCATTTTCTCCCGTATCCCCATTGCGGTTTCAACGCGACGGGGTTCTACTGGCCGGGTCGAGGATACCCGCATGAAAACGTTCATCGTCGAAGATTCAGCGCTCGTCACGGCATACCTCGTTGAGATGCTGAAGGGAATTCGATGCGTCGAGATCGTCGGGCATGCGACCAATCCCGGTGACGCCATCGCCCGGATACGTGATTCTTCCCCCGAAGTGATAATCCTCGACCTGCGGTTGAGCGGCGGGTCGGGGATCGAAGTGCTCGAGCGGGTTAAAAGTGCGGAACGGCCACCTGTTGTCATCGTACTCAGCAATTATGCCTATGCCGAATACAGGGAACGCTGCCGGGAACTGGGGGCCGAGTATTTCTTCGACAAAGCGTTCGAATTCGACCGCGTGGCGGAGGTGCTGCAGGGTCTGTGCGGGGAAAAGGGCTTCCCCGGGGATCAAACCGGCAGGTGACCGGAACCGGCCATGCTCATCCGGGAGGGGTCTGAAACCCGATAACGAGGAGGTCAGGCGATGAGGCACTTTTTTCTCGAATGTGATTTCACAACCATGGAAGTGATACGGTTGATCCGAAGCATCAGGTCGCTCGGCCTGGACTTTCCGCTGGTCGTGTTCTCGCGTGGATCAGGGGAGCTGATTTTAAATAAAGCCCTGGAAAACGGAAAGCCCGCCTGGTTTATAAAATCGATCGATGCTGATTCGTTGACGCATGAAATCCGGTCGGCATTGAGCCGGGAGAGCGTCATGGCCGAACCGGATTATTGCGCAATCTCCGGTTTTGACGCCGGCGGAGTTCCGACCGGTAACGAACCGAAGGGGAGAATAACCGACGGAAAGGTGATGTAGAACCCGTGCCGTTTCGCGTTCTCGCCCGGGTTTCCCCGCAATAAGAGCTGTACCCAAAGGACCCTTCCGGCGTCCGCGATACGGACGGACCGAAAAACCGCATCAACGGCCCGTTTCGTCGATCAAAAAATGACGATTAATTTTGACACCCCGCCGCCCCCACGCTATATTCATATTGCTACCGCAGGGTAGTAACCTTCCAAATTTCCACTAAAACGGTTGACGATTCCTCCCGGAATCGTCCTTTTTTTGTACCGCCCGGACGATATGTCCCGACGAAAGTATGGGAAAAGCCGTGGCCGGAAAGCGTTCCTCACCCCGTGAAAGTGGCCCCATATTTTTCCATACACCGGTGAAAAAAGATTGTATCGGGCCATTCATTCGCTACATTTATCAGTATGTTCGATATACGCGAATATTACGGCGACGCCGGTACCATGGAGGATCGCCCCGTCGAACGCTCGACGGGGGAGATAGAGGAGGATATCTCCATTGACATCGACAATCTTCTCCGATCGCGTTTCGACTCTCTTTACCTGAAGGACCGGTTCAGGCATGGGACCTCCGCCGTGGAGATCATCTACCCGCGCCGCGCGTATCGCGGCAACCGTGCGATACTCAAGGGGCCGGATTACATCCGTTATCTGCTCTCCCTGTATCCGCGCAAGGGCGACTTCGAGAATATTGAAAAGATAGTCCTCCGACCCCGCCACATCGAGGCCGGCGAAACCGAGCTGATGGCCCTGTACCTGCGTCACCGCGCCATACTCGTTTTTTATCTGCATCATCCATGTCTCTTCGCGATCGAGAATTCGCGTTCCAGCGAATACGCGGAATTCCTGTCTTTCGAACTGGCCGAATCCTTCGTCGCCGGGGGGACCCCCGCGGAGTGGTCCGGGCAGGAGGGAATCCGCATACCGCCGCTGTGGTACGTGCTGTCCATAGTATCCCGGTCGGACGACGCACAAATCGATAAGTTTTTTATCAGGCGCGATCCTTCCGGGGACTCAGGCGTATCGGGCCAGATCGACGAAATCTCATTTTTCTATTCCCGGAACGGCTATTGAAAGGGCTTGCCGATTATCACACGCATACTCCCCTCTGCGGTCACGCCGAGGGGAGCCCCGATGACTTCATCCGGGCGGCCGTGCGCGCCGGGCTTTCCGAGATCGGCTTCTCCGACCACGCACCGCTTCCCCCGGGCCTCCGCGAGGGCATCACCATGCTCCCCAGGCAGGTAGAGGAATACCTTTCACTCATCGATTCGGCGCGGGGGCGGCACGGAGGCGCCATCGCGGTAAAGACGGCGATGGAGGTCGACTTCCCGTTTCATGAAAGCCTCGACCGGCGCTACCTTACGGACGGCCGAATCGATTACCTTATCGGTTCATGCCACTTCATCGACGGATGGGGATTCGACAACCCGGACAATCTTCCCGAGTTCGACCGCAGGGATATCGACGCGGTGTACGCGGATTACTTTTCCATAGTGAGCGAGCTTATCGCCACGGGCGTCTTCAACATCATCGGGCACTTCGATCTCGTGAAGAAATTCGGGCACCGCGCCCGTGCGGACCATGGCGAAATGGTGCGCCGGATCGCCCGAGCGTGCGCCGCGCGGGGCGTCGCGATCGAGATCAACACCTCGGGCCTGCGCAAACCCGTGGGCGAGATGTATCCCTCGGAACCGATCCTCTCCATCCTCTTCGACGAGGGTGTGCCGCTCGCCCTGGGCTCCGACGCTCACAATCCCGACGAGGTGGCGTACGAATTCGCGCTCGCGGCCGGGACCGCGAGGAAGATCGGATACCGTTCAATATCGGGTTTCTCGAAAAGAAAGCGTTACGATATCCCGCTGTAGGCGGAATCGCCGGCCCGGCCACGATCTCACGCGAGATTCCGGGACATCGGCAAAACCGCGCATGACGGCCAGGAGGATGGGAATACCACGATGACGCTGCCGCGGCGAAACGGAATTCTCGCGATACCGGCCCCGGCCGGCCTTGTGATCGGCATCGCGGAGAAACAGGCGAATTCCATCGATTACTCGGCCGAAAGCCCCGGCATACGGAGACGGGAAAAGGAGCTTCTGAGCACCCGTATCGGCGCCCCGACGTATAAAATTCTCATGCTCAACCAGGTGCACGGAGACAGGATCGTCGACATCAACGCCGTCCCCGCGGACGACCCCCCGACGATCGCGGACGCCGACGGCATGATCACCGCGCTGGAGGGAGTGTGCCTCGTGATACGGACGGCCGATTGCGTGCCGGTCTTCGTATACGACGCCGCCCGGCGCGTTCTCGGAGCGGTGCATTCCGGCTGGCGCGGATGCCGGCTCGACATCGCCGGGAAGCTCGTCGAGCACATGAAGAAAGCTTATGGCTGCCGCCCGGGCGATCTGACGGCATTCATCCTGCCCGGCATAGGGCCCGGATCATACACCATCAACGAAGATGTGGCCGCGCATTTCCCGGGCCACGTAACGCGGGATAACGGCTCCATACTCCTCGATCTGCCGGGAAGCATCCGTGAATCGCTGATCCGCCGGGGAGTGCCGTCCGATCGCCTATTGGCCGCCACGCACTGCACGCTCGAGGAAAATGATGTTTTTTACAGTCACCGCGCGGGGGACTCGGGCAGGAACCTGAATTTCGGCCTGATGCCCGACAAAGGGTGACCGGTGCCCACCGGGGGCGTTAAACGATAAAAAAAAGAGAAAATTTTTGCACTTTTCCGAATTCTTTGCACTATTAATGCAATTACTTCGTATTTTAATACCGGGTGGCTTTTCCTGTCGGCGGGGTGGCATTGAGTCTTCGGTACGCAGGGCAAGTAACCGTATCCGGAATGACATTTTTCTGATGGCACAAGAAATACAGAGCGCCTGAACATACGTGCCCCGCTATTCAAGGAGGATTATTATGACACATCGGGAGGATGGCCCCCAGCTCTCGAGTCTGCTGGCTTCGCAGAAGCCTTCGGCGGTCGTCGCCGAGGTACGGGGTATTTTCTGCCGTCATTATTCCGCCCGCGCCTTCGCCCCGGTCTCCCGCGGCGCCCGGCTTGTCGGGAACCTCTTCGTGGGCAAATACCCCGGCTATCGCGCGTGCAACACCGAATACCACAATCTGACCCACACGATGGACGCGCTCCTCGCCTCGGCCCGGATAGTCGACGGTTTCAACATCCAGAACCCGCCCCTTCCCGCGCCGGTCGCCGTTAACCTGTTCTGCGCCGCGCTGTTACACGATACCGGTTATATCCAGGAGTCGTGGGATATGGAAGGAACCGGCGCGAAATACACCGCAACACACGTGGAGCGCAGCGTGAGTTTTCTCCAGAGGAACCGAGATGCGTTCCGCTTCGACGATGAATCTATCAGGATGATCACCAATACCGTTCGCTGCACGGGGCTCAGCGTTGATCTCGACACCATTCCGTTCGGTTCCGACGCCGAACAGTACGCGGGCTGTATACTCGGGACGGCGGACATCCTCGGGCAGATGTCGGACCGGGCCTACCTGGAGAAGCTGCTTTTTCTTTATTATGAATTCAAGGAGGCCGGAATTGCGGGTTTCAACACGGAATTCGACCTGCTCAAAAAGACCGTCGACTTCTACCAGATAACGAAAAAACGTCTGACCGAATCCTACATGAACATCCATATCTATTCCCAGCACCATTTCAAACACCGCCATGGCATTGACACAAATCTGTACCTTGAAGCTATTGAGCGACAGATAGCATATCTGGAAAAAATAATAGAGGATGATTCTACCAACTTCCGACACAAGCTGAAACGCGGCCCATGGGTACACGAATACCGTGGAGACAGGAATGCCCCGCCGGTATCCGGTAATACCCCTTCATAACGGTCCGATCAGTTTCGTCTTACGGCCGGCACATTTCTGTAACGACAGACCCCCTCGCGATACAGATATGTGCCGGAATCCTTCCGGCTCAATCGTACCATACCCCCATATATAATACAACTTCCGCCGTCTAGAATCGAACACGGCCACGTATCAGAGTCTCGGATAACGGGAAGTTACGGGAATGTTAAATTCCCGACCGGATGCATACGGCCCGCCGCTTTTCACCGGATATCAACTACCGCCCTGAAGTCCGGCACGGTTTATGCTCGTAAACTGGCAGGTTAAAATTTTTCCACTATTCCGGGGGGCTTATGAGAAAGTTATCAGGAATTCTGGCGCTCGCGCTGATTATCGGCGCGTCAGCGACAGCCGCATTTGCCGCGGAGAACGCCTCCGCGGCCGTTACCCGGGAGGCGCTCGACGCCCTCAAGGCATCCATCGCGGTCGGCATGGACACCGTATGGGTGCTTTTCGCGGCGTTTCTCGTCTTCTTCATGAACCTTGGCTTCGCCATGGTAGAGTCCGGTCTGGCCCGCGCGAAAAACACGGTCAACATTCTGGCAAAAAATTTCATCGTCTTTGCCATCGCCTCGCTGTCGTTTTACGCGATCGGCTGGGGGCTCATGTTCGGCAACGGCAATCCCTTCATGGGACTCGAGGGCCTGTTCTTCGTCAACGGCGCCGACACCAGCCCGGCGATCGGGGAGGCCTACAAAGGCGCCTATTCCGCCATCAGCTGGACGGGCGTACCGCTGTGGGCCAAGTTTTTCTTCCAGCTCGTCTTCGCCGGGACCGCGGCCACCATCGTATCGGGCGCCGTGGCCGAACGCATCAAGTTTTCGTCGTTCATCTTCTTCTCGTTCATCCTGGTCGGAATAATGTACCCGCTTACCGGGCACTGGATCTGGGGCGGGGGCTGGCTCGCATCGCTCGGCATGTTCGACTTCGCCGGATCGACCGTGGTCCATTCGGTGGGTGGATGGTCCGCGCTCGCCGGGGTTCTCCTTCTCGGCCCGCGGCTCGGCAAGTATCGCGCGGACGGCTCGGTCAATCCGATCTATGGACATAATATGTCCCTGGTGACGCTGGGCGGGCTGGTTCTCTGGTTCGGATGGTTCGGATTCAATCCCGGCTCGACGATGGCGGTCGGCGACGGCAGCGCGATCGCGCACGTGGCCGTTACCACCAACACCGCGGCCGCGGCCGCGATTCTCAGCTCGACGTTCATGTCGTGGGTCATACAGAAGAAGCCCGATCTCTCCATGATCATCAACGGCGCGCTCGCGGGCCTGGTCGCCATCACCGCCCCCTGTGCCTTTGTAAGCGTCGGCTCATCGGCCATCATCGGGCTCGTTGCCGGGGTTCTCGTGGTCCTCGCGGTCATGATGTTCGACCGGCTCAAAATCGACGACCCGGTCGGCGCGCTTTCGGTTCACCTGGTCAACGGCATCTTCGGTACGCTCGCCGTCGGACTTTTCGCCCAGGACAAGATTACGGGCACTGCGACCGGCAGCGGGCTGTTCTTCGGCGGCGGGCTCAAGCTGCTCGCTTCGCAGGCGATCGGAGTGGTCGCGGTCGGGGCGTTCACCTTCGTGCTTGCCCTTGTTGTGTGGTACGTCATCCGGCTCGTCATGGGGATGAGGGTATCGCGCGAGGAGGAAATCGCCGGCCTGGATCTTGGAGAGCACGGGATGAAGGCGTATCCCGATTTCCAGGGATTCCTGACGAAATAGCGCGTCCCAACACACTAAGGAGGAAGCAGCATGAAGCTTATAATAGCAGTCGTACAACCCGAGAAGCTGACCGATGTAAAGGAAGCGCTTGCCGCGGCGAAGGTCGGGAAGATGACCGTCTCCAGCGTCATCGGATGCGGCGCCCAGGGCGGATATACGGAGTCCTATCGCGGTGTGACCACCGAGGTCAACCTGCTCGACAAGGCCCGCTTCGAGATAGCAGTGAACGATGATTTCGTGAAACCGGCGATCGAGGCGATCATCAAGGGCGCGCGGACCGGCAAGATCGGCGATGGAAAGATATTCGTCGTTCCGCTCGAGCAGTGCATTCGCGTGCGCACCGGCGAGACCGGCAGCGAGGCGATCGGCTAGCTCCATAAAAGCCGGGGCCGTACGGTTTTACAAAAAGCTTGTGCGGCCCCGACCTAAACGCTTATACTATGGCTTCGGCCATTAATCGTAAGGATCATAAACAAGAAACACCGTTTGATACAAACCTGAATGGAAGAGGAGTTATCATGAGAAAATCAAGACTGCTGTTATCGTGCCTGGCCGCTCTTGTCCTGCTTACGGCGGGCATCGCGCCGGGGAAGGCTCACGCCGAGGAAGGCGGATCGTTCTTGAAAATACCCGTTGGCCTCAGCTACGCGAGCACCTACTGGTGGCGCGGGGTCGAGCTCAACGGCAAGGGCTCGGGAGTGCTGTGGCCGTCCGTCGGGCTCGTGCTGGGCGACACGGGCATCTCGCTTCTGGTTGCCGCGGGTCTGGATGCGGACTATATTTCGGCCGATACCAGCGGCGATCGCAAGGCGATACGTCCGCTGCACGAAGTCGACTACGGCGCGTCGTTCGCGAAGGATCTCGGCGATATCGCGTCATTCAGTCTCGGCATTCTGTACGCCCAGTATCCATTTTACGACGACTTCGACTCCACAGCGGTCAATCCTGCCTTCCTGGAGGGGTCTCTTGGCCTCGGGCTCAAGACGATTCTCAATCCGCGGGTCGATTTTTATTATGATTATTACATGAAAGAAAGCGCCGCCGAAACCCCGCAGGACGAAGACTTCTATGTCAAATTTTCACTCGGCCAGGAATTTGCGAAAACAGAGGACTCCGCGGTGACACTCTCAGCCTGGATCGGCTATTACAACAACGCCTATGCAGACCTGGAGGGATTCAGTGACGCGGGTCTCCGGCTCGGTTTCCTCAAGGATTTCAGCGGTACGGCTTTCGCCGCTGGATTGTACTATGCCCGTTCGCTCGACAGCGACTTCCAGAGGGCATACGACCCGGACGGCGACGGCGAGGGAAAGATCAAGAATCACGTATGGGCCGATTTCAGCGTATCAAAGACACTGTAACCACTGGATTCATCCTCCTGTAACGAAAGGGGCGTGCCATGTGGCCGCCTCTTTCTC
>Ga0116154_10004055_pt1 | contig 10039 bp, 8 predicted proteins | sample AD_UKC030_MetaG_FD_89898 | JGI IMG/M metagenome (GOLD analysis project Ga0116154, IMG submission 89898) | Active sludge microbial communities of municipal wastewater-treating anaerobic digesters from USA - AD_UKC030_MetaG | ecosystem: Engineered > Bioreactor > Anaerobic > Digestate | place: USA...
CCCGGACACGATTTTACTCAAGTAAGCGGAAGTGTAGCTCAGGGGGACCTTCTTTTCGGATCTGCTGAAGACACATTATCAAAACTTGCAAAAGACGCCAATGCTACAAGATATTTATCAAACACGGGAACGGATAACAACCCCGCGTGGGCGCAAGTAGAACTTTCAAATGGGGTGACAGGAAATTTACCTGTAGCAAATATGGATTCTGGGTCAAATGCCAGCTCTTCAACTTTTTGGAGAGGGGACGGAACATGGCAACCTACGACATCAAAAGCTGTAGTTGGAGGGGGAAGTTCTACTTCAATTACCGCAGATGCGGTGTGCAACCCTTTTGGATACTCAGTATGCAACACAACCCAAACTACAATGTTTGGTTTTGCAGTTCCCTACAATGCTGTAATTAAAAATATTTATGGAAATTTGCAAACAGCTCCTGCAGCAGGAACCACGTGCGCTTTTACTGTAAGATCTTCCGCCTCCTGCACCGGCGCTTACACAGCAACGGCCTTAACATGTACAGTCACAGGAAACGGCTCTAACAGAAACTGTTCTAATAACTCAAACGAAGTAAGTATTTCCGCAGGAGATTGTCTTCAAATCCACTATGACGAAACAGGCACCTGCTCAGGAATTATCAACTGGGGATTTGAAATCGGCCCACAGTAAGTCTGGATATGAATAAATTTTTAAAAACAATAATCTTTTCACTTGCCCTAACAACTCTGGCTAATTTTTCATTGGCTTTTGTTCTACCTGCAAATGAAATAAAAATTGGAGACCCGGTCTATATTGAAGAAACAGATACTCTTAAAAACTACGCAGTATTTTTACCTTTTGAAGAACCAACAAAAGGTCAGGTGTGCGCCAGTATTTCAGGTGAAGAGCTTTCTGAAAATAATAATTTAAAAGACTACGGAACATGTTTTATTAACGATTCGGGAATTTTTACCATTGTAGAAATTGAAGAACCCTTTTCTTCAAGTTACGAAGAGCTAAAAAATAACGAAGAAATCCTACAGGAAGATACTGTTACTTTGTCCAATGATTTTGAAAGCATAGTAAAACAAAGCACCGAAGAGATAGAAGGTGTTTTAAGTGAAAGCAGTGATTCAGAAGGTATTATTTCTGACCTCGGAAGTTTTATTCAGGAAGCACAGGATGAGATTTCAAGAATTCTAGCTAGTTTAACGGACACACAAGAAAGTAGTGAAACCACCGAATCTCAAGTTTTAGGTTTAAGAACATTTAATATTATGAACCTGCTGCAGGAAAATCACCTTGTTATTATTTTGATTATTTTAATAGCCATCTCGACGACTATTTTAATTTCACTGATAAAAAAGATAAAGGATACTAAAGAAAAAAATAAAGATAAGTAATAATTCTTTAAAGGCTACCTGCTAAATTTCTCAATTATCAGATATAATCAAGCTGTTGTATGAAAAAGAAATCTTGCCCAAAATCAAATTTTTTTAGAATTTTTTTGATTTTGTTTTTTTTATCATTTTTATTCACTATCGTAATCAAAGACTATTTTGAAAATTTTAAATTACCGAAAAGACCTCAATCAATTTACGCAGCATCGAATACATTTTCTACCTCTGGGTCTTGGTTAACACCAACTGGTATATACAGAGTTAAAGTAGAATGCTGGGGAGGTGGTGGTGCAGGTGGTGGAATTACAACGAACAGAACTAGAGGCCGAGGAGGTGGTGGTGCTGGAGGACAATACGCCGCCAGATCTGAAATTTCATGCATACCAGGATCCTATTATAGTATTGTGGTAGGAGCTGGGGGTACGGGGTCTTTTATCAGCGGACAAGCGGGTGAGGATTCTACTTTTGATGGAAATGTTGTAATTGCAAAAGGAGGTGCTGGCGGACAATCTTACGAATCTGGATACCAACCTGGAATTGGGACTACATCAGGAGGAGCAGGGGATATTGTATACGCTGGTGGTTCAGGATCAGTTGGAGGAACGGGAACCACAGGAGGCGCTGGAGGTGGTGGCGCCGGTTCTACAGGTGCAGGAGGAAACGCCAGTGGAAATACTGCAGGAACAGGAACAACAGTAGATGGGGGAGACGGAGGTGCAGGTCTAGCCACATCCGCAAACGGTAACCCGGGTAGTATTTACGGAGGCGCCGGAGGCGCCGGAGCGTCAACAGTTGCAAACAAAACTGCGGATTGGATGGGAGGAAATGGAGCACCAGGCCAATGTATTGTTACTTTTACAGATACATTTGCTCCTTCAATACTTCAAACTTACTATTCACCGACATGGTATTTTGCAACAAATCCTTATAATGTGAGTAATTCAAGAATTGATATGTCTGCTGAAACAGGATACGACTACTCTACTCCAATTGAATTTATTTTTACTCTTGATAATAGTAGCTGTCCAAGCGGTTATGCAGGTACAGGAGGAACAAGCAGCAGTTGGCAAACAAGTACTTCATATTCAGATACAGGATTAGATGTAAATAAATGTTACGGTTACACCGTTCAATCAAGAGACGCATCCAGCCCAATAAATACCGGAACGGCCTCCGCAATATCTTTTGTTTATACATCCGCAAACACACCGGGAACACCGACTTTATCGAACCCCACTTTGTACACACTTGATTTAGACAACGATACAAATGGAAACCCCACTTCAAATCCGGAAACAAAATACGCTGCCCAGATAACTTATGCAAATCCTGCTGACCCTACATGGCAAGATAAATGGGTAGATGGAAATGGAAATAGATCTGACTACGAAGTCTGGCTTACAGATAGTGAAATTGACAACATCACTGTTCAAAGTCTTCAGCAGGGAACGGAATATGGAGTTTCTGTAAAAGCAAGAAACGAAGACGGGGACGAAACCTCGTTAAGTTCAGAAGGAAGAGGAACAACCGATCAAATACAAACTTCAGCAACTTTTATAACATCGGGAACATGGACAGTTCCTGAAGGAGTGAACGCCACTGATATAGAATGCTGGGGAGGTGGTGGAGGAGGTGGGGGTAGCACAACTAACACTACTTATGGGGGTGGGGGTGGTGGCGGAGGGGCCTACTCAAAAGGAACTAACATACTTGTAGCTCCTGGTGAAAAATATCAAGTAATTATAGGTACTGGAGGAAACGGGGGTGCTGCAGACTTAGACGGTGATTCCGGAAAAGATACAACTTTCGATACTGACGTGGTGGTGGCTTTGGGAGGACAGGGAGGAGCAGCAGGAGGTACTTCCCAAGGTTTGGCAGGACTTGGAGGGAGTGCTGATAATAGTACCGGAGACACAGTACATAACGGTGGTAACGGAGCTAACGGACAACTTCTTTTAGGTGGGGGCGGTGGAGAAGGCTCCGGAACTAACGAAGATGGACATAATGCAGTAGATCAAATTGGAGGTACAGGAATCGACGGTGGCAACGGAGGAAACGGAGGTAACTCAAATTCAAACGGAACTTCGGGATCGGCTCCCGGAGGAGGCGGAGGAGGCGCCGGAAACGGAAGTGCTGTGAGCGGGTTTACAGGCGGCTCCGGAGCCGGTGGAAAGTGTATTATTACCTATAAAGAGCGGGTCGACGGAACCTTATCATGTAAAGTAACCACATCTTGTTCTTCAGGAATTACAGTTTTAAAAATATCAGATGTAACAAACGCACACGCAGAATTATCCTCTCAATCAAACTATCCCTATGTTATATGTTGTACAGGTGTGCCGGGACTTTTAAATCAATGTACAGGAAATTATGAAACTGTTTTAAAATTATCTTCTGCAACAAACGCACATGTAGAGGAAAATACCCAAAATAATTATCCTGAACAGGCGTGTCTTCAAGTTCCTGAAAACGGAATTATTGAAATAGGATATAAAGCCGAAAGCTGTGAGGGATACGATACTATTTTGGGGTCTATATCATCTATTACTAATGCTCACATAGGCGATGCTGATGCATACCCTTTAAAAATATGCGCAACAGGGCTAGTTGCAGGAACAATTACATTTAGTATTTCTAACAACAATCTGGGGTTTGGAATCTTAAGTGCTTACAATCCTAAATACGCAACTACCAATGGGCAGGGTTCAGAAAATGAAATCTATGGAAATAAAATTACTGCTTCTACCAACGGTACCGGCGGATACACTATATATGTTCAAGGGGATACTCTACGAAGTAACTCTAATCCGGACTTTACAATAGACCCAATAGGGGGGCTACCAACCATTCCCGGGGCGGGAAATGAGCAGTTTGGTATAAGACTGTCTTCGAGTGGGGGTAATGGAAATCCTCTATATCCATACGATGACAGCATTTTATATGCTTTCAACGCAACTCAAACAACCTCTGACGCTATTGCAGAGGATCCTGATGGTGACGATATTCCAACGGAGTATTCTATATATTATTTATCCAATATTTCAGGAGGCACGGAGGTGAGTGACTACTCTACAAGTATTACCTACATAGTAGCCAGTAATTTTTAATTTAAATGAAAGCAAAAAGTATTTGACAACTATACACATTAATGTTGTATTATTAGGTACGATGAAAAAAATAAACCAACACATTTTAAAAATATTTTCTATAACTGCCGTTTTATTTTTAGTTTCAATCTACCCAAACAAAGCTCTCGCAGAGCCTTTGGAAGATAGATCCGATACAATGAGCAGACTTGGAAGTTCATCTGCTGCTAACGTAACATCGGACCATACAATTCAGTTTGTTACACCTTCGGGTGTGGCATCTGGAGAAACTATTGTTATTGATTTCCCATCAGATTTTAACGGATCAACTCATCCAAGTGGAGCTTTGGACTACACAGATATAGATCTTTTTATTGACGATGTTCCAGATGGAACATGTGATGGTACAGCGCAAACAATTGTAGGAGCAACACCAGGAGTAAGTGATTGGTTAGCAGAATTCAGCGGAACAGATAATAGAACTCTTACAATTACATCGGGAGGGGCTTCGGCAGTCGTTGCAGCAGGTTATGAGGTGTGTATTGAAATAGGACAAAACGCTGAAGGAGGCGCCGCTAACTCTCAGTATATAAACCCAACCACAATAGGATCTTTTATGATAGGTCTTGAGGCAGGTGTTGATACAGGGGATGTTTCAGTAAGTATAATTGCAAATGATGTGGTTGTCATTACAGCAAAAGTAAACGAAACAATTACGTTCGCTATAAGTGACTACGATATTGGATTTGGAGTACTAAGCCTATCAAATGCAAGATTTGCAACAGGAACAGAGCCTTATGGTGCTGATGGACCAACTCCTGTTTCCGCACACACTATGTCAGTTGCCACAAACGGAAGCTCGGGTTACGACATCACTTACAAGGGTCTGACATTAGAATCTGGTTTAGATGATATCGATGTAGCAACAATAACAGGAGACGGAGACGGAGTACCCGGCTCAGAACAATTCGCAATTAGCTTTACAACAAGCGGTAATGCCACAATTGCATCTGCATATCAACAGGCATCGAGCAACTACTCGTTTGTTGAAACCACAGAAACATCCTTTGCATCTGAAACAGGTCCTACTGCTACTGAAACATTATCAGCGTTTTATTTAGCAAATATTTCGGGATTAACCCCTGCCGGAACATATAGTACAGCTATAACCTATGTGGCATCGGCGAACTTTTAAACCACATGCCCAAATCGGTAAAAAAATATAATAAATTACTTTTAGTACTTGGAGTCGTATTATTTTCACTGGTTTCCTTTTCATTAAAAAACAGGGCGTATGCTCTGACACAACCAACAAAGGTTGAAATTGACGGTGAGCCCGGAAAGGTCCTCACAGGTACCTTAGAACTTTACAATGAACAGGAACAGGAGATAACTTTCTACCTTTCCTATCAAAACTTCGAAGCCAGAGGAGAAGGCGGTTCTCCATCCTTCTTAGACTACGATGGGACTGGCTTGGCATCTTGGATTAAAACTGCACAGAGTGTTACTTTAAAACCGAAGGAAAGAATAGAGTTCCCTTATGAAATACAAATTCCACAGGATATGGAACCCGGAACATATTTGGCAGCTATATTTTTTGGAAACACACCTCCTCAAGCGATGGAAGGCGGTCAAGTTACAATAGGAACAAAACTTGGAACATTGTTATTTTTAAATCTTCCAGGTGCAAAAGTTGAAGGTGCTGGAGTTACGGAATTTTCTACAGAGGGCGGCAACTTTTTTTCATACCTTCCTCTAAATCTCTTCTACAGATTCTCAAATAACGGTGCGTTAAAGGTTATGCCTTTCGGTAGCATAGATATTAAATGTCTTTTTGGTAGAACAGTAGGAACATTAGACGCAAATATTTCAAAAGGAAATGTTTTACCAAACAGTGTAAGGAAGTTTGTTATCACCTGGGACAGATTGAAACAAGACAACGTTAATGAAAAAGAAGACAAAACAGAAGAAGTTAAAATGGAACCCGGACAAAAGTTAAGTTTCTTTGACGCTGTTAAAGTGCAAATTAAAAACTTTACCTTCGGTAAATACACTGCAACATTAAACGTGAACTACGGGGATAATCTAAGTGCGACAAAAGAAACGTCTTTTTGGGTAATACCTTGGCAACTACTCTCTCTCGTAATCGCTGCTCTTGTTTTAATAATAATGATATTCAGAGGAATGATGAAAAGACATAATAAAAAACTTATAGAGATGGTAAAAAAGGAGGCGTTAACATCACAGCAGGTCACGATTGCTCCTACAGAGAGTATAGTTAAAGAAGAAAAGAAAACACGTGAAAAAGTAAAAAAAGAAGTTAAGGAGGAAGTCGAAGAGATAAAAGAAACCGCAGAAGATTTAAAGGAAAATGTAGAGGAGATTAAAGAAGAGGTTGAAGAAAAAATTGAAGAAAAGACCGAAGAAGAAAAAGTAGATAATGACTCAGAAACCGAAGAAAAACTTACAGCTTTAAATCCTAAAGAATAGTATAATTAAAAAACGTAAGGACAAGCAAAAGGCCCGCCTCCGGCGGGCCTTTTTGATATTTAATTTTGATGTGTGATACTGTCTTTCTATATCATAAAAATCCCGGGGGAAAATTTAAGAATGAATAAAGTAATTGACGGGGTATGACTGCTCTGTAGAATTATTAGCTGTAATGAAAAAACAAAACTTTAATTCTATAAAAATATTTCCTACTCTTGTTCTAGTTATTTTATTTTCCCATGCTACTAAAGTTCTGGCAGACCCTTTACAAAATAAGTCTGATGCCATGAGCAGGCTGGGTAATTCAAGTGGTGACGCCGTACTATCAGACCACGAGATACAATTTACTACACCAACCGGAGTAGCTTCAACACAATCTATAGAAATAACCCTCCCTTCTGATTTTGATGGGGACAGCGACCCACAAGGAGCACTTGACTATACAGATGTCGACTTACTTATAGACAACACACCGGATGGAATCTGTGATGGAATAGATCAAACATTAGTAGGAGCAGGTGCCGGGGCCAGTGAGTGGGATGCCGTTTTTAGCGGTACAGAAAACCGTGTACTCACTATCACTTCAGGTGGAGCTTCGGCAATTGTAGGATTAGGAGATGAAGTGTGTATTCTAATAGGAGAAAATGCAACAGGAGGGACAGCTAATTCTCAATATATAAACCCATCAGCAAGTGCTGCTTACACCATTTCTATTGTTTCTGCATCTGATTCAGGAGAAATCTCTGTCAGTATAATTGATAATGATACAGTAGTCATAACAGCAGATATTACAGAGACAATATCGTTTGCAATTGACGACTACACCGTAGGATTTGGTAACTTAACCTTATCGACTGCAAGATTTGCAACGGGAAGCGCCCCTTATGGATCAAATCCTCCCTCAGTTGCAGCTCACCACATGACCGTCGCCACTAACGGAAGCACAGGGTATGAAATAACTTATTTAGGTTCAACACTTACCAATCAAAACAACGATACAATAGCCCCTGCAACAATTGTAGGAGATGAGGACGGAACACCGGATACAGAACAATTTGCAATAGGTTTTACTACAGATGGTAACGCATCAATTGCCTCAGCATACAACCAAGTATCCCCTAACTTTAACTATAGCTTCGTCGCAAATGTAGAAACGCCATTTGCATCTGAAGCTATTCCTACAACAACAGAGACTATATCTGCATTCTACTTGGCAAATATTTCAGGAGTAACTCCTGCTGGAACATACAGCACAGCTCTTACGTATGTTGCCACAGCGAATTTTTAAAATAAATTATGATAAAAACAAAAAACTGCCCAAAATTAATATTAGTTCTCACCGTTTTCTTTTTCTCTCTATTTTATATATTTTCAGAACAACCTGCTCATGCACTTACTGTACCTACAAAGCTTGAGATAGAAGGAGATCCCGGTCAAAAACTTTTTCACGAACTGGAAATTTACAATGAGGGTGACCAGGAGGTTACTTACTATATTTCTGCCAAAAATTTTGAGGCAAGAGGAGAAACAGGTTCGCCATATTTTTTACCTGATACAAGCACAGGCTTGGCATCGTGGATATTTTCAGCTGAAAGTGTTGTCGTGGGACCAAAAGAGAGAATTAAATTTCCATATGAAATTAGGATTCCACAAGATGCTGAGGGCGGAGGTTATTTTGCATCAATATTTTTCGGCACTACACCACCAATCCTTGAGAATGATGAACAAGTTGCCCTGGGTAGCAAGACTGGAACACTTATTTTCTTAAATGTATCCGGCGATGTTCTAGAAAAAGCAGGTGTTGTCGAGTTTAAAACCAAGGGTGGAAATTTCTTCTCTTATCTTCCAATCACAATGTATTATAGATTTTCAAATGACGGAGGAAGAAAGTTAATTCCCACAGGAACAATAGACATAAAAGGTTTATTTGGTAAAAAGATAGCTACTTTAGATGCAAATAATTCAAAAGGCAATGTTTTACCAAAAAGTGTAAGAAGGTTTGAGGTAGTTTGGAGCGAGTTAAATCAAAACAATGTAATAGGAAAAAACAAGGTCGAAAGCAAGGAAACGATGGCCGGGAGTCAGGATAGCAAAATAGGGTTCTTTGAGGCAGTAAAAATGCAAAAAGAAAATTTTGTAATAGGAAGGTACAAAGCGTATCTTAACTTGAAATACGGAGATAATAAAACATCAGAAAATCAGGTTGTTTTTTGGGTTATTCCCTGGCAAATACTTACTCTTATTGTAAGTGCCTTGGTGCTTTTAGTAACGATCATCAAAACGATGATGAAGAGGTACAACAAGAAGCTCACAGAGAGGGTTAAAAAAGAAACCTTAACATCACAACGTGTGAATATTATTCCAACCGAAACAGTAACAGAAAAAGAAGAGGAAACAAAAGAGGAGCTGAAAGAAAACACAGAGGATTCTTTAGATGCGGATACAGGTGATCCGGAAGATATTAATCCTAAAGAGTAAGTATCATTATAAAGTGCAAGGACAAGCAATAGGCCCGCCTCCGGCGGGCCCTCCTTTTTAACATTCAAAATGTTTTTATCAAAATCTTTACAAAGATAGAATTTTATCAGTCGCTACAGACAGAACGATTAGAGTTAGTGGTCTTCCCTAGGAGGTCTTTGATCCAAAAATATCACTACTGCAACACCTACCGCAATTACTGCAAAGGTAAGGTAAACGATAGCCAATATGTTTAAGTTCATGATGAAATCCTTTCTAATCTTAAGGATAACCACCAGAGAAAAAATGTCAATATAGCACCACCCGATATAACAGGAACAATATCCTTAGAATTTGAAAAATTGAGTAAAGGACTTAAAATCAGAGATCCTAAAAACACCTGACCAGCGTTGTCGAATATGTTGGAGAACCTTTTGACCTGACTACGAGTAAATAAAAACATAAGAAATTAATACCACGGAGAAATATTTATAAAATAACCAGTGTTCTACTAGAAATAGAATAAAGATAAAAATACATCGCGGAGGGAGAGGGATTCGGTCACCGGTTCTCGCCTGCTGGCTCGACCGTCTACCCCGGCTCGGCGCCGTCGCGCCTGCGCCATTC
>Ga0116154_10004072_pt1 | contig 10016 bp, 11 predicted proteins | sample AD_UKC030_MetaG_FD_89898 | JGI IMG/M metagenome (GOLD analysis project Ga0116154, IMG submission 89898) | Active sludge microbial communities of municipal wastewater-treating anaerobic digesters from USA - AD_UKC030_MetaG | ecosystem: Engineered > Bioreactor > Anaerobic > Digestate | place: USA...
CCAACACCCTCGACCATGGCAGTAAATGTCAGTTTCGTGAACCCGTCTGCAAGCGCTGATCGGGAAGAGTCAACATAGACCATCCGGGGGGTGACCTGAACATCCCTGAACCCGGCTCCGGTTACGATCGGAAAAAGCTGCCGGCCGATAAGAGCGTTCCCGCCATTCCGGCGCTGGAGTTCGACAAGACAATCAATTGCCCGGCGGGCATCTTCATTGTCCGGGTGGAAGTATGCAGAGCCGTGGTCCCCTTCGATAACGGTGATTGTCCCGCCATCCTTCAGGAGCGGGCGGAGCTGTTCCAGCGCCTGCTGCGGCCCGGCAAGGTGTTCAAGGACAAAACAGACAAAGATATGGTCAAAACTTGCAGGCTCAAAAGGGAGGTCGGAAATATCTGCCCGGCAAAAGGTTACATTGGTAAATCCCTGTTTCCGGACAGACCCCTCTGCCTTCCTGAGGGATTCAGCAGAGATATCAATGGATATAATCTGTGCTTTCGGGCTGTTCTTAGCCAAAATTACCGTCTGAGCGCCAATGCCACAACCGGCTTCGAGCACCCGGGAACCCGCCGGGAAACGGGTGTCATGGTGGAGGAGTTCCGTCAGGGTCCGGGCCTGGTCGGTAAGCCGTTCCGATTCGCGTGCTGAATATCCGTGGACGTAATGATTTTTTTGCATGCTGGATGAACGTTCCCTTCATCTGACCTGCGGCAGGATTTCCTGTGTAAATTTGTTGTTTAATGCCAAAAATCTACCACGTGGCCGGGGCCCGAGTTATGGTCACCGAACAAGGCTGTTAAGGATCTTTCGGCTCTGGAGAACCGGGTATGAACGTTTAGTGTTCACAGCGGGACCCTGAGAATTACTGATACGAGTACTCCCCGCCACCGGGCGCCTCGCAGGGCACGGCTGGCCCCTCCGTGTTTTTTTGTATGCTCAGGGTTATGGATCCGCCGCGGGAGCGCCCCCTCGGGGGCTGCACAACTGATCGCAAATAATTGAGAACGTGAAAAAAAATCACCATTGTTCAATACCATTTTCCTTGGAAATCATCGGACAGGCGCTCCCGGTGGCTTTCGCTCACGCACTGCCCCCGCCGCTGTGGCAGCCCCCGCATCGCGATAATCACTCGCCCTGTTCAAGGGTAAAAGACCATGAGAAAGATTAGCCTTTTTTTTTAAAAGCGCCAAAAAAATCAGACTTTAACTCGCTGTAATAAGGCCAGGGCCGAGATTTGAACCCGGGTCGAGGGATCCACAGCCCCTTAGGATAACCAGACTACCCTACCCTGGCAGATGCCCTTTTTACATTTGCAGTGGTCGCACATTAAAGTATCCGTTTTGGGGAGCCGGGACCATGCTGGGGTAAAAAATTCGCCGGCTGGTGTGCAGGTCTGCATTCCGGAGTCGATGCTCCTGTTGAACCAGCCGGGTTCGTACAGAGTATGGACGAGCCGTGCGGGAACCCGGGGGGTGTGAAAAAACCGGAAATTCATAAACGGCAGAAACAGCCTTGACAAAACCCCCGGTTGTCAGGTCTTGTTTTACGGGTTGTTGCAGGAAGGGAACATCCATCCCTTTGCCTGTCTGGACGTTCTGGGCTGATCCCGGAGTGCCGCGAGACCGTGAAGGTGACACTTAATAGGATCGGGCATCCATTACATATCAGGTGGCTCTGAACACTATTCCCAAACGATAAGGCACGGTACGGTACCTACCGCTGCACCGGGAACCCGGGGATCTGTAAATCCCCGTCATCAGAGCGGGAATATACGGAGGGGTGAGGATATGGCGGAGAACCCGAAGATCAGGACGCCGATTGTCTGTGTCATGGGGCATGTGGACCACGGGAAAACATCCCTCCTTGACCGGATCCGCGGATCATCTGTCGTCAGTTCGGAAGTCGGAGCAATCACCCAGCATATCGGCGCTACCATCGTCCCCATTGAAGCGATACGGAACATGAGTGGTACGATGGGAAAGATGCCCATCAATATCCCGGGTCTTCTTTTCATCGATACACCGGGCCACCATGCGTTCACCACGTTGCGGGCGCGGGGCGGTGCACTCGCCGACATGGCGATCCTTGTCGTGGATATCAACCAGGGGTTCCAGCCGCAGACTATCGAGGCGCTTCAGATCCTGCGGAACTGCCGAACGCCGTTTGTCATCGCGGCAACAAAAATTGACCGTATCCATGGCTGGCGGATAAACGAGAACGAGTCCTTCCTCTCCACGTTTGCCAGGCAAAACGAGCGTGTGCAAGGGGAGATAGAGAACAAGACCTACGAGATCGTGGGCAGACTCTCGGAACTGGACTTCTCAGCGGACCGCTTCGACCGTGTCGCAGACTTCCAGCGCAACCTCGCCATCGTCCCCGTAAGCGCTCACACCGGGGAAGGGATAGCAGACCTGCTGCTTGTTATGATCGGGCTTGCACAGCGGTATATGGGCGACGAATTGAAACTCTCCGTGGAGGGACCCGGCGCCGGGACGGTGCTCGAGGTCAAAGAGGAACGGGGGCTCGGTACCACACTCGACGTGATCCTCTACGACGGGACTCTGGCGATTGGCGATGAAATCGCCGTTGCCACGCAGGGGGATGTCGTGGTAACCAAGGTGCGGTCGCTCTTAAAGCCACGCCCCATGAAGGAAATCCTTGTCGAGGACCGCTTCGAGCGGGTGAAATCGGTTGCCGCAGCTTCGGGTATCAAGGTAACCGCGCCCAACCTCGAGGGTGTGATTGCCGGTTCTCCGTTCTTTGTTGTCCGGGGCAACCGGGACGATGTCGAGGCACGGATAAAAAAAGAGATGACCGAGATCCATGTCAGCCTCTCCGATGAAGGGATCGCGATCAAGGCGGATACCATCGGCGCCCTCGAGGCGCTCTGCAAGGAACTCGAGGGTAAGGAGATCGGCGTCATGCGGGCGGAAGTCGGACCGGTGAGCCGGCTCGACCTTATCGAGACCGAGACCGTCAAGAACCCGATGTTCCGCGTCCTCCTCTCGTTCAACACTCCAATCCTGCCCGATGCCATTGATATGATAAAAGACCCGCTCTACACGCAGGTGAAGGTCTTCGATGGGCGGGTCATCTACCAGCTGATCGATCAGTATATGGAGTGGCGCGACGAGCAGAAACGGTTGCAGGAGAAGCAGCGGTTCGAACATGTTGTGATGCCGGCGAAGATCCGCCTCCTGCCCGACTGCGTGTTCCGCCAGAGCAACCCGGCTGTTGTGGGGGTACGGGTGCTGGGCGGGAAACTCAGGAGTGACGTGGACCTGATCAAGCTGGACGGGAAGAAGATCGGTCACCTCAAGACCATGCAGCTCAGGCAGGAATCGATCCGGGAGGCGGATCCCGGACTCGAAGTCGCCATCTCCATCGAGGGCGCTACCATCGGCCGGCAGGTCAGCGTGGGTGATGACCTCTTCGTGGATGTGCCCGAACGCCACATAAAAGTGCTCGAACGGGAGATGGTCAAGACCCTGAACACAAGCACGCAGGAGATCCTTTCAGAGTTCACGACCATGAAACGGAAGGGAGATCCTTTCTGGGGTAAATGAGTCCTTTTCTGCCAATGCCGGAGAACGCGAGGGTTTAATAGCGTACCGGTATAACTAAATGGGTACTTCTCATGTGTAGGCGGAAATGCCGGCAGCCGGAGACGTGAAAGACCCGGATCACAAGGGGTTTTAAAAAAATTTACAATAAGGAGCAGACACAATGGTCGAGTTCAAAGTCGTAGTATCAGACCCGAAAAGCGGTCGCGCTTATAACGTAGATGCCAGTGGCGGCGCCGCAGGCGCTATTGTCGGGAAACGTATCGGTGATGAGATTGACGCAGGAACCCTCGGGCTTGCGGGGTATAAGATCCTGATAACCGGTGCCTCGGACAGGACCGGGATCTCCGCAAAGAAAGGTCTGCCGGGGGCAGGACGCAAGAAACTCCTCCTTGCCGGGGGTATCGGGTTCCATCCGTCCATGGAAGGGGAACGGAGGAGAAAGACCATCCGGTCAAGCGAGATCACCCAGGACTTTGTCCAGATCAATGCACAGGTGACTGCATACGGGGAAAAGACACTCGATGAGCTCTTCCCCAAGGTCGAAGGCGAGAAGAAAGAAGAGAAGAAGAAAAAGACCAGAAAATAAGCTATCTTTTTTTTGGTATTCTTTCCCCCGTATTGCCGGTATTATGCGGGTATGGCATATATCAACGGTCCGGAAAGCCGGGTCCTGTGCATGCTGAAAATACCCGGCCATACACATTGCAGACCGTCCAAGGATCTTTCTCTGCAGTCACCATATCCGGAATAAATTCCCTTTACTGGATTCCGTGTCATCCTGCCCAAAGAAAAGGTTGGAGAAGAATATGAAGGATCAGACCGTGGCGGTCACGCTTGCCTCGCCGTAGGACGAAGAGTTCTTTGCGAACTTCAGGGATTTGCCGTCTTTAAAAATCTCGACAGCAATATCGTGCCGGGTGGAAGCATCTTCCTTGCGGAAAGAAGCGGACACGGTGCCATTTGCATTTTCAACAACAAAGACCCGATCCCCGGAGTTCCGCGTTGTTGTCATATTGCCTTTCATCCCGTATGTCCCGGCAAATCCTCCGAGATAACTGACACGGACATAAACCCCTTCTCCCGGAACAGTTGCCGGAATCTGCGTCCGGATAACCGAAGGGGCTGCCCCGGCCGACCCGGTCGGCTGGGAGGCCGTGTTGGTGGAGGTTGCTGAAGGCTGGCTGGATGATCCTGATGGTGCTGATGACCCGCCTCCCATAAAGAAAAGCAGGCCAATGGCAATAACAGCTATGATACCAATGACCGCAGCGATGATCACCCACGGTTTCTCGAAAGGATCGTTTCGTCTTCTCATGGTTCTCCCTTGAATCCGATGACTAATGAAAGTAATGGAGAAATCAGCGATATGCTTTGTTATCGGGGGTAGAGGGGTATCCTGTGCCAACGCATCCCTTGCAGACGTAAGTGCCGGCCCTGATCACTTTTTTGCTGCGAGCTTGAGCGCATCCAGAAGATCATCATAGGGTACACCATGGTTCTTGGCCAGCAGGACCAGAGCTGCAGGAGGGAGTAGATGCGTATCGAACTGTTCCCTGATTATCCGGTTCATATCTGCTACGACCTGTGTTTCCTCCACCGACCGCGCCCGTGCTATCCTCCCGATCAGGTCCTCAACAACATCATGTTGCTCGAAAATGCCAGAGCTCGGTTTGAAACCGACCGGGAGTGTCAGTCCGGTAATATCGAACCGGGGCGAGAACAGACCATTATCAAGGCCGAGAAGCCCCTCCTCCTCTGCCCGTTTCAGGAGCAGGTTCGCCTGATCGGTGCTCATCCACTTCCGGTCAAGCGCGTAATAATACACCAGCTCGTTCTTGCGCATCCCGGTCTTACGGGTATGCCTGAACGGGGCCGCGACCGTTAACCGAAGGGTCACTTCCTGGCACCCAGGAGAATGTTTTTCATATCAAGGGCATCGAGGCCCTCGCCATGTCCTTCCTTGGCGATATCGATATCTGTCCGGGAGACCTGGTCTGTGATCCGGAGGTAGAAAATATCATTGGCAATCGGGACCTTGCCACCCCCCCGCAGTGCCATGGCCAGCACGGAGACCTGCAGGTCAGCCGCTTCCGTAATAATACCCGGCCTCAGAACCTCCTTTGTAATCTCTCCAAATGTTGCACGGTCAATGGCAATCCGTATTTTTAATTTGACCTTTACCAGTTCCTTCCCGGTAGTCTTGGTCGATTCCTCATTGTCCAGGCCGGCAATATAATTCAGGGTCTCGTTGAAGGGCATTCCCATGGCAAACGAGAGATCCACCCGCTGGGGGAAACGATAATAGATCCTCCGCATAGCTAGACAGTTAGCGGCCAAGAAAGAAAAAAGATTGCTGGAGGGGTTTATAAAAAATTTGCCCTGGAGAGAAATCCTTTTTTTTCTCCTGTTGATCGATCCCCTTGCGTCATTCCTGCCCCCGACAGGGGAAGGCCGTGTGGTGCCGGAGCAGGGAATTATTCTCTTGAAACGACGGCTCGTAAAGGGAAAACCACAGATTTTGCATATACAAAAAGAAAAAGGGATTGTCTGATATGGATTATTCTAGTAACAATGCGTTGATGATACCGTCCTGGCCAGGGCGGCTCGTAATGCGGGCACTGCCGATCTCGGTCTTGATGATTGCACCCTTGTTGAGCAGGTTCCGGCGTACGTAGTTCGGGTTTGCGGTGTTCTTTTCCACAGTCTCGATCTTCACCCTTTTGGTCTCGCCGTTCCGGGGGTTGGTCACGTTGGCGTAGTTGGCCCGGAGCGCAATCATAAGGCGATTGCCACCGAATGTCCGGACGATCCGCGTCCGGGATTCCCCGATGTGGGTTTCTGTCGGTGCACCGCCGATCTCTGCTCTCCGCTTCATCTGTGCCGGGCGGCGCCTTCCGCCGGTCACTTTCCGAACTGATTCTCCCTGCCACTGCATGATGTTGCTCCTTTCAACTTTTTACCGGGAAGCCGTCCCGGAGATGGTGCTCTATATATTCTTTTCAGGATTATTTATAGTATTTCCCGATTGCTTGGATTCTCCTTCCGGACAGGGGATACCGGGATCGGAGCGGTAGTATGCGAAAGCGGGTGGCTCCAGGTCACGGACGTGTTCGTCGTCAGTTAATGCCAGGTTGCCCGGTACTCATGCAAGGATTGTATCGAGCAATGCAGAGACCCCGTGGCCTGTCTTCAGGTTCGTCCGGAATACCGGCATTGTTGGATTATACCTTGCTATGTCCTTCTGCATGCGATCAAGGTTCGCCCCGACAAGGGGTGCGAGATCAACCTTGTTGATGACCCCGATCGTGCAGTCCCGGAACATCATCGGGTGCTTGTTCACAACATCGTCCCCTTCCGTTGAACTGACGACAACGATGCGTTTCTCGGCACCGAGCCGGAAATCGGTCGGGCAGACCATGTTACCTACGTTCTCGATGAAGAGGATATCGATATTGTCGAGCGGGAGGTGGTCGAGTGCATGTTCAACAAGATGTGCGTCCAGGTGGCATTCCTTGCCGGTATTGGCATTGAACGCGGGGATACCCAGCGCCACGATCCGCTTGAAGTCGTCGTCTCCGTATACATCACCTGCGATAGCCCCTGCCCGCAGCCCCTTTTTTTCAAGGAGCGGGACAAGGCGCTCGATCAGGGCGGTCTTTCCCGAACCGATCGCCCCGAGCAGATCGAATGCCCTGACACAATGGGCCTTCAGGTTCCTGGCGTTATGGTCCGCAAGGGTATTGTTGGCGTCGTAGACATCCTTCTCCAGCCGGACGTCAATGTGGTGCATACCCTTAGGTTTCGAGCGTACACTGTTTATACCTTGACCCACAAACTCTCCTGCGATGGCACAGGGCGAGTGCATACTGTATCCCTGTTATTTCAACGCAGGGTATTCCCGCAGGGAAGGTCGGCGGGTCAGGAAAAGTCTTGGGGTCAAGGCACCGGTGATCACGGACCTTGAGCGCGCACTGAAACGGGCAGGGGTGCACTACCGGATAGAGGACCACCACCACCCCGCACACTGCGCACGCCGGGAAGGGAGGATCGTGGCGGAGTGGACAGACGGCAAAGAGCTCCTCATTAAAAACGTGGCTCAGAAACTGGAGGCTCGAAAATGAGCGGCCTGTACGATCTGCATACCCACTCCCTCCTTTCCGATGGCGAGATGCTTCCCATTGAACTAATCCGGAGGCTGGCTGTAATGGGGTACTCGACGGTTGCGATCACTGATCACGCAGATCTGTCGAATACGATTACCATTATTGAAACGCTCAACAGGGTCCGCGAATCGGCGCAGCTCTTCGGCGTCAGGTTGCTCTGTGGCGTGGAGATCACACATGTCCCGCCGGTACAGATCGCCCCCCTTGCCCGGCAGGCAAAAGAAGCCGGTGCTGATATCGTGGTTGTCCACGGGGAGACAACGGTTGAGCCGGTTGCTGCAGGCACCAACCATGCTGCCTGCAGTTGCAAGCACGTAAACGTGGTTGCACACCCGGGTCTGATCACCATTGAAGATGCTTTGCTGGCAGCAAAAAACGGCATTGCACTCGAACTCACGTCCCGCGGTGGCCATAACCGGACAAACGGTTATGTTGCACGGATAGCCCGCGAAGCCGCATGCCAGCTGGTTGTGGACTCAGACGCGCATGCACCGGGGGATCTTCTGGACGAGCGCGCAAAATTTATCGTTGCAAAGGGGGCCGGTCTGACCGAAACTGAATGCAGGCAGGTTATATCTTTAAATATCGACCAATTCCTCATTTCCTGAATTTTCTATTTATACTTATACGGAATTTTTAAATACTGCTATGGCTTACATATATAGATTACTAAATTAATTCAGAGTTAATCATCGTTCCGGGGTTGTTGTGTGAAGGTTGTTGGTCGAGCGGTGAGCACCATTGGTAACCGGATGCTCATTATCCAGTGTGACGCCGCCCAGCTCCCGCCGTTATACAGCGAAGTGACTGACAGGAGGATGAGAACGGTAGGGAAGATCCTGGACCTTTTCGGGAACGTGAAGGCGCCCTATGCCGCAATCCTCTGCCATGAGAAATGCTCCATCAGGCCTGATGAGAAGCTCTTCGCAAAATAAACACCCGACAGCGGAACAGCCCGGTCCCGCGCAATCAGAACAATGTATCTTTCCAGTTTGGTGAATGTGGATGCAGGAAGTTGAGAAATTAAAGGTCCTCCAGTCTGAGCGTGAGGCGCTCAAGACACGGACAAAGCAGAAGGAACACGAGAAAAAAGCCGAGAACCACACAGAGACGGTCTGTCCGGAGTGTGGAGGACGGCAGCTCGTCCATGATTACGAGCGTGCAGAACTGGTCTGCCAGAGCTGCGGTCTTGTCATTGATGACGATTTCATCGATCGCGGCCCTGAATGGCGTGCGTTCGACCATGACCAGCGGATGAAACGATCAAGAGTCGGCGCCCCGATGACCTTTACCATCCACGACAAAGGCCTTTCTACCATGATTGACTGGCGGAACCGGGACTCGTACGGAAGGGCGATCTCCTCAAAGAACCGCGCCCAGCTCTATCGTCTCCGCAAGTGGCAGCGCCGCATCCGGGTCAGTAATGCGACCGAGCGCAACCTTGCATTCGCACTCTCAGAACTGGACCGCATGGCATCCGCACTCGGCCTCCCCCGGAACGTCCGAGAGACCGCTGCCGTGGTGTACCGTGACGCTGTCGACAAGAACCTTATACGCGGCCGGAGTATCGAAGGTGTTGCGGCAGCCGCGCTCTATGCTGCCTGCCGGCAGTGCAGCGTGCCAAGGACTCTCGACGAGATCGCTGAGGTTTCCCGTGTCTCCAGGAAAGAGATCGGGAGGACATACCGCTTCATCTCCCGTGAGCTGGGATTAAAGCTTCTCCCTACATCCCCCATTGACTACGTGCCCCGCTTCTGTTCCGGTCTCACCCTCAAAGGAGAGGTCCAGAGCCGTGCGGTAGAGATCCTCCGGCAGGCCGGCGAGCGCGAACTGACAAGCGGGCGTGGCCCTACCGGTGTCGCTGCTGCAGCGATTTACATCTCCTCAATTCTTGGCGGAGAACGCCGCACCCAGCGTGAGGTTGCTGAAGTGGCCGGTGTCACTGAAGTAACCATACGGAACCGGTACAAGGAACTGGCAGAGAAGCTCGATATCGAGATAATTCTCTGATCTCTTTTTTATTTGTATTTTTTTAGGGTATAGTGCCATTTAACTACCAACTCTTTAAGGAATTTACGAGATAAAAATACAGCCAGAGTATTGTTCCGAATTTCAGATCAAAAAAGTGTTCCTGAAAATGGATAAAAAATTGACGCTCCAGGGGATTCGCCCCGCCGCTACGGCGCCCCGATTGCGATGATGTTGTATTACCAGGATCAGGCAACAAGGTAATACAGAAGAATCGCAGGCGCCCCCGCCCCCAACGGGGGCAGGGCTGGCGCAAGGGG
>Ga0116154_10004079_pt1 | contig 10004 bp, 5 predicted proteins | sample AD_UKC030_MetaG_FD_89898 | JGI IMG/M metagenome (GOLD analysis project Ga0116154, IMG submission 89898) | Active sludge microbial communities of municipal wastewater-treating anaerobic digesters from USA - AD_UKC030_MetaG | ecosystem: Engineered > Bioreactor > Anaerobic > Digestate | place: USA...
GACGCCGGCCCCGATGCCGAAGACCGTTCCGGCCGAGAGGCCGCCCGCCTTCGCCGCAGCCGCCCCGGCCGCAGCGCCGGTCCCCGAGGAGAGGGCGCTCGAGAGCGACACGACCGCCCCGGTGACCAGGATCACCTTCGCGATGTCGTCCTTGTTGAAGCCGGGCGGAACAGGCTCCTGCCCCGCGCGCGTCAGCCCCACGGTGAGCCCCTCGCGCGGCGAGGCGCTCGTGACGACCGTGGTCGCCGCCCGCTCATCCCGGCAGACGGTCTTGTCCGTCACGGGGGGTGCGTAAGCCGGCGTCGTCTTGGGCAGGCTCGCGAGGTCGAGCGCCTGGACGTAATAGTCGATCGCGGGGATGCCGGGCAGCGGGCGCGGCAGCTCGCCGACGAGATCCTCCGGAGCCCGCACCCTCATCAGGACGTAGTAGTAGTCCTCCGTCCCCGAGGCACGGAAGTAGACGAAGCCCTGCTCCAGCTCCTTGCCCGGAAGGACGCGGGCGTCCACGAGCGGCCGCGCCTCCGTGGAGAGGCACTTCAGCGGGTCGTGCGCGATCGAGAGCCGGGGGCTTTCCCCGGGCGCGGCCCTCTTCACGACCGGTTCGGTCTCCGGCGCCGGCGCGGCGAATGCGCCGGTCGAGAGCGTCGCGGCCACGACGATCGCGAACGCCTGTCGGAGCGGCAGCGGAAGCTCGGGGAGCGCGGCCTTCTGCTTCACGGGCGGACCTCCTCGGTTCGGCAGGCGGCCCGTCGGGCGCGTCTCGCCGACGCGCGAAGAGACGGACCCCCGGCGGGTGTACCCGGTACGAATCGGCTCTTTCAGTTGCAGGCGACTATAACGCCGACCCGCCGCGGCGGGTCGGTGCGCCGGATCACGGGCAGGGGCCGATCTCGAGGGTCCGCGACCAGGAGTCACCGGAGCCGTCCGTGACCTTGATCGTCTTGAGGAACGAGGCGCCCAGGGGCCCCTGGAACGCCCAGACCGGCTCCTTCCGTCCGACGCGGACCTTCGCCGGAGGCGGCGGGGAGACGACCGGACGGAAGTTCGTGACGCTCATCCCGACGTTCTCCTCGACGTGGTCGAGCGCGACGTCGCGCTCCGCCTCGTTCGAGAAGTAGGCCTCTATCGTGACGAGCTGCCCCTGCTGCGGGCGGCTCGGCCGGACCTCGAACTCGATGTAGAAGCGGCCCAGGTCGGGCTTTGCGGCCCGGGCCTGCGGTCCGCTGCCGACATCGAACCCCGGGGCGAACCCGCTGGTCTTCCCTTGCGCGAAGCTCGTCGGCCCCATCTGGACGCAGAGGCCTCCGCCGGCGGCCGGCGTCGGAGCCGGCCGCTCCACGACGACGCGGGCCGTCGGCCGCGGTGTCGGGACCTTGACGACGATCGGCTTCGTCGGCTCGACGCGCGGCGTCGGCAGCGGCGGGGCCTCCGTCGGGACGACGGTCGGCTCCGGGAACGGCGTCGCCGGCGGGAAGACCGCCGTCGGCGTCGGGAGCGGGATACCGGGCGTCGGGACGGCGGTCGGCTGCGGGAGAGGAGGCGTCGCGGCGGGCCGCCCCAGGCCGGGGATCAGCCCGCTCCTGTAGAGGAGCGTCCCGCCGAGGCCGACGAAAAGGAGGCCGGAGACGACAACGGCGATCGGGAGGATCGGGGAGCGCGCCGGGGTCGCCGGACGCGCGGCCGGACGCGGCGGCCCGCGTCGCGCGACGCCCGGAGGGGCCGGCGCCGGGGGCTCGGCAACGGGCGGCGCGGGCGGCGCCGCGATCTGCGCCGTCGCCTTCGTCGGTTCCGGGGCGACCGGAGGCATCGAGATGCCGTGCGCCTCGACGTGCGCCCGCTCCGAGGCCGCCCGGGCCTCCGAGGTGTCGAGGGCGACGGTCCCCTCGTCCAGCGAGAGCTCGCCCGCCATGCCGGCCGAGAGGGCGGCAGCCTGCCGGAGCGCGGCGTCGCGCAGCTCCGCCATCGTCTGGAAGCGCGCCTCGGGCTTCTTGTTGAGGGCCTTCAGGACGAGGCCGCGCGTGACGAGGGAGATCCCCTTGTTCATGTCGCGCGGATCGGGCGGCTCCTGCTGCACCTGCATGAACAGGACGGCGTGGCTCGACTCGGCGACGAACGGGACGCGCCCCGTCAGCATCCGGAAGAGGACGACCCCGAGCGCGTAGACGTCGCTCCGGCGGTCGACCTTCTGCCCCATCGCCTGCTCCGGCGACATGTAGTTCGGCGAGCCGACGAGGAAGCCGGTGCGGGTCGTCCCCCCTTCGCGGTCGATCAGGTAGGCGAGGCCGAAGTCGGCGACCTTGACCCGCCCCTCCGCCGTCATCAGGACGTTCGCCGGCTTGACGTCGCGGTGGACGATCCCCTTCTCGTGGGCGTAGTGGAGAGCGTCGGCGATCTCCGCGACGATCTTCAGGCAGCGCGACTCGGTGAGGACTTCCTTCGAGATGAGGCTGTCGAGGCTCTCGCCGTCGACGAACTCCATCACGAGGTAGATGAGGTTCTCCTCCTCCTCGATGTCGTAGACCTGGACGATGTTCGGGTGGTTCAGCTTCGCGACCGACTTCGCCTCGAGGCGGAAGCGACGGACGCCGTCCGGGTCGCCGATCAGGTCCGACGACAGGAGCTTGATGGCGACGGTCCGCTCGAGGGACGGCTGGTGGGCCCTGTAGACGACGCCCATCCCGCCCCGGCCGAGCTCGGCCTCGATGAGATACTTTCCGAGCTGCTTCCTCATTGCTCGCCCTTGAACCCGATGACTGAGTGTACGTCAGCCGCTGCGCCGTCCCGGCCCTCTCCCCCGCCCCCGGGCGAAGAGGCCTGGGCACGCGCCGCCGAGGCCGCCGTCGAGGCGCTCCGGCTCGACCCGCAGCGAACGCGCGCCGGGCTCCTCTGCGTCGCCGCGGGAGCGGCGGTCCTCGTCGCGCTCGTCTCCATCGTCCAGGGAGGCCGCCGCGAGCTCCTGCGAACGGTCGAGGCCGCCGGACCGTCGAACGTCTTCGTCCGCGCCGAGCGCGGCGCGCCGACGCCGCTCACGACGGCCGGCCTTCTCGCCGCCCGCGCCCGCTTCCCCGGCCTGCGCGAAGCCACCGGCGTCCGCGTCGTCCCGGCCGCCGTCCGCGGCGGGACCCTCGAGCTGCCGGCGACGGTCTACGGCGTCGGCCCCGAGGCGCTCGGCCTCTTCGGCCTCCGTCGCGCGCGGGGCCGGCTCCTCGGCCCGCACGACGCCCGCTCCCGCTCGCGCACCGCCCTCCTCGGCGCGCGCCTCGCCGCCGGCCTCGCCCGGCACGGCGACCCGGTCGGCACGCGGCTCACCGCCGGCGGCGAGACGTACGAGGTCGTCGGCGTCCTCGAGCCCTCGGCCTCCGTCGCCGGGAGCGGCGGCGAGCTCGCCGGCGTCGAGTGGGACTCGGGCCTCCTCGTTCCGCTCGGGGCCGAGCCGGGCGCCGCGAACGCCCCGGAGGGGGAGATGCCGGTCGACCTCCTCGCCCTCCGCTTCTCCGACCCGGGGGAGGCGGCGCGCGCCACGCGCCTCCTCTCCCCGCTCGTCCCCTCGGGCGCGGCCGTCACGACGCCGACGCAGGCGATCGAGCAGTACCGCGCCGCCCATCGCTCCTTCGACCGGGTCGTCCTCCTCGTCTCCATCCTGACGGCGGCCTCCGCCGCCTTCGGCGTCACGAACCTCCTCCGCGCCTCGGTTCGGGCGCGCTCGCTCGAGATCGGCCTGCGGCGCGCCGCCGGCGCCCGGCGCGAAGACGTGAGGCTCCAGTTCCTCGCCGAGGGGCTCCTCCTCGGCTTCGGGGGGGGCCTCCTCGGCATCCTCCTCGGCGTCCTCCTCTCCGTCACGCTCCTCTCGCGTGCCGGATGGACGCCCCACTTCGCCCCGGCCACCCTCCTCCTCCTCGCGGGCGGCTCGGCCGCGTTCGGCATCGCGGCCGGGATCCGTCCCGCGAACGAGGCCGCCGCGCTCGACCCGGCGGCGACGCTGAGGCTCGAGTGATCGTCCCGCTCCTCCTCGCGGCCGTTCTCTCTGCGCCGCCGGCGTCCGAGCCGCTCTCCGTGGAACGGGCCGTCGAGCTCGCGCTGACCGGCAATCCCGAGCTCCTCGACGCGGTCGACCGGGCCGCGCTCGCCGCGGCGACCCTCTCCGCCGCCCGCTCGCGCTACCTCCCGCAGGTCACCCCCTACCTGCTCCCTTCGTTCCGGGACGGCGACGGCGCCGCGGTGAGCCGCTACGGCGTGAGCGTCACCGAGCAGCTCCCGTTCGGGCCGCGCCTCTCCGGGAACGTCGAGGCGAGCCGCCTCGAGGGGGCGGAAGGCTGGGACTCCTCCCACTCCCTCACGCTCTCCCAGCCCCTCCTGCGCGGGCTCGACCCGGCCGTCACGCGCGAGCCGCTCCGCGCGGCCCGGCGCCAGGTCGCCGCCGAGGAGCGGAACCTCGGCGTGCAGAGGCGGCTCACGGTCGTCGCGGTCTGGAGCGCCTACCTCTCCGCGGCCCTCCAGGACGAGCTCGTCCGCGAGGCGGCCGGGCGGACGACGAGGGCCGGGCGGATCCTCGAGGCGAGCCGTGCGAAGGAGGAGATCGGGAGCGTCTCCCGCCTCGACGTCCTCCGGGCCGAGCAGCTCTTCGCCCAGGCCCGCTCGCAGGAGAACGACGCGCGCAACGCCCGGGAGGACGCCCACGACCTGCTCGCCCGCCTCCTCGGCCTCCCGGCCGGGAGCCGTTTCCGCCTCGAGCCGCCGACCGGCCTCCCGGTCGAGGTCCCCGGGCTCGAGGAGGCCCTCGACGCCGCGGCCGCGTCCCGCGAGGAGCTCGTCGAGGCTCGGGAGCGGGTGACGGACGCCGAGGCGCAGCTCCGGATCGCGCGGAGCCTCCTCCTCCCCTCGCTCGACGCCGGGCTCACCTGGAGCGCGTCGGGGCGCGCGGACGGCTTCGGCGGCGCGTTCGGCCGTCCGGGCGGCTCGACCTGGACGCTCGGGTTCAGCTCGCAGGCGCCCCTCAACCTCGGGGCGCAGCTCTCGGCGCGGACCCAGGCCGAGGTCTCCCTTCGGATCGCCGGACGAGCCGTCGAGGTCCTCGAGGCCGACGTCGCCCGCCTCGTCCGCTCCGCCGGCCGCCGCCTCGCCACCTCGCGCGAGCGGCTCGCGCTCGACACGGCGAACGAGGAGGTCGCGCGGATGCAGCTCGAGGTGGCCGAGCTCCGCTTCGGCAAGGGGCTCACCGACAACTTCTTCGTCGTCGACGCCGAGGGGCTCTACAACGCCGCGCGCGTCTCGCTCCTCACCTCCCGCCGCGAGGTCCTCCTCGACGGGCTCCGCCTCCTCGCCGAGGCGGGCCTCCTCCGCCCGGAGGCGTTCCTCCCCCGGCCGGCCCCCTCGCCGTACACTTCGTCCAGACGATGATCGAAGCCGAGTCCGTCGCGCCGGCCGTGCGCCGCTTCCGCGAGGCGTTCTCCCGCCTCGCGGCGCTGCCGCCGCGGACGAAGGCGCTCCTTCTCGGCGGCACGGCGGTCGCCCTCCTCGGGGCGGGCCTGGCCGTCCGCCAGGCCGTCGTCTCGGACGCCGTCGGCGAGGTGCGGGCCGTGCGCGGGCCGCTCCGGATCACGGTCGCCGTCGCCGGCGCCCTCGCACCCGCCCGGGCCGAGAGCTACGGACCCGAGATCCCGGGCGTCGAGCTGAAGGTCGTCGAGCTCGTCCCGGAGGGGACGTGGGTCGCGCCCGGCGCGCTCCTCGTCCGCTTCGACGACGGACCCTTCCGGCGCGAGCTCGAGACGGCCCGCTCGCGCCTCGTCCAGACGTCGGGGGAGGCCGAGCAGGCACGCCAGGCGCTCCGGGCCCTCCTCGCGACGCAGAGGAGCGAGCGGCTCGAGGCCGAGACGGCCTTCGCGCGCGCCGAGCTGGACCTCTCGACGTTCGTCAACGGCCTCGCGCCGCTCCAGGTCCAGCAGTCGGCGGCCGCGGTCGAGCGGGCGAAGCGGGAGGCCGCGGAGTCGACGCAGAAGCTCGAGGGGCTCGCGCCGTTCGCCGAGAAGGGATACGTCTCCCGGGACGAGCTGCGCGCCGCCGAGCGCCGGGCCACCGAGGCGGCGGCCGACCTCGTCCTCGCCGAGCAGCAGCACCGGACGCTGACGCGCTTCACCCACCCGCAGCTCCTCGCCCAGAAGAGCCAGGAGGTGGAGTCCCGGAGGAACGCGCTCCGCGTCGTCTCCGAGAAGACCTCGGCCCAGGCCGCGCAGGCGAAGGCCGCGGCCGACCTGGCCAGCGCCCGCGCCGCGGAGGCGGCGGCCGCCGTCGCCGACGTGGAGCGGAAGATCGCCCTCTGCACCGTCGAGGCCCGCTCGAGCGGGCTCGCGGTCCACCGCGAGATCTTCGAGAAGGGGGGCGAGAAGCGGCGCGTACGCGTCGGCGACGCCGTCTTCGCCGGCCAGCCCGTCCTCGACCTCCCCGACCTCTCGGAGATGCTCGTCGAGACGCGCGTGAAGGAGGGCGAGATCCACCGCGTCGCGCCCGGCCAGCCGGCCGAGGTCCGCCTCGAGGCCTTCCCCGACGAGGTCTTCGCCGCGACCGTCCTCCGCCTCGGCGCCCTCACGGCGGGCGACCGCGGCGAGGCCCGCTCCTTCCCGCTCGTCCTGAAGCTCGCGAAGGCCGACCCGCGCCTGCGCCCCGGGATGACCGCGCAGGCGCTCGTCCTCGCCGGCGAGGTGGCCGACGCGGTCCAGGTCCCGATCGACGCCGTCCGCTACGAGGGCGACGCGGCCGTCTGCACCGTGAAGACCGTCACCGGCGCCGAGACCCGACGCGTGAAGACCGGCCGCAGCAACGCGTTCTTCGTCGAGATCACCGAAGGGCTCGCCGAGGGCGACGTCGTGCTCCTCGCGCGGTAGGGGGCAAGGCGCCCTCCCGCGACCCGGGAGAGCCGACGCCTCCGCGGTCGTCGCCCGCTGCCTATACTCCCCTCCGTGGACCGCGAACGCTGGAGCTCCTATCCCGCCGCGACCGAAGAGGAGCGCGCGCTCCTCGCGGTCCTGAACGGAACGGCCGTACGAAGGACCCTCCCGGTCGTCTCCTCCCGCGGCGACGAGCGCTCCGTCGAGGCGACGCTCGCGGTCGAGGCGGCGGAGCCGTTCGACGGGAAGGCCGAGGTCGTCGTCCGCCTCGTCTTCCACGGGCCCGCGCCGGCGGACGGCGAGCGGCTCGCCGAGGACCCGTGGGACCTCCTCGACGCGTTCCTCCGCGAGGCCGAAGGGGAGGCGCGGCGCCGGGCTTCGGCGCGGCGGTGACCGTCCGCCGGCGCGGGTCGGCCGCCGGCGACCCGCTCGACCTCTTTCACGCCGCGGTCGCCGCCTGGTTCCGCGAGACCTTCCCCGAAGGCCCGACCGAGGCGCAGCGCCTCGCCTGGCCCGCGATCGCCCGCGGCGAGAGCGTCCTCCTCGTCTCGCCGACCGGCACCGGAAAGACGCTCGCCGCCTTCCTCGTCGCCCTCGACGCGATCCTCCGGCGCCGCCTCGCCGGCGACGACGCCCCGCGCCTTGCGACGCTCTACGTCTCGCCGCTGAAGGCGCTCGACAACGACGTCCATCGGAACCTCGAGCGGCCGCGCGAGGGGATCGCCGCGCAGCTCGGGGCGGGCCGCGTCCCGATCACGACGGCCGTGCGGACGGGCGACACCCCGTCGCGCGAGCGGACGAGCCAGCTCAAGGCGCCGCCCGACGTCCTCATCACGACCCCCGAATCGCTCTACCTGATGCTGACCGGCGGCGGGCGGCGTGCGCTCGAGGGGGTCTCGACCGTCGTCGTCGACGAGGTCCACTCCGTCGCCGGGACGAAGCGCGGGAGCCACCTCGCCCTCTCGCTCGAGCGGCTCGAGGAGGTGATCGCGCGCGCCGGCGGCGCCCCGCCGCAGCGCGTCGCCCTCTCGGCGACGGTCGCGCCCGTCGACGTCGTCGCCTCGTTCGCCGCCGGGACGGTCCGGAAGATGAATCCGCTGGTCGTCCCGGCGAAGAAGGCGCTCGACCTCGTCGTCGCCTCGCCCGCCCCCGACTTCCGCGAGCTTCCCGACGGCTCGGCGTGGGGGCCGGCCGTCGAGGCGGTCGTGAAGGAGGTCGAGTCGCGGAAGACGACGCTCGTCTTCTGCAACAACCGCAGGCTCGCCGAGAAGGTCTCGCGCCGGCTCTCCGACGCGACCGGCGCCGACGTCCCGACGCACCACGGCTCGGTCTCTCGCCCGCGGCGGGAGGAGATCGAGAAGGAGCTGAAGGCGGGGACGCTCCCCGTCCTCGTCGCGACGGGCTCGCTCGAGCTCGGGATCGACGTCGGGCACGTCGACTCCGTCGTCCTCCTCGAGAGCCCGAAGGGGATCGCGCGGGGGCTCCAGCGCGTCGGCCGGTCGGGGCACCTCGTCGGCGAGACGGCGCGCGGCCTCTTCGTCCCGCTCTACCTCGACGACCTCTTCGAGAGCGCCGCGACGGCCGAGGCGATGCGGGAGGGAGCGGTCGAGGAGACGCGCCCTCCCGACTTCCCGCTCGACGTCCTCGCGCAGCAGCTCGTCGCCGAGGCGGTCGCGCGCGCGGCCGACGGCCTCGCCGTCACCTCCGCCGAGCTCTTCGCCCTCGCGCGGAAGGCGTACCCGTACCGGGCGCTCCCGCGCTCGCTCTTCCTCGAGACGCTCGCGATGCTCTCGGGGAAGTACCCGCGCGAGCGCTTCAAGGAGCTCGCGCCGAAGCTCGTCTGGGACCGCGCGACGGACCGCGTCACCCCGCTCCCCGGCGCCCGCATCGCCGCGCTCCTCGACGGCGGCACGATCGGCGACCGCGGAACGTTCCGCGCCGTCCTCCCCGACCGGAAGACGCTCGTCGGCGAGCTGGACGAGGAGTTCGTCCACGAGACGAAGGAGGGGGACGTCTTCCTCCTCGGCTCTCGCTCCTGGCGCGCCGTCGAGATCGGCCACAGCGCCGTCGTCGTCGAGGAGGCCGCGGGACTCCCCGCGCCGCGGATGCCGTTCTGGAGGGGCGAGGGGCTCGGGCGGACGGGGGACCTCGGCGAGCGGATCGGACGGCTCCGGCGCTTCGTCGCCGAGCGGCTCGACGACCCGGGGCTGAACGAGGCCGTCGCGACACGCTACGCGACGACGCCCGACGCGACGGCCGCGATCGTCGGGGCCGTACGGCGCGAGGCGACGGAGTCGGGCGGCCTCGCCTCCGACCTCGCCGTCGTCTTCGAGACGTTCCCGAACGACCTCGGCGACCCGTGCATCGTCGTGAGGTCCCTCTTCGGCCGCGGCGTGAACCTCCCGTGGTCGCTCGTCCTCTCCGCCGTCCTCCGCGAGGAGACGGGGGTGGACGTCGAGACGGTCGCCTCCGACGACGGGATCCTCCTCCGGATCCCGGGGGCCGAGCGCGAGGTGGCGCTCGAGCGCCTCTCGCGGATCTCCCCCGCCGAGGCGAAGGAGCGGCTCCTCGCGCAGCTCCCCAACTCGCCGATGTTCGGGGCGCGCTTCCGCGAGAACGCCCAGCGGGCGCTCCTCCTGCCGCGGAACCGGAGCGGGCGGCGGACGCCCTTCTGGCTCCAGAGGATCAAGGCGAAGGACCTGCTCCAGACGACCCGCTCCCTCCCCGACTTCCCCGTCGTCGCCGAGACCTACCGCGACTGCCTCCGCGACCTCTGGGAGATGGACCGCCTCCTCGGCCTCCTCGACCGGATGGAGAAGGGGACGGTCGCGCGCCTCCTCGAGAAGCGGCGCGCGCCGTCGCCCGCGGCCGCGTCGCTCCTCTTCAAGTTCGTCGCCGTCTACATGTACGAGTGGGACGCGCCGCGCGCCGAGCGCGACCTCCACGCCGTCGCCGCGAACCGCGCGCTCCTCGGCGAGGTGCTCGGGGAGAGCCTCGACGACGGCCTCCGCCCCGAGGCGGCCGAGACGGCGCGCGCCGACGCAACCCGGCTGACGCCTCACCGGATGGCGCGGACGGCGGAGGAGCTCCTCCTCGCTATAATGGAAAATCAAGACCTGACCC
>Ga0116154_10004080_pt1 | contig 9997 bp, 11 predicted proteins | sample AD_UKC030_MetaG_FD_89898 | JGI IMG/M metagenome (GOLD analysis project Ga0116154, IMG submission 89898) | Active sludge microbial communities of municipal wastewater-treating anaerobic digesters from USA - AD_UKC030_MetaG | ecosystem: Engineered > Bioreactor > Anaerobic > Digestate | place: USA...
AATTCGATTTTGAACGGGACACGGTCCAGAAGCTCGGCATTCCCGAAAAGCACTGCCATAAATAGTTCGAAGACGGCCCAAACTCATTGAGCAGAAGAGTTAAATTGTTACGATGCTGCTTATGTGAGTAATATTTCGATTTGAGGAGAGAGCGAAGCGATGCTGTTCAATATATTGAAGCAGTATGAAAAGCTGACCATCCAAATCCTGATGGTGATGATGGCCATCGCTTTGGGGCTGGCCACCCTTGATTTGGGCTAGCTCATCATTAAGGACGTTTTGCAGCCTCCTTATCTTCTCCTCAGCGTAGAACAACTGCTTGAAATATTCGGCCTTTTCATGCTGGTCATCATCGGCATTGAACTGCTCGAAACCATTATGAAAACGTACATTACGCAAACCCAGCCCCATTATGAAGTCGTCCTATCCGTGGCAATTATTGCCATTACCCGGAAGGTCATCATTCTGGATGTGAAGGAAATCGAGAGTTTGAGTCTCATCGGCATCGCCGCGATCATCCTTGCCCTGACCGGAGGCTTTTATCTGATGAAGCGCAACGCCGCTCGAGAGAAAAGTATCAGTTCCGAACCATAATTTTGCGTTAAAAGGTTTTGCTAAGAAACTCTATCATTTAAGCATGTCAGGCCATAGGGAGTGTTGGGGACCATGTTGTGCTGTGTGTTCTCACCATCCCGCCCAGTCATGACACGTGGGTCATGGGCGACGCGGCCCGTGTTCATCGAATTCGAAGGGGACACGGTCAAGCGCCAGGGCATTCCCGAAAAGTATTGCCATAAATGATCAGATAAGAAATTCTATCCAATAAAACAACCGGGGGAATGGGTCATGTTGCCAACTTATTCTAACTTTCCTGATAAGCCGTCTGCCATTTTATCCATAAATTACCACCCCCGGCTTTTGGTCTTTATTACCACGAAATACCCGGTGTTAATAATTCGACTATACTGATTTCACGTCACATTTCCGGATTTTCATTTTTTATGAAATGAAGTAGGATGTCGAAAATTTCGGAAAAAGCCCGTTGGGTATATTAATTGTTAGCCGTACAACCTTGAAGGAGGGAATGAACATGCGTACAACGACGTTTCGAATGCTTCTCTCATATGCAGTTCTGGTCTTTACCCTAAATGCGGTTGGGTTGGCACATGCAGGAGAACAAGCCAAATACAAGGCTGATGTTCCCGCGTCGGTTTTAACCCCTGATACGGTCCAGACGAAGTTGCTAGGCGAACTGAAGTTCTTCGATGGGATGCCGGACAAAGATACGGTCCGCAAGACATACGACTTCCTCGATGTTGCACGTGCCGTAGAGGCATTCCTCAACGGCATTCCGGCGGCGTCGGTCTATGCACTACTCGAGGGTTTCAAGGAAGCCGGCATGAAGCCGTACGAGCTCGGGGTGTACGAAGAACTCATGGACGCCCGCTCTCTGTTCCTTACACCGAACTCGACCACGATGTACTGCATGACCGAAGTCAACGTAAAGGACGGTCCGGTTGTGGCTGAGGTTCCGCCTGAGGTGCTGGGGCCAGTTGATGATGCGTACTTTCGCTTCGTGACGGACATTGGCCTGACCGGCCCCGACCGAGGAAAGGGTGGAAAGTACCTCTTCGTCCATCGAGACTACAGTGGCCCAGTTCCGGGCGGCTATTTCGTCGTGAGGACCCCAACTTACCGGAACTTATTCTTCTTCCGCGCCTTCATAAAGGACAACGACCTCAAGGGCACCGCCGCTGCGGTGAAGAGTGGCTTCCGCATGTATCCGCTCGCGCAGGCTGACAACCCGCCACGGCAGGTGGTTCATAACCTGTCAGGCAAGAAATTCAATACGGTCCATGCCAATGATTTCAAGTTCTTCGAGGAATTGAATGCCGTCATCCAGTATGAGCCGGCAAACGCTTTCGATCCCGAGATCGTCGGTCAGTTTGCAGCCATCGGCATTAAGAAAGGGCAGCCTTTTTCGCCAGACGCAAGGATGAGGAAGCTGCTCTCTGAGGGAGTCGCCATAGGCAATGCCACGGCCCGCTCCATCTCATTCTCCCCACGTAAGAAAAGCGTGTATTTCTGGGACGATCGCCAGTGGACCTCGCCCTTTGCCGGCATGAGCTATGAATTTCTCAACAGTGGTGAACGGGTGCTGGATGATCGCATATTCTTCCACTACATCGCTACCGGCATCACCCCGGCTATGGCGGCACCGAAAGTCGGCACAGGCTCAGTCTACGCATTCGCAGCCAAGGATAGTAAGGGACGTTACCTCGACGGGGGAACAACCTACAAAGTGGACATGCCACACCCGATCCCGTTCAACAACTTCTGGTCTTTTATGGTTTACTCGGGACAGCACCGCTCGATGCTTGAAACCGATCAGAAACTTGCTGGGCTTGACAGCAATAACCCATCAGTGAAGCCCAATGCCGATGGCTCCTACACCATGTGGTTCGGCCCAAAACCGCCTAAGGGGCACGAAGGCAACTGGATACAGACCGTACCGGGCAAGAGTTTCAATTCGTTGCTGCGTATCTACGGCCCTTTGCAGCCCTGGTTTGACAAGACATGGAAGCCGGGTGATTTCGAACTCGTTGAATGATTGCTAACAATCGGTTGCAGCGGACGGCGCGAAAGCGCAGCCGCTGAACTGGGGGCGTTATGAGGAAACCAGAAGGAGGATCCGTCCTGTCAGTATACTGAGTGAATAATCCGATTAAATGCTAAGTACGGTGACGAATTGATCTGAAGATTATTCCTCGAAAACAGCCGGTCTACAGAACCGCCACCTCGTCGCCAACTTTGACTTCACCACCGGTAATCACGGCAGCGAAGACGCCTTCCCGTGGCATGACGCAGTCCCCCACCTGGTGGAAGATATTGCAGCGCTCGTGGCAGAGCTTGCCGATCTGGGTGATTTCCAGAAGGATATTTTTGCCCACCTTCAGCTTTGTGCCAAGCGGCAGGGTGAAAAGTTCGATGCCGGAAATCGTTAAATTCTCCGCAAAATCACCGAACTGAACATCGAGGCCCTTATCGCGTATTTTCTGGACGCTCGCCTGTGCCAGGAGGCTCACCTGCCGGTGCTGAAATCCCGCATGGGCGTCACCCTGCAGTCCCAGTTGAGCCACCAACAGACATCGGTCCACGTTATGTTTTTTTTCACCTTTCTTATCACTGATATTGACCGACAACACTTCGCCTTTAACTGAACCTGACATCGGATTGACTCCTCTTTTTGTTCTATTCAGATTTTCCGCCACAGACTGGACAGTTTTTCGCCTTATCGAAGCTGATCGTGCTGAAGGTCATATCCGATCCGTCAATGAACAGCATCCGCCCCGCCAAAAGTGTTCCAAAACCGCCCAGGTACTTGATCGCCTCCATGACCTGCACACAAGCGATCACCCCTGGCAGAGGCCCCAGGACGGGAATTTCTTCCTCCTGCTCCGGAATTTCCTGACACAGGCAGGCGTAACAGGGGGTTTTGCCCGGAATAATCGTGGTCACCTCTCCCATCAGGCTGTGGATGCCCCCGTGGATGAAAGGTATGCCCATATCGACACAGGTTTTGTTTACAATTAGACGTGTTTCAAAATTATCGAGGCCGTCGATGACCAGATCCGCCCCGTCAATCAAGGTGGCGGCATTGGCCTCATCGATACGCTCATTTAAAGGAAGGACCGTCACGGTCGGGTTGAGCCGGCCCAGTTTTTCGCAGGCGGAAACAACTTTTTCCCGCCCGACATCCTGATCATAATGGAGGATCTGCCGGTTCAGATTGGAGAGAGACACCACATCGTAATCGATGATGGTCAGACGGCCGATCCCCGCCGCGGCCAGATAAATGGCGTTCGGTGAACCCAGACCACCCACTCCGGCCACAACCACATGGGAACGCTTCAGTTTATCCTGCCCTTCCTCCCCCAGATAGGGGTAATAAATCTGCCGCCGGTATCGCAGCAGATCGTATTCTGTCAGCATGGCTTTTTATCCTTATTTATAAGTTCTCTGTTTCATCCTCTATCCGGCGCCGCAGCCGGCCAATGCCCGCATGAGAATGACCTTATCGCCGTCCTTGATCGTGCGCTCAAAATCCTCCCGCTTAAGAAAAGCCATACAGTTGAAAAAAACATAACTGTTGGCGATGATGACATCGCTATCATCCATGAAGCGGTCGTAAAGCGTCCGCCCGTCCTTGTCCTTTACCTGCCGGAAAAAATCGGCCAGGGTCCGGGCCTCCGTTTCGATCTCGTCTTCCGTTTTCCTGTCCCAGCCTAACACACGCTTCATCTGGGGGTCCATGGTCTGCAGTTTGATTTTCATTTTATCCTCTTTGCTTAGAGCTTCGTTAATACAAACAGGGCGTCCTTGGCCAGAAGGTTCGGCCAAAAACGAACTTCCTTCGTCCCTCCCAGATAGTGACTCTCCAGAATACGTAGGGCATGTTCGGTACAAAATTGCTTAAAATCGGTCACGCTCAAAAAACGGACGTTCGGCGTATCGTTCCAGTGATAGGGCAGCGATTCCGTCACCGGCGACGTTCCCCGGAAAAAAAGCATCGAGCGTGCTCCCAGATGGGCGAAATTGGGAAAGCCCACAATAATCCGCCGTCCGATACGCAGGGCCTGTTCAAAAACCTCATCCACTTTCCTCACCTGCTGAATGCTCTGGTTGAGGATCACATCATCAAAGGAGGCATCGGGATATTCTTTAAGGCCCTCTTCAATATCGCCATGAATGACGCTCAATCCCTTTTTCACACACTCGTAGATGGCCGCCTCGTCCAGTTCGATCCCCTGAACCCGGGCGTTTTTCTCCCGGGCGAGCAGGTACATCAGATCGCCGTTCCCGCACCCCAGGTCGAGAATTTTGGAACCCGGTTCCACGATCCCGGTGATAATCCGGTGATCGAGTCTCACGTCTTCAGATGGCATACTCGGCGACCTCGTAACCGTGGAACGTCTTGTCCAGAAAGGGGCGGATCAGATTCGTCTGCTCCTTCACCTCCAGGAGAAACGCATCGTGACCGTATGTCGAGGCAATTTCGCAGTAGGTCACGTCGCAGGCCTTCCGTTTCAGTTCCTTGACGATCTCCAGGGATTGATAGGGCGGATACAGCCAGTCCGACTTGAAGGAAATGACCAGAAACCGGATTTTTCCGCAGCCGTTCGCACCGATAAGCCGGCCGTTGGATACGTCGAAGTAATCGAGGGCCTTTGTCACATAAAGATACGAATTGGCGTCGAAGCGCTTGACGAAATTGTCGCCCCGGTAACGGAGATAACTTTCCACCTCGAAATCGGCGCCGAATTTGAAGCTGTAGTTGCCGTTCTTCAATCGCCGGGAGAACTTCTCCTCCATGGACTGATCGCTCATGAACGTGATATGGCCGAGCATCCGGGCGATGGCCAGGCCCTTCTCAGGTTGGCCGTAATCATAGTAATTCCCCTCCCGCCAGGTCGGATCGGCCATGATGGACTGGCGTACCACCTCGTTAAATGCGATCTGCTGGGGCGAATTTTTCAGGGCCGTGGCGATCGGGATGACCGACCGCACCCGCCCCGGATAACTGGCCGACCACTGCAGGGCCTGCATGCCTCCCATGGACCCGCCGACAACACAAAGGAGGTGATCTATGCCCAGAAAATCGATCAGACGCCGCTGGGCTTCGACCATGTCGCCGATGGTAATGATCGGAAACGCCAGGCCGTAGGGCTTGCCCGTTTTCAGATTAAGCGACGACGGACCCGTGCTGCCTTTGCACCCACCGATGACGTTGGAGCAGATTATAAAGTAAAGATCGGTATCGAAAGCCTTCCCCGGACCGATCATGGCATCCCACCAGCCCGGATCCCGGCTGCCCTTATGATGGCCCGCCGCATGGGCATCCGCCGACAGCGCATGAAGTACCAAAATGGCGTTGGATCGGTCCTCGTTCAGATGACCATAGGTTTCGTAGGCCAGCCTCACTGGCCCCAGCGTCTGCCCGGACTCCAGACGCAAGGGGTCTGTCCCCTCGGCAAAAGTCAAATATTGTGTTTCCACCACCCCGATGGGGTGACCTTTTTTCGTCATATGCCCCTCCACACCGGATACCCGGTATGGCATCTCTTTGTTTTTATTGAAATAGCCATGTGGACAGGTAACGTTCTCCCGTATCGCACATTACCGTCAGGATGATCTTTCCTTTGGCTTCCGGCCGCTTCGCCACCTGCAGGGCCGCCCAAAGGTTGGCTCCCGAGGAAATGCCCGCCAGGATGCCTTCCTGTTTTGCCAGTCGCTTCGCTGTTTCTCCGGCGTCTTCATGCCGGACCGTTATGATCTCGTCGATTACGTCGCGGTTCAGGATGGCGGGAACAAAACCGGCCCCGATGCCCTGTATTTTGTGCGGCCCGGGTTTTCCACCCGAAAGGACCGGCGAATCGACGGGCTCCACGGCAATGATTTTGAGTGCGGGATTTCTTTTTTTAAGAACCTCTCCCACACCGGTAATCGTTCCTCCCGTCCCGATTCCCGCAACAAAATAATCGACGTGCCCATCCGTATCCTCCCAGATCTCCTCGGCCGTTGTCCGGCGATGAATCTCCGGATTGGCAACGTTATTGAACTGTTGGGGGACGAAACTGTTCGGGGTCGCCGCGACCAATTCCTCCGCTTTCTCCACGGCCCCTTTCATCCCTTTGGGGCCTTCCGTCAGGATAACCTCCGCACCGAGAATAGTCAGCAGTTGGCGACGCTCGACGCTCATCGTTTCGGGCATGGTCAGGATCAGCTTGTATCCCTTTGCCGCACAGACAAAGGCCAGGGCAATGCCGGTATTACCGCTCGTCGGTTCAATGACGACCGTATCCGGCCCGATCAATCCGGCCTTTTCCGCCGCTTCAATCATGGCGACACCGATGCGATCCTTTACGCTTGACAGGGGATTGAAGAATTCGAGTTTGACCAATACGGTTGCTTCCGTTCCGCTGTTGAGGCGGTTAATCCGTACCAGGGGCGTCCGGCCCACCGTCTTAGTGATGTCTTCATAAATCCTTCTCATGCTTCACCTCCCGGCCCGCTCTAGGGCCTGTCCAATGTCTTGCAGAATATCATCAATATGCTCTATCCCGATTGAAAGACGAATAAACTCTGGGGTTACCCCGGTCGCCTGCTGTTCTTCCGGCGAAAGCTGCTGATGGGTCGTCGTCGCCGGATGAATCGCCAGGGTCTTGGCATCACCCACATTGGCCAGATGTGATACCAGTTTCAATGCCTCAATAAACTTCTTCCCCGCCTCCAGTCCGCCCTCAATGCCAAATCCGACGATGGCGCCGGCCCCGTGTTTCAGATACTTATCCGCCCGGACCTTTTCCGGGCTCGACGTCAGACCGGGGTAATTGACCCAGCCGACCCGGGGGTGCCGCTCCAGGAATTCCGCCACCGCCAGGGCATTTTCGCCATGCCGGGGAATCCTCAGATGGAGGGTCTCCAGCCCTTGTAAAAGCAGGAAGGCATTGAAGGGTGAGAGTGCCGGCCCCAGATCCCGCAGGAGCGTCACCCTCGCCTTGATGATATAGGCCAAGTTCCCCAGCGGGGCCAGGTAATCCACGAAATTCACGCCATGATAACTTGGATCGGGACCGGAGATGAGAGGGAATTTGCCGCTGGTCCAGTCGAATTGACCCGAATCGACGATCAACCCGCCCAACGACGTCCCGTGGCCACCAATGAATTTCGTCGCCGAGTAGACAACGATATCCACGCCGTGGTCGATGGGGCGAAGCGTATAAGGAGTCACGGTGTTGTCCAGGACAAAGGGAATCCCGTGGCGTTGCGCGATGGAGGAAATCCCTTCCAGATCGGCCACATCAAGCTTCGGGTTGCCGACCGATTCGGCGTAAACGGCCTTGGTCTTGTCATTGATAGCCTGTTCAATCGCCTGCAGATCATTAGACGGCACAAAGCGCACTGTAATCCCGAATCGGGCAAAGGTGTGTCGGAAGAGATTGTAGGTCCCGCCGTAGAGGTTGTCGGCGGAGACGATTTCATCCCCCGCTTGGGCGATGTTCAAAAGCGCCAGGGTAATCGCCGACTGGCCGCTCGCCACCGCCAGGGCACCGATGCCTCCGTCCAGAAGGGCGATCCGTTTCTCCAGAACGTCCGTTGTCGGGTTCATGAGCCGCGTATAGATATTCCCGAATTCCTTCAGGGCAAACAGGTTCGCCGCGTGTTCCGTATCCCGGAATTGATAAGAGGTGGTCTGGTAAATCGGTACGGCCCTTGCCCCTGTCGTCGGATCCGGTTCCTGACCGCCGTGAAGAGCCAGGGTTTCTATTCTTAATGATTTTTGTATCTCACTCATATTCCTATCCTTTTTGTCTACCGCATGTTGTTTATACTCCCAGGGATAAACAATAGTAATCTGGGAAAGCAGGTTTTCCGTCTCGATTTACCCGCTGTACATCAACATGCGATCGATGCTGGCCCGTGCCCGGACAGCCACGTCAAGGGGCACCTCCACAGCATGATACATATCCTCCAGGGCCCAGAGCACCTTTTCCAGATTGATCCGCTTCATGTTCGGGCAAACGGCGTGGCTCGAAACGGGATAGAACAGCTTGCCCGGATTTTCCTTCTGAAGCCGGTGAATAATGCCGAGTTCCGTCGCCACAATCACTTCCCGGACATCGCTCTGTTTCACAAATCGGCACATCCCTTCCGTGGACAGGACCTGATCGGACAGGTGCCGCACCGCCCGGGGACACTCGGGGTGAGAAACCACCGCCGCGTTCGGATGGAGGCGCTTCTGCTCGGTAATATCTTCCGGCAGAATTTTAGCGTGGGTCGGGCAGAAACCTTGCCAAAGGATCATGTTCTTCCCTGTCTTCTCAATCACGAAATCGCCCAGATGCTTATCGGGAACGAAGATTATTTCGTCACGATCGGCCAGCGCCTCCCGGACCATGCGCACCGCATTGGCCGACGTACAGCAGAGGTCGCACTCGGCCTTCACCTCCGCCGTCGTGTTCACGTAACAGAGAACGGCTGCCCGGGGATGTTGCACCTTCAACGCCCGCAGTTCATCGGCGGTGATCATGTCCGCCATGGGACACCCCGCCTTGGGATCGGGAATAAGGACGGTTTTTTCCGGTGACAGAATTTTTGCAGTCTCGGCCATGAAATAGACGCCGCAGAAAACAATGACATCAGCGTCGGTCTTGGCCGCTTCCATACTCAACCCCAGGGAATCCCCCACGAAATCCCCGATGTCCTGCACTTCCGGCGATTGATAATTGTGAACCAGGATAACGGCGTTGCGCTCCCGCTTCAATTGTACAATCTTTTCAACAAGCTCCATGAACAACCTCCTCGATGACACCGCCCCCCAGGACTTCTTCTCCCGCATAAAAAACCACCGACTGACCCGGCGTAATGGCCTCCTGATCTTCCATAAAGACCACCCGCAAACGACCATGCTCAAAACTAACCCGACAGGGGCTCTCTTTTTTGCGGTACCGGATCTTCGCCTGGACCACATCCGGCCAATCCCGCCGGAACAGGTTCAAATCACCGGCGATGAGTTCTTTTGCCAAAAGCGCTTTTTTCTCCCCGACGACAATTTCATTCTTTTCCATATCAATCTTCAGTACATACAACGGCACCGGATGACTGATGCCAAGTCCCCCCCGCTGCCCCACAGTATAGTAAGCGATTCCCTTATGGATCCCCAGACCGCGTCCTTCCTGATTGACAATGCGTCCGTTTTTTTGCTCACCCAGCCGCTCCCGCAGAAACTCCTGATAGCTTCTCTGGGTCACGAAACACACATCCTGACTTTCCGCCTTGGCCGCCACCGGGAGCCCTGCCCGCTCGGCCAGCATTCTTACCTCTTCCTTGGTGTAGGGACCGAGGGGAAAAAGAACCCTTGGCAAGACTTTCGCGTCAATATGATAAAGAAAATAAGTCTGCTCTTTCCTTTTGTCACGGGGTCGGATCAGATGAT
>Ga0116154_10004087_pt1 | contig 9987 bp, 8 predicted proteins | sample AD_UKC030_MetaG_FD_89898 | JGI IMG/M metagenome (GOLD analysis project Ga0116154, IMG submission 89898) | Active sludge microbial communities of municipal wastewater-treating anaerobic digesters from USA - AD_UKC030_MetaG | ecosystem: Engineered > Bioreactor > Anaerobic > Digestate | place: USA...
CATGGGGTCGGCCTTGGCCGTGCTGCCGAGGTGGAAGCTCCTCATCGAGATCCCCTTCATGAAATGACGGTTGAAGCGGGAGGCCATGTCGGCGGGCAGGTCGCCGCCGATACTGCCGAACCAGATTACCTGCCCCAGCGGAGCGAGCATGTCGAAGTTGTCGCTGAATTTCGGTCCGGCAACATGGTCCATGATGAGGCGGACGCCCTTGCCGCCGGTGAGCTCCATCACCCGCGCCGGAACGTTCTCCTTCGTGTAATCGATGATGTGGGTGATCCCCTGGCTCTTCGCGTACGCGGCTTTTTCGGGGCTGTCGGCCAGGCCGATAACCTCGATTCCGGCGAGTCCGGCGAGCTGTCCCATCGCGGTGCCGATTCCGCCGGCTGCAGGGTACAGCAGCACCGTCTGCCCGGATTCGACGCGGCCGAAGTGGTGCAGCATCAGGTGCGAGGTCAGGTAAGTGGTCGGGAACACCGCGGCCGCGTCCATGTCCACGCCCTCGGGCACGGGCACCACGGAGAACGGGCCGGCCTTGACGTACTCGGCGTAGCATTCCCCTCCCATCACGATGACCCTCTGCCCGGGCGCAAGGTTCGTTACCTGGCTTCCGACGGCTTCCACGGTGCCGCTGGCCTCGGTGCCGGGAGTGAAGGGCAGGGGCGGCATATCGGGATAGAGCCCCTGCCGCATGCGCACATCGGCGTAATTGACCGAGATTGATTCCGTTCGGACCAGCACCTCTCCGGGGCCGGGTTCGGGTGTGGGAACATCGACGTATTCGAGGACGCCTGAAGTGCCGGTTTTGCTTACGCGTATCGCTTTCATTGAAATCACTTCCATTTTTAATGATTTGTCATGACATCGTGAATTTCGGGTTCGGATTGAATACAGGCGGGAGAATGTTTCCGAGCCCACGACGTCTGTTTGACAGGTGTTATGTGAACTATGTTCATTATATGAAACATGTTCATATAAGCAAAGGGTATGTCAATAGATTTTTATCCAACATGACGGCTTCCGGGCGACGATCACGATTGTCATCCGGAAGCATGCCGGGGTGATTACAGGCTGACCTTCAAGCCTTTATCCCTGAGATACTCCTTCACCTGGCGTATGCTGAAGGTACGGAAATGGAACACCGAAGCCGCGAGAAGCGTGTTTGCGCCGCCCTTTGTGACTCCCTCGTAAAAATGCTCGAGCGTACCGGCTCCGCCCGATGCCACGGTGGGCAGACCCGATGCCACGGCCACCGCTCTGGTGAACTCCAGATCGTATCCCTTTAGCGTACCGTCGCCGTCCATGCTGGTGGGAAGTACGGTGCCCGCGCCGAGATCGCGGCATCGGCGCGCCCATTCGATCGCATCTATGCCGACCGGTCTGGTGCCGCCGGAAACCACCAGTTCGAAGCCCGAAGGCATAGCGGCATTGCGCCGGGCGTCGATCGCAACGGTAACGCGCGAGGAGCCGAATTTTTTCGCCGCGGCGCCGACCAGTTCGGGGTCCTTCACGGCGGCGCTGTTCATGGACACCATGCCCGCTCCGGCGTCGAGCACCAGTTCGATGTCCTCGAGGGAATTGATACCGCCGCCCATGGTAAGCGGAATGCTGATGACGGCCGAAACCTGCCGCACCCACTCGAGCCGGGTCTTCCTGTTCTCGAGCGTGGCGGCGATGTCGAGCATGGCGAGCTCGTCGGCACCCTCGTCCTGATAGAAGCGCGCGTTCTCGACCGGGTCACCCGCGTCGCGGATGTTGACGAAGTTTACGCCCTTTACGACGCGGCCTTCCTTCATGTCGAGGCAGGGCATGATTTTGATATATTCCATGTCGGGTCTCCGATGGTTTTGATGGGACAGCATGATCGCATGTCAGCTGCAGGTTTACAGGGATATCGAGGCCGAGGCAAGAGAATTTATATTTTCAGGAGGTCCCCTCCCGTCCGGCTCTGGCGTGTCAGGAAGGGGGGTGTCATCGCGGCATACACGCGGGACACGGGAGCATGCGAAGGAGAAGCGCCGGAATCGACCGGCGCCTCCCCTGACGAATCGGATGTCAGGACTGTTTACGGATGGTTGGTAAACTTATCGGTCAGCGTCCCCTTGTGGCACAGGGCGCAATCCATCTTAACCTTGGCCCCGTGCTCCATTTTCACCTCGTGGCACTTGTAGCAATACTTGGCATGCTCACCCAGGCCACCGAACTTGAAGCTTCCGGCGAGATTGGCGTTCAGCAGTTCGGCCGTCTTTCTCGCCACGTCCGCGGTCACCCTGGCGCAGCGCTCCGAGCGTTCGGCGGAGTCCATCGTGAATCCTGACTTCTTGGCCCATCGGGCCAGTGTGGAATGACAGAGCACGCTGCCGGTTTCGGAGGCGGGAATCGGTTTCGTTTCCTTGTTCTGCTTCGCCGGCTTGTGCAGCGGCAGTTTGGTCTTTTCATACCATACGTAGAGTTCCGATATGATTTCCTTGCGAGGGCCTTCCTTGCCGAGCTTTCCTCCCTTCCCCAGTGCGAAGAGGCCGATCGCGCAGGCCGCTCCGTTGAGCGCGCCGCAGAGGGAGCCGAAGTCTTCTATCCCTCCCTGGAAGCCGATGAACATTTCCGACGGAAACTGGTAGCCGAGCTGTCCGACGATGGCGTTGAACACCCCGTAACCGCATCGCCCCGTCCAGAACCCTTCATAGCCGAGTTCGGCGGTTTTTTTCGGATCGAGCTTCCTGTACGTCCAGGGATGCGGCGGGAACTCTTTTGCGTAACCGCTGAGGCCGCCCAGAAGCGAGGCGCCGACAACCGATACACCGACTACGGAACCGCTGACGAGCAAATCCTTTCGTGTCAGGTTCTTTTCCATAAAATCCTCCTGGTAGTAAGTTTTACCGATTCGTGATATCAACAGCGACTATCTTAAACGGGAAGCTCCCGATAAAGATTCAATGCTGATTACAATAAAGAGGATAACTGGAAACTACAGGTCGACACCTGCGCGACGGGACCGATGGGGCGAGCGATGTATCCGAACGAACCCGTTTCCGAACGTATTCAGCCGGGTCCCGGCGAGGCTCCACGATGCACGAAAACGGGTTTCAACGAAACCGGTTTTCGACTCTTTTAAAGATTAGCTCCGGTATCGGTGAATGTCAACTTTTATAAACCGTGCGGAAAAATATTTCCTAATTGCCAATGATTTTCATTACCTTTTTTGCCCGAACGGTCGATTTATGCTGGAACAATTGTCGCGGGTACGGTGTGATGATGACAGGATCGCGTGTTCCGCATTCGTGAGGGGAGTGCCGATGAGGGGTGATCTTTTATAAACGGAGGGCCGGTTTGAAAAAGATTTTCATCGTATTCCTCGTATTATTGTCGCCGGGAGTATGCTATCTTATCGCGGGAGCGCTTTCCGATGCTCGAAGGGCGGATGCGATCTGGAGGCAGGTGCGGGCCTCAGCGCGAGAGGTGAGTTCGCCGGCATATGATCCGCGGCCGGCCTCCGAAATAATCCGGAAATTTCACGGGGCGGTAATCGGCACGGGGGCCGGGATGTTCCGCGGCGTCGAGCTCGAAATGGACGGAGAGTTCAGGCTCGGGGATTCCTGGGTCGCGCTCGAAGCGCGTCAGGTGCTCGTTCCCGGGAAGGGCTTCGTGTGGAAGGCGAAGGTCGGATCGGGGGTGTTCGTAATAAAAGGATTCGATGCATATTTCAGTAACAGCGGGAGCGTCAACTTCCGGCTGTGGGGGCTCGTCCCGATCGTAACCATGGATGGTCCCGACATTACCAGGGCCGCGAAGGGACGCCTGCTGGCGGAGACAACACTGGTACCGGGTGCTTTTTTCGGGCTGTATGGGAAGAGGCTGAAAACCGTGGGGCCACGACGGATCGGTGGCGAGGTCGATGTGGACGGCGAGACGACTGTGATCGAGATCGGTATCGGGAACGACGGCGATCCGACCGAGGTCGTCATTCTCCGCTGGGGGGATGTGAATCCGGAAAAGCGTTTCACTTATCTGCCGTTTGGTATCCGGTTTCTGAAAACGGCGACCATCGACGGCTGCACCGTACCGGTCGAGATGGCCGGAGGATGGAATTACGGAATACCCGCATACGAGGAGACAATACGCCTGCGCTTTACCGGTGTCAGATTCTTTTGATGCCAGGGGCCTGGATTCGTCATCCGGAATGCCGATGAAAAGAAGAACCCGTATCCTCCCCGACGGCGTTTCTAAAACGATTCGGGCCCGTGATGTTTTTTCGTCGTGGTTTATAAGAACGGTCGACAGAACGGCATGGATATGCTTAAAAATATCACGGTGTTGCCATATACCGAAAGAGCGGAGGAGTGAATGAAAGCGCTGGTAACCGGGGCGACCGGTTTTATCGGGTCGATCCTTGTGAGGGATGTGCTCGCGGGCGGGCATGAGGTGCGTGCGCTCGCCCTGCCGGGGGAAAACACCGCTTCACTCGAGGCCGGGGGTGTAGAGCTGGTCCGGGGCGATCTTACCGATCCGGAGAGTCTGAGAGGCATCTGCGCCGGGTGTGACGTGGTGTTCCATCTCGCGGCGCGCGTCACCGACTGGGGCAACAGGGCCAGGTTCTACAGCGCGATCCTCGGCGCGACGCGGAACCTGCTTCGCGAGGCCGCCGGCGCGGCGGGACGCTTCGTATATATCAGTTCTATCGCCGCGCTCGGGCTCGGTTCCCACCTGAAGGGATTTACGGAGACCGCCGCTCCCCGTAAATCGGGCGTTCCCTACAATGACGCGAAGGCCGACACCGAGGCGCTCGTCCGCGAATATCACGAATCGGGAAAAATCGACTGCGTCATCGTGCGCCCGGCCAATGTTACCGGCCCCGGGAGCGTGTGGGTGACCGATATCGTCGAGCGGATGCGGGACATGATGGTGCCGCTCATCGACGGCGGCAGGCACAGCGCGAGTCTGGTGTACGTGGACAGCCTTGTGGACGGCATCATCCGCGCGGGCACCATGGACGCGGCCCCGGGGAAGTCGTATCACTTTCGCGACGACTGGAGGGTAAGCTGGAATCGGTACGTGACCGACCTGGGCGCGATGATCGGAAAACGTCCGAGGGGCGCCGTCCCCTTTCGGGCCGCATGGGCTGCGGGATGGCTGCTTGAAAAGGCGCTCACCCCGTTCGGTGTCCGCGCGCCGCTCACCCGGCTTGCCGCTGGCGTGATGGGCAGGGACAACGACGTGGACACCGCGCTCGCCCGCGAAGAGCTCGGCTGGGGCACCATTGTTCCGTACGATGAAGCCATGCAAAAGATAGGGGACTGGGTACGGGCGCGTTACGCGTAGTTACGGCGCGGCGGTCCCGGGTCCTGCGTTAAAGATACAAACATTATAATCGGGGAGGTATCGATGAAGCTTTCACTGCTGCTCTTCATCCTGTATCGCAAGCTTAAAAGCGCCGTGCGGACCAACCGGGCGTACCGGAGCCACATCGGAACGGTGCGGCTGAAAATCCTCATAAAGACCGCGGACGGGCGGCGAGGGAGGCTTTTCGTTTTCGACCGGGGGACGCTCTCCACGAAGACCGGAGGAAAGCACACGGCCGATGCCGCGCTGGTGTGGTCCGATGCCGCGACCGCCTTTCGGGTGATGGTCTCCGGCAGCGACGAGCAGTCGTTCCGGGCCGCGGCCGAAGGGAAACTCAAGGTCGAGGGAATGGCGTATTATATCCAGTGGTTCACCGACGGCATCAAGCTGGTGATGAAGTAAACGGTGCGGCCGCGCGCGCCGCATACGACGAAATACATCAAATTCAAGAGAGAGGAGAACGATTATGGCGGACATAAAGGCGGGCCATCTGATCGCGAAATACCTTAAAGAGATAGAAGGAATCGATACCGTGTTCGGCATATCCGGAGGGCACATCGAATCCATGCTCGACGGGTTTACCGAGTATTCCATCCGCACCATCGACGTGCGTCACGAACAGGCCGCCGCGATGATGGCGCACGCGTATTCGGTCTACACCGGCCGCCCCGGCGTGTGCTTCCTTACCGCCGGCCCGGGCTTTACCAACGGCCTTACCGGAATCGCCAACGCTTTCATGGATAACGTGCCGCTTGTGGTGCTCTGCGGAAGACACCCGCTCCGCGACGACCTGAAAGGGGCGCTTCAGGAGATGAACCAGATCGACATGGTGAAGCCCGTCACCAAATGGGCGGCGACCTGTTACGACGCGAAACGCATTCCCGAATACATGGCGATCGCCTTTCGCAACGCTTCCATGGGTAGGCCCGGTCCCGTGTTTCTGGAGCTTCCACCCGACATACTGAACATCACCATCCCCGCGGAATCGGCTCCCGTCCCCGTAAAAGTGAAGCGCAGTTACGCGGTCGTGCCCGCGGACGAGGAGCTCGCGGCCGCGGCGGCCATCATCAACTCCGCCAAAAAGCCGCTCTTTCTGGGCGGCACCGGCGTGGGATTCAGCGCATGCTCCGACTGCCTGGGCTCGTTCGTGGAAAAGACCGGCATCCCCTTCATGCTTCTCAATTACGGCCGCGGCGAGCTTCCCGACACGCACCCGCTGTCGCTGTGGGACTGCGGGAACGTCGGGCTCATGATGACCATCAGCCAGGCCGACGTAATCGTCGCCGCGGGGCTCAGGTTCAACTGGCTCCTCATGTCCGGCGATATCTTTCCGCCCGGAGTGAAGATGGTGCGCATCGACATCGATCCCCGCGAGATCGACCGAAACCGCAGGGCCGACGCCGGGCTGGTGGGCGACATCGGCTCCGTGCTCGGCCGCCTGCTGCCCCTGCTCGAAAAGAGGGAGCACGGCGAATGGGTGAAGACCCTGCGCGCGGCGAGCCACTCGTTTATCGATTCCGAGCTCAAGGCGCGCGAAACGGCCTCGGACCCCATCCATCCGATCCGCCTGGTGGCGAAGATACAGGAAGTTGTGGGCGAGGACGCACTCTACGTGGTGGACGGCGGGGACACCAGCTACTTCGGGCAGGTCGGGCTCTTTTCGCGCCAGAAGGCCGGGGTCATCGGGAGCGCGTCGGGGCTCCTTGGCTGCCTGGGGACCGGCATACCCTTCGGGATCGCCGCGAAGCTCGCCCGGCCCGACAGACCGGCGGTGGTACTCAACGGAGACGGCTCCTTCGGCTTCAACTCGATGGAGTTCGACACCATGGTGCGCCACAACATCCCGGTGGTGGTCGTGGTGAACAACGACTGCGCCTGGGGCATGATCAAGCACAGCCAGGAGCTGTCCATCGGCGGCGACCGTCTGCAGTGCGCCGAGCTCGGCTCGCGGCGCTACGACCAGATGGTGGAAGGCCTTGGCGGCCACGGCGAGTTCGTGACGAAGGACGAGGAGATCGTCCCGGCGCTCGAGCGCGCGCTCGCGTCGGGCAAACCGGCCTGCGTGAACGTGATGACCGATCCGACAGTAACCAGTCCGGCCACGCCGCTCTTCTACCAGTCGCTGAAGATGGAATAGGACCGGAGGCGCCATGAAAGCCCTGCTCTTCGACGTGAACGTGGCGAAGTTCCTTGCCATACAGGCCCTGCGGCCCGTAAGCGCCTCGTTCTGCTACGGCGGGCCCTTCGCAACGATACGGCCGGCCGATATTCCCGAACCGGCGCTTCCCTCGCAGGAATGGGTAAAGATCAGAACGAAACTCTGCGGAGTCTGCGGGAGCGATATCAATCTCATCATGCTAAAGGACTCCCCCACGGCGTCGCCCTTCACCTCGTTTCCCTGCGTACCGGGGCACGAGTTCTGCGGCGAGATCGTCGAGACCGGCAGGGAGGTCCGCTCCTGCGCCGTCGGCGACCTGGTCACCGTGATGCCCTTCCTCGGCTGCGTGCCGCGCGGGATCAAGCCCGTGTGCCGCAGCTGCGCCTCGGGCATTCCCGGAAACTGCGAGAACTTCGCCGGGGGCGCCTTCTCGCCGGGCATGTTCACCGGCATCTGCCGCGACGTGAGCGGCGGTTTCGCCGAGTACGTCGTGGCTCACCGCAGCCAGGTGTTCCGTGTCCCGAAGGGCGTCAGCCCGGAGTCGGCGACTCTCACCGAGCCGCTGGCGGTCGGCCTGCAGGCGGTCATCGACAACATGCCGGGACACAACGATCGAGTGCTCGTCATCGGCGGAGGGGTTATCGGCGCGATGGTCGTCAAGTCCATCCGGGCGCTTGGCGGCCGGTGCGACATCACCGTGGTCGAGCCCGCGCGGCACTGCGCCGACTACTGTATAAAGTCGGGGGCCGACCGGGCGATCGCCGGCGGGCTTATAGAGGCGGCCGTGGATATCGCCGGCGGAAAGGCTTACCGTCCGCTCCTCGGCGAGCGGGTGGTGATGGGAGGGTTCGAGCGGATCTACGACACGGTCGGACACGCCGACACGCTGAACCTGTCGCTGAGGATCCTCGCCGCCGACGGCGTGCTCTCGGTCATCGGGATCGGCAAGAACGTCACCCTCGACCTCACGCCGCTGTGGCTGAAGCTTCAGACCGTAAAAGGATGCTACGGCTACCGGTACAATCCGGTGAAGGGGGGAGGGACGAAGCAGGCGTTCGAGTCGGCACTCGACCTCATCGCGAAGAAGAAGGTGCGCGTGGACGATATGCTCACGCACACATTTCCAATCGGGGAGTATCGCGCCATGATCGAGATGAATATGAACAAGTCGCTCCACGGGGCGATCAAGACGGCGATACGTTTCTGATCTTCCCGCGCCTGGCCGGCGTTGTTACTTACAGCGCGAATTCCTTCTTTAGCACAAGGAAGAACTGCGCGTATCCCGCGCCCGCGACGACATCGGAAACGGTCGTCGTTGAAAAACCGGTGGCGGTGATGTCCATTTTCAATCCGCCGAGTATCGACAGGCCAATCTCCTCGAAGGCCAGGCCGATGCCGAGCTCGGCGCCGAATCCGATGCTCTGTTCTTCCCTTGGTTCAACCTCAACACCCAATACCTTCAGGTCCCTGAGCGGCGCATTGTATATCCACAGGCCCGACTGCAGGGCAAGTGAGAAGATACCCAGCGGAAGCGTGCTGAAATCGCGGAAACCGGCTATCCATCCGCTTCCCGACATTTCGTATTTGCCCGGATCGATTTCATCCCCGACAGCGAAGGGAGGATCTGAAGAGACGCTTTTCTGGTCGCGGAACGCTTTCCACCCACGGAAGCCAAAGAAAAAGTGTGTGAAACCCATGTCTCCAGGCTCAATGAAGAGCTTCAGCCCCAGGGTGGCGTCAAATGTGTAGAAATAGCCGGAACCCTTCGATTCAATTGTATACTCCGTCCCGTTGATCTCTTCGTCCCATTCGAGCGTGTCGAACGATACCCGCGTAAATCCCAGTCCCACCGCCAGGAACTGGTAGTTCAGAAGCATCCCGAGGTCGAACCCGGTACTGCGGCCGCTTCCAAGGGCGGAACTGCTGTCCGTATCCTGGACGAAGCCGAATATCGCGCTTCCCGCGCCGACGCCGCCGTGCAGCATGAGACCGGCGTTCGTGCTGTTCACCTCGTCCGCGAATGCCCGGGTCCCGAATGCCGCGATGAACAGCAGTACGGCAACGCGCTTGAGGAGTGAGCCGTGAATTGTTTTCATCGAAATCCTCCGGCAAGTATATATTGAGGCGATGTGTGAGTCCGCCCGCGCTTCTTCGAACAACGTCACTCAGGATGCCGTATGACACGTGGATCCGGTTTGTCGTGAGTGGATAATATATGGTACATTAGGGAATATGTCAACCGGAGGTCCGGGGTATGGAGAAAAACCGCCCGATCTATGCCGTCCGTCCGTCTCTGCCGGGAACGGTCCCCGCGACGAGAAAGCCCCGCGATTCTATGGCCACCGCGAGCTTTATGAGGAGCAGGAGAATGAAAGGCGACCACAGCGCCAGGCCGAAGAAGCGCACGCCGAATATATTTTCATCGGGAGCGAAGGTGAAGACCGGCAGGAAGCACGCGCCGATGATGGCGGTTTCGAGGAGCAGGAGCGCGAACA
>Ga0116154_10004098_pt1 | contig 9972 bp, 8 predicted proteins | sample AD_UKC030_MetaG_FD_89898 | JGI IMG/M metagenome (GOLD analysis project Ga0116154, IMG submission 89898) | Active sludge microbial communities of municipal wastewater-treating anaerobic digesters from USA - AD_UKC030_MetaG | ecosystem: Engineered > Bioreactor > Anaerobic > Digestate | place: USA...
CCCCTCGACGGCTGGCCGGTCGCGGCGATCGGCGGCGCCCTGGCGTTGCTCACTCACAACATGAGGATGCGCGTGCACACGGCGTTGGCTGCGATCTCCGCCGGTATCGTGTCGCCGCGCAGGTGGCTGTCGTGGCTCGAAGCGGGCGGCGTCCTCGGCCTCACCGTCGCGGTCGTGCTCTCCCCTGCCGTGGCCCTCGCCTTCGTGTTCGTCGCGTTCAGCGCATCGGTCGGAATGTGGGCGATGTTCCGCTCGCTCGAGAAGCTCCGCAGGCACACGTGCCCGACCTGCCGCGCCCAGGTCCGCAAGGAGGCCCGGCTCTGCCCGCACTGCCGGGAAGCGCTTCCGATCGGTCGCTGGGTGGGAGACGGGCTGCTCGACAAGCTCGAGCAGAAGACCTCGCGGTCCTGAGCTCAGATCAGGAACTTGCCGTCGCGCATGATCGCGTTGCCGTCGATCTCGATCGTGACCTCCCGCATCACCAGGTCGATGTGGGCTTCGGAGTGCCACGGCGAGCCGGTCTTCTCCGGGTAGCCGTGCCCGAGCGCGATGTGCACGCCGGGGAACTTCTCGTCCTGCAGCAGGTTGCCGATGATCCGGTCGAGACCGATGTTCGTCCCAATCGCGAACTCGCCCACCCGGTTCGCATGCTCGTCCTGGTGAATGTACGCCACCAGCTCCCGCTCGAGCTCCGGACGCGCTTCGCACTTCAACGACTTCGTGATCCCGTCCTCGATCTCGAGGGTGACCGGGAACGTCTCGCACGTGCCCAGCGAGCTGAAGTGATCACCGAGGCAGCCGTCGATCACCGCTCGCCCGCGCGCCGACTGCGCGCACGTGAACACCTCGCCGTCCGGCAGGTTCTTCCACTGCACCGGCGTGATCCGCCCGTCGGACACGATCCACTTCCAGTCCGGGTTCAGCTCGATGTGCAGGTCGGTGCCGCGCGGGGAGGTCACGTGCGCAGAACGCGCGCTCTTGACGATCTCGTAGACCTTCGCCGACAGCTGCTGGATGACCTCGTAGTCGGCCGACATTCCGGTCTCCATCACCTCGCGGGTGATGTTGATCATGTGCGCGTGACGCAGGGCCTTGTTGGCCTCGATGGCCTTGAGCATGGGCGAGCGGAACGACTTGAGCTCTCCCCGCTTGCCCGATGCCGCGTAGATCGAAACCGAAGCCTGCGCCAGCGCCTCTCCGATCACCGCAGGGAACGCCAGCGGATTCTCCCCGTCGATCGGGCGCGGACCGAAGTCCTCCAGGATGAACCTCGAAACCTGACGCGTCGTCTCCCGAACCACCGACAGCAGCGCGTCACCTATCTCGATCGACTCCAGGTCCGTGATCAGCACCACCGGCTCGCCATCGCGAACCCTGAGACACTTGCGAACCGCCTGCTCCGCTCCGAATTTCAAACTTCCCATCGGTCACCTTATCGATTCCCCCGGGGCTTCAGCAGCGCTCGCGGCACCTTCCCGAAGGACGACAAGCGATCCCAGTCGAGCCGTTTTGCCGCAGGCCGCAGGTGAATACCCCACTCCAGGTCCGGACGCCACCCCGCGGTGCCGTTTGGGGGCCGTCAACCGCGTTTCGAAACGACACGCACCCGCGCCCCGGTGACTCTCACCCCGATGCACGAGCGCTGCACAGCTCGGAATGGGACAACGCGGAATCCTCGAAGCCCTGGCCATCGCCCCCGCGCCGCCCCTCGTCAGCGCCTCGTCGCCCCGTGCCCTCCCGCCTCTCAACCCTCGCTTCGCACCAGCACGTTGCGCTGCGCCCCCAACCCCTCGATCTCCGTCTCCAGTACGTCCCCTGCCTTCAACCACGGCCTCCGTCCGTCGGCGTCCTTCCGCCCCAACGCCACCCCCGCGGGCGTCCCCGTCAGGATCAAGTCGCCCGGACGCAGCGTGATCATGATCGAGACGTACGCGACCAACGCCGCCGGTGAGAACACCAGGTCCGCGGTCGAATCCTGCTGCACGATCCTCCCGTTCACGCGAGTCGTGATCCGAGCCCCCTCGTCGAACTCGTCGGGCGTCACGAGCAACGGCCCTACCGGAGTCGCCGCCTCCCAGCACTTGCCCTGCGTCCACTCCGACGTCCGCCCCTGCCAGCCTCGCATCGAAACGTCGTTGGCCACGGCGAATCCGGCGATGTGTCGGATCGCGTCGCATTCCGCGATTCTTCGACCAGCGTCGCCGATGACGATCGCCAGCTCGCCCTCCCAGTCGACGCGGTGATCCTCGGGGGGCACCTCGATCGGGTCGCGCGCCCCCGTGAGGGAATCGGCGAACTTGGTGAAGATCGTCGGGTACTCGGGCTCCTTGTGCCCCGTCTCCGCGATGTGACTCCGATAGTTGAGCCCGATGCAGAACACCTTGGAGGGCCTCCTCACGAGGGGCGCGAACCGGGCCTCGTCTCGGGTCACGGCGCGCGCGGCCCGCGCAGCCTCCAGCGAAGCCGCCCGTGCCGATGGCTCCGCGGCGAGGAATGCGCCGACATCCTCGAAGGGCGCAAGCTCCCGGAACGTGTCCCCGAGGACGATGGCGGCATGGGTCTGATCGGTTCCGGGGACGCGCAAGGTTGCGAGCTTCATCGGGGCCATCCCAGCACAACGCGCAGGTCCGTCAAGCCACACCCGCCCGGCGCGCTTCGCCCCACGAAGGACTTCGTTCCTCTCCGCGGCACCGCCCTCCCCATTCGCTCTTGCCTTCTGTGTCGAGGGGGCGAAACTCGCGCCATGGACTACCGCCTCAGCCGCCGCGCCGCCACGCTCTCCCCCTCACTCACCCTCACCATCGACACGCGCGCCAAGCAGCTCGCCGCTGCCGGCGAGGACGTCGTCGGCTTCGGCGTCGGCGAGCCCGACTTCCCGACGCCTCCGCACATCGTCGCGGCCGCGGTGAAGGCTCTCGAGGACGGATTCACGCGCTACACCGCAGCGAGCGGGATCCTCGAGCTCCGCAAGGCAATCGCGGACAAGATGCTCCGCGAGCAGAAGGTCGCGTACGATCCGACCCAAATCACCGTCTCGTGCGGGGGCAAGCACGCCTGCTTCAACGTGGTCCTCGCGCTGTGCCAGCAGGGCGACGAGGTGATCATCCCGTCGCCGTACTGGCTGTCGTACCCCGAAATGGTCAAGCTGGCCGGTGCGACACCGGTCATCCTCGAGACCACCGACGAGACAGGTTTCAAGCTGACGCCGGACCGGCTCCGCGCGGCCATCACGCCCAACACGCGCCTGTTCATCCTCAACTCGCCCTCGAACCCGACCGGCGCGGTGTACACGCCCGACGAGCTTCGCGCCCTGGGCGACGTGTGCGTTGAGAAGGGCGTGCTGATCCTCAGCGACGAGATCTACGAGCACCTGGTCTACGACGGCGCGGTCCACGCAAGCGTTGCGTCGTTCAGCCCGGCGCACGAGCAGCACACGATCATCGTCCACGGCTTCGCCAAGGGCTGGAGCATGACGGGCTGGAGGCTCGGCTGGTCCGCGGCCCCCGCGCCCATCGCCCGGGCCATCAGCGCCATCCAGAGCCACAGCACCTCCAACACCACCAGCTTCGCCCAGAAGGGCGCAGTCGTCGCGCTCACCGGTCCCCAGGACCACCTCGCCCCGCGCCTCGCCGAGTTCAACCGCCGACGACTCCTCGCATGGGAGCGTCTCAACGCCATCCCCAGGCTCACCTGCGCGCGTCCCGAAGGCGCTTTCTACCTGTTCCCGAACATCTCCAAGACCGGGCTCGATTCCTCGACGTTCTGCGCGCGTCTCCTCGAGGAGGAGCGGGTCGCGGCCGTGCCCGGCATCGCCTTCGGAGCCGACGCGTACATCCGCATCAGCTACGCGACGAGCTTGGAGAACGTGAGCAAGGGGCTGGATCGGATCGAGAGGTTCTGCAGGAAGCTGTAGCAGCAGCAGGCGGAGAGGCTCAGCTGATCTTCCACACCTCGGGCATGTCGGCGGCCTGACGCTCGAGGTTCTGCCGCTCGGTCTCGAGAGCGGCCGGCAACCGATCACCGAACTTCGTGAAGAACGTCTTGATCTCCGCTGCTTCGGCCACCAGGCCGTCGCGCGCGATGTTCATGATCGACGCGAAACGATCCACGCCGTAGTCCAGACCGGCCCAGTTGAGATCCGCGTATCGCGGCATCCATCCCATCGGGCCGGCCACGCCGCCCGCGGTGCCGCGAACGCGCCCGACGATCCACTCGATCACGCGCATGTTCTGCCCATATCCCGGCCAGGCGAACTTGCCGTCGGCGCCCTTGCGGAACCAGTTCACGCGGAAGATCTTCGGGAGCTTCACGTTGCGCTGCTCCCAGCTCAACCAGTGGCCCCAGTAGTCCGCCATGTTGTAGCCGGCGAAGGGGAGCATCGCGAACGGGTCGCGCCGGATCGCCGCCTGCCCGAACGCCGCGGCCGTCGCCTCCGACCCCATCGTCGCCGCCATGAACACGCCGTGCTTCCAGTCCCGCGCCTCGTACGCCAGCGGGAACGTCTTCGACAGACGCCCACCGAAGATGAACGCGCTGATCGGCACGCCCGCAGGATCGTCGAACGCGGGGTCGACCGTCGGACACTGCGACAGCGGCGCCGTGAAGCGCGAGTTCGGATGCGCCGCCGGTCGGCCGCATCCCGGTGTCCAGTCCTGCCCCGTCCAGTCGATCGCGTGCTCCGGCGCCGGCCCCTTCCCCTCCCACCAGACGTCGCCGTCGTCGGTCAGCGCGACGTTCGTGAAGATGGTGTTCGTCTTCATCGTCTCCATCGCACCGGGGTTCGAGGACATCGACGTCCCGGGTACGACGCCGAAGAAGCCGAACTCGGGGTTGATGGCGCGCAGCGTGCCGTCGGGCCCGGGCTTGACCCACGCGATGTCGTCGCCGACCGTCAGCGCCTTCCACCCGGTGAAACCCTCCGGCGGCATGATCATCGCCAGGTTGGTCTTGCCGCACGCGCTCGGGAACGCGGCCGCGACGTAGGTCTTCTTGCCGTCCGGACTCTCGAGCCCGAGGATCAACATGTGCTCCGCGAGCCACCCCTCGTCGCGCGCCATCACCGATGCGATGCGCAGCGCAAGGCACTTCTTGCCAAGCAGCGCGTTGCCGCCGTACCCGCTCCCGTAGGACCAGATCTCGCGCGTCTCGGGGAAGTGGCAGATGTACTTGTTCACCGCATCGCACGGCCACGGCACGTCCTTCGCGCCGTTTGCCAGCGGTGCGCCGACCGAGTGCACGCACGGCACGAAGAACCCGTGGCAGAGCGCCTCGAGCACCCGCTTCCCCACGCGCGTCATGATGTGCATGTTCGCCACCACGTACGGCGAGTCGGTGATCTCGATGCCGATCTGCGCGATCGGTGAGCCGACCGGTCCCATCGAAAACGGGATCACGTACATCGTGCGGCCGCGCATGCTGCCCTTGAAGAACCCACGCAGCGTCTTGCGCATCTCCTCCGGCTCGGCCCAGTTGTTCGTCGGCCCGGCGTCTTCCTTCTTCGCCGAGCAGATGAACGTGCGATCCTCGACGCGCGCAACGTCGCTCGGGTGCGAGCGCACCAGGAAGCAGTTGGGCCGCTTCTCCGGGTTCAGCCGGAGAAACGTCCCCGCAGCCACCGCGTCCTCGCAGATCTTCGCGTACTCCGCCGGACTGCCGTCGCACCAGTGAATGCGATCAGGCTGACAGAGCGCGGCGATTTCTTCCACGAAAGCGAGCAGACGAGCGTTGCGGGACGGAGCGGTTTCGGACATGGCGGCACCTCGGGTCGAGAGTCATCCCAGAAAGATGCGCGGAGCCTAGTCCTCTTGCCTCGCCAAAGGCAACCCGTCGGCCCGTCGAGCAACGCGCGCAGCGCTACTTCTTCTTCCCCGACACGGCACAGTCCATGTTGCACTTCAAATCCTCGGCCGCGCACCCGCACGGGCTCGGCGGCGGCTTCGGTGGCGCTGTCTCCGTCGGTGTGGGAGAAGGCTCCGCAGCCGGTGGGGTCTCTTCGGCCGGCTCCGCCGCCTTCTCCTTCGGCTTCGTTCCCCTCGTCGGAGTCACCCCCTTCGGAGCCGCAGAGGCCGATGCCGACGCGGACGCCGAACCGCTCGCGATGGCTTGAGCGCTCGCCGAGGGGAGCGCAGGGGCCGCAGTCACCGAGGCGGATACCGCCGTTGCCGAAGTCTCCGGCGGCGTGGGTCGCAACACCCACACGACCGCGCCCGCGATGGCCAGACCCGCGACCGCAATGCCGATCCCGATCCCCGTCGATCCGCCCTTTTTCACCGGAGGCGGCGCAGCTCGTTCGGGTTCCGAAGCAATCTCTCCGACCGCGGGCATGGCGTCGAGCACCGAGGGCGCAGCCGACGACGCCTGCCGCGGCAGCTTCGTCAGGTCGATGCTGCCCGAATCCGGCCCCTTCATGTCCACCGGAGGCGTGTGGATCGACACCTCCTTGAGCTTGTCGAGCGAGTACAGAAGAGACGAGTCCCGCTCGAGTGGCAGCTTCTTCCCGCCCGCGTTGCCGTCACTTTCGCCCTGGTCGCCGGATCCCGCGCTCCCCGCCATCACGCCCATCCTTGTGCGACCGCCCGGCACGACGCCACGCACGGCCCGGCGCACCCCGCACATTCGCGATCCTGCCCCCACCCGGCATGCCCGGTCAAGTTGCGCGCAGCCGCCCCCTGCGACGATACTCTCCCCCATGACCGAGTTCCGTCCGCCCCTTCGCTCGGCTCTCGCCAGGCGCATCCTGGCCGCGCTCCTGCTCACCCTGGTCGTGATCCCGATGCTCGGCCTCGTCTACTTCCTCTCCGGCCACCTCGAAATCACCTACCAGATCTCCGACGGCCGCCTGAAGATCGAGTCGGGCGACCGCATGTCCGGCAGCCGCGTCACCGACCTCGACCGCATCACCGAGGCGCGACGCGTCAGTCTTCAGGGCGGACGGCGCACCATGGGAACCGCCCTCGGCGGCTACTGCGCCGGCAACTTCGCCTACGACAACCTCGGCCCCGTCTGGCAGGCCACCGACTGCGGCCGCGACGCCGTCGTCCTCCGCGCCGCCGCCTTCGACAAGCCCGTCGTCATCACGCCCCCCGATCCGGCTGCCTTCCTGCAACGCCTGCAGGCGCACGAGGAAACCTTCGTTGCCCTCCCCCCACCCGACAAAACCCACGTCTTTATCCTGTCGGCCGTCGTCGTCCCCATCGCTCTCGTCACCGGCGTCGTCGTCGTGCTCCTCCTGCTCGTCGGCCCCAGCCACATGGTCTACCGCGTCGGCGCCGGAACCCTCGAGGTCGCCACGATGTTCTCCCGCAAAAGCTGGTCGACTTCCGGCATGAGAGCGCGACGCCATCGGCCCGGACGCATGCTCAAGGTCATGGGCTCCTCTGCCCCGGGCTACTACACCGGAAGATTCCGCGAGGCCGGAGAATCCCTCCACGTGTACGCCACCGACCTGAAGGACGTCGTGATCGTCGAGTGCGACCGGAGGCTGTTGCTCTCGCCCGAGCACCCCGAGGCATTCCTCGATGCCCTGGAGCGAGCCGGCGCGAGCGTGCAGCGATGAGCGCGGACGATCACTTCTTCGGGGTGAAGCGCAGCGAGTAGCTGACCACGGTCTCGCCCTTGCGCGGGGCCAGGAAATCGATCGCCTCGAAGACCTTCACCACGCAGTCCTTGAAGGCCGCACCCTTGAGCGCGGTTCTCGGCTGTGTGACCTTCGCCTTGCCGCCCCCCTTGGGGATCCGCAGGTCCACACCGAAGTCCCCGGCCTTGTCCCCGGTCTCCACGCTCGCCCAGCAACGCTGCAACGCCTCGAAGTGAGGCTCGACCGACTTGCGGATCGGCTCCTTCGTCACGTCGTCGTTCGGCCCGCCCCCGATGTGCATCCCGATGTTCGTGACCGTCACCGCGGGCAACGCGGGCGCGGCAGGCGCCGGGACCGCCGATGCCACCGGGGATGGGGCGCTCGCGCTCGCCTCGGGCACCGCGGAAAACGCGGCTGCCACGGACACGGTTGGCTGCGCCGGCGCCGGGTCGGACGTCGCAACCCGAGAGGATTCGATCGATGGTGGCGAAGCCGACGGCGCTGCGGACTGCGCATCGGGAACGGGCGCGCTGCGGGCGCACGAGACCATGGATCCGAGAACGATTCCAAGGGGGAGCATCGCGCGGAACATGACCCCGGAGTAGCGCGCCGCGCACGAAGCGGCCAACCTTCCGACGCTCACCCGTCCGCTTCCGTCGGATCGATGAGCACCGGCACCACCGTCGCGCGCGGGTGCGTCACCCCAGCCTGCTCACGGCACAGAATCCCGCACGCCTCCCCCCCGATGACATACACGCCGAGGTTCGTCACCCGACCGCGATCGTCCGCGAGCGCACGGGCGTACCGGCGGGCGATCCACCGCTCGGGTACCGCGTTGCGAACCCGAGCCCGCCACTCCCCCTCCTCGCACTCCGTACCCAGGATCGTCTGCCCCCCTTCGCACCCGTAGTCCGACTCGAGCACCCACTGCACGCGGTCGCGCAGCAGCTCCTCGGGGTCGATCGTCTCCATCCGGACGGTGTACGGGACGTGCCGGCGCACAGCGTCGCGCGCGGCCTCGGGCAGACGCTCGATCAGCTCCCACGTCAGGGCCATCACGCGCTTGTTGTGCGTGACCACGGCCCCGAACGGATTGACCACTGCGACGCGACCGTCCCTCTGCGCTCGCAACACGAGCTGCAGCTTGCCGTCCAACGGTCCCTCGTGCTGGGACGCCGGCTCGTCCTTCCAGATCGCGGCGCGGTCTCCCCACGCGTCGGTCCTGTGGTGACGCACGATCAGGTCGCAGGGCATGTCGCGCATCAGCACGCCCGTGGGGCCGCCCTGTTGCAGGTCGAACGGAGAGCCGAGCGCGATGATCCAGCCGGAATCGATCAGCCAACGACGAATCAGCGTGACGACGCCGAGGTCCTCGGAGAGCTCGGTGGGGCAGACGAGCGCGGCGCTGCGCAAGGTGGGACGAGCGGGCAGCGCGGCGTGCATCGCGCTCACCATGGCCCCGAAACGCTCGCCCATCCGCTCGTTCGGATCCTCGAGGTCGAAGTGCTCCCGCCAGGCCAGGGCGCTCGACGCCACCGCCTCCGGCTCGCCCTTCGGGGTGTCCGAGTCGATCCCGCAAATGACGATCCCGTTGTCGGTGAAGCACGCGTCGGCACGGGCGATCCCGTGCCACTTCGACGGCGATGACGCCCACATCAACCGCTGGTGCGGTGACAACCCGAGGATGTCGAGCAGGGCGGGCTCTCGCATCACCTCGCGCGCGACGGCATCGCAGGCGAGGGTCACCGATTCCGCCGCCCGGCGCAGCGCATGCCACCTCGATGCCGACAGGATCAACGGCTCGCATCGGAACCTGGGCGCGCCGTCGATCCACGGATCGAAGATGATCCCGGTCGCCTTCAGCCGGCTCGCATGCGCGAGATACTCCTGCTCCGCAGTCATGTCAGCCAGGTGGCCACCATCGCGGTTGCCAGGTAGGTCACGGCCTCGATCGCCCCGAGCCCGACGTTGCGTTCACGCCCGATGCCTTCGTCCAGCCGACCCTTCCAGAGCGACACCCGACCTCCGCACAGGATCGTCTGCACGATGAGCTGCCGCACCGGCCACAACGCCACCGACACCAGCAGGGCAAGCGCGTACGACTTGAGCGAAGACCCCCAGCCGGTGAAGGTCCCGTCCGCCGCATGACCGATGATGACGGCCAGCGCGATCATCGCGCCCGCGTAGCTCAGCCCCGCGGCCACGTTCTCCCCGCGAATCTCTGCGGCGTCGTCGTAGCTGGTCAGCGCCCGGAACAGCAGCACGAAGGCGTGGAGCGTGATCTGTCCGATGAAGAAGAAGGCGATCGAGACACCGAGTGTCGCAAGCGTGTCGCCATAGAGCGAACGGGAGATGATGATCGCGGTGGCGACGAAGTGAGCGCCGGCGGCGAGAGC
>Ga0116154_10004108_pt1 | contig 9960 bp, 9 predicted proteins | sample AD_UKC030_MetaG_FD_89898 | JGI IMG/M metagenome (GOLD analysis project Ga0116154, IMG submission 89898) | Active sludge microbial communities of municipal wastewater-treating anaerobic digesters from USA - AD_UKC030_MetaG | ecosystem: Engineered > Bioreactor > Anaerobic > Digestate | place: USA...
GCTCCTAAACTATTTCGACAAGCAGGTTTTGAGGTCGTTGAAAAACACTGCAATATTGATGGCACTTTTCCCCTTGGTACCCCTGATCCCACTGAATCAATTGTTGCCAAAAGACTTTCGCAGGAAGTGGTCGAGTCAGGGGCTGACATAGGTTTTACCTTCGATGCTGACGGAGACCGCATTGGCATTGTTGATGAAAAAGGGGGCATCATTTGGAATGATGTTTTAGTAGCCATTTTTGCTACTGATGTCCTTCAAAAACATCCCGGCGATAAAATTATGTACAACACTCTCTGTTCAAAAATAGTTGAAGACACCATTCTTAAATCAGGTGGTCAGCCTTTTATGTGGCGAACTGGTCATTCATTTCTAAAGAAAAAAAATCAAGAAGTAAAAGCCGCTTTTATCGGTGAACTTTCCGGTCATTTTTTCTTTTCCGCTGATTTTTATAATCATGATGATGGCTTGTATTCCGCTCTTAGAGTTGTTGATTTCCTTTCTCGCGATGGTCGTTCACTTTCGCAGATTGTTGATTCTCTCCCAAAATATATTTCCAGTCCAGAAATTAAAATTGGTTGTCCCGATGATAAAAAAGTAGCTCTCATGCCAGTTATTGCCGAGAAACTCAAAAATGATTTTCCGGGTGCGCAGGTTATTGATGATGAAAGGGCCGGGGATGGAGTCCGCTTAAATTCCCCAGATTCAATGTTTGTTGTCAGGTATTCTCAAAATGGTCCTTATTTAACAGTAAAATTTGAAGCCAGTACTCAGGAAAAATATGATGAACTTAAAAAATATATTTATGAAACTCTGAAACTTTATCCAGAGATAAACTGGAGCGAGGGTGTTAATTTAGAGAGTCTGAGGTAATTTTACTAATAAATTTATGTCTTCAATAAAAGTTTCTCCTTTTGGGGCCTATTTAACCTCCTGGAAAATTAAAGGGAGAGAAGTCCTCTATCAGGGTAGTGAGATTAAACGGACTGGTATCCCATTATTATTTCCTAATTTTGATTTTGGTCCACCTCTTCCTAATCATGGTTTTGGTCGTATCTCCAATTGGCAAGTAATAAAAATAGACTCTGATTCCTGTCATCTTCGATTAACAGAAAATGATATAAGTCTGGAATTTAGGCAAATATATCCATATGAGTTTATCCTTGACCTAAAAATTAACGCAATCAATAATCAGTTAAATTATATGATAGAAGTAAAAAACACTGGTATAAAAGACATACCGATTTCTCCCGGACTTCATCCATATTGGCCTATTAAACATTCGCAAAAATCTCAAATAAAAATAATTGATTTTCCTAAATTCAATCCCCAAATTACTGATTGGGATAATAATCCCCCAAATTCTCTCTATGATTTTGATGGCAACTTTATGGCAAATTTTCCTGATTATCAATTAATTATTAAAGACATTTCTCCAAAAAATATATATTTTTCTCATCTCCAAATTTGGTCACAAAACACTTCATTCCCAGATTATAACTTTGTTTGTTTTGAACCAGTAACACGAGCACCCAATAGTATCAATACCAATCCTATTTTAATTTCTTCAAATAAAACAGAAATGTTTTATTTACAATTCAAAGTTATTCTTCCGTAATCAAGGTTCCAATTTTTTCGCCACAAATAATTTTTTCTATATTACACAAATTATTAGCATCAAAGACAATAATTGGAATTTTTTCATGCTGGCACAGAGCAAAGGCAGTTGCATCCATCACCATTAAACCCTTTTCTAAAGCGTATTGATAAGTTAATGTTTCAAATTTTTTTGCCCCACCATTCTTTTTTGGATCGCAGTCGTAGACCCCATCAACATTACTTCCTTTTAGAACAACATCACATTGTAATTCAGTTGCCTTTAGAGCTGCCGCCGAATCAGTTGTAAAAAAAGGATTACCGGTCCCTCCGCCTAAAATTACAATTCTTCCTTTATCTAAATGTCGAAGTGCTCTTCGTCTGATAAATGGTTCGCAAATCGATGCAATATTAATTGCTGACATTAATCTAGTTTCTCCCCCCAATCTTTCAACTTCACCCTGTAGTGCCATACAATTAATGATGGTACTCAGCATTCCCATATAATCTGCCTGAGCTTTATCAAAATTTCTTTGCTCAATCATCCTACCTCTAAAAATATTACCGGCTCCTATTACTACCGCTAAATCTATTGGATATTTTTTCTTTAAATCAATTAAACAACTGGCTATTTTTTCAACTGCCTCAAAATCAATTCCTTCTTTTCTGTCACCACCAAACATTTCTCCACTTAGTTTAAGCAAGACTCTCTTATACCTTAGTTTCATGGTCTTCTGTAGTTTATACTAAAGCTCATGAAATGGAAATATCTAATTATCTTTATTCTCTTAGTTTCAATCTTTCCCCTTATTACCTATTTTTATTTTCACAGTCGTTACCAAAAGATATTAGTTACTCCAAATAAAAAAGCTGATATTTCTCCTATTCCTACTCCCACTCCCGATCCCAATCGACCCTTTTCTATTTTACTTTTAGGTTATGCCGGTTACGGTCACGATGGTGGCTTTTTAACCGATTCAATTATTTTAGCTCGAGTTAATCCGAAAATTGAGGAAATTGATTTAATTTCTTTGCCTCGAGATCTCTGGGTAAAATTCCCCCAATCCGTCATTGCCAGCCACTCAGCCAAAATTAATTCTGCCTATGCGGTTGGCATTGATGATAAAAGATATCCACATAAAGCCATTGAATTTACCGGCAAAGCTGGGGGAGGGGAATTGCTCAAATACTTAGTATTTGAAGTTACGGCAGTTAAACCAGATTATTTTATCGCCATCGATTTTTCCGGATTTATCAAAGCGATCGATCGTCTTGGGGGTATTGATGTAAGTGTTCCCTCTACCTTTGATGATGAATTTTATCCTCTGGATATCGGTGCCACCGATACTTGTGGCAAAAATGAAGAAGAAATTATAGCTCTAACAGCTACTTTATCTGGAGAAAAACTAGATCAATCATTTACCTGTCGCTATGAGCACCTTCATCTCGAAAAAGGGATTCAGCACTTAGATGGGACAACTGCTCTTAAGTACGCCCGTTCCCGTCATTCTGTTTCAAGTGGAGGTGATTTTAACCGTAGTGAGCGCCAAAAAACTGTATTAGAAGCCGTAAAAAAAAGAATTATTTCTTTAAATTTTTTTAATCAAATAACCCCTCTTATCAATACTCTCAGCAATCACTTGATAACAGATATTAATTTATCCACTATGGAGTCGTATTTATTAAAATCTCCCCAGTATTCTCAATTTAAAATTAATTCCAAAGCCATAACTGACAAAAACTATCTTAAAATAGGTAAAAGCAGTGATGGACAATCAATTTTAATTCCCAAATTAGGTGAAAATAATTACACTGACATTCAGAATTTTCTGCGCTATAATTAGATTAAATATTTTATAAATTTAAAAAAAATAATATATGGCATTTAGCATAAATATGGCCGTAATTACCGGCAATGTTACCCGAGATCCTGAGCTTAGATATACTCCTTCCGGTGCCGCTGTTTGTAGTTTTGGCGTCGCCACCAACCATTCAATCAAAAAAGACGACCAGTGGACCGATATTCCCACTTTTCACAATATTATCGTTTGGGGTAAATCAGCTGAATATATTAGTAATACCGTTAAAAAAGGGATGAAAGTATCACTCACCGGTAGAATTGATAATCGTCAATACGACGGCAAAGATGGCACTAAAAAATATATCAGTGAAATAGTTGCCGATACTGTCATTCCCTTTACTGAACGTCGATCAGGTGAAGAATCAAATCCTCAATCGACAGAAATACAGAGCACTGATGAAGCTCCGACTGAAGATAAGGTGGAAGACATTGTCATTCCCGATGAAATGCCATTTTAATTAAAGTCGTTTTACTTTGTAAAATTACCTTTGACGATTTCATTTACAACTTTATTTAGAAGAAAAGTCGATACTGATTGATTTATTATGAATTGCCATTTTTTTGGTATTGACTCAATATGTATCCAACCGAGCTGATCATAAAAATTTTTCATCTTTATATTTTGAATCGAATTTTTCAGCACTCCGTTTCGACCTTCTTCTTTTAACATTTCATTAATTTCTAACATTGTTTTAAAACCCCACCCTTGTCTTCTTTTTGATTCTTCAATTTCAATCTTATTTAAATATGACCAGTTACTTACAAAAGGCATTTCAAGTGCAAATCTTGTTATTGATAATTGTCCCACACATTCATCATTTATTGGAGATACAATATTATAATCTTGTCTTACTCCCGGTTCCCAGAGATATTCTTTTTGAAGATTTAATAATTTTTCCATTTATGCAATACCACAGGGAATTGAACCCTATTGTCATGATCAGATAATTATTTAATGATTGTTTTAATCCAAAATTGAAAAATTTGAGTCAACTAACATAGTGGCAATTGTCAGCCTGTCAAGTGCTACTGCATTAATCATGGCCCGAGAAATAGTACTAGACATCCACGATTGATTTGGTGAATATACCGGCAGTCCCTGATTCATAGGGAAAGCAATAAAATCAGGTGCAAGATACCACATTTTTTTTGTAATATTATCAAATTCAGTGGTATCAAAACTAGAATTAGCAATAAAAGGATATATATAAGCAGGAGCATCTAAATAAACCCCTGTTCCACGATCATCGTGACCGTATTTTAGAAACGTATTTTCATTTGACCATTCTGAATCTCTCGGATCAACCAGTACCGAATCGGATTTAATAAGACCAATATTTGTTCCTTTATAAGAATCAGTTTCAAGCTGAACCATGTTTCGAACTGAATTATAGGTTTCGAAGATATTGTGTTTATATTCTGCAGGAATATCATTTAAGGTTTTGCCAGGATTAAGACGTAAAGCAATCATTCCCGCCTTAGAAATTTCAACTATACTTCCTCCATACATATAATGAATCGCTGGCAAAGCACTATGAGTAGACATCCAATATTTTTGAGGTACTGTTTGCGGAATAGTGCTATTTTTAAAAATATCTGGATAACCTGATAATGTATCAGCATCTCGATAATCACCATCGAATAAATTTTTTGTTTTGATGCCGCATCCTGGTATTTCACCATAGCTATCGGCAGGATCGTCAGACACAGAGAGAGAGTGATAGATTAAACAACGAGATTTTTTGTTCCAATTTATGGATTCATTACCAGGCTGATCTGTAAACCAATTTGATGTAATTGCCAAAAGTGTTCCTCTTGTAGCATTTTCACTCGATTTACTTCGTTTTAAAAATTCATTACCAACAGGTTGTGGATAGATATTTCTTGATTCATTTATTAATTCAGTTTTAATAATTTGTTTTAAGTTTTCAGGTAATTTACCAGCCTTATCGATAATATATGCCCCAATGCCTGTTGCAATTCGTTCGTATTGTTTAGTGTTGCTGTTTAATGGAGTTTTATTGTTAGGTAAAATAGTATTGGCCATCCACTCTAAGAATAAGAGCGAGTCATTGAGGTAGGTTGTTTTTGCCTTTGGATCTATTTCTGTTTTGTATAAATATGCTTGTACTGGAATCAATTCGCTAACTAATCTAATAGTGTGAGAGTTTTGCAAGTTTAGATTTGATAGCGCATTTAGTGATAATGTACTTTCTCCTGACAAAATCTTTAGTTGACTAGTGAGATAACTATAATACTGTTTAATTAATATTTGAGAACGATCAACTAAATTCGCTGGTGGAGGATTTAAGGCATTAATTTGGACATTACGTATCTTTACATTACAAGCTAAATTTGACCATGCACAAGCTATCAATAATTTTTTTGCTCTCCCTATTTTTGTGTTTATTCCGCTTTGAAATTTTGAATTAGGATCAGGATCGTATTCAGTTTGAGGTAGGTAACGCAAACCAACTCCGTCAAAGAAACCAACTGTACCTTCTGGAGTAGCTAAAAAGTTTAGTTTATGCCATCCTTCTTGACGTGGGATACCAGAATTTAATTGTTTCCCTCCTGAAACAAAAGTTTGAAACATATAATTTCCCTGGGTAACGTTATCTCTAAAACCAATTACATATCCATAACGATTATTATTGTTGTATACCCCCGCCTGGAAACCTCCATTTGGCGAAGCATCATCATAAAGTTCAAGGGAAAAAGAGTAATAATCTTCGGGCAAGTTTATTTCCATTATTACTCGAGATTTATCGGGTTCATTTGCTGGTTTTTCTAAAAGTAGTTCTTCATTTTTTGCAAGAATTACTATGCTTGAGTTAACGGCAGTTTTTGTCCCATCTTTTACTTTTTTCACATATTTACTGCCCTCGGTAATTCTGAAAAGACGAGAAAAACTTCTTTGAAGATTAACTACTTTTGGGCTGCTTAAATAAGTGGGTGAAAAAGTTTCATTACTGGCTTTTGAACGAGTATCTTGATTATTTTTGATTAAATAAAATGAAATAATAGGAATTACTAATATTAATATTAAAAAAACTAATGTTTTTCCAATTTTTCTCATGGCATAATCATACCCGGTTACAATATAAAAAACAATAAATCAGTCCATTCACCTACAATAATTAAAAAAATTCCAATTATACAAGTCTATGTAGTGACCCCAACATGCGAGGTGGGGGACTCGGTTATATTAGATTTAACTCAATACTACGAGTTATTCTGTCAAGATTTAGCCTACTATAATTTTGTTCCTAGAAAACCTATATAAAATATTATATAATTCTATTTATGAAATTACTCGAGAAACTACAACCCACTTCTTATGATACTGTAACTATTCAACGAAGTGCTTCAATTTTCCAAAATACACTAGCATCGGTGTTAGCCGAAGAATCACCTTTTGTTAATGCCCCGTTTATTTTAGGAATTGCAGTGAAATATCTGGGAGACAATGATCAATCACATTATTTCATGACTGGTAGAGGCTTTGGTGCGAATATTGATTTGCGTAATGGAATCGCAGAACCAGATATTAATCTAAATATTCAAGCAGCTTTAGGGAGTCGTAACTTAAGACGAAGAATCTCGATAAGGCTTGGCAAAGAAAATCCTACCGACGAAGAATTTTTTCAATTTGCTGTGGGGCACGAACTTGGCCATCTTATTCAAGGCTTAGCTAATTACGTTTCAATAGATGACCTAAATATCGAAGGTCTAACGAAATCCCAAATTGATGATGTGAGACACCGAGTTGAGGAATATAATGAGAATATTAGAAATAACGAGGATATTCAAAATGCTCAAGAATATTTTCGATCTATTTTTACTGATGATATTTCTCGCGACCGTAATGAAGCATCAATAGTCGTAAGTAGCTATGACTATACGAATGAAATTTATTTGAGTTATGTTAATTCAAGCTTAGAAGCAAATGCAGACTTTATCTCACTGTGGATTATGGGTATGAACGATCCCAATTTGACAACTTCACCCCAAAACGAAGGATACCACCTTAATGAATGGCAAAAATGGTCAATAGACCATAAAATCGAAGCATCTGATCTAGAATAATCAAACAAGACAAATATACGCTTGTTTGCGCTTTATTTGTGACCCCACAGGGAATTGAACCCTGGTTAGCAGAATGATAATCTGCTGTCCTAGCCACTAGACGATGGGGCCAAAATAACTTATTGTAATTGTACAGCCTAGCCACTAGCTTTGCCCGTCCGTAGCGCTAGCGTAGGAGGGACGATGGGGCCATGATGTACAATTAAAACAGATGAATTTTAACAAATATCGCTCTCAATTGCTTTTATTACTCCTTACTTTTCTCTCTTCAGCTTTAATTTGGCTGGCTTTTTATAAAAATTTCCCACAAAAACTCGGCTTTCCCACAACTTCACTGGAAACTATTTTTGCCAATTACGATGGTCCCAATTATATGGTTATCGCCAAGTGTGCCTACAACAAAGATTGTATTGCCAAAAATTTTTCCCTTCCTCTACCTCTTGAATATTACCCTGCCCATCTCCCCGGCTTTCCTTTGCTGATCAAATATTTTAATTTTTATGTGAGTACTCCCAAAGCCATGCTCCTGGCTACTCTTTTTGGTTCTCTCCTTTTTACTTTGACCTCATATTATTTTTATAAAATATTTTTTAAGGAAAAAACTGCCTTTTGGCTGTCTTTTTTAACTATCTTTTTCCCAGGGAGGCTTTTTGTTTTACGTTTAGTTGGAGCTCCGGAAACTTGGTTTTTATCTTTTATTTTATTGTCTATAATTTTTTTCAAAAAGAAAAATTTTTTAATTTCAGCCATTTTTGCCGCACTTTCTCAATTACTTAAAAGCCCCGGTATTTTATTGTTTGCTGCCTATTTTATGATTGCTTTTTATGACTTTCAAAAAAATAGAAAAATAAACACTAATTATTTATTTTATTTACTGGTTCCTCTTACGGCTCTGGGAATTTTTTACTTCTACTATCTGGCGACCGGGGATTTTATGGCTTACTTTCATTCCGGTGATAATTTTCATTTAACTCCTTTTCCTTATCAGGTTTTTGTCAGTACTCGCTCTTGGATAAACACTATTTGGCTTGAAGATGTCATTTATATTTTTGCTCTCGTCTTTTTTGCTCTTAAAAAATTATTTAAAAAATATAAAAAAGATATTATTTTTATCTTTCCCTTTATTTTTACTCTAGCCAGTATTTTGGTGGCTCATCGGGACATTAGTCGTTACCTGTCTCCAGTCTATCCATTTGTTTTTTTAGCTTTTGGTAAAAATATTGCCAAGAAAAAATATCGAAATATATTTTATATTTTAATTCCGGCTGTTATTCTCTACGCTATTAATTTCATTATTGGCAACACGGCTCCAATTACTACCTGGGCCCCCTATCTCTAATTTTTTAAGTATATCTTTCCGTTTTCTTCAAAAACTAAATTGTTCAGTGACATCATGGTAATTCTTGTATTGATGTCTCTGACGCTATTGTCCATTTTTAAACATAGTTCGTCAATACTCAAGGCTTCTATTTTTAATAATTTTATTATTTCATTTTCAACTGGATCGATACTTTCGAATAAATCTGCCTGAATAATTCTATTTTTGTTTCCAATTATTTGCTCAGGGCTTGTTGTCATTATTCCTAAATTATTTTTGATTAAATAATTTGTCCCTTGGGCTACACTATTGTTTATTTGTCCCGGTATGGCATAAATATTTTTTCCTTGTTCACGACCAATTCTGGCTGTAATCAAAGATCCAGATTTCATGCCCGCTTCAACTACTAACACCCCTAAAGTTGAAAGACCAGACACAATTCTGTTTCTTTGTGGAAAACTCCATAGAGTCGGCTGAAAATCTGGCTCGTATTCTGAAATTACTAAACCTTTATATTTTAAAATTTCATCGTATAAGTTATCATTCTCGGGTGGGGTTAAAATATTTAATCCGCCTCCGAGTATCGCTACCGTAGTTCCTCCAAATTCGAGACATTTTAAATGTGATTCCGTGTCAACTCCATACATAAATCCAGAAATAATCGTAATTTTATTGGCCACTAATTCAGCCATAAAATTTGAAATAACCTCCTGGCCATAGCGGCTCATTCTTCGACTGCCAACCACCGCCAGACTTTTATCAAAAATTTTATTATCCCAATTCCCTCGGTAAAATAATTTTTCAGGACAATTTTTTATTTCTTTAAAATGACTCGGGAAATCATTTTTTTTAATAATTTTTATCGGCCATTTTTTCCAGTTATTCATTTTTTATTCCACATTTTCATAATGTCTAATTTCTTCTCCCAAAATACACACTGCATCTACTCGATATTTTTCAAAATTTCTTCTAAATTCTGGATTCTTCATCAAATAAAACTCCGCCACTCTTTTAACCTGTAAAATTTTTCGTCGGTCAATCATTTCCTCCGGAATTCCGAGGCGGTCGTCACTCTTATATTTTACTTCCACAAACACCA
>Ga0116154_10004113_pt1 | contig 9955 bp, 7 predicted proteins | sample AD_UKC030_MetaG_FD_89898 | JGI IMG/M metagenome (GOLD analysis project Ga0116154, IMG submission 89898) | Active sludge microbial communities of municipal wastewater-treating anaerobic digesters from USA - AD_UKC030_MetaG | ecosystem: Engineered > Bioreactor > Anaerobic > Digestate | place: USA...
CACGTCCCGATCGGCCGGTCGGGGGGCGCCGGGCGCATCCCCGACATCATGGATACGGGCGCACAGGTCGGCGCGACGATCTCGCCCTCCGGGATCACGACGTTCCACTGGATCGAGAACGGCGCGATGAACTTCGTCCGGAGCGACGACGCCGAGGGCCTGGTCGCGCGCCGGATCGTCCTCCGCGACGACCTTTCCGCCGAGAAGGCGCTCCGGCTCGTCCGGTCCCTGGCCGAGCGGAACTGACGCCCTAAGAACGGACGGTCACGTCGAAGCGCCCCGGTTCGCCGGGGCGCTTCCTTTTCCGTCGGTGCCGCGAGTCGAGGCCAGGGGCCGGCCTCGCGCCGCACCGGAGTCAGAGACCGCGCGGCAGGTCGGCGCGGAGGTCTCGCGGGTAGAGCTTCCCGAGCGCCTCGACGAGCCGGCGCCCCTCCTCGCTCTGGACCGTCGGGGCGATCACCCGGACCCGGTAGTAGTGGTCGCCCGTCGTCCCCGTCCGGAGGTTCTCGATGCCGCGCCCCTTCAACCGGAATCGCTGACCCGAGAGGGTCCCCGCGGGGATCCGCGCTCGCACAGGCCCGCGCACCGTCGGGACCTCGATCTCGGCGCCCAGGTAGGCCTCCGGCACCGTCACCGGCACCTCCGCGACGATGTCGTCCCCCTCCCGCCCGAAGTACGGATGGGGCTCGACGGCGATCGAGAGATAGAGGTCGCCGTTCTCCGTCCGCCCCTTTCCGGCGACGCGGATCCGCGATCCGGTTTCGACACCCGCGGGGACCCGCACGCTGAGGCTCTCGGTCTCGACGAGGGCGCCCGAGCCGTGGCAGGCCGGGCACGCGGCCTTCGCCGCGCGGCCCGTCCCCCGGCAGTGCGCGCACCGGCGCGGAATCCGGGCCGAGAACGACACGGTCCCGCCGAGGACGGCGTCTCGGAACGGGATCGTCAGGTTCGCGGCGGCGTCCTCGTCCTCGCCGACGCCGATCCCGCCGCCGGCGCCCGAGAAGAGATCGGAGAAGAGGTCCGAGAAGTCGCCCGACCAGCGGAATCCTCCTCCGGCTCCGCCTCCCCCTCTGCCGAACGGCGTGCTTCGGGACGCATCTCCGAACGGACCCGCTCCCCAGGCCCCCGGGCGCGGCGCCCCGGAAGCGGCGTCCGGCGGCTCGCCCGTGTCCCCGAACCGGTCGTAGCGCTCCTTCTTCTTCGGGTCCTTCAGGATCTCGTACGCCGAGGCGATCTCCTGAAATCGCTTGCTCGCGGAAGAGTCGCCGGGGTTCACGTCGGGATGGAACTTCCGTGCGAGGCGCCGGTAGGCCTTCTTGACATCGGCGTCCCCGGCCGTACGCGGAACGCCGAGCACCTCGTAGGGGTCCTTCATCGCCATGCCGGGAAGGATAGAAGAAACGGGAACGGACGCGCAGGAAGCCTTCGGTTCCGAGGCTCCTAGAATGGGCCGAACGAGGTGCTCCGCCGTGAAGATCCTCCAGCACAGGGACGTCCTCTCGATCGTCCTCGCCGGCGGCATGGGCGAGCGCCTCTACCCGCTGACCCGCGACCGCGCCAAGCCTGCGGTCCCGTTCGGCGGCCGCTACCGGATCGTCGACTTCGTCCTCAACAACTTCGTCAACTCGGGCCTGATGAAGATCAAGGTCCTCACGCAGTTCAAGTCGAACTCCCTGATCGAGCACCTCGTGAGGGCCTGGAGGCTGAACCCCGAGATCGGGCAGTTCGTCGACCCCGTCCCGGCGCAGATGCGGCGCGGACCGCACTGGTTCCGGGGGACGGCCGACGCCGTCTACCAGAACCTCGATCTGATCTTCGACGAGGAGCCGTCGCAGGTCTGCGTCTTCGGCGGCGACCACGTCTACGTGATGGACGTGAACCCGATGCTCGCGTTCCACGAGGACGGCGGCCACGACCTGACGATCGCGGCTTTTCCGGTGCCCGTCTCCGAGGCGACCCGCTTCGGGGTGCTCGAGGTCGACGACGGCGGCCGGGTGACCGGCTTCGAGGAGAAGCCGCGCGAGCCCCGCGAGATCCCCGGAGCGCCCGGCTTCGCGCTCGCCTCGATGGGGAACTACATCTTCCGGCCGAAGGTCCTCCGTGAGGCGCTGGAGAACGACGCCCTTCAGGACACGTCGCACGACTTCGGCCGGACGATCATCCCGGCGCTGCTCGACGGTGCCGCGTTGGTCTACGCCTACGACTTCTCCGCGAGCCGCGTCCCGGGCGACGAGGAGCTCGCGCCGTACTGGCGCGACATCGGGACCGTCGACTCCTACTGGGAGGCGTCGATGGACCTCATCTCGGTCAGTCCCCCGCTGAACCTCTACAACCCCCGCTGGTCGTTGAAGAGCAGCTCCCCGCACCTCCCGCCCGCGAAGTTCGTCTTCGCCGACGCGGCGTCCAACCGGATCGGGATCACGACGGACTCGATGGTGGCCGACGGCTGCATCGTCTCCGGCGGGACGACGCACCGGTCGATCCTCTTCCCGAGGGTGAGGGTCAACTCGTTCGCGCGAGTGGAGGAGAGCGTCCTGATGGACGGCGTCGACGTCGGGCGACACGCCCGCCTCCGCCGGGTGATCGTCGACAAGGGAGTGAAGATCCCGCCCGGAACCGTCATCGGCTTCGACCCGGAGAGCGATCGGAAGCGCTTCCACGTCTCCGAAGGAGGCGTCGTCGTTCTCCCGAAGGGAGTCGAAGTCCCCTCGTCCTGAACGAAAGAGCTTGCATTCGCCGACGCTCCTCCATATAAAGTTCGGAGGTTTCGACCCCTCTCCGAATATTTTATGGATGAGATCGACCGCCAGATCCTCGACATGCTCCAGCGCGACGGGAAGGTCTCCCAGGCGCGGATCGCCGAAAGTGTGGGTCTGACGACTCCGTCCGTGAACGAACGGATCAAGAAGCTCGAGACGAAGGGATTCATCCGGCGGTTCGCCGCGCTCCTCGACCCGCGGCAGGTCGGGATGGCCGCGGTCGCGCACGTCGACGTCCAGCTCGAGCACCCGAGCTTCGAGCGGGCCTTCCTCGACGAGATCGAGAACCTGATCCCCGTCCAGGAGTGCTACTCGATCTCCGGGGACTACGGCTACCGCCTCAAAGTGAGGGCGCGCGACCTGGAGCAGCTCGAGGCGCTCCTCCGGGAGCGGATCCAGACGATCCGCGGCGTGGCCCGAACGAGGGTCGACCTCTCGCTGTCCATCAAGAAGGACTCCACCCTCCTGCCCGTCACCTGAGCCGGCCTGCGAGGCCGCCGGGTGTCATTTCGGTCGCCGCGGATGCCGAAATGCGCCACGCCCGGGCTCGATTTGGGACGGGGCGTCCCGGCGCCGCCGGGATCCCTTCCGGCAACCCGCATTTCAAGCGGGTTCACCGTCCCGAGCGTCCTCGAAATCCGGTGGCATTCCGATTGCGTATAGAGAGGCAGGAGATCGGAAAACACGCTCCACGCCAGGTGGCGTCAGATCTTCAGAACCTGCCCGATGCCCCGAAGGCTCCCCGCCTCCGGGCCCTCCTACACAAACCCCTCTCTTCAGCCCCACCAGGAAAATCCCACCGCCGCACTTCCCGCCCGACCCCCGAGGTCGGGCGGGAACCCCGCCATTCCGATCAGAACTTCCAGGCCAGGGCCGCGGACAGGACGATCGGCTTGCGCCGGTCGTCATCCCGGAGAAGGTGCCCGACCGCCTCGAGCCGCAGGTCCGCCCGGCGGCCGAGCGCGAAGATCGTCAGCACGCCGCCGTGCCATCCGAAGCGGGCGGTGCTCTGCTCGAGGGCCACCTGCCCCGGCCCGGGCTCCTTCGGGCCAAGCCAGTAACCGCCCCCTCCGGCGACGAAGCCGGCCTGCCACCAGTCCTCGCGGAACAGGTAGGCGACGGAAAGCGTCGCGGCGTCCACGTCGATGTCGGGGCCGTCCGCGGCGCTCGACGGGAGCTTCATCCGCGTGTAGCGCGCCTGGAGAAGGATCCCCGGGTCGAGCGCGATCTCGGCGAAGCCATAGCCCGCGCCGGTCGAGAAGCTCTTGAGGCTCTCGGCCGAGCCTTCGTCGTTCAGGAGGCCCCCGCCCGCGCCGATCGCGAAGGTCTGGGCCGGAGCAGCGGGCGCGGTCGCGAGGAACGCGGCGGAGAGGAGGACGAGGGACACGGCGCGCCACCGGCGCGGACGGCACTGGGCGTTCATCCGGCCGCAGCATAGAGGGGCGCGAAATCGAGCGTCAACGTGCATGTCCGGCTTACGGAGGCCGATCGGCCGTCGTCTAGAATCCCCTCCCGTGGCGGGTGCCCCGTGGGGCTGGCCCCTGAAGGGCGGGTCGGCGATTCTTCAGCTCGTCCTTCCGTCGTGCTGCGCCGTCTGCGGCACCCCGCGCCGGGGCGTCGGAGGCGGAGGCGTCTGCGCGGCCTGCTGGGCGGCGCTGCCGCTCCTCGACCCCGAAACGGCCTGCGAGACCTGCGCCCTCCCCGGTGCCGCTCCGCTCTGCCGCACCTGCGCGGTCACGCTCCCGCCGGTCGCCCGCACGATCGCCGTCGCGCGCTACGAGAGCTCCGTGCGGCGGGTGGTGCACGCCCTGAAGTTCCGCGGCCACGACATCCTCGCCTCCCGGTGCGGCGCGCTGATGGCGGCCGCGGCCCGCTCGGCGCGCCTTCACGAGAGCCTGTCGGCCGTCGTTCCGGTCCCGTCGACCTCGCAGCGGAACCGCGATCGCGGCTACGACCCTGCCGCCCTGCTTGCGGAAGAGGTCGGCCGGCGCCTGGGAGCGCCCATCCGTCCCCTCCTTTCCCGCGTGCGCGAGACTCCGCCGCAGTCGCGCGTCCCCGCGAGCCGAAGGCGCGACAACGTCCGCGGTGCCTTCGCGGCCTCCGCCCGCGCACGCGGGGAGAGCCTGCTCGTCGTGGACGACGTCATGACCACAGGCGCGACCGCCTTCGAGGCGGCCCGCGCCCTTCGAGGCGCCGGCGCCGCGGCCGTCGCCCTTCTCGTCCTGGCCCGGACTCCCGAGGCCGGGCCCGCGCCCCGAGGATCCACGGAGGACGCATGAGCTCCATCTTCGACCGCCTCGTCGTCGGAACGCTCCCCCTGGTGCCGAAGCCCGTCATCTTCCGCTTCGCGCGTCGCTACATCGCCGGGCTCACGCTCGACGACGCCGTCCGCACGGTCCGGGAGCTCGAGGCCGAGGGGGCGATGTCGACGATCGACGTCCTCGGCGAGGCCGTCACCCGCCGAGAGCAGACGGAGGCGACCCGGGACGAATACCTCCGCGTGCTCGACGTCCTCTCGGCTCAGCGCCTCCCGGCGAACGTCTCGGTCAAGCCGACGGCCCTCGGTCTCTCGATCGACCCGAAGCTCGTCCGGGAGAACTTCCGCGCGATCTGCCGGAAGGCGGCGGAGTCGGAGACGTTCCTCAGAATCGACATGGAGGACTCCCCGTACACCGAGTCGACCCTCGCGCTCGCCCTCGAGCTGAAGGAGGAGTTCCCGAACGTCGGCGTCGTCGTCCAGGCCTACATGCGGCGCACGCTGCGCGACATGGACCGGCTCATCGCGGCCCGGATGAACGTGAGGATCTGCAAGGGGATCTACGTCGAGCCGCGGGCGCTCGCGTACAAGGACCGGCAGGTCGTCATCGAGAGCTTCGCGGCGATCGTCGACAAGCACCTGTCGGCCGGCTGCTACGCCGGCATCGCGACGCACGACGAGGCCTGCGTCCAGCGGGCGCTCGCGACGATCGACCGGCTGAAGCTGACCCCGGACCGCTACGAGTTCCAGATGCTCCTCGGCGTCGACCCGCTTCTCCGGCGGACGATCCTCGCGGCCGGGCACCGGCTGCGCGTCTACGTGCCTTACGGCAGGGACTGGTACAAGTACTCGGTCCGCCGCCTCAAGGAGAACCCGTCGATCGCCGGGCACACGATGCGCTCGATCCTCGGAATCGGCCCCGCCCAGTCCTGACCGGCCGCCCCGGCTTTCCCGTCCGGCCCCGGCGGCACCGGGCCGCCTGTCTGCGGCTCCGAAATCCACGCCGGAGCGGTTGACTCTTGCGGTCCCGGGGGACCATGATTCATCACGACGCCCTGTCGGGAGTCGGAGTCGAACCTGTGTGGCGCTCCGCGCGACCCCTGTGTCCGGCCGTATTCGCAGGCTGCCTTGCGGCACTCGTCGCCGCGGGGGCGGAAGCCGCGCCCGACGCGGCGACGGCGCCCCTTTCCGGCGTGCTCCGGGCCGACGGAGCGCCCCTCGCCGGCGTCTCGCTCGTCGTCCGCGGGCTGACCGGCGCGGCCGCGTCCGTCGTCCGCGTCCTGAAGACCGACGCCGAAGGGACCTTCTGTCTCGCGGATGCGCGCCCGGGCGTCTACTCGGTCCTCGCCGCGGTCCCCGGATTCCGCTCGGCGACGGCCCAGGTCCTCCATCGCGCTTCGGGTGAGAGCCTCTCGTTCGTCCGACTCGACCTGGACCGGGACCGCCGCGGCGTCCTGCCCGCGGGTCCGGCCGGAGCCCTCGATCCCTGGACGGCCCGGGCGGTCCTCGAAGGCGACGTCCTGCGCGACGAAGGGCCCGTCGACGCACCCGCGCCGTCGACCGCCGACGCCCGCGTCCCGGCCGCTCCGGCCTCCGCCTCCGCGTCGATCCCCCTCCCGCTCCGGGGTACCGTCCGCTCTCTCCAGGGGTTCGGCGCGGAAGGAAGCGAGTCGCTCTCCCAGACGGCGCTCGACGTCCGAGGCAGCCTCGGCAAGGATGCGACCTGGGGCCTGTCGGGCGAGTTCGACCGCCTGACGGCCGCCGGCGGCGAGCAGGTGGGACGCACGTCGCGCGTCGCCCTCGACGTCCTTCCCGCGCGGGGCCACAGCATCCACGTCTCGAGCCGGAGGAGCGAGCTCCCCTCGTTCGACAGCCCCGACGCCCGGCTCGACGCGCACTCCGTCGACTGGGCCGCCGAGCCCGGCCGCGGCTCGCGCGCTTCCGTCTCGGCCCGGTTCGTTTCCCATCGAAACCTCGAGCCGGCGCTCCTCCCGACGCCCCTCTTCCGCGGCGAGGGACGCGCGCTCGCGGTCGACGCCCGATACCGGAGCGACGTCGGCGAGGGGAGGTTCGTCCGCCTCCACGTCGGCTATCGCTCCGAGCTCGCCGAGGCGACCGTCGCCCACGCCGCGCGCAGCGGTCGGGAAGCGCGGGTCGGCGGCGCCGCCGGCGTCCGGCTGCTCGACGCGCTCCTCGTGGAGGCCGGCGGAACGGGAGACTACTCCGACGCCTCCCGCGGACTGACGCCCGAAGTCACCGTCTCGCTGGAGGCCCTCGACGGCGTGACCGTCTACGGCTTCGCCTCCCGACGGTTCGAGCAGCGGGACCCGAACGTTCCCCTCTACGGGCTCGTCGGCATCGACGCCGCCGATCTCGTGCGGGCGACCCGTTCGCACTACCGGGCCGGGACCCGGCTCGAATCGGGCGACGGTACGACCCGCCTCGAGCTGGAAACGAGCCGGAGAGAGATCTCCGACGCGTTCCAGCTGCTCCTCGACTCCGAGATGATCGCCCGGGTCGACGCCCTCTACCTCTTTCCCGGCGACGTCGCGGACGAGGCCTCCGGCTCGTTTTCCTTCGTCCTCGGCCCCGGCCTGGCGGCCCGTCTCGCGCTCACCGCGGGGCGGGTCCGAGGCGACGGCGCGCTGCCGGGCGCGCTGCGGAACGAGGCCCGTTACCAGGTCTCCAGCGCTCGGATCGACGTCCTCCCCAGCGGGACCGCGGTCTCGATCCGCTACCGGCTGCTCGAGCAGGAGCTCGGACGGAACGCCTCCTACAGGAACGGCCGGGAATCCGTCGACGTGACGATCGCCCAGGAGGTTCCCATTCCGCTCCTCCGCGCCCTGGGGTCACGGTGGCAGGCCCTCTTCTCCATGGCGCTCGAGAACCGAAGCGAAGGCGACTCTCCCGTTCGTCCGAACCGGCAGATGTCCGGTGGTCTTTCGCTCACGTTTTAGCCCGCCCGGGTTTTTTGGATTTCGATTCAACTTTTGCGGTCACGAACGCCGCAAATCGTCACAGCTGCAATCTAAACCCCTTCCCTGAAGCGGTTTCCACCGCTCCAACGATCCGAATTCCTGGCACTTCGTTTGCCTGTGCCCTGGCAGGATGAGGAACCTGCGCAGGCGGAGCACGCGAATCCTCCGGTGGGGATTTCTCGGCGTCTTCCTCGCTCTCCTCGTGCCGATCGGCTTCACGGCCGCCCGGAAGATCGCGACCACGGGGCAGACGGGACTCCTCCTGACCCCCGAGGAGAGCGGCTTTCGCGTTCGGGTCCCCGGGACCGCCGCCGCGGCCGGGCTCCTCCCGGGCGACCTGCTCCTGCTCGTCGACGGAGCCGAAGCCCGGGCGCTGCCCGACCCGGTGAGGTCGATCGAAGGCGACGTCGAGCTGACCATCCTGCGCGACGGACAGCTCCTTCGGCTTTCGGGCCGGGTCGACGCCTCGCCCTGGGACACCCGCTACTTCCTCCTGCTCCTCGTCGGGACCGCGTTCGTCGTGGCCGCGGGGCTCGTCCTGCGAACCGCGCCCGACGAGGCCGACCCGGCCGGAGCGTTTCACTTCGCCGGGTTTGCCGCCTGCGCCGCCGCGGTTCTCGTCCTCACCCCCGCCCCACCCTTCGACGCGCTTTTCCGGTTCGGGACCTTCCTCGAGGACCTCGCGCGGGCCTTCCTGCCGGCGTTCCTCCTCGCATTCGTGTTCCGGTTCCCTCGCCGCGCGGCTCGTGCGCCCGGTTGGCTCTTCTTCCTCCCGGCCGTGGCCCTGGCCGCGCTCTCCGCCGCGACCTACCTCGACCCGCCGGCCGCGGACGCCGACGCCACGGCCCTCGTCCTTCGGCTCGACCGCGCGCAGCAGGCGGCGATGCTGCTCGGCGTCGTCGTCGCGGTCCTTCGCCTCGTCACGCTCGCCTCGCGCCGGCTCGACCTCCTCGCCGAGAAGCAGGTCCGCTTCCTCCTCGCCGGGACGGCCGGGGGCCTCCTGCCCGTCGTCCTCCTCGACTTCCTCCCCCGGCTCCTCGGCGCGCCGATCCCGGTCGTCTCGAGCTTTTCGATCGTGCCGCTCGTCCTCGTGCCCGTCGCGTTCGTCGCGGCCCTGACGCGCTACCGCCTCTGGGACGTCGAGATCCTCACGCGGGAGACGGTGGCCCTCCTCGGCGCGGCGTTCCTCGGCGCGGGGCTCTTCTCGCTCGCGCAGGTGGTCGACCTCGGCCGGGTCCTCCCGGGGATTCCCTACGGGCGCGGAATCGTCGAGACGGGAGCCGGCCTCCTGATCGCCCTCACGTTCTTCCCCGTACGCCGGGGGCTGTCGACCGCGCTCGCGCGCGTCCAGTACGGCGAGCGGTTCGGCGAGCGCGAGGGGCTCCTCGCCCTCGTACGCGACCTCGCCCGCCCGAGGCGCCTCTCCGAGATCGGCCCCCTCCTCGCGGAGCGCGTCACGAACGGCCTCGGCGTGCCGCGCGCGACGCTCCTCCTCGCTCTCCCCGACGGGCGCTTCGACGCCTCCGCGCTCGACGGGGGGGACCCTCTTCCCGCGGAGGGGCTCCCGGCCGACGCGGCGACGCGCACGCTGCGCCTCTCGCGCCTCGCCTTCACGGAACGCCCCACGGAGGCGGTGGCGCGCCTCCGGCACGCCGGCCTCCGGACGATCGCTCCGCTCGCCCTCTCCGGCCGGCTCCTCGGCCTCTTCGCCGTCGCGGACCGGGACGGCCGCGACCCGCTGTCGGCCGAGGACGTCGAGCTGCTCGAGACCGTCCTGGCCTCGGCGGCGCTCGCCGTCGACCACGCCCGCCTCTACGACGAGCTCGAGGCGCAGGCGGATCGCTACCGGAAACTGAAGGAGTTCCACGAGGACGTCGTCACCGGCTCCCCCGCGGCGATCGCCGCCACGGACGAGTCGGGCCGCATCACGTCGGCGAACCCCGCGTTCGAGGCCCTGTTCG
>Ga0116154_10004119_pt1 | contig 9950 bp, 6 predicted proteins | sample AD_UKC030_MetaG_FD_89898 | JGI IMG/M metagenome (GOLD analysis project Ga0116154, IMG submission 89898) | Active sludge microbial communities of municipal wastewater-treating anaerobic digesters from USA - AD_UKC030_MetaG | ecosystem: Engineered > Bioreactor > Anaerobic > Digestate | place: USA...
AGAGCCCCGGGGTCAGGTCTACCATCTACACTCTGCGCGGTCGCGCAGAGTGTAGATGGTAGACCTGACCCCTAACGCAGGCGGCGGCGGAGGGAGGCGGCGACGGCGGTCGCTTCGGGGATTCGGAGGGCGAGGGCGAGGAGCGCGTAGACGGCGGCGAAGGCGCCGCAGACGAGCGCGCCGAGGAGGACCGGGCCGAGCGCCGCGAACGCGAGCTTCACGCCGAAGCCGGCCGCGGCGGCGCCGAGCGCCGCGCCCCAGACACGGAGGGAGAACGACGCCGGCAGGCCGGTCTTCCCGACGCGCGCGTTCAGAGCGCGGCGCAGGAGGAGCATCTCGAGCCATCCCGCGAGGCCCGAGCCGAGCGTCAGCCCCGCGAGGCCGAGGCGCGGGTCGAGACCGAGCAGGCGCGGCAGCGCGAAGGCGAGGAGCGCGCCGACGGCCGCGCTCGCCCCGACGCGGATCATCGCGAACCGGAGCGGGGTCCGCGTGTCGTGGAGGGCCCAGAAGGCCGAGGCGTAGAGCCTTCCGAGCGTCGAGGCGAGGAGGCCGACGGAGGCGGCGGCGAGGACGATCCAGACGATTCGGACGTCCTCCGTCCCGAACGCGCCGGTTTGGAAGACCAGCGCCACGACGCGGTCGCCGAGGAGGGCGAAGGCGACGGCCGACGGCACGACGAGGAAGGCGACCCTTCGAAGCGCGGCGTCGAGCCTCTCGCGAAGCGTCTCGGCGCTGGCGCCCGAGGAGAGCTCCGGGAGCTCGGCGCTCGAGACCGACATGCCGAAGAGCGAGACCGGGAGGATGTAGAGCGTCTGCGCGTAGCCGAGCATCGCGACGGCGCCGCCCGGCAGGAAGCTCGCGATGACCTGGTCGACCCAGCTCGAGACCTGCGTCACGCCCCGGCTCCCCACGCTCGGGAGGAGGTTGCGGAAGATCGTCCTCACGTGGGGCGACCCGATGTCGAGCGCAGGACGGAGCGTGCCGACGAGGCGGGCCACCTGCGGGAGCTGGACGAGGAGCTGGAGGAGGCTCCCGGCGACGGCGCCCCAGGCGGCCTGGACCGCGATCTCGGCTCCGGCCTTCGTCCCCGCGAGGACGAGCGCGGCGATGATCGCGCCGTTCCAGAGGACGGGCGCCGCGTACGGCAGGAAGAAGCGGCGGTGGCTGTTGAGGATTCCGAGGCAGAAGGCCGAGAGGACGAGGAGGCCGGTTCCGGGGAAGAGGATCCGGACGAGCCGTACCGTCAGCTCGCGCCTCTCGCCCGAGAAGCCGGGCGTGAAGAGGTCGACGAGGAGGGGCGCCGCGAGGACGCCGAGCGCGGAGAGGAGGACGGCGAGGAGCGCGAGGAGCGTCCCGGCGGTCCGCGCCGTCCTCCGCGCCTCCTCCTCCCTCCCCTCGCCGAGGAGACGGGAGTAGACCGGGATGAGCGAGGCCGAGAGCGAGCCTTCGCCGAAGAGGTTCTGGAGGACGTTCGGGGCGCGCAGCGCCGCCCGGAGGGCGTCGGCCGCCATCGAGCTGCCGAGGTAGTGGGCGAAGACGCGCTCCCGAACGAATCCCGCGAGGCGGCTCAGGAGGATGCCGGCCCCGACGAGGAAGGCGTTCGCCGACGAGGAGCGCCGCGCCGCGCTCACCGCAGCTTCAGCGTCGAGAGGGCGGCGAGGGCGAGGATCCCCGACACGATCCAGAGCCTCACGACGACCTTCGTCTCGGCGAGCCCGTTGTAGGCCATCGCGTGGTGGAGCGGCGCTCGCGCGAAGAGCCTCCGCCCGAGGAGCTTGATGCCGATCTTGTCCTGCACCTGCGAGGTGAACGCCTCGGCGACGAAGAGGCCGCCGAGGATGACGAAGAGGAGCTCCTGCTTCAGGAGGACCGACGCGACGGCGAGGCTTCCGCCGATGGAGAGCGACCCGGTGTCCCCCATGAAGATCTGGGCCGGGTAGGCGTTGAACCAGAGGAAGCCGACGCCCGCCCCCGCGAACGCGCAGGCGAAGACGGCAAGCTCGCCCGCTCCCGGCAGGAACGGGTAGACGAGGTACCGGGACCAGATCGCGTTCCCGAGGAGGTAGCCGAAGACGCCGAGGACGGCGATCGCGAAGACCGACGGGACGATCGCGAGACCGTCCATCCCGTCGGTGATGTTCACGGAGTTGCCCACGAGGAGGACGAAGAGGAAGACGAACGGAAAGTAGACCCACGGGGCGTCGAGGACCGCGGCCTTCAGGAAGGGGACGTGGAGGCGGGCCGCCTCCGCGGGCGGGACCGGGCTCCAGGGGCTCGCGAGGACGGCGACGAAGAACGCCGCGAACGCCCCCTGCAGGAGGAGCTTCCGCGGCTCCGACATCCCCTTGTCGCCCGACCTCGCCCGCATCTTCGCCCGGTCGTCGACGAAGCCGATCGCCCCGAACCAGACCATGCCGAGGAGGACGAGGAAGGCGTAGCCGCTCGTCAGGTTGCACCAGAGGAGCGAGGAGAACGCGACGACGCCCACCAGGACGACGCCCCCCATGACCGGCGTTCCGGCCTTGTCGAAGGCCGACGGGATGCCCGTCTCGCGGAGCTGGTCGACGAACGCCTTCCGCTGGAGCCACCAGATCACGCGCGGCATGACCCAGAGCGTCAGGAGGACGGCCGTGAGCGCCGCGCCGATGGAGCGCGCCGAGAGGTACTCGGCGAGGCGGAGGAAGGAGAGCTGGGGGAACGGCGCGAGGAGCTTGCCGATCCAGAAGATCATCGGGGCGACTCCTTGCCGCGCGAGAGCGCCTCGAGGACGCGGCGGTACGAGAGCTTCATCTCGAACTGAGGGCGGAAGTCGGTCGACGTCAGGAGGAACCCCGGGAGCGCCGCTTCGAGCTTCGTCCGATCGCGCGCCTCGCCCCGCTCGACGAGCGCGAGGACCCCCCGAAGGGCCGCGGCGCGCACCTTCCAGAACCGGTAGTCGGAGAGCCGGAGGAGCGCCGGGAGCGCGTCGGCCTCGCCGCCGATCGCCCCGAGCGCCTCGGCGGCCGCCGCCGCCGCCTCGAGGTTGCGGTCGGAGAGGCCGCCCACGAGCGCGGCCACGACGTCGGCCCTCCGCGAGAGGAGGCCGGCGAAGCGCGCCGCCGTCCGCGCCGCCTCGGCCCTCACTTCCCAGTACGGGTCCGAGAGGCCGGCCAGGAGCGCGGCCTCGACGCCGGCGTCGACGACGCCGAGACGGCCGAGCGCGGTGAAGGCGTTCCGCCGGACGAAACCGACCTGCGCGAAATCGCCCCCGAGGAGACGCTGGAGGAGCGGAGCCGGAGTCCGGTCGGCGAGGAGGGCGAGGAGGAGCGGGACCTTCTCGGTCGCCCCGAGGAGGCCGAGGAGCTTGACGCCGAGGTTCCGCACCTCCCAGCTCTCGTTCGCGAGGAGCGAAGCGGCGCGGCTCCGGAACCAGGGGAGGTCGCGCGCCTCGGCATGCGCCTCGACGCGGTAGCGACGCCCCTCCGCGGCGTACGCCTTCTCGAGCCGGGAGAGGAGCGCGGCGTTCGAGACGACGTGCGGTGCCGGGACGAGCGTCGGCTCGAGCGTGCCCGTTCCGTGTCCGTGACGGACGTGGTGCGCGATCTCGGCGGCGGCGTCGGCCCCGAGGACGTCGCGCCCCATCCGCGACATCTCGGCGAGCCGATCCGGGTCGTCGACGAGGTCGAGGACCCGGCGCGCGAGGAGCGACCCGTCGAGCTCCTCCGCGAGGTGCCCGTCGCGGAGGACCGTCTCCTCGTAGAGGACCTCGGCGCCGCCCGCCCGCTCGAGGGCGCGGGCGTTCGCGACCTGGTGGTCGCCCGGCAGGTTCGCCTTCGGGACGACGAGCGCCGGGAGGCCCATGCGCGCGACCTCGTTGAGGCTCCCCGAGCCGCCCCGGATCACGACGAGGTCGGAAACGGCGTAGACCGAGGCGATGTCGTGGAAATAGCTCCGCGACACGTAGAAGGAATCGATCCGTTCCCGCTCCTCGGGCGTGTAGCGCGCCGCGAGGCGGGCGGCCGTGTCGGCGCCGGCGTCGTAGCCGCCGCCCTTGAAGAGCCCGGTCCCGTGGACGAGGAAGAGGCGGTCGGCGTGCGGGAGGAGCTCGCCGAGCGCGTCGACGAGGCCGCGGTTGAGCGAGCGCGAGCCCTGCGACCCGCCGAAGACGAAGACGACGGTCCGCCCCTCCGGGAGCGCGAAGTCGAGGCGGGAGCGCGCCTCCTCTTTCGAGACGTGGCCGATCCGCTTCCGGAGCGGGTAGCCGGTGACCGCCCCGTTCCCCGGGAAGAGGGAGAGCGTCTCGGGGAACGTGACGAAGACCTTCTCGGCGTAGCGGCCGACGAGCCGGTTCAGCTTCCCGGGGACGGCGTTCTGCTCGTGGACGAAGACGCGGGACCGGAGGAGGCGGAGCTTCTTCAGGAGCGTCGCCGCGAAGATGACGGGCGCCGAGGCGAAGCCCCCCGTCCCGACGAGGACGTCGGGGCGGAAGCGGAGGAGGATGCCGGCGGCCTGGATCGTCCCGACCGCGAGGTCGAGGAGGAAGCGCGCGAACGCCGGCGAGGGACGTGCCCCGGGGAAGCCCGAGGCCCTCACGAAGCGGATCGGGATCCCCTCCTTCGGGACGACCTGTTCCTCGGCCCGCCCTCGCACGCCGACGAAAAGCGTCTCGCTCCCCTCCTCGGCCAGGGCCGCTCCGATGGCGAGCGCCGGGTTCACGTGCCCGGCGGTGCCGCCTCCCGTCAGGAGGATCCTCGTTCCCTTCTTCAAGCCTCGCGCCTCCGCCCGATTCTGGGGCATTCGGGCCGCCGCGAACGTCCGGTGCTCCCGGCGGGCCGAGCCCGGCATTCTCCCCCGTTTCCGGCCTTCGTCCGCCCCTCCGCGGATAGACTCGTCGCCCGATGCTCTCCATCCACCTGCTCGAGGACGGTAAGGGGCTCCAGCTCCTCGAAGGCGCGACGCTCGGCGACGCGTGGCCCGGCCTCGCGGGCCGCTCGATCTGGGTCGACGTCGAGGACCCGACGGAAGAGGAGGCCCGCGCCCTCGCCGAGGTCTGCGGCTTCCACCCGCTCACCGTCGAGGACTCGCTCACCCCCGTCCAGCCGCCCAAGGTCGAGGAGTTCGGGAGCTACCTCTTCCTCCTCTTCCGGGGTCTCCGGCCCACGGAGGAGGGGCTCGAGCTCGAGAGCTACAAGCTCGCCGCCTGGCTCGGCCCCGGCTTCCTCGTCACGGCCCACCGGCGCCCCGTCGCGGCCTGCCGGGAGGTCTCGCGTCTCGTCCTCGACAAGGACCTGCCGATGGAGAGCCAGATGGACCGGATCCTCCACGCGCTCGTCGACCGCGTGATGGACGAGATCCTCCCGATCCTCGACCGCTGCGAGGAGCGCCTCGAGGAGCTGGAGGAGGGGGTCTTCTCGGGGGCGCCCCAGAGGGAGGTGCTCCAGGAGCTTCTGGGCCTGAAGCGCCAGCTGCTGACGATCCGCCGCCTCGTCGTCCCGCAGAGGGAGATGCTCGGCCGCCTCGCCCGCCGCGACCTGCCGTACATCGACGAGCGGACCTCACACTACTTCCGCGACGTCTACGACCACGTCGCCCGTATCGAGGAGACGACGATCGTCCTGACCGACCTCGCGAGCGGCGCGCTCGAGGCGCAGCTCTCGGTCTCCTCGAACCGGCTGAACGAGATCGTGAAGGTCCTGACGATCTTCTCCGCGATCTGGATGCCGCTCACCTTCCTCGCCGGCGTCTACGGCATGAACTTCGAGTTCCTGCCGGAGCTGAAGATCCGCTGGTTCTACCCCGCCCTGTGGGGCGGCTGGATTGCGATCACCCTCGGGATGCTCGGCGTCTTCCGCTGGCGCCGCTGGATCTAGGACGACCCCCGGGGCTCCCGATCCGCGGACCCCGCCCGCCCGGATCGAAAGGGCGCGTCCGGGCCCGTCGGCCGAGCGTAGAATTTTCGCCGGGCGCCGGAGGTGACTCGTGCCATACGGGGTCTCCCGGTCGTGAGCGGCCTTTGCGAAATCGGACGCCACGGAGGCACGAGGCCGTCGGCCCTCCGATGCGCCCCCCTCGCGCTCGCCCTCCTCGGAGCGCCCCTCGCCACGGCGCAGGAGAAGAGCCTCGACGAGCTGCTCCAGCTCAGCCTCGAGGACCTCGCCGCGATCGAGGTCGTCTCGGCCGCGAAGGTGCCCGCCACCGCCGCCCGGGTCCCGGCCACCGTCCGGGTGATCACGGCCGAGACGATCGCGGAGAACGGCTACCTCACCCTGGAGGACGCCCTGGCCGACCTGCCGGGGTTCCAGTTTCGGGACATCCTCGGCTTCAACTCCTACGCGTTCCTCCGGGGCGTGCCGAGCCAGAACAACGCGATCCTCCTCCTCGTCGACGGCCTCCAGGTCAACGAGCTGAACTCGGGCGGCTTCTACGGCGGCGGCCAGCTGAACCTCGCGAACGTCGAGCGGATCGAGGTGGTCTACGGCCCGGCTTCGGCGCTCTACGGCACGAACGCCCTCTCGGGCATCGTGAACGTGATCCGGAAGGACTCCGGAAAGGGGCCGGGCGGGAAGGTGAACGTCTCCCTCGGGAGCCTCGACACCTCCCTCCTCGACGCCCGGTACGCCTGGAGCTCGCCCGGAGACGACCTCGCCATATCCGTCGCCGGGATGCGGAAGCGGACCGACAAGGCCGACCTGCGCGGGGATCGGGGCGACGGGAACTGGACCGACGCGGCCGACAACTACGAGAACGACCTCTCGTTCGACGGCCTCGTCCGCTGGAAGGGCCTGAGCGTCGGCTTCCTGGTCCAGGACAAGGAGGCCTCCCGCGCGAGCGTCCAGAAGACGCTCGGCGAGCCTCTCCGGGACGACGGCGTCGGCTGGCACATCCGCTTCCTGAACGCCTGGGCCCGCTACTCGCTCCAGCGGCCCGGCCCCTGGTCGGCTCATTCGACCCTCTACGTGAGGAGCAGCACGGTCGAGGACGACACGGTGCCCGTGATCGAGAAGGCCACCGCCACCTCGGCCGGCGGCCAGCAGCGCTGGTATCGGCCGGGAGAGCTGGTCGGCGCGGATACGCAGGCGACCTGGGCTCCCGCGAAGCGCTTTGCGGTCTCGGCCGGGCTCGTCCTCGAACGGGAGCGGCTCTCGAGAAGCTACTCAGTCACGACGAGCGGCTCGGAGCTCGAGCCCGCCCTTCGCCCTCCCGAGCCCGAACGGATCACGAACGACGTCGTCAGCCTCTACGCCGAGGCGGAAGTCGGCCTCACCGACGAGCTCCGGCTCTTCGCGGGGCTTCGTCACGACGACGCGACGAGCTACGGGAAGGTGGACACCCCCCGGGCCGGGCTCGTCCTGAACCGCGGCCGCCTGACGGCCAAGCTCCTCTACATGGAGGCGTTCCGGGCGCCGAAGCCGTGGGACCTGACGGACGGCCTCGGGAACCCCGGCCTTCGCCCGGAGGAGATGCGGATGGTCGAGGCGTCGGCCACGTACTCCTTCTCTCCCCACCTGCAGGCGGACGTCTCGGTCTATCGCAGCCGGCTCGACGACAGGCTGACCCGGTCGGGCGAGGGGACCCAGTGGCGCTGGGTGAACGCCGGAGACCTCGACACGCGTGGCGTCGAGGTCTCGGTGGAGCTCCGGAAGGGGCGGACGACGGCCTGGGCGAACGCCTCCTTCTGCGCGTCGGAGGACGAGACGGGACGCCAGGTGGCGGAGATCGCCCGTGCCGGCGCGAATGCCGGCGTCCGGTACGCCGTGGCGCGGCGCGCGACGCTCGGTCTTCGCGCGACGTACGTCGGCTCCCGCAGGAACCCGAAGGTCATCCCGGCCACCGGCGACGAGAGGATCGAGGACGCCCTCGTCCTCCGCGCGTCGGCCTCGCTGGCCCTCCCCCACGGGCTCGAGGCTCGGCTCTTCGTCGACAACCTCGGCGGGACGACCTGGTTCCATCCCTCGAACCTCCCCCCGAGCCGCTACCGTCAGCCGGGGCGGACGTTCCGCGTCCAGGCGGGATGGACCTTCTGATGCGCGGCACCGGCCCTGCGCCGGAACGCTCGCCCGAGCGCCGGTCCGCGCATCGGCCCGCGCGGGCGCGGTGGGCGGCGCTCGCGCTCGCCCTCCTCGCCGCGACGGCCTCCGCGACGGCGGAGGACCCGGGGCTCGAGACGCGCGTCAAGGCGGCGTACGTCTACAACTTCCTGACGTTCGTCGAGCGGGAGAAGCCCGAGCCGGAGCCGGAGGGCGCCCCGGTGCGCGTCTGCGTCCTCGGGGACGAGGCGCTCCTCGCGCAGCTGAAGGGCCTCTCGGGCCGCCCGGTCCGCGGCCGGCCCCTCGTGGTCCTCGCCGGACCGGAGGCCGGTCCTCTTCCCTCCTGCCATCTCCTCGTCATCGGCCGCTCCGAAGCGGCCCGATTCCCGGAGATCCTCCGGACCGTCTCGGGAACGAGCGTCCTGACCGTGAGCGACATCCCTCGCTTCTCGCGCCGCGGCGGCATGATCGGCTTCCTGACGGAGGGGGGCCGCGTGCGGATCGAGGTCAATCCCGACGCGGCCGCCGCGGCCGGTCTCCGGATGAGCGCGAAGCTGCTCGAGGTCGCGCGCGTCGTGGCGGAGGAGGTCCGGTGAGCGCTCCGCGCGTCGGCTCCATCCGCTCCCGGCTCATGCTCATCGGCATGGCGACGAGCCTCAGCTCTCTCCTCCTCGCCGCCGCCGCCTTCGTCCTCGTCGACCGGTACCGCGACCGCCGGGGCCTCGTCGAGGACGTCTCCACGATCGCCCGTCTCGTCGCGGACCGGAGCACGGCCGCCCTCGCCTTCGACGACCCGGGACTGGCCGCGGAGAACCTGTCCGCGCTGCGCATCAAGCCCGCCGTCACGGCGGCCTGCATCTACGCCGCCGACGGCTCCGTCTTCGCCGAGTACCGCTCCCCCCGCGCGCCGGAGTACCGCTTCCCCGCGGCGGAGCACGAGCCGACGTACCGGTTCGAGGCCGGGCATCTCGCCCTCTTCGAGCCGGTCCTCCTCGACGGGACGCGGCTCGGCACGGTCCACGTGCGCGCGAGCCTGCGAGAGCTCGCGGTCCTCCGGCGGGAGTACCTCCTCTCCGCGGCGGCCATCGTCGCGTTCGCCTCGCTCCTCGCCTTCGCCCTCTCGACGCGGCTGCAGCACCTCGTCTCCGGGCCGCTCGCCCGGCTCACCCAGACGGCGCAGCGCATCGCGACCCAGAAGGACTACTCCGTCCGCGCGCCCGCGGAGGGGAAAGACGAGATCGCCTCGCTCGCGAGGACGTTCAACGAGATGGTCGGCGTCGTCGAGGCGGAGAGCGCCGCCAGCGCCCGGGCCCAGGCCGCGCTCCGCGCGTCCGAGGCCCGGCTCCGGCGGATCGTCGACCTGGTCCCCCACATGATCTTCGTCAAGGACCGCGACGGGCGGTTCCTCCTCGCCAATCGGACCGTCGCCGAGGCGTACGGCACGACGGTCCCGGAGCTCCTCGGCCGGCCACAGGCGGAGCTCGGGCTCGACCGGGAGCAGGCTCGCGGCTGGCACGAGAAGGACCTGCAGGTCCTCGACGAGGGGCTCGAGCTCTTCGTCGCCGAGGAGCCGTTCCGGGACGCCTCGGGCGCGCTCCGCTACCTCCAGACGACGAAGGTCCCGCTCCTCCTCGAGGACGGTGTCACCCGGGCGGTCCTCGGGGTCGGCATCGACGTCACCGAGCGCAAGAGGGCCGACGACGAGCTGAAGAGGTACCGCGACCACCTCGAAGACCTCGTGAAGGAGCGGACCGCCGAGCTCGCCGTCGCCAAGGAGAAGGCGGAGGAGTCCGACCGCCTGAAGTCTGCGTTCCTCGCCACCATGTCCCACGAGCTCCGCACGCCGCTGAACTCGATCATCGGCTTCTCGGGCGTCCTGCTGCAGGGGCTCGCCGGCCCGCTGAACGAGGAGCAGAAGAAGCAGATGGGGATGGTCTGCGGCAG
>Ga0116154_10004125_pt1 | contig 9939 bp, 11 predicted proteins | sample AD_UKC030_MetaG_FD_89898 | JGI IMG/M metagenome (GOLD analysis project Ga0116154, IMG submission 89898) | Active sludge microbial communities of municipal wastewater-treating anaerobic digesters from USA - AD_UKC030_MetaG | ecosystem: Engineered > Bioreactor > Anaerobic > Digestate | place: USA...
ATTTTATCAGACAGGTCAATTGATGAGTTGCTTATCATACAGACACGGGCACATCGGAAAAGAATCCTTTTTCCTGATTTACAGCTCGATCTTGGATTTTAAAATGTATGGGACATCAGTGAAAAAAATTATAAAACGCATGTTCATAGTGCGGAGGCAGCGTATCCCAATAGCTAATATCTATATTTTCAATTACCCATTCGAATTTTGTAATAGTGATCGTTTTATCATCACTTCCAGGATTGCTGTCGTCGCAATTTAAAGCAGAAAAACCAAAAGACATAACAATGAAAATCAAATAAAAATATTTTTTCATTTTTCCTTTTTCCTGTTAAATTAAAATTTATTCTTAACGGATACTCGTCCAGCAGAATGCATTGTGATGAATTGTGCAAATCAAGATAAAATATAAAGACATTCCGTAACCATATTAAAAAACATGTTGTTACTATATTGGAGTTATATAAAATTTTTTGCAATTATTTTATATATTACTAATCAAATTTATTAAACCCTTGAAACCTGAATTATACCCTTTCCAGAAATCATTGTATCAAAACGCCCGTGATACGGACTACTATATGAATCCATTACGGCATACAAGGAGGCGCATTATGGCGACAGCACAATTGAACCCGGTACTCACCTCGATGAGCGGCAGTGTCGGCAGGCTGGTTTTCTATTCAAGGTTTGGCAAGACCATCATGCGCTCCTGGATCATGCCGCCTAACCCGCGCACGCCGGCGCAGCAGGCCAACCGCTCGCGGTTCAGGGAAGCCATGCTCTCGTGGCGGGCATTGCCGGATGAGGAGAAGGATTCATTCAATCGCAAGGGGAAAAAGCTGGGGATGACGGGCCACAATCTTTTCATCTCGCGGTACATGAAGGGAACAGCCGGGGCGGAATGCGTGCAGACTGCGACTGCTCCGGCGTACAGGGGAACGAGGTCAGCAACGCCAAACCTTGCTCTGAGCAAGCTACCGCACTCTTGCCCCTGCTTCGCCCTTCGGGAGAAGGAGGCCGGGAGGATGAGGGTATTTACGCTTCACGGCCTTTACCGCTCCGTCACCGCTCCGTCGGCGAGGGCATGCAGGGTATATGCGCGGCAAATTACGGATAATTTGCCTTCCGACGCCTGAAGGGGCGCAGCGCGCCACGCCCCTGAAGCCCCATATCGGCAATGAATTTCAAACTCTATCCGGACACTTCAGACGCAGTATGGGCCGGCATCGGCAGCCGGTCGATTTCAGGAGTCCAGGCCACGACCCTGTTCCTGCCCGCGTTTTTCCCGTGATAGAGGGCCCGGTCGGCCCGGCCGATGCACGAATCGGCGCCTTCATCCTTTTCCATGACGCTGATCCCGAAGGTCATGGTCACAGTTACCTCACCGCCGTTCCATGTCATTATATTGTTCTCTATGGCCTTGCGTATCCTTTCCGCCAGTATCATCGCCCCGTCGAGCGAACCGTGCGTGATCATGACGAGGAACTCCTCGCCGCCCCAGCGCGCGACCCTGTCCCCTTCGCGCACCGCATCAGCCATCACGCCGGAGACCTTTTTTAAAACCATGTCCCCGCACGCATGGCCGCAGGTATCGTTCACGCTCTTGAAATGATCGATGTCGGAGAGAATGAAAACCGTCTGCGATCCCGCCGTGCGCGGTTTTTTCAGCGTTATCGATATGTACTGGTCCATGCTGCGCCTGTTCCATATCCTGGTAAGCGGGTCGACCCGGGCGAGGAACGCGAGCTCCTCGTTCATGCTCCTGAGCCTGTTCTCGATATTGCCCATGGCGTTATTCATGATGTAACTCAGGACCGCCAGCACCAGGAGGGCGAGGAACATGTTGGCGTAATTCAGCAGCTGGATTATGTTTTCAGGCAGCTGATACACCGGCTCATACCGGTGCGAAAAAAAATACAGGCCGCAATATACGAGGCAGATGAACGACGCCGCCGCGATCCTGAAAGACATGCTGAAACGCGGGGGATAAAACAGCGTCGGGACGATGAACATCATGATATAATGATTGCCCGTGTCCCATCCCGTGAACATGACGAGAAGGGACTGGTATGCGAGGATATCGAGGCATACCAGGATATAGGCCGCGTACATATGCCCGCGCCTGTTCATCATATACAGGAACACGTAAAGAACGATGCTGAAAACGCTCGCTGCCGCCAGGGGATGCGACGAAAGCACGATGAATACGACCAGATCCAGAACATGAAGCGTCAGGCCCAGCAGTATTGCCTGGCCGAGAATACGGGATAGACTGTTGTCGCGCGTTATCGACAGGCTATTGGCGGTTTGTTCGCTGTTTATGGGCATTTTCTTTTTTTTCCGGAGACGGGAATGTTCCTTCGCCGCGACCCGCTGTACGGGACACGATGCGTTTTACTCGTACTGAGCCTGCCGAAGCATCCGCACCACCCGTTCACCGAGTTAGTCGAAGTGGATCAAGCCTGAATGGGTGAGTATTGACGTAAAATGCCGTAGATGCAAGGATTTTTTTAAAATTAATCGTCATGCGGCATTACGAGGCCGATATCGCATCATCATACGATGGACCGCCCTTCCTGTCGACGCCTCCGGTCGTGCATTTGATAAAAATGACTGCGCTCGGCCGTGTCCGTGCCGGATATGGTTTCGGGAACCGGGTAAGGGGATGTTTGCAATGCGGCTCCATGCCGTACTCAATTTATGAATGTGCGCCGGCAATATTGCCTGTATGCGGCGGATGCGGTCCGCAGTGATGGTTCCCGGTCGTTTTATGCGCTGACGTCGACATTCTCGCCGAGGCCTGCCTGGCTCACCTTTTCGGTGACGGTCGCCTTCAGCAGCCTGTGCTGAAGGTCCATCGCCTGGGTGGTCATGTTGATCAGCAGGTCTCCCAGCTGTTCCATGCTTTTCGTCGCGACCTGTAATGTGTTGATGTTCATTGCTGCATTCCTTTGCAGATGATCTCACTCCATTTTCGGCACATTGCCCGCAGAACTTGAGCCCACCGCCCCTTTTTTTCATAAGGGTTTCTTTTTTGTCGCGCATGTCCACCAACAGGAATGGGATGATCACCGGGTGCAGCGCCTGCTTGCTCGACGAGATCAGGAAACATTAATAAAAATTTTTCTTTCCAAAATTCCATCCCCCGGCAGTATGATACCTGCCGGCTGGCATAACATCATGACACAATACGATACATCCGAAAACACCCACATCCCCGAGCGGGTGCTCCAGGTGCTCGAATGGCCCGTGATACGGGACAAGCTGGCCGGGTTGAGCGCATCCGGCCCCGGGAAGAAATACTGCTCCGAACTGCGGCCGCTCCCGAAAGAACGGATCGAGGCGCAGCTCGATAAAATATCGGCGCTCAAGGACCTGTGGCTGCGCGGCGAGGCCCCGGATTTCAGCGGCCTCTCGGACATCACCTCCCTTGTGGTCAGGGCCGAAAAGGGCGGCGCTCTCTCGATCGAGGAGCTCGCCTGCATCAGGGATTTCGCCTCATCCGAAAGACGAATCCGCAAGTATCTCAGGGAACACCGAGCCGAGTTCCCGGCGCTCGACGGCGAGCACGACCGCTTCATGCCGCTGGATGACCTGGGCGAGCTGCTCGCATCCTCGATCACCGAGCGCAACGAGCTGAACGATTCGTACTATCCCGCACTGAAGGCTTTCAGGGAAAAGATCCGCTCGTCCAGAAAGGAGATCGAAAAAAGGCTCCACCACATGCTCTCGAACCATGAGCTCGAGGCCGCGCTGCAGGAAAAGATATTCTCGACCCGCAACGACCGCTACGTGCTCCTGGTAAAGGCCGGGATGAAAGGAAGGATCAGGGGGACCCTGCACGACATATCGGCGAGCGGCCAGACGCTGTACATCGAGCCCGATTCGATCGCGGACCTGAACGACACGGTCCTCATGCTCGAAAAGGAGCTCCAGGCCGAGATCGGTTCGATACTGCGCGATCTGACCGGTAAAGTCTCACACAACGCGGCCGCGCTCGCCTGCGACCAGGAGGCTCTTGGCTACTGCGATTTTCTGACCGCCGCGGCGCGCTTCAGCGCACTGGTCCGCGGCAACCGCCAGGTCGTGGGCGAAAGCGCCGAAATGATCCTGCATTCCGCCCGCCATCCGCTGCTGCAGATCATGGACCCGGAGCGAAACGTGGCCAACGATGTCGAGCTCGGAAAAAAATACCGCGGCCTGCTCATATCCGGGGCCAATACCGGTGGCAAGACGGTACTCCTCAAGACCATCGGCCTGTGCGCGCTCTTCACCCTGTACGGGCTCCACGCACCCGCCGGGCCCGACTCCCGCATCGGCCGGTTCACGACCATACTTGCCGATATCGGCGACGACCAGAACCTCTCGCAGTCGCTCTCGACCTTCTCGGGACAGATCGTGGCCATCGGCGAAATGCTCGCCCGCGCCGACGAGCACAGCCTAATCATGGTCGACGAAATCATCGTGGGGACCAACCCCAGGCAGGGGGCCGCGCTCGCACAGGCGATCCTCGAAGCGCTTATCGATACGGGCTGCGCGCTCGTGGTCACGACCCATTACCCGGAGCTCAAGGAGCTCGCGGCCGCAGACCCGCGCTTCGAAAACGCCTCGGTCTCGTTCGACCTCGACACGCTGAAGCCGACATATCTACTGAAAACCGGCCTGCCCGGGGTGAGCTACGCGCTCGAGATCGCGAGCACCTACGGCCTCTCCCCCTCGATCATCAACCGGTCCAGGGGCCTCCTCGACGGCCGCGACATCAGCGTCGAGTCCCTGATCGAGAAGATCCAGGAGCACCGGAAAAAGATGGACCAGGAAAACGACGCGCTCCAGGCCCAGAAGGAGCAGATCGAGGCGTTCAGGCTCGAGCTCGCCGAGAGGGAAAACGAGCTTCGGAGAAAGACCTCCGAGCTCAAGCACAAACAGGGGATTGAATTCCTGAGGGAGCTGCAGAAGCACCGCGACCAGGTCGCCGCGCGCATACGGGAGCTCCAGCAGGCCGGGCTCAGGGAGAGCGGTAAAATCCAGGAGGAGATCATCGAGCGGGAAGCGGAGGTCTCTGAAAAGCTGTCAGGGCTCGCCGAAGAGCGCTTCAGCGGAACATACGGCGAAGCAGACCCGGGCAGACTGAAAAAGGGTGACGCAGTGTTCGTGGTCCCGCTCGAACAGGAAGGAGTAATCGACGAAATCGACCACGGTTCAGGGAAACTCACCGTGGTCCTCGGCGGGACCATACGGACACAGATAAAGATCGGCGAGATCATGGTGCCGCTGCGAAAAACCGCGGCAAAGAAGAAGGCGCGCGAGGAAAAGAGGAAAGAGCCCGTGGTGGAGAAGGCCATACCTCTCACGGTCCAGACCAGGTACAATACGATCGACCTGCGGGGCAAGAGGGTCGAGGAGGCGCTTCGCGCGCTCGATGCTGGCCTTGATTACATGTCGCGCACCGGCATCTCGAGCGCGGTCATCATCCACGGACATGGAACCGGCGCGCTCAAGGAAGCGGTGCGCACGGCGCTCAGGACATCCCCCTACATCGCAGATTTCAGGCCGGGAGATTACGGCGAGGGCGGAGACGGCGTGTCGGTGGTCATCCTTCGCTGAAGATCGCGGCCGGCGGCGTCATTCCTTTACCGTGTAGGTCTTGATCAGGTAGTTGTATATGGTGGCCAATGCCGGATCTGACGGGCCCTCGATATCCGCATTATACAGGACATCACCCCTGTCTTTTTTAAACCAGTTGAACATCCTCTGGCCCGCATCTTTCGCGTCTTTGGAGAGGTGGCATAATCTCACGAGCTTCTTCATCTCGTCGCGCGCCATGAATATCCTGTACTTGTTTATTCCGATCATGAAATAGGAACCGTCTTTACCTTCGGTAACATCGACCGAAAATTTGTCCAGTGGCGCGGTCCTCATGGGGATTGTCGAGGGCCGGGCCGCGGCTTTTTTCGCCTTCTCTGCCGCTTTCTCTGCGGATTTTTCCAGCGCCTTCTTCTGGCGGACCAGAGCTTCTCCCTGGCTCACCAGGGCCTTGACTCCGGCCTCGTCGAGGCCCTTGCACACGACCATGAGCTGCGCGATCAACGCCTTTTTCGCATCGCTCCAGGGGGCCGATTTCCCTGCCGCGGGCTTTTTCGCCGGATTCGTCTTCTGCCGGGATTTTTTTGCAGCGCCCTTTTTTGCGGGCTTTTTAACCGGGGATCCTTTTTTCTGTGGCATCGCGCACCTCCATATGGTCAACAGAAAATACACCGAACAATAAAAATAGCAATAAAAAAATCGGGAACCGGCACGCACCTGCGAGGGTCAAATCGTCAAAAAGATTGAAAATAAGGAGTGCAAACATGAAAAAGAAATCAGTACTTGCGGTAATAGCCGCGGCAATCATCACCGGCGGCCTTGCTCTGGCCCCGGCCGCAATCAGCGCGGGGGAAAAATACGCCGAAAGGGGACGGGGATTCCACGGACAGGGCATATGCAGGCCCTTCGGGCACCTTGACCGTCTCCAGTATCGTCTCGGACTGACGGATGAGCAGGTGGAAAAAATTTTCAGGATTGACCAGGAGTACCGGGAGAAGTATTTTAAGAACAGAAAGAGTTTCGAGGCAGTTGAGAACCTGAGGCTCGAGCGTGAAAAGGCCGTCGAGGACGTGCTTACCGACAAGCAGAAAGAGCGCTACAGGGAATTCAGGGATTTCAGGAAAGACCGGTCCAGGGGCCATCACAGGTTCGACGGATACGGATGTCCATACGGCAGATAAGGCAACCCTAAAGGCAGTCACACCCCTCCCTTGAGGGGAGGGGCCGGGGGAGGGTGATTCACAAGTATTTAATAACTACAGTGTGTGTTTCACCCCCACCCCGCCTCCCCCATCAAGGGGGAGGGAATAAAAGGAGCATTTATGAAAAAATTTCTTCTCATAATTTTCGGTTCACTACTCGTCGCCTCGATGTGGGCATCGTCGGCAGATGCGAGACACGAAGAGCGCAGGTCGAGACATGGGCAAGAGGAAGAATATGCGGATGAAGGCCATGGTAACCGCGGGCATATGCGGGGGCAGATGTGTTTCGGCGATCCCGATCGCATGAAGAAAAAAGTCGGCCTCTCTGACGAGCAGATAAAAAAAATCGAGGAGATCAACCTCAAATTTCACAAGCAGCTGCTCGAGAAGCGCGAACAGATACAGCCCAGAAACCTGAAACTGAGGCGGCTCCTCCTCGAGAAAGAGATTGATTTGGACGACGTCGGCGAACTCCTCAGGGAGGTTTCCGGGCTGGAAGCGGAAATACGCCTTGACCGCATCAAGCACCGGATCGAGATCGAAAAGCTTCTCACCGAAGACCAGAAGAAAAAAATGAAGCGTGAAATGAGAAGGGACAGAAAGGACAATGACTGAAACCGAATTTGCCAGGATCGTCCATGACACCAAGGCGGTCGTCCTGTCTGCGGTCGAGAAACACCTGGCCGGCCGTTTCTACCACGCGATCGACGACGTGGTCCAGGAAACGTACCTGAGGGCATACCGGAGCCTGGCGAGCGACAAGTTCAGGGGGGATTCGGCGATTTCGACATGGCTGTACTCAATCGCGCGCAACGAGTCCCTCAGGATGAATGAAAGGCTCATCCGGGAAGAGGAAAAGTTCAGGAAATCCGTCGAATCCTTCAAAGAAGACGACGGCCGCGGGGATTTCGGAGAGGAGGACATCCAGGAATTTCTCGCATTCATAAAGCTCCTTCCGGAAAAATACCGGGACGTGCTCGACCTTGTCTCACAGGGACTTTCGGAAAAGGAAATCGCGTCCCGGCTTTCAATCAAAACAGGGACGGTGAAGTCAAGAGCGTCCCGAGGGAGGGATCTCCTGAAAAAAATGTACCAGGAGGGCGCATCATCATGAAAGAAAACAAGAACATCATGCGAAACGAGATACAAAAAAGGCTCGATGACGAAACGTGGGACTTTCGCATCGCAGGCGCGGTGATGGAAAAGCGAAAGCGCGGCAAATTCAGGCTCGCGTACGGCCTGTCTTTTTCGAGTTTGGCCGCTGCGGCCTCGCTTTTCATAATAATGTCCACGTTCATTAACGGCGGGCAGCAGTCCCTGCGGTATGACAGCTTCATATCGGAACAGGTCAGGGGAACCTACGGGACGGTATTCGCATCCTCGGCTCCGACGACCGACTACTCGCCCGATGACGATATGCTTTCTATGCAGAGCATCGACTCAACGATCGACGACGCCCTGGCCATGAGGTAGTCATTCGGGAATCCCGACGATCACCGCTGCATTGACCAGCCGCAGCGACGATGAGATGCCCAGGGCGCTCTGGTACCTTCCGAGAAGCGAGTCGCGCTCCCTTTTCTCGGCCTGAATCTGCCGAGCAGTCCTTGTCACCGCGGCCTTCATATCGCTCCCCTGCCACTTCATCCTGCTTTCCTGCACCGCGAGCTTCTCCTCGAGCTCACGGATCCTCTGGCCGAACGACTTCCTGATCTTGTCCATCTCGGGATAGATATCCAGGTCGAGGTTCATCGCCATCTCTGAAATGCGGGCCCCGGTTTTTTCACGCGCCCTGGCGGCCGCGGCCGCCAGGTGGTCGCAGGCCGAATTTTTCAGTCCGCCCATCTCGTCCAAAAAATCCGACGGCCATACATCCGCGAGATAGTCCTGCTCCAGCAGGTCCTTTTCGAGATCCTCGATTTCGGATGGTCCGAGAAGGCCCGCCGGCTCGATCAGGACCGGAACAAACTCGCTGGTTTTTGCGAGGGAATCATATGTGGCTATATAGTTGAAGACCATGCCGACAAAACGGACCCGGTGGCGCACCGCCACCATGCCGGCAAGGCCGCCGAAACTTTCCGAACGGCAGCGCTCGACGATAGAATCGACGGCCGGATGCCCGAAAGCCAGAAATTCGAGGCGTTCGTTTTCAAGCGCCTCCCGGCTGTCGAACGTCCCGAACGGGAATTCCTGGCCGGGGTCGCCGCCAGCTTTTCGCACCGGGAAGAACCCCGTCCTGCGGTCTTTTCTTCCTATAAGCGAAAACCCGTCGCGGTCGGCTTCCTGAAAGAGGCGCACGAATCTCTCGATGCGCTTGTTCGAGAACTGGCGCTCCTTGAGCGTTATGCGGTAATATTCGTCGTAGTTGAAATCCATCTGGTTGGCGACGGTAAGGTCCGAGAGCTTTTCGAAGCTTTTTCTGGCGCTTTCGATTCGCTCTTCTATCTCATCCTCGACCAAGCGCGTGCTTTTTGAACCGCTGGCCATTTCCATAAAGAGCCTGTTCAGCTTGAGCTCGTCCTCCATCTCGCCGAGCAGCACGTCGGGCGTGCCAATCGACTCCTCGAAAAGCCTGAGCTTTCTGCCAAGGACCTCGAGCACGCGCTCGGCCACGGTGTCCCTGGTCGAAAAATTGTATATGAAAACGTCCTCTTTCTGGCCAAAGCGGTGGACCCTGCCGATGCGCTGCTCGATCTTCAGCGGCGACCACGGGAGATCGTAGTTGATGAGGATGTTGCAGAACTGCATGTTCCGGCCCTCGCCCCCGGCCTCGGTCGCAATGAGGATTTCGGATTTATCCTTGAACGACTCGAGGGCCTTTTCCTTTTCCATGCGGTCCATGGAACCGTTGAATATCTCGACGGAAAAAGAAGACATGGTCTCGCATAGAAAATCCTGGGTCGTTCTGAACTGGGTGAAGATGAGAAATTTTCCATGGCCCTTCTTTTTAAGGTCTTTGATGAGCGAAAGAAGCTTTTCGGCCTTTTTGTTTTTTTCTATGCGACCGGCAAGTGATACGAGCCTGTTCAGCGTCGCGATTTCCTCCCTGAGCTCCGAGACGGTCTTTTCGGACGTTTCGCCGATCACGCTGTCGAAGGAATCATCGTCGGCGTAATCGGCTTCATCGATGTCCAGGGTCTTCGAAATAAGGGCG
>Ga0116154_10004127_pt1 | contig 9934 bp, 9 predicted proteins | sample AD_UKC030_MetaG_FD_89898 | JGI IMG/M metagenome (GOLD analysis project Ga0116154, IMG submission 89898) | Active sludge microbial communities of municipal wastewater-treating anaerobic digesters from USA - AD_UKC030_MetaG | ecosystem: Engineered > Bioreactor > Anaerobic > Digestate | place: USA...
GACGCTCGCTGAATAGGGACCGGTGCTGCGGCTTGGTTTCCTTTCTCTCCGCGCCTCTGCGCCTTGGCGTCTTTGCGTTTTGTCCCTATTGAATCACTACGGCTTAGCTTGACACCTATTGACGCGCTGTCCCTGCGCCTTGTTCGTGAGACTGAGCATGTGGTTGAGCACCCGGAGCAGTTCCCGCAAGGCCTCGGCGGCATCTTTGGCCAATGGTTTCAACGCCAGTTCCCCGACCTGGAAAGATTCCGCCAAGCCGTGCGCCCCGCGCTGCGCGCCATACTCGCCGCCCGGGAAGCACTCCCCGTGGCAATCATACAGCGTCATTTCGACTGGGACGAGGAGCAGGCCTGCGACTTCACCAACACCCTCGGTTCTCTTTTCCCGGTACCCGAGGCAGAACGGCCTGGCGGTCGCTTTGCGCGAGGTTGGCCGGTTGGAACGGACGCTGTTCCTGCTCCAGTACATGAGCAGCCTCGATCTCCGGAGGCGGATCCATGTCGGGCTCAACAAGGGCGAGGCACGCAATGCCCTGGCGCGGGCCGTGTTCTTTCATCGGCTGGGGGAGCTGCGCGACCGGACGCACGAGAACCAGCGGCATCGCGCCTGCGGCCTGAACCTCGTTGTCGCCTCCATCCTGCTCTGGAACATCGTGTATCTCGAACGCGCGGTGGCGGCCCTGCGGGAGAGCGGGCAGGCGGTCTCCGAGGAGGCCTTGGCGCATTTATCGCCGCTCAAGTGGGACCACATCAACCTGACCGGCGACTACCACTGGCCGAAGGATGCCGCCGTCCGCCGCCGGAAGCTGAGGCCCCTCGGCGCCGTCCAGGAAATCGTCCACGGAGGCCCTTAGCGTACAATTTTGAACCGTTAGAGATGCACCCCCCATTTCGACCTCGGAAAACCGCGAGAGGCCAAAAACTGGGCGTTTTCGCAGATTTATCTCCGGGAACGCCCCCAAACTGTAGAAGACGGGCAACAGTACCAAGCACAAAACAGGATTTCGTCGCTCCACGCAACTGGTGGGGGCGTCTTCGAACCTGTCGGGCCCTGGTAGCGCGGACGGACGGGAGGCAAACTCAGATTAATGGCGTGTCAGAACCAGCGGCATGGGGAAGCCCATCACGCGGATTGTCCCCTGCATGGTATCTCCAGACAAACGCAGTTCGACCGTGTACCTACCCACCACAACGTCCGTGATATCCAGCCTCACCAGATTGCCGGAGAGCGTGGCTGTTCCCGTGGCCGTCTGGCCAAGCCCGCCGTGCCCGGTCAGCGTGTAGGCGCCGCCCTGTTTGACAATCAGGAAGTAATTGTTCTGAGGATCGTACCAGTTCCCCGCCAAAACGTCGGTCGCGCGTTCCCGCGGACCGCGTGGTCGCACTGGAGCCGGCTCCTCAGACCCGATCCTGCCACGACCGCCACAGAAATCGCATCGCATCCGCCCGGTCCCATAGCACACGATACATGGACTTATGTCCACCTCACCACTTGCAGTAAGACGCGATGTGTGCTGTCGCCCACCGCAAGCGGAACAGGTGACTTTTCCAGTTCCTGAACAGGCGCCGCAGGTGCTCATGGATATTCCTTTCTCGTGGTCTAGTATTGCCTTGCATCGGGACATCCAACGCAGGCAGAGCTGATTTGTCATCACCATCGCCTATCCCTTGAGGTATCCGCCATTAGTCAACAAGGAAACCAACTTGCCCAACTTGATCTTGTTCATGATGTCAGATGGGTGAACGTTCAACTCCAACGTATTGTCCTCGACCAAAGACGCCACCAGCTCGCGAAAAACGAGTTCGGCTGCCGCTTTCGCTCCTGGATTAGCGCCTCCGGCCTGATCCAGAGCCTCATAGGCGCGCTGAAGGGCTTCAAGAGCCTTGTCAGCAGGTCCAAACATGCGGTCGATTTCGTCGAGAGCGTCCGGCTGAGGCTCGGATGACTTCACCCCCTGCTCCGCCTCTTCTCCACTGGTGTCAGCCCGGCGCCCCTCTCCGATTCTCTGTCCACAGTGCGCGCAGAATACCTCCGTTCCGTCGAGTTCTGCACCGCACGCCGGATTGGGGCAACGCGCAGGCCCGGAGGCGGCCAGGGAGGCGCCGCATCGTGAACAGAACTTGGCGCCGCTCTTCACCGGGGCGGCACATTGAGAACAATAGTTTTGCATGGGTCTTCACCTTCATTTGAATCTGGCGTTCTGGGACTGTGTTGCCATAGGAGGCCTTTCCGCGCCATCATTGGCACCCGTACACGCTGAATCCCACCCAAAGTGCAGGCTCGTGAAATCCGTTTCGCAGCATCTCGATCTGGGTCTTCTGCAATGCCGCCAGCGGCGTCTCCCCTTCCACTCGAAAGTCGTGGTAGGTGGTCATGAACTGCATCGCCGCATCGTCCCGCGCTGCGGGTACGGACACCAGAACCGACCGCGCGCCCGCCTCCAGCAGCGCGCCGGGAAGACCTACAATGTCGTCGCCCGTAAGAGCCACCCCGTCGATCTGCGTCGGCCTCCGCCCGGTCGCGCACGCACTCAGGACTACCTCGTCAAATCGCAGCCGGGCCCGCACTAACTCCGTCCCGTCCACCCTACTGCCGGTCAACAAGAGGCCGGAACTCATGGGATCACCCGGGATGAAGTCCCCGTGGCATACGACATGCAGGATGCCCCCTGCAGATTGCTCGTTCCGAACCAATTGCCAGAGATGCTCTTCGGTCGCCGCTGTGTCCGTGTACGGCCTCTCGATGAGCCGGCTGCGGTCCGCATAGAGGCCCGCGATGATTTCGATCTCCCTTGACGCCAAAGGCAGTGGTTTGACGTTCGGCAAGCCGCGGTAGTCTGGCGCGCCAAGGATGGCCAGATGCGGCTGTTTCGCCAGGTGCGTCTGCAGCGTCCGGATGCAGCTCAAGTTGGGCAGGATGCCCACGGGCAAATGCTCGAAAAGACGTTTCCCTCGAAAATGCACTCCGGCCCAGGGAAGCTGATGCAGCTCCCCGTGCGGCGCAATCACCAGGCTCTTCGACCCGATCGCTTCCTCCAGCAGCGCCTCCGACACCAGTTGCTCCGCCCTCAACTCCAACGCCGATGGATCGAACAGCGGCGCGTCGGATTCCTCGGCTTGAAGGTTGGCTCGATAGGTTCGCAGGGCGGTCTGTACTGACTCGGTCAGCTCCATCCGCCTCGCCTCGCACTTTGTTCCGGTCACCAGAACACTGACAACCTCGTTGTCGTGAGCAAAAAGAGTCAAGGCGGCCTGCTCACGTTCCAGAAGCGTTCTTTGCAGCGCCTGAACGTCAAACGGTACGGCCGCCGTCAGCGACCGCCATCGCGGCTCCGAAATCCTCCGTTTCCAGAGAAGCTAGGTCCGCTCTTTGCCAAGCCGGGCTCGCTCCGCCTCCCTCGCCTCCAGCGAGTCACCCTTCTGGATCGCGTCGTACTCCAGCGCATCCAGGTGGCATGATATGGCATCCAGCTTGCGATCGATTTCACTTTCCTGCGCCTCGGGCGTGGCGGGCACGCTCAGCGTGGCTGTCAGGGACCGGGACTTCACCAACTCCACAAGATGGCAACAGGTCTTACCCTCCCCTCTGGCCGCCCCAAGCTGGATTCCATCGACAAACATGGGGAGTTTGTCTCTGAGATAAGTGCTGTCCAGCCGGTATCCCAGAGGGGCCTTTCGAAGCCCGTCCACCACGTTCGCCGAAGACACAAACGCGGCGAGCGCCTCCCCCCCTCTGCCAAGCCCGGCCAGCGCGCGTCCTCTTCGCCATTCGCTCTTCCACAACGAATCCGCATCATGGTATCGCTCCAGCTCTTGGCATGATGCCGCGGCCGCGCCAAGCGCCTCCTTCAGCTTCTTCATCCCGAGCAGAGCTTCCGCTTCGTAACTGAGCAGCGTCCCGAGCTTGGGTCTTGCCAGGCCGGTGAAATACGGTTTGATTCGCTCGAGGTGCTGCAGGCCTTCTTGGTATCGCCCCTGCTCGATCCGGATCGCCGCGATCTGAAATCCAATCCCCGCTTCTGCGATGTCCCGCGGAAGACGCGGCACCAGGGCACGGAATGCCTTCTCGGCCTCTTCGAAACGGCCCAGCCGGCGGTTCATGCGCGCTTCAAGCTGCTGCAACTCCGTCGCGGCAGCCATCATCCGCGCTTGCGCCTCCGCTCCCTTCAGATTCCCCCCGACCACCAGCGCAAGAACGTGGCTCATCCGCGGCGCGCCGCCTTCCGGCAGCGGCCCGATCAGGTCAAGCGCTCGTCGCGCTTCCGCCCGTGCTCTCTCGAAGTCGCCGAGCCACTCGAGAATTCCCGCCAAATTCACCACGACAGTTGCCATAGGTAGCCGGTCTCCCCGGATCTCGAACAAGTCGCGCGCCTCCGTAAGCGCCAGGAGCGCCTCGTGGAACCGCCCTTGCGCAATCAACGAACTGGCGCGCTGTCGCTGTCTTTCCGCCGCATCGACCGGTGGCAGGTACTTCTGGGAAAGGCGTGTCGCCTTTTCACGCACGCTCTCGGCTTTTTCCAGGTCCCCCTCTGCTTCAATCACGTCCGATTGCGTCAGCAACGCATTGACCAACTGACCCACGGTCGGCTGGAGGGCAAAAGGCGTGTCGGGATACAACGCGTTGTTCTGTTCGGCCGCCTTGAGTTGCTCTATGAGTGCTTCGATCAGCTTTCCACAGGCGGCGATAGCCTCGGCGAGTTTGCCCTCACTCTTCAACCGGTCACTTTTGAACATCCATGTTGAAACTCGTCTCTCCGTCTCGAAGATCGCCATCAAGAGTTCCACTTTCGTCGGCAGGGTGTTCATACTACTGTTCCGTGAGATTGGCGCAGACTGCGCAAGCTCTTCGGCCTGCAAATGCTCTTCGTTCTGACACCTGTTGCGGCCATTCCGGATACCCATCCCTCTCCGGCGACGAAGTCGCACCACACAGCGCGGCTCGGGAGAGGTGTTTCCCTGCAACACCCACAGCCCTTTCGGCGTTGCCGTTCGCTTGCGGCTGCGCCGCACGCTGGCCACGTGCTCTCGCTCTTGAAGTGCTGACGGCTGGTCCTGCGTCTCCGGCAACTAAGGGTTCATGCGAAAATTAATCCGGGTTTGCGCAGACCCTACGCAGGAATTGAGAGCCGCGCGGCTGGATCGCCAAACACCATGTAGTTCTGGGCATCGCTTCGGGTGATCCAATTGTCCAGGAAACTCGCCCGTTCCTTTGGCGTCCATTTCACCTTGCCCCGGCGTTCGCGGTCGTACGTGTTTGTAATAAGCGTGTTGCAGATAGTGTACCGGTGGGCCATGTCCTCCATCGCCAACGCGGAGGCCTGCCCGTCCGCCAGCAGACGGTCAACCGCCGCCAGAAAGGGCTCAATCCGCGTATGCCACCGATCGAGAATCTCCGGCATCTCGGGGTCCGCAAAAGCATGCAGAAACGCGGTGTCCAGATGCCCCACGAACGCAATGGGACCGCGCGGATGCGCCAGCAGGCGCTTGGGCAGATGCGCCACAAAATCACTCTTCCCATACTTCTTTGGCACGCCGTCCAGCCAGTGCGCATAGTCGCTCTGCGCTGGCGTCCCGTACCCAAAACACGCGAATTGAAAGAAGACCGACCCTTCCAGAAAAGGCTCATCCTTAGGCACGTCGTCCCCGGAGAACAAGTCGTCCATCGTCAAGCCTCCGGAGCGCTGGCAGCAGACCGCCCCATTGTACCGCTTCTGCGTCTCCTCGGACTCGCCCAACGCCCCCAGCCCGTGGCTCGCCGTGTACACCAACGCAGGCCTCTGCGTTTTCAACGCCTCGACCAGGTTCTGCTTCGTCGCTTGGTTCCCCACGAGCCTGCGGACGTTGAACGACAGGTCCTTCTCAACGTGTGTCGCCATCGGCTCCACCATGTACCGGCGGCTGAAATGGGTCGGGTCATCGGGGCCGCCGTCCGGCGCGAAGAAGAGCGCCTCGCGCGTTACGGTCGGTTCGTCTGCTTTCTCCAGGCGCAGGACCTTGCTGACGTATTGGCTCAGGTCGTCCACGTTGTCGAAGGCCAGCCGCCCCACACTCGCCACCGTGTCCAGCAACGACTGAAAGCGGAAAGGCACACGCTCCGGCCCGCCCACAATCAAGATATAATGCGGAGGTGTTTTGCCCTCAAGCCGGCGCGAATAGTAGCTGTCGTTTATCCAGTCCAGCCACTCGTCCGGCCCCTCCTCATCGAACAGCAAGGGCGCCGCCGGGTCCGCCATCCCCCGCTCGCGCGCCAGGGGAGCCAGAATCCGCTCATAATCTTCCCGCTGCGGGTCCTTGTGCTGGACCAGGTAGCTCCACCCGGCCTGGCGCGGATCACCCATATCCACCACTTTCCGCTTGATCGCACTCCTGTACGAAAAGCCCACGGAGGTCGCTCTGGCTGATTTCCTCACTCGCACGGCGTTGCGCTTCAGCGCGGCCATGAGCTGCTGCTCGAACTCCTTCCCGGCTACCGGGGCAAACAGCGGCTTGCCTTTGAAATCAACGCCGAATCCCAGAACTTTCATAGTTCCTCTTACAGTTCGCTAGCATTCTTGTCGAGTCTTGCTCTTGCAGTCTCGTTTTCGCCTTTTCTATCGGGTGCCAGCCTATCCGTGGTACACCACCAGACGGTTCGCTGCGACACCGGCCCTCGCTATGTGTTCGGGCGTAGTGTTGGAAACAGCCACCGACTCCCCCAAGAAATCGCACTGTGCTTCCCGATAGCACTGCCTCACGAAGCTGCTGCAGTACATTGCTCGAGGGTCATCGCAGGGGTTAGGCAGCCATGTTCTGCGGAGGATGATCGCAATCCACGTCCCCACCAACTCCTTCACCGGATAGAGCGCCGCCTCTTGCTCGTCCACCATTTGCAGGGCACTAGCCAAGACCAGCCGGGTTTGTTCTTCCGAGAGTTGAAAGTCGATTATCGCCGCGTGTTCCACGCTTTTCTTGCACCATTTTCCTATCCAGTTCTCCTGCACCCCGTTTCTGAGTTGCGGCTGAATCACTTCGACGTGCAGGTCGCTCTCAAACAAATATGGCGTCTCCGTCAGCTCCCGATTCGGCCCTCGCCTGTCCAGCCGCATCTCCCCCAGGATGAACGCATGCGACCAAAGCGAGCTTGCGCCATCTTCCGTCACCGGCCTCTGCGCCTCCCGAATGGCCGTTCCAACCAAATCGCCCGTTCCCACCAACCCGATAACCCCCGGTTTGAAATGCTCCGAAAAGAACCGCAAAAGGTCCTTGTTCGGTTCCGCTGCCCCCCGCGTCGGCGCGGCCCCGAACGTGAATGTGCGCGGCACGACCGCCTGCGCTCGTCTTTCCGAGAGTGGCCACAGTTGTTGCGTCGCCTCGACCTCGCCCCCCTCCCGTCTAGTAAGCTTCACGTAACAGAGGCGTGAGCGGTTTCGCCCATCGGCATCGCGAAGTGCCGACCAGGTCCCTGTATTGAAATACTTCGTGTTCCGGTGCAGACGCACCATCTTCTCTTTGTGCGTGTGCCCGAAGATGACCGTGTCATAGAGGCCTTCTCTCAGCCCCGCTTTCCTCAGCAAAGGCGTTCGCGGAGTTTCGTCCTCCTCGCAAAACATGCCCGCCGCCGCCCATTCGTTCTCATCCTGGAACAGACCGAATTCAACACCTTGGGACGGTTCGCCGGGAACCGGCGGAAATTCCGCTCCGTACTTCTCCTTCAGTATCCCGTCCACCCACTCCTTGAACTGCCGATTCTCTGCCCCATGATACAGGCTCCTGAGCATGTCCTCTGTCTCCCGGTCGGTCGAGAAAACCCGCCGTGGGTCGGCGAAGTTGCTGAACAGCAGGTCGGGGAACCCTGGCAATGGCCTGCCGGTCGTTGTCGCAAACGGACCTGACGCGGCAAAAAAGGGGACCCACGCCACGTCAATCCGCTGGAAAGGCCTCGGATCCTTTCGGTATTGCCGGTAGAAGCAATACGCCGGGTCCAGCAGGCGCCACAGTTTGTTCTTGAAGATCGCCCGGAAAGACTCCGTCCACACATCCAGGCTCGGCGCCAGCGGCTCAAGCCGGTTCCACACTAGCCGCACAAAGTAATACCCAGGACACTCCTCGCCAAACGTGGCAAAGTCCCTATACCTGTTGTTGGCATCATATTGGTTCCCGTGCTCGGCGTACGTGTGGAGCTCGGGTGAGTCATAGAAGAGGGGAAACTCCATCCGTCCCTCCATCTCCGAAGCCCTTCCACCGACCGCGTTACGGATCACTTCCTGGACGCTCTCCCTGACCAACGAGTGGTCGTGATTTCCGACCACAAAGACAACCCGGCGCCGTTCTGGCTGCTGGGCAATGAACCCTCCCAAGCTTTCGAACGTGGCCATGTGCGCTTCCACCGCCTCGCGTGCCCGCTCCTGCTGATCGTCTTCCACCAGGTCCACCAGAATCTCCTCGCTGGTCCTCGCGCTCTTTTCTTCCTCCGGCGCCACGCCCCAGATATCCAGAAAGTCCCCGAGGATGACGAGGTCCATCTCATCACTCGAATGATGTTTCGAATGGTGAGCAAGGAATTCACTGAACGAATCTTCGTTCTCTGGGGGAAAATCGTCCACCTCGTCGCCCCGCCCCAAGTGAAGATCGCTGACAAAGAGTACAACCTTCTTCATTTCGACCCTCCTCCGTTCAGTTCAGACCACGCTTATGTCGCCCCGGCGCACGGTTGCGAGCTCGTGTCGAGTCGCGTCCCCCATTTCAGTCTTCATTGGCCCCCCTGATTGCGGCGGATTAATCGTATCTTGCCTTGGCGTGAAAGAGCCGCGTGTGGTTCCATGGCCTGCGGGCCGGAGCGGAGTGGCTGCGTAGAATTCAGATTCAGGGCACCAAGGTTTCAGCCTTCGGTGAAAGACGCAGCATAGTGCGGTTAGCTGCTTATTGCATAGCCTCATTTAACTTCAGAATTGCCACCAATGTCAACTCTGAACTAACATTAACAATCCTGAAATTGGACACCAAGAAGCAGTAGAATTGTACGTGCGGCACAACCCTCGAAAGCCGTCTAACCATGTTATGAACCTCAGGTGGCCTGCCAGGACGCGAGCGTCAAGGCCAATTCCCCCCACAACCTCCTGCCACCAGCACTACCCCAACCTTCCTTCGTCCCTCTGCTGCGCACAGGCGAAGACCCCAGCGCAGACCAAGGCCGGCATCGCCAGAAGCACGCCAGCACGGGGGACCGATCGGCCTGAACCGAAGAAGGGCGGCGCATCCTCCAGCAGACCCAAGCAGGCAAGAAGGCGGTCACCACGCCGATCGCGCGGGTCCGTGTCCGTGGTGCTGGCGGTCGGCTCCGATGAGGGAGCCGTGAGCTGCTTTGAGCCGGTATCCCTTGGGGTGGAGGCAGCAGCGCTGAGCACGTCGTTGCCGCAAAAAGCGGACAGTTTTGGGTTCGCACCCTCCCGACCACAGAAGAAGCGAAATGCGCCGGAAAACAAACAAACCTCGATCCCTATGTCAGGAGTTCTGGATTCCGAAGGAATGTCCGGCAGCTCTGCGAACGTCGCCCGCCGGACGATGGCCGATACTTCCGAATCGTGGCGGTTGAGACGTGCACGCCAAGCTTCTCCAGTTCATCCCGAATCCGCGGGCTTCCCCAGGTCGGATTGGCCGCCCACATACGACGGATGAGTTGAACCACCTCCCGATCCGTTGTAGGTCGTCCCACTCGGCCGCCAGAGCGCCAGCGCCAGAAGAGTCTGAAACCGGCTCGGTGCCAGCCGATGACGGTCTCGGGCGCGCAGGTGATCAGCGCAGCTCTCCAACCGTCCCAGGTTCTCCTGAGCGTCGCCCAGAAGTACCGATCCCACCCATGGAGAATCGGTCGGCGCCCCTGTCGTTTCAGGACCCCGATTTGGTGTCGGAGGGCGAGGACCTCCAAGGCGAGTTGATGCTTGGACCGGAACCACGCC
>Ga0116154_10004131_pt1 | contig 9928 bp, 7 predicted proteins | sample AD_UKC030_MetaG_FD_89898 | JGI IMG/M metagenome (GOLD analysis project Ga0116154, IMG submission 89898) | Active sludge microbial communities of municipal wastewater-treating anaerobic digesters from USA - AD_UKC030_MetaG | ecosystem: Engineered > Bioreactor > Anaerobic > Digestate | place: USA...
CAACCCCCAAACACTACTCAGAGAAAAGACACTGAAACCCAAAAACAAAGCAGCCATCGGGTAACACCCCTTTTGGCACAACGAATCCCCCGCCCGGGTAACAGTTACTTTTGGCGCACGGCGCGCGGGGTGCGGCGTGACAGCAGGACGGCCCCCCTCTCACCACCGAAAGCGCTCGTGAGAATGAAGAGCCGTGCGATGGGAGAACGGCCTTCGAACCCAACCTGCGATTCCAGCAATGGGGAGATCATCCAGGCACGCCCGCCGTGGAGAGCGATGTCGAACGCAGGTTGGGCTTCGACGGATCAGGAATTCGGCTTGTTTCATGCCGACGGCGGCGGTCTGATCAGCCGCGATGAACACCGCGCCGGCACCCGATTCAACGCCCCTCAGAACACCCGGCTTCGAGCCAACCCCGTGTCGCGTCGACCAACGGCGCCCGCTGCTTTCAGCTCGGTGCCGGCTTGCATTCCTCGCCCTCATCCTGGCCCAGAACAACGGGGCGGGCCGATCCGCTCAGGCGTCGCCCGACCCCACGCCCGGCCACCCGGTCCTGAAAGCCGAGGCCTTTCGACATTACGTCGACAACTTCAACCGGGAAGATCGCGAAACGGTCGTCAATCACATCCCGAACGCGGCGGCGTGGCAGTGGATGTCGCAGAACATCCCGCGGTTCGACTGCGCCGACAAGGATCTCGAAGAGATCTACTATTTCCGCTGGTGGACCTATCGGAAGCACATCAAGAAAACACCGGACGGTTTCATCATCACGGAATTCCTGCCGCCGGTGCCCTGGGCCGGGAAACACAACTCGATCAATTGCCCCGCCGGCCACCACTTCTACGAGGGCCGCTGGCTCCTCGATCCGCAGTACCTGGACGACTACGCTCTCTTCTGGTTCCGCAAAGGCGGTGAACCGCGCAAGTACAGCTTCTGGGCTGCCGACTCGATCCACGCCCGCAGCCTGGTCCTCGGCGACGACCGCATCCCGCGGGAGCTGCTGCCCGATCTGATCGCCAACTACGAGGCCTGGGAAAAGAGCCACCTCGATGAGTGCGGGTTGTTCTGGCAGAACGACGGCAACGATGGCATGGAGGTCTCGATCGGCGGTAGCGGCTGCCGGGCCACGATCAATAGCTACCAGTACGGCGACGCCATCGCCATCTCTCGCATCGCCGAGCGCGCCGGGCACCCCGACCTCGCCCGAACGTGGCGCGCCAAGGCCGACGCCCTGCGCCACCTGGTGCTCACAAGGCTCTGGGATCCCGAAGCCCGCTTCTTCAAGGTCCTGCCCCGCGGCAAGTCGACGCTTGCCGACGTCCGCGAACTGCACGGCTACACCCCGTGGTACTTCAATCTCCCCGAACCCGCGATGTCGGTGGCGTGGCGGGAACTCATGGATCCCACAGGTTTCTACGCTCCCTTCGGCCCCACAACCGCCGAACAGCGACACCCCTCCTTTGCCGTTGCCTACGCCGGACACGAATGTCAGTGGAACGGCCCGAGTTGGCCGCTGGCAACCTCTGTGACGCTCACCGCGCTCGCAAACCTCCTCAACCGCGACTCGCAGGACATCATTGGCAAAGCCGATTACTGGAAAACCTTCCAGTGCTATCTCCGCAGCCACCGGTTCCGCCAACTGCCCCCGCAACCGGCAGAACGAGAGATCACCGGCGCCCTCAGCGAGACCGACGCAGCCAGACCCAGCGCCCTCAATGATGGCGGCGCCCGGCTCGATCGCATCGAGACGCGCCAGCCCTGGATCGACGAAAACCTCAATCCCTACAGCGGCGACTGGATCGCCCGGACCCTGCTCAAACAACGGCGCCAGCCGCCCGATGAACGCGGCAAGGATTACAACCACTCGACATTCTGCGACCTGGTGATCACCGGCCTGGTCGGCCTGCGTCCACGCCCCGATGACATCATCGAGGTCAACCCGCTCGTGCCGGAGGGAACCTGGGATTACTTCTGCCTCGACGGCGTGCGCTACCATGGACGCACGCTGACAATTCTGTACGACCGGACGGGGACGCGCTACAGACGGGGCGCTGGGTTGCAGGTGCTTCTTGACGGCCAGAGCGTCGCGCGCAGCGACTCCTTGCAGCGCCTTACCGCGCCTGCAGCGCATGCAGAATCACCGAAACCGGCTGCTTCAGATTGAGCGAGGACTCGATTCGGTCCATCGCCTGAGCTGGCGAACCCTCGATCAGACCGGCAAAAGTGACAAAGTGCTGGCCGGGCATCGAGTTCTCGATAACCAGCCCCAGCCGATGCGTCGCCGTCGCGTCCGCCCAAGGCAGCTCCGGATCAAGCTGCGTCTCGATGATCTGGCCGGGCTTCATCCGGCGCGTCAGAGGCTTGGGCAAGACCAGTCCGAGCTTCTCCGGGGTAGGCAATCCGCGCCCGGCAGTGGCCTCGGCGCGGGCATCAGTCAAGGCGCGCAGGAGGGCATCGTATTGCTGCACGGTGTTGGTGTAACGGCGCATTGTCCAATCGAGTGCATAAGGCTTGCTCTCGGCCAGCCACAGAGACGCAAACGCACGGCCCAGAACCTCGTGGGCATCCCGATTCTTGCGAACAAGTCGTTCGACCGGCGCCAACGCTTCCGCGCCGGCATTGGCCGCGTAAGCCGTCTCGTACAGCCGCGCCGCCTCGAGCCCGTCGAGCATTCTCCGGCCGATCAACTCCATCCGCCGAGCCCCGAAAAGAAAGGCATCGAGCACCTGCCGGTTGCAGCGCGCTTCCGCCCGGCACCGTTCCAGGCACTCGATGGCGGGACGCACGATCGCAAGCAGATTCGTGGCGTTCGATTCGATTGCGGCGGGTCGGGTTTTCGGGATGAAGTCGTGCTCCCAGAACCGCGCGTTCATCATCCCCTTCATCGCGGGCAGACGATGCGCCCGCCCCAGCAGGGCCACCGCCCGGCCGAAATGATCGCCCCCCTCCCCAAACAGCACCGCCCCGACGCGGCGATTAAAACTCTCGATCGAGGTCGTGGAGCCATTCCAGGCGCACTCGGCCGCCCACGCATCCGCGTGCCACTTGACCGCGTTGATCGCTTCGCCGTCGTCTTCCCAGTCCGTGTTGAGCATGCCCAGCGCGCCGTGTTTGACGCCGTCCCGCACGAAATGCTGGATGTTGGTTATCGCTACGCCGAAGTCGGGCAAAATGCGGCTCCAGTTGTTGACGCCCGGGCAGACGAAGAACTCGTAGCCCGACTTGGCGAACGGGACGATCTGATCTTCGAAACTGGGGCGGGCGTCGTAACCCCAAGTCAGCATCAGCGTGTCCTTGGGAATCTGTTCGAGTTGGTCCGGATGCTGCAAAATGATGTCCCCCCACATCATCATGCGTTTCCCGTGCTTTTCCTTCAGCAACGCGTGAACCCGGCGGATGTGGCGAACGTACACACCCCCCACCCCGATCTCCGATGCCAAGGCCTTCGACGGACCGGTGCCCAGCCCCCACGTCTCGTCGCAACAGACGTTGAACCACGGAAACGGGAGCAGCGGGCAGACCTCCGAGTAGAGGTCGTCCAGGAGCCGATACGTCTCCTCGCGCGCCGGCGTGAGGACGTCGGCGGTCTCGCGCAACGCAGCGTACTCCGGATGCTTCAGAATGTGGCCGAAATGCCCGAACGACTGCTGATTGCCGAGGATGTCGATCTGGAGCGGTTTGGCGTAGGCCACCAGGGCCGACAGCTCGTCCGGCGTCAATGCGCCGTCCGGCGGACCGATTCGCGGATGCTTCTTAAACGCATACTGGTACTCCATGTAGAAGGTCATCAGGTTGAACTTCAGAAAGGACCCGAGCGACGCCTCGAATTGCAGCGTCTCGAGCCTCGAACTGGGCCCGCGCGTCATGTCGTCCTGAAAACACCGCCAGCGCAATGATGGCCAGTCGCGTATGGCGAGACACGGAAGGGCATCCCCTCGGCGGTTGGCGCGGATCAGTTGGCACAAGGTCTGGAGACCGTAATGCAATCCGGCCGGATCCGATGCTGCACAGACCACCTCATCGCCCCTTACCTCGAGCGCGTAGGATTCCGGACGGTCTCCAGGTGAAAGGCCCCAGGAACCGCCATCCGATTCTTGGACCCCGACCCGGAACTCCAGTCCGGGCATCCCCCTGGCCCGCACCTGGACAGCTTCCAGCCCAGCCCGCCGCAGTTCTTCGTTCAGCAGGCGCCCCAACACCTCAGCTTGTGCTGCCGGGGCGTCGAGACGGAGGGTGCGCCCCAGGACATACTCGCCGGCCATCCGCCGGACCTCCTTCGGGAATGGAATCAGCCGAAGGTCATCGGCATCGCCGCCAGCCGCCATGGCCGAGCAGATCGCCAGCGTCAAAAGAAAAGGCATCCAGGGGTGCATACGACACGATGTAACAACCGCGGACATGCCGCTGGAAAGAGGAAAAAGCGGAAAAACGAACTTGACACGGCCCTATATCTGATGCATTAACACCACGCATACGCGCAAAATCGAAAAGTGATGCGTACGTACATATATTGGTTAAGACAACCCAAAGCGCGCGCAAAAAGAAAGGCAACCTAACTATGGGCAACACGGCAAAATCGCTAGCAATCGCCGCTGCGCTCGCCCTGAGTGTGGCCGCAAATGCGACCATCACGAGCTACAATCTTGTCGACGACCCGCTGAATTTCAGCGTGTCCATTGACTATCAGCCTGGGCAGAGCGCCGAATTCTACTCGACGAGCGGTAAGTGGTACGCGAGTGCCGCATTCATTCCTCTCGGTGGCGGCATTGAGGTCATCGCCGGCAGCATGCTCCATCTAGTCGCTCCGCATGCTAATGAGTTAGCGCCGAATCCACATGGGTTCAATTTTGCGTTCATTATAACGGCTGGAGTGGCTTCATTACCCAATCCAGATTGGGCGAGTTCTGTGCATCCTAATGAAGGACACCAAGATTCATTCACGGCTGCCATTACCCCCTCACAACTTAACGTCTATCCTTACACACTCACTCTGACCGGCAGCCATCCGGTGCCTGAACCGCAGCAGTTTGCGGTGTTAGCGGGCCTCGGACTTCTGGGCTTCGGAGTGTATCGCCGGATGAGGTCTTAGACCTCCCGAACTAGAATCAGTTTGCACGGCGCTGGATATGTCCAGCGCCGTTTTTTTCCGGCCTCCCCCGCTCGTTTCCCCCGCGAAGCTCCTGTGCAGATGACTGGTCGTCAACCGGACAGTCCAGAGAACCTCTGCGTTGAACGTTGAGCGTTGAACGTTGAGCGTTGAGCGTTGAACGTTGAGCGTTGAACGTTGAGCGTTGAGCGTTGAGCGTTTCCGGTTCACCGTCCCCATGCGCATTAAGCCGTTGAATATCAACGCTTCCTGTGAACCGCACCTCTCGGAGGGCCGAGTTACACGAGGCCCTGATCGACGACGGTCATTATCTCGATCCACGGACTCTCCCGCGCATGCGGGATCGTCCCTCCGAATTGGTTCTTGGTCTGCATGCGCCTCAGCTTTCGCGCCAGGGCTCAGAATCACATCTTGCTCGAGGGATACCACTTCATTTGACAACGGGCGGCGGGGGGGGCGGCGCCACATTCGTCTCGACTGTGTCGACACCTTCGACCGATCTCTCGACCGCTTGGGTGTGCCGCGCGGAAGGTGGCGACAAAGTGGCCGACGAGGCTGGCGATCGGACGTCTGTTTTCGGGGATGCCAGTAGTCAGCAACCACGAATCTCGGGCAGTCTTGGATTCGTGTGATTCGTGTGATTCGTGGTCCTTTACCCCTGACCAGCCCCATAAGGAACATCGTCGCTTCCTGTGAGCCTGTGAAACGGCTGTAAAAATGGCTTGACGCAGGCTGCAATTTGGGGTCATCTACGCGCACGACGTTCGGGTTGGCGAGCTAAACGACAGATTATATGACCAAGCTGCTTTCTTTTGCTGTACCTCTGGCTGCTGCAATGAGCGTTTGCGGGCTGAATGTTCAGGCAGCGATAACGCAGGTGACGCTCAGTGATGACCCGCTCGAAGTCTTTGCCCAACTCCGGATCGGGACAGGGCTTGACACCTACGAAAACGTTGGCAACTGGACCGTCAGCGTTGTTAACACTCCTGTTCAATCCGCGTCCCCACGTTCAATTCTCTCGATCTTCGGTCAGCATAATGTCGCTCCTCACGCGGGGGAACTTGCACCGAATCCGGACACGTTCAGCTTTCAGTTCACGCTCCTTCTAGGAAACAACTTTCAGTACGCAGTGACGCAAGTCGAGACTCAGAGCCTCTCACACGGGGACCACGCTGATCAGTGGTTCGCTCTGGTCCGCCCTGACACACAACAGAATGTTTACGTCCTGGAGCTCAATGGGACACATCCCATTCCCGAGCCCCACCAGTATGCTCTGATGGCCGGCCTGGGTCTCTTGGGCTTCGGGGCGTATCGCAGGGTTCGGGCCTAAATCCCCCCAAAAAACAGATTTGCCTTTCAAGGCGCTGGGTTTTCCAGCGCCTTTTTTGTTGTTTGAACCGATCCTCGGATACGCTCCGAGCAGAACACCGCCGCTCGAGTTACTCCCCAGATGAAACCTGTGGCAAATGAGTCAAATCTTGGCGCCGCGCAGCGGCGCCACTAAGCCAGGCGCCGACGGCTGTTCATGCGCCCGTCACGCCGGGAAGCCAGACGGTGAACTCGGAGCCCCGGCCCGACTCGCTCGCGACCGACACCCGTCCGCCGTGGGCTTCCACGACGGCCTTGACCAGACTCAGGCCCAGGCCCAGGCCGCGCTGGGATCGGCTCTTGTCGCCCCGATAAAGCCGTCCCCAGATCTTGTCCTGTTCCTCTGCCGGGATCCCGATGCCGTTGTCGCAGACCCGGACGATCACATGGCGCGGATCATGATCGACCCGGACTCGGACCTCGCCGCCTTGAGGTGTGTATTTGAGGGCGTTATCGAGCAAGTTCCCGAACACCTGGCGGAGGCGGTTGGCATCGACCCAGGCGTGCCGCGGTTCGCTAAACTCCCGCTGCACGGCAATTCGCTTCTCATCGGCAACGAACGCGTAGACCTCGATCACTTGGGCGAGCAGCGCGCCGATCTCGACGCGTTCCCGCTGGAGCGGCATCATGCCCGCCTCGGCCTCGGCGATGTCCATGAGCACCTTGAGCATCCCCAGGACGCGATCCGATTCCTCGACGCAATCGGCCAGCGCCTCGCGGCTCTTGGCGGCGTTGGCCGGGTCCTGAAGAGCCAACTCGGCGATGCCGCGCATCCGGGTCAGCGGGGTGCGCAGGTCGTGCGCGGTGTTGTCGAGCGATTCGCGCATGGCCTTGATGAGCGCCTGGTTCTTGTCGAGCATGGTGTTGAACAGGCGCGCCAGCTCGTTCAATTCGTCGGGAGACTCGCGCAAGGGCACGCGGGCATCGAGTTGACCGGTCTGAATGATCGACCGGGCGGTGGCGATGATCTGGCGCAGCGGTCGGCTGGCGCGGTGGGCGAGCAGGGCGCCGCCGGTGAAACCGAGCAGCACGGTCGCGCCCAGGGCGAGCAGAAAGGTGCGCTGGACCGGGCGCAGCAGGGTGTTCCGGCTGTTGGCGCTGCGCCCCACCTGCAGCAGCGATCCATCGGCGAATCCCATCGACACCAGCGCGAAATCGCGTTCCTCGTCTTTCGGGATGCGGATCACGCCCACCTGGCGCCGGTAGCCTTCCCAGCCGGTCTCGACGTCCCTGAACGAGACCCAGTCATCGGGGACCTGCACGACGAACTGCTGGTTCCAGCGGTCGACGAGCCGGACGAAGAACTGGGCCTGCCTGCCGGTCTCCTTGTTCTGGGCCGCCCAGCGGCGCAGGCCGGACAGCCCGCCGCTCTGGTAGATCAGGGCATATTCCTTGAGACGGGCTTCGAGCACCTCGCTCTCCTTGCGCTCGATCGCGGCGACCAGCACGTAATAGACGAGCAGGAACAGAAGCCCGTTGCACGCGATGAAGATAAGGGCGTGCCACAGGTTGAGGCGCAACGCGAAGTTGCGCCTCAGACGCTCGAAGATCGAGGGCGGCTTGGCCGCCGCGAAATCAGCAGGCCCGCTCATCTGGCATCGGCGGCCGACCCCGAGTCCGTTCAGCCTTCCTCGACCAGCTTCATGTCCATCAGCCGACAGAGGTGGCGCGCGTTGTCCATCTGGTCGTCATAGAAGACCACGCGATGGAGCAAGGTCATGGCGTCTTCGGTCTCGAGCACGCTGCTCCAGTTGGCGGCCATCTTGGCGGCATCCCGGACCTCGGTGACGATCTGCGTGCGGCAGGCCCGAACCGACCGCGACGGCACCTCGATGACCTTGCCCGTCGATGCAAGGAGGGTGTCGAGATTGACCAGCTTGGTGCGGGTGATGGTCTGGCCGACGCGGTAAAGGACCTCGGGAACGCATCCGCTGCCCCCAACCTCGGAATGCCCGCGCAAGAGGTAGGGAGATTGCTTGCCCGCCACACCTTCCATCTTCAGTGGGGCCGTGCAGTGGGCCGTCCACACCACGTTGCGTGATGTGTCGAAGGTGGCGTTGCCCTGGAAACCGGCGCGATCGATCGCATACCCAAAGACGAGCATGGTCAACAAGGAGTCCATGTCGCCTTCGCAGGCCGCGGGGATGCCGATGTCGCGGAGGCGGGCGAAGCCCAGGCAGGGGAAGCCTTTGGGCAGCCAGCCCATGCAGGTGCCAATGGCGAGGCCCTGGGCCTGTTCGCGTTCCATCAACTGCTGCAAAGCCACACTGATGCGCGCTGCCTTGTTGATGTCCTCGGCGCTGGGCTCGACGATCTCCTTGGCCTCCTTGGTCCATCGCTCGGCCTCGGCGCGCACCGCCTTCTCATCCGCTCCGTTGATCAGGTCGTCGAACGCCTTCTCCTCGACGGCCACCACCTCGGCTCCCAGGCGCTTCTTCACCTCCTCGGGCGACCGCGCGGGTTGTGTCCCCTGAGCGGGTGGGAACAGAACGATCCGGGTCTGCTGCATCATGGGGATGACCCGGAGCAGGCGCAGGGCGCGTTCGAGCTCATTGTAGTCGCTGGTGGGGAAGAGGGTGACACGGTGGCCTCGGCGCTGCCAACGATGCGGATACATCCAGTCGTGACCGCTGGCCGGCAGCGAGAAGACAATCATGGGATGCCCCCCATCGAGAATCGGCTGCACCACCCCGACCAGGGCGAAGCAGGCCAGGTTAATCGCAAGAACGGGCGTCTTGGGTCCGGCCTGTTTTAGAAGTGCCGCTGTCTGTTCGGCGTTCCCTGATTGCCCGATCACCAACTCGATATTCCCCAACTCCTTCTCCGCCCGATCGAGCCTGGCCTTCATGGCCGCCATCTGCCCGGGATCGGTGTTCCATCCGCGATCCGCCGGACCGGGCGCTCCGGTGAAAATGACGCAGATACGCGCCTTGCGCCTTGGCTGGGGCATCGGCGCCTCCGAAGCCAGCGCATACGTCAGTCCGCCACTCGATAGCATCAATCCCGCGGCCACTCCGGTCCCCAGGAACTCGCGTCGCGTGCATTGGTCACACATGGTAGTCGTCTCCTCGTCTTTTGCGTTGTTTGTTAATGTTCTCGGATGCCACGTCGATAGGCCCCGCCCCTCCCGCCGGCGTTGGCCGGACAGCATCTTGGCAAGGCTCGGGCGTCGATGCGACGATGTTCAGGCCGATGCCGATTGTCAAGGCAAGCCGGCGCTCCCTCCATCATCGACTCAGATGTTGGGAACCGACTGGGATTCACCACGAAGACGCAGCGCGGCAAAGCCACAACCAACGCAACGGGAACCTCACGCGAGGACTTGGGAGTCCGCGGTTGTCTTGACGGCGATCCCAATCCCTGGCGAATCTACACCGAACGACATCAATGATGCAGCGCCGGGTCAGGGGACCCGGCCTACAAGCCTGTAGGCCGCGTGCCCTCACGCGGCGG
>Ga0116154_10004144_pt1 | contig 9905 bp, 8 predicted proteins | sample AD_UKC030_MetaG_FD_89898 | JGI IMG/M metagenome (GOLD analysis project Ga0116154, IMG submission 89898) | Active sludge microbial communities of municipal wastewater-treating anaerobic digesters from USA - AD_UKC030_MetaG | ecosystem: Engineered > Bioreactor > Anaerobic > Digestate | place: USA...
AACCGGAAGCAACACACGAAGGATTACTGCCGAGATTGGCTGAGGTCCAGGTCAAAGCAGCGGAAGAGCCGCTGGGAATGGCAATAGGGCCATTACTGTCATTGACTTTGAGGTCGACGTTAGCGGCAATGGTAAAGGTTTCTGTTCCGCCTTCATAGTATTTTCCGCTTTGCTGGTCATAGCTGGCTCTGAAAGTTATGGTATGTTCGCCAACGCTTAAAGAATCAATGGGGGCATTAAAAGAAAATATGTATGACGCAGGAGAAAAAGACGTCAAATTTTTTTCTAAGCATCCTTCGGGACCGGCTGATTGGTTGAGCCACCATTGTCCTGTCCAATCTTCTTTGGCGAGTGGTATCCATGATCCAGTACCATCAAATTTGTATTCCAAACTTTCCACCGGGTCTCTTATTATTTGCAACATCGAGTTTTGGCCGGGAGTACAGTTTGTAGCGCACAGACAATTCGTTATTGTTCCGTTCCGAATCCGAAGATTAGGATAGGCAAGAGAAACATTGTCATCAATGTTCGTTTCGCTTTCCTGATCGCATTTTCTGGCTTGAGCAGGATTGGCTGAAAACAGCAAAAGAAACAAGCCTAAGAACAGCAAAACTCCGTACACGTATATTTTAGGAAATTTATTCATAGTTTTGTTTATTATTTATCACCCTTTCCTTTATTATATATCATTTCAAGATAAAAAGAAAAGAAGGGTTATCGGTTGATAACCCTTCTTTGTTGGTTGTTTGCTCTGGTCAGTATTGGCTGACAGAGCCATCTTTGTTCAGGCGCCACTGGACCATCTTGGCATTAGGTCCTTGGTGGGGATTGCAAGCGGTGTTATTGGGCTGAACATTGGTGAGTTGCGTTTCCACTCCGGTTTCCTTGACTCTGACAAAGAACATCTCGCCGACAACTCCTGTGCTGTCGTCAACGCCATCGTATCTGGCCCCATCTATTCCGTACATGGAATAGATTGCGTCGTTCTCGTTCTCCGGAATGTCGTAGTATCCGCTCCAGTTGAAATTGTAATCATCGATCAGTTCGTATACGCCGATACCCGGATCTGGGCTGAGGCCGCAGATAGAGATACCTACGGTCGTATCTATTCGATCGGGATTCAGAATGGAGCCGGCGGGTCTGGTGTAGCGGAACTGAACCTGAAAATGCGTTTTCTGGGGCGGAGGCGGAGGCGGATTCGGAGTGGTCGGACTGCCCTGGCAGCCGAAGAGGCCGAGCAGAAACGCCAGAGAAATAAATGCGGACAGAAAAACTCTCTTTTTCATTGTCCTTCTCCTTTGATATTTGAAATTTTTAAGATTCGGATTTGTGGGGGGGGTTGGCTTTTTACAGCCTTCCACCTTCCTAATACCATTATAGCATACTCCACTCCTCCTTGTCAAGGCACAATTAATGGCCTAAGAGCTTGGCTTAGAACCGCTTTTTACCGCTTGAAATAAAGGAATAATTTGATTCTGCTTGGCCGTGTCAGGGATTTTCCGAATAATTTTGCTCCTTCCAGCGTTAATTCAATTTCCTGTTCCGGTTGCCAAAAACCGAGCGCCGAGGAAAATGTGATTACCCTTGCGCCGGTTTTTAATTCCTGATTGAATTTCTGGTTTAATTTTTGAAAAGCTTTCGGCGTTAGCCAGCAGAAGATTACATCCGCCTGACTCAAGTCTTCATTATAAAAATTGGACCATCTAACCTTAGTTTGTTTGGAAAGGCCGTGAAGCAGAATATTGATTTGCGAAACAATATAAAGCGGATAGGAAAGTTCCAATCCTTGGGCCTGAGCGCCGAACTCCAGGCTAGCCATAATCAGAGCCCGTCCGTTGCCCGAACCAAGATCATAGAATTTTTCCCCAGGCTTTAAATTACAGATTTGAAATGCTTTTCTGATATGCTCTTTTGGTGTTGCGATAAAAGGAGCGGCGATAATAGCGGCATAAATAGTCGTGGCTAATAAAAAGATGATAATTGCGCCAAAAATTAAAAAGATAAAAAACATTGTTGTGTCTAATGGACTCGCTTCTTTATTTGACCGTCTTTGTGGGCTTAATTAATTTAGTTTTGTTTAGGCCTTTGATTGGCCACCACGACGAACAATAAATAAATAGCACTTGTCCCAATTGAAAATTCGTTTAGCCATTTGACTTAAAAATTTTTGATCAATGCCAGTTAAAATTTTTTTATAAAACTTTACGTCAACGACAATATTATCATGAACCAGATCGTTTTTAATCCAGCTATATTTTTCTCCATTATCGGACCAGGTTGATTTTTGGGAATTGATGATTCTTTGACGGATAAACCCCACCATTTTTTTATTAATTAACTCGGGTCTGTTTTTAACCGCCTCGACCTCTTCTTTTAATATTTGCAAAATTTTTGAAATATTATTTTGTTGACTGAAACAGGCTAAATTGGTGAAGCCCAGGTAATCATAAAAAACGTTTTCGTAATCCAAAGAATAAAGCCCCTCTTCTCTAAGCCTTTTAAAAATATTGGCATTGGAGGCGTCGAAAATAATTCTACAAAACATGCTCAGTGTCAGCCTTTCTTTAACAGAGTTTTTCTTAATCGATAGGCCCGAGAAAACCAAAAAGAAATAGGTCCCCCTGCCGATATTCTTTAAGCGAATATCCTTACGCTGAAAATTGTTGATTTGGAAAGAATCAAAATGCAAATTTTTCGGGCCATCATTAAATTTCCATTTGGAGAAATAAGCGGCGATTATATTTTTTGCCTGGGTAATCACCTCTTTTTTTAATTGATTGCCGCCAATAAAAAAAGTATGTTTAGAATGAAGGTAATGGGCGTTGAGGAATTTTTTAATGTCGGAAAATTGCACCGCTTCGATTTCTTTTGCATCATAAACGTCTTTATTGATATAAGGGCATTTTTTAAAAACGCCGAAGTCTTTTGTCCTTTTAAGAACTTGCGCAATAACATTGTTGGACTCTTTTAAAAATTCGTTGACAACCGCCTTTTTTTCGGAATTGAATACTGATTTTTGCGTAAAATCCGGCTGGAAAATTGATTGTAAAAACAAAGGCAAGTTCGTCAGAAAATCCTTTGAGTGGCAAACAAAGCGCAAATTCATTAATTCTTCGCCCACAAAACCATTAGTCCGTAATAAACCGTCGGTATTTCTTTGGCAAAAAACACCAACCAGATAATGTTCAAGTAAATGAGCAACGCTTTTTTTACTCTCAAACAATTTCCCGGAAGGAGAATACACATCAAAAAAGACCTCGTCTGACTTTTGAGGTAAGTTTATCAGATAAATTTCCGGTTTTTTGGATATTTTTACGCAATCTTTCATAGCTATATATACTTTGATTGTATATAGAAATATATTTTAATTCCAATTATTCCAACGTGTTAATTGTGTTTCGTTTTTCCCGGCAATCTTTTCGGGTAACGTTTTTATCAATTTCTTCTCCAAGTCCATCAAATTCATCTTAGAATCTCCAAGATATTTTTTGAATTTCAAATTGGATTTGACCATGGGATATTTGCCTCGATCAGCGGTTTATCAAAAACCGAGACGAGTTTAGCTGTTTTTGATAATGGATAATCCCTTTCTTTGGTTAGAACTCCGCCTAAATCTAATGCTATGGCTTTTATTTTTTCTTCATCATAAAAGGGGGTTGCAGTTTTTTATCTAAGAAAAATTGTGATTCTTTATTACTGGAATGATTTCGTCAAGAAATTTTTGGAAAGAATCTCCCGATTTTTTATGTTGCTGGTATATCTCTAAAACTTCGGCTCTTAATCCTTGATGGTTAAAATAACCCGAATCTGGTTTGAACATAATATCCTTCATGTCTTCGTTCAAAAGAACGGTCAGAATTTCTTTTAGGTGATATATTTGTTCGTCGGATAATCCCTTTTCTTTAAAATAATTATTGTATTTTTTCAGAAGCTCTATGTGCATTATTTCATGGGCCGCCGTATTAGATATATCCGTTTTCCGTTTAAACATAAATTCATGATCACCAAAGGGACAACGTTGGCTAAATGTGAAATAAGCCCTATATTCCTTTTCAAACTCGGAAATGGGCACCTCCAACATTTGAGACAATAATTGAAAATATTTTCTGCTTATTTCTTGCCAATTTTTTTGTGCTCGTTCTGTTGAATGAGATATAATTTGTTTTGATTCCGGTTTATTAATAAATTCCTCAAAGAGCGGCCTTATTTTATTTAGGGCATCCTCCCTATTTTGGCTGCTTGCAATTATCTCTGGTATTTCTGATGGGATATCACCAAGGCCCCATTTTTTGCTTCCATTTCTTAAACCAGCTTTAACTTCTTTGCTGCAAGTATCGTACCAATTCTGGATCTCCCACTCCTTGTTAAATGTAAAAGTGATCTTTGGAAATGAATCATTTTTTTTGTTATTTATTGTTTCAAACACAATCCTATAATAATAAAATAGAGGCGTCTCTGCAAGAACCAGAGACGCCTCGTCTGTTTTTCCGGAGTGACCGACCCCGCTCGTCTCGGCAACAGTCGCCGTCGACACAATGACAATCAGTGCGCTCGGAAATGCATTCTTTGTTGGGAGGACCGCAGTCGGCTGCCAGGGCAATGACTTCGGATTCGGAGAGAACAACGATGGCATCCATGGTTATCACCTCCTCGATCCTGTTAGATTAAAAATAAAAAAATACCAATGTTTTCAGTTGAAAAACTAATAATTTTCTGCTAAAATATACATATTATGACTATTGAATGGCGAGGGGAAGGTTGTTTTGAAATCTCAACCACCGGCGATCATTTTTCCATTTTAACGGAATTGCCCAGTCGGGATTCTGGCTTAAATGCTCCGCGCACCAAAACCGACGTTTTGTTGGGAATTTGGGCGGGGCTGGAAGATACTATTTTTTCCAAAAAACAGGAAGACCGTTTTATCATTTCCGGACCAGGCGAATACGAAGTTAAAGGCGTAACCATCAAGGGCACTAAGCTTTCCAGCGACGGCCATTCCATCAAAACCGCTTATTTAATCGGCGCTGAAGATCTGCAAATCGGTTATTTGGGAGAAATCAGCAAAAAAGAAGTGACACCGGAATTGGTCGGTTTTTTTGAAGACGTTGACGTTTTAATGATTCCGATCGGCGGCGGAGAAATGCTTGATGCCGATGCGGCTATGGCCCTCATCAATCAAATTGAACCGAAAATCGCCATTCCGATGTATTATAAAATTTCCGGTTTGAAGCGCAAGGCCGATTCTCTGGAAGTGTTCTTGAAGGAAGCCGGAGTCAGTGTGAAGCCGGAAGAAAAGCTACTGATTAAAAAGAAGGATTTGAACTTGGAAGAAACAAAAATATTTCCTTTAATGGTTTTATGATGATTTTCCAAAAAATCGGCGACTTTTTTAAAAATTTGCAGCAGAAACCGGAAGATGTCCGCAGGCGCTGGCTTTGGATTTTTGTGATTTCCATTATGGTTGTTATTTTCATTTTTTGGCTGCTTTCCTTCGTTAAAAGTATGCAGGCCACTGTTTCTCCGTCGCCTTCTCCGTCTTTAACGCCGACGCCTCAGGAAATTTCCGGAGCGGAAAATTCTTCTTCTGATTTTCTCTCAACTTTTGTCCGCGGATTCAAAAGAACCGTTTCCGGTCTGATGTCTTTCCTTCGTCCGATTGCCGCGGCCGCAGCCAGATTTTTTGTGACGATTTTTTCCCTTGTTCTTAAGGCGGGCGATTGGCTGGTCCGTGAGCTGGGCGGAATTTTCAACGCCGCCAAAGTGAGCTTGCAGTCTCAGCTCTAATTTCGCAAAAATAAAATTATGGAAGATTTTAATTTTAAAACGCAAAAAATTCAAAAAAAGGAAATAACCGAAGAGCTTCAGGAATCCTATTTGGATTACGCGATGAGCGTCATTATTTCCCGCGCCTTGCCTGATGTGCGCGACGGCCTGAAGCCGGTTCACCGCCGGATTCTATATTCCATGTACGAATCCGGTTTTACCCACGGCACCAAGTTTCATAAATCCGCCAATGTCGTTGGCGAAGTGCTGGGCAAGTACCATCCGCACGGCGATGCGGCGGTTTACGATGCCTTAGCGAGAATGGCCCAGAATTTTTCTTTGCGCTATCCGATGATTGAGGGCCAAGGGAACTGGGGTTCAATTGACGGCGATGCCCCAGCGGCCATGCGTTATACCGAAGCGCGGCTTTCTTTGATTGCCGAGGAAATGCTTAAGGATTTGGATAAGGAAACCGTGGACTTTTTGGAAAATTACGATGCCACTCGCAAAGAGCCGCAGGTTTTGCCTGCCAAGCTGCCGCAGCTTTTGATTAACGGCACTTCGGGTATTGCCGTGGGCATGGCCACCAATATTCCGCCGCACAACCTTTCCGAAGTTTCCGATGCTGTCAGCCATTTAATTGAGCATCCGCAGGCGACCACTAACGACCTTTTGGAATTCGTCAAAGGCCCTGATTTCCCAACGGGCGGAGTAATTTACAACAAAAAGGCCATTTCCGAAGCTTATTCTACGGGCCGCGGCCGCATTACCCTTCGGGCTGCAACGGAAATTCAGGAAAAAAAGCACGGCCAGTATGAGATTATTGTTTCGGAAATTCCTTATCAGGTGAATAAATCAGAACTGTTGTCCAAAATCGCCGATTTGATTCAGGAGAAAAAAATAGAAGGCATTAAAGACATCCGTGATGAATCGGACAAAGTCGGTTTGTCCGTCATTATCCAATTGAAAAACGACAGCCACCCCCAGAAAGTTTTAAACAATTTATTCAAGCATACCGATTTGCAGAAAGATTTTTATCTGAACATGCTTTCCTTGGTTGACGGCATTCAGCCGCAAACTTTGTCCTTGAAGGCGGTTTTGGAAAACTTCATCAAGCATCGTCAAGTGGTCATTCGCCGGCGCTGCGAATTTGATTTGAAAAAAGCCGAAGCGCGCAAGCATATTTTGGAAGGCTTGGCCAAAGCTCTGAAAAATATTGATGCCGTCATCAAGGCCATTAAGAGTTCCAAAGACAAGGAAGAGGCGCAGCAAAAATTAATAAAGAATTTCAAATTAAGTCCGCTTCAGGCTGACGCCATTCTGGAAATGCGCTTGCAAACCTTGGTTGGTTTGGAGCGCCAGAAAATAGAAGACGAATTAAAACTCAAAGAAAAGGAAATCGCGGAATTAAAAGCGATTTTAAAGGACCCGAAGAGAATCTTAAAAATAGTCAAAGAAGAAACCGAAGACATTAAAAAGCGTTTTGGCGATGAAAGGCGGACCAAGGTGGTTGCTTCGGCAGTGGGCGAATTCAAAGAAGAGGATTTGGTGCCGGCTGAAGAAAATATCGTGATGATGAGTCAGGATGGTTTCATTAAGCGTTTCCAGCCGACAATGGTAAAAAGTCAGAAGCGGGGCGGCCGGGGGGTGATGAGTTTTGAAACCAAAGAGGAAGACAATATCCAGCACATTTTGCAGGTTAACACTCATGATAATCTTCTTTTCTTTACGACCAAGGGCCGGGTTTTTCAGTTGAAGGCCTACGAGATTCCCCAGGCGCCGCGCACTTCCCGCGGCAAGAGCATTTATAATTTTATTGAATTGCCGCAGAATGAACCGATTGCCGCCATCTTATCCTATAATAGTCAGCCCAAAGAGATGAAGGAAACGCATTTAATAATGTTGACAAAAAATGGTATAATTAAAAAAGTTAGCTTGGAAGAATTTGGTTCCGTGCGCCGTTCCGGGCTGATTGCGATGAAGCTTCGGTCGGGAGACGAATTGTGCTGGGCTAAATTTGCCAGCGCCAAGGACGAAGTGATTATTCTTACTGCCAATGGCCAGGCCCTGCGCTTCAAAGAATCGGATTTGCGGCCGATGGGCCGTAATGCCAGCGGCGTCACGGGTCTGCGCCTGAAGAAAGGCGATGAAGTTTGCGGTTTTGATGTTTTGAAATCCGGAATGGAAAAAACAGCCACTTTGTTGGTGGCCATGTCTAACGGTTTCGGCAAACAAACGCCGGTTAAAGAATATCGCTTACAGCGCCGAGCCGGTCAAGGCACGAAAACCGCCAAGGTAACGGAAAAAACAGGCAAAGTGGTGGCGGCGCAGATTGTTCCGCCGGAAACCAAAGAAGTTTTGGTGATTTCCAAAAAGGGTATTCTTATCAAGACTAATTTGGAAACGATTTCTCAGCAATCCCGCGTTACGCAAGGCGTCCGCATTATCAAATTGGAACCGGGAGACGCGGTGGCCGGAATTGTCTGGCTTTAAATCAGAGTTTGGAAAATCGTCTCAGGCATTAGTTAATCAATCATCAGAAATTTTAAAGATATGCCATCAATTTTAAATCCTTTAGAAGTGATGGAACAAATTGAAATCAAGGCCGGAAGCGTGGCTGCTGATTTTGGCAGTGGTTCCGGCTATTTTGCTCTGGAATTAGCCAAAAGAGTTGGAGAGAGGGGAAAAGTTTATGCCGTTGATGTTTTACCGACCGCCTTGGAATCAGTGCGCTCATTGGCTAAAATGCGCGGATTTTTGAATGTGGAAACGCGCTGGGCGAATTTGGAAAAAACCAGCACCCTGGACAGCGCCAGCTGCGATTTTGTTCTGGCGGCCAATGTTTTTTTTCAGGTTGATGCAAAATTTTGGCCGGCCATCATTAAAGAAGCAACCAAAGTTTTGAAAACCGGCGGTCAGGCGCTTTTCATTGATTGGAAGAAAGACAGTCCGCTCGGCCCGCCCAAAGATCAGAGGGTGACCGAAGACAAAATAAAATCTTTAGTCAGCGAGCAGCTGAAATTCGTAAAAAAATTAGACATCGGTGAAAGTCATTGGGGATTATTATTTACTAAATAAAAAATATGCCGGTTCAAAGCTTAACTAAAAATCAAAAAATAATATTTTTCACTGTCGCTATTATTATTTTAATAGTGGTGTTGATGGCCTTGGGAATTTTACCGGGGCTGAAGAAAAAGAGCGGAAATACCGGTAACCAAGCGAAAATTTCTCTGGAATTTTGGGGGATAGATTCGGCCGAGGCGTTTAAAACTGCGATTGATGGTTATCAAACTGCCAATCAAAACATCAAAATTAATTACCGTCAGGTAGCCCCCGCTGACTATGAAGAAACGCTGATTGATGCTTTGGCCAGTCAGCGCGGTCCGGACATATTGATGTTCAACCATTTTTGGGTGCCGAAGCATTTTGAAAAATTTTATCCGGTGCCAGCCACTCTTTTGAATATCAAGCAATTTAAAGAGGCTTTTGCCGATGTGGCAGCCGAAGACTTGGTGCGACAAGAAAAGATTTACGGTTTGCCCCTGTGGATTGATACCTTGGCGCTTTTTTACAATAAGGATTTGTTTAATGGTGCGGGCATGGCCCTGGCACCGGCAACCTGGCAGGAATTTCAGGAAGACAGCCAGCTTCTGACTGACAAGGCTTTGACCGGAGAAATAAAAAAATCCGGCTCGGCCCTGGGCACGGCTTCCAATGTCAATAACGCTGCCGATATTCTAAGCGCGTTAATGATCCAATCCGGTTCGTCTATCACCAAAACTGACGGCCAGGCGGATTTCAATAACGAAGCCAGCCATCAGGCCCTGGCCTTTTATACGTCTTTTTCCAATCCAGCCAGCGCCTCTTATTCGTGGAATGATAATTTTGCCGACAGCCTTGACGCTTTCAGTCAGAGTAGGGTAGCGATGATTATTGATTATTCTTCCAGTCGGGACAATATTAAAAACAAAAACCCGTATTTGAATTATGGCGTTGCGTCTTTGCCGCAGCTGACCGCGGATCAAAGCAGCGTTAAAAATTACGCCGATTACTGGGCTCTGGGGGTTTCGGCTATTTCGCAATACCCGACAAACGCCTGGGACTTTATTTTCTATTTGACTGGCTATCAACAAACCAAGGAG
>Ga0116154_10004150_pt1 | contig 9896 bp, 8 predicted proteins | sample AD_UKC030_MetaG_FD_89898 | JGI IMG/M metagenome (GOLD analysis project Ga0116154, IMG submission 89898) | Active sludge microbial communities of municipal wastewater-treating anaerobic digesters from USA - AD_UKC030_MetaG | ecosystem: Engineered > Bioreactor > Anaerobic > Digestate | place: USA...
AAACTATTGTAAAATATAAGCACAATGAATGTGCTTATATTTTTTATTTATAAAACAAAAAAATGACAAATCAAATTGATTCAACTTCTCCTTTTGGGAACAATGTTGGTTCCACCGAAAAAACGCCTTCGGCGCCAGAAAATTTTTCAATTCGCACCATGAAAGATGATCTGCTGTCTTTACAAAAGGGAGTAGCGCCCGTTGCTTCAAGCAGCGCGCCTGTTGAAAAATTTTCTGAAGAAAAACCCTTTGCTGCCCCACAACCAAAAGCGCAGCAAGAACCAGCAGCTCCATCGAATTTTTCACAAGCAGCCAGCCCTTTTATGCGGGAAAGTTTACCGCAAGAAAGGTCTGCTGTTGCCCCATCAAAAACTCCGGTACCAGAAGAAGTATATTATTCAGAAAAACCAGCTACGCCTGTTGATATGGTCTATAAAATTACTTTGGGCGCAATTGTGCTTCTGGCTATCGCCATAATCGGACTTGGTGGATATTATTTTCTGGTCGTTAAAAAACAAAATCAAGCCGCGCCGGTTGTTTCACCAGTTGTTTCAAAAGAGTCCACTATAGAAGTCATGGAGGAAGAAAAACCGCCTGTTCCAGTTGCTCCCGTAAAACAAAGTCCAGCCTATCTATCTTTAGATACTGCCAGTTTATCTACCGATGAAATCAAAGCTGCCATTATTTCTAAAACAAAAGAAACAGAAATTTCGGGAGCCACCAATCTGGCGGAGTTTATCATAGTAGACACAAACAATAACCCGATATCATTTCCTATTTTTGCATTAGCTGCAAAAATAAATTTGCCAGCCACCATCTTGGATGACTTATCGGAAAAATTTTCCTTCTTTATTTATAAAGACAAGGATGCCGTCAGACTTGCCCTGGCTGTTACTGCCAAAGAAAAAAATGAGTTGCCATCTAAAATGCTCGCTCAAGAAAAAACACTTTCGAAAGATTTGGAATTTTTATTTCTTGATCTAAAACCAACTCTTACTGAAAATGTTTTTAAATCCGGAGCCTATAAAGAAGCCTCCGTCAGATTTCTAAACTTTAGCAGTCCTGCTAATACCTCTATTGACTACTCTATTTTTAAAAATACTCTACTTATTGGGACAAGTCAGTTTTCTTTACGCGCAGTTATAGATAAATTGCTTTTAGAAGATACAGCGCCCCAATCACAAGAAGCTCCTGCTTTGCCGCAATAGCTTATATTGAAAAGGTTTTTTGGTTTTTTGTGAATAACCTGTGCATAACTGCGGTTATTTGGGTTAACTTTTTTAAATAATTTATTTTAATATTTTTTGATTTTTTTGATTTTTTAAAATATTAGCCTAAAAAATATATCTATTGCCGCTTTTGCCCGCAAGAAAGCCTTTTATTACAACACAGCATTGACCAGAAGCCAATTTTTTGCTATAATTGATATATAACAAAAGTTCCTTCTCAACTTAAATCTTCTTCTTGGAACGGTAGAAGCGTTCCAATCACAATTTCCCCCTATTTGTGATTGGAACGCTTCTCACTGTTCAAGTGTTTCTTGATCAATGCATCGAGAAGCCGCCCTGATTCTAACCAGGGACCCTAAAACAAAAACAAAAATTTGGGACCTACTTAGACAAGCTATGCCACATGGCTTGCGCAAGTAGGATCCCAAAAGACTTTTTTAAAATAAAAATAAAAAATAAAAAAGTAGTTCTTTAAACCACTCAAAGGCAAAAAGCCAGAGAACGGTAGAAGCTAAAATATTAGTAATAAAAGGTTAGAAACTAATATAAACCGTGTATGTATACAAAATACACTTCGAACTAAAATAACGAAATGCCTTCACCCGGGCTATACTATTTCAGCGTAGAGTGTTGATACATACATAACACTCGGCGCTGTTCGCCATTTATTATATAATTGGGCGCTTTACAGCGCCGGGTTTCCATACCTTATCTCTTAAGAGAAATGCTAGTGTGAAATCCGGTTTTACCTTAACACTTCTTTTAAAAACATTCCGCTTAATGCGGTTTTTGTTTTAATTTATGTTTATGGGCATTTTTAGAAAACAGGAAAATCTTTCCTTGGGCGTTCGCGGAGAAAAAGCCGCGGCCAATTATCTAAAAAAGTGTGGCTATAAAATATTAGCTACTAACTTTTTCAACCCGAAAGGCCGTCGCTTGGGAGAAATAGATATCATCGCTAAAGACGACAAAGACCTTGTTTTTATTGAAGTAAAGACCCGCAAGGCTTTTTTTGTTAACACGATTTTGCCGGAAGAAAGTGTTACTCGTTCAAAATTGTATAAACTTAATAAGACAGCTCATTTTTATTTATCCAAAAACAGCCTGCTGGATGCCTCTTATCGGTTTGACGCGCTGGCTGTTTTGGCTAATCCTGAAAATAACCATTGTACGATTAAACATTTTAAGAATATTTTTCTTTAAATTATGGACTTTTTAACTTTTTTCTGCTATATTTAACCTGTTATTTGAATAGATATTTAATTTTTAATAAAAGTCACCCACTGGTGAAAAAATAAATTTATGGCTCTTGACAAACAAACCCTGCTCGAATTAAAAGAAAAGCTTATTCAAGAAAAAACTCAATTAAGAGAAGAATTGGGACGCATAGCTAAGCCTATAAAAAATACTGATGATTTTGATACTAAGTTTGACGAAATTGGCACCGGAGAAGATGAAAATGCCTCTGAAATTGAAGAATATGCTGACAACTTAGCCTTAGAAACCAATCTAGAAAGCCAGCTTAAGGATATTGACATAGCACTGGAAAAAATCGAAAAGGGAGATTATGGAAAATGCGAAAAGTGTGGCGCTGAGATTTCTCTTGAGAGATTAAAAGCTTATCCAGCAGCTAAAAAATGCACAAACTGTTAATTTTCCTATGTTTAAAAGCCTTAAAAACAGCTATTTCTTAAAGGGGGGTGCTTTTTTGGGCTTATTTATTATTATTATTGATCAGCTTTTTAAATATAAAATCCGCCAAAGTGGCGGATTTTATTTGTGCAATAGCGGCATATCTTTTGGAATACAATTACCTATACCCGCTTTTTGGCTCATCCTTGGTCTTTTTTTATTACTTTTAGTGATTTATTTTATTTTTTTCCACAAACAAGCCTTCTCTCAAAATTTCTTATTTTTAGGCTTAAGTTTAATTATGGGTGGTGCCTTGTCTAATATTTCAGATCGCTTCTTTTTTGGTTGTGTTTTGGATTATATTTCTATTTTTAAAAATTTTTTTCCTATTTTTAATGTCGCCGACGTGGGCATTTCCAGCGGATTATTGTTTATTTTATTTTCTTTAACCAGGAAAGCCCCTGAAATTTGTTAACAAGTTGTGAATAACCCCTGTTTTTCACCCCACCTGCTGTTAATAACACCCTGTTTTTTATGTGTATAAAAATAACACCTATATTGTTTTTAAAAAAACACCCCCTTATCCATCTAAAAATGACGTATAATGTTTGTTTTATGCACACCTAAAAAGTGGAAATAGTTCTTTATCTTTGGGATTTTTTGCGCACTATCAACATTTTTCAACAACACTAATAATAATAAATCTTTATTAAATTTAAATACTTATAATTAAACTAGTATAAATCTATAAAATATGGTATTATTTTTATATAATAAAAAACTTTTTTATGAAAACAAAAGAATTTGTTTTAAGTACGGTTTTTATTTTAAGCATATTAATTATATACGCACTCTTTCCAGCGCTGGATGTTTTTCAACAACTTATAGTAATGATTATTTTTTTAATAATTATACCAATATTATTTAATAAGTTTATTTTAAAAAAAGATTTTAGCGCTTTTGCGCTTAGGATTGGCGACTGGAAACAGGGATTATTTTGGGGAGGCATAAGTATTGTTGCGGGCGGCTTATTATTATTTTTAGCTATATATTTTTTTGGTCTGTTTGGGGGTAAATACGGGGTACCAAAAATGATAACTAATAATTTTGGGAAATTTATTTATTATGAGTTTATATTAGTATTGCCGGTTATTTTTTTATATGACTTTTTTTTCCGAGGCTTTTTACTTTCTATTTTTAAAGAAAAAATGGGTTATTGGGCTATAGTTATCCAGGCGGCACTTTTTTTATTTCTCGTTATAATTTCAGGGTCCCTTTCTTGGCTAATGACTGTTTATTTGATAAGCGCACCACTAGCTGGATTAATTTTATATAAAAGCAACTCTCTTATTTATTCAACACTGTTTCAATTTATATTAATTACTGGATTAGATGCTATTTATATATATTTAATAAAATACTTTTAATTTATTTTTAAAAATATGTTTAAACACAGAAAAAATAAAAAAATTCTTGCATATGTTTGTGGGGTGGGTCTATTTTTTACCCAAACATTTCCCCTGGGAGCGCAAGCTGCCAACACAATTGGTTCAATTTCTGATCCCAGTACTGGGTCGGTGAACTTTGACACGCTTGATGATGAGATTGGGAATATAGATAAAAAATCTAGCGCCATAAACCCCCTGGTTAAAATCTCCTTTTCCTCAACAGACAATTTTAAAGGCGGGTCTAGTGTAACGGGAAAGGCTATAACACAGGGATTTTCCGATGAAAAACCTATTTATTACACCTGGTATTTAAAAAGGGCAGATTGTGGATTAACAGAAAGTTGGTGGAAAACAGAAACCTGGTGTGAGGAAAACTACCTAGACGCAGACGCCATAGAAGACTGCAGGGATGAAAAAGCTAAAGAAACAAATCAAAGCAAAATTGAGGCTTGTGATTTAGACGGCGATGAATTAATAACACCCAATGATTGGAAAATAGCGGCCACTAGAGCAGTTATTAAAAGAGAGGCTGGAAAGTTTGGTTCATCAGCCACGGGCATAAAGGCAGAGCCATCGGTTACTGATGAAAATGAAGGCTGGATTAAAAATTTTAAAAGAGACAATAATGGTGACTTAGAACAGCACAATGATGAGGATGCACCCAATTGTTATATGTCAGCGGAAGAGAGTGGAACAACGTATGAGCTAAGAAATGCAAAAGTTTCTTTTAGCGGTACTTGTCCATCTGGACACCACCCTGCCTGTGTGGAAGCAACCACCGCCTCCTGTGACGTGCTTAATTCAGTATATCCCACAACTGATCAAGATTGCCCACCATGGATTGAGGAGTCTGATCCAGCCTATGATCCTGACCTTTGCACAGATCCAGTGGAAAAGACAATCTCCGGGAGTTTTAGTGTTTGTGCCGCCAATTCAGATGAAGAAGACGCTGAGTCTGTGTTTGGGTGCACCATAGAAAACGAGGCTGACTTGGAAGACTATGAAGCAACCCTAAGCTGCCGGGAAGGCAGTGGGACACCTATTTGTCTTGAAGATGATGGAATTATGAACTTAATGGACACTGATGATACAGATGCTGATCCAGATTCAATTTTGGGAGTGATAACCTCAATGCCAGGGACCAATGCTGAAAATGAGACCGATGGAATTTGTAGCGCCTTAGCTGAAGCAAACACCAACACACAAACCGGTTATGATGATACAGACCCGGAATATTATCGTGTTGCCCCACCAAACTTTTTTAGTACAGCCAAAACACTTAATGAAAGCTGCTCTTACTTAGTGGATGGCCTAGTTAATGGCATAACCCAAGATAGAACTGTTTCGATACAGGGAGCCACTGAAGTATATACCGACACCATACCGGATGGCACAACTATTGCAGAAGGAGATTCAACCTTGCAGCCAACCTGCTCGTTTACAAAAGACGTCAATTTATGCAAACACCTTTTTCCATATTTCCCAGAAAAAAATATAAGCACCAAAAAGGTTACAGTTGATTTGAATGATAATGATAGAGCTGGCGACGGAGATTTTACTGATAAGGAGAGAACGTTTTGGGGAGCTGATTCTGCTGATAATGCTAACAATGGCGACACGATATCAGACAAAGATGAAACCCTGATCATAGGAAAAGGATTGGATAAATTTACTTGGCTATATGCAGACGGTGATGAGGTTGGGGTAGCAGTAGAAGGCACAACTTTTTTACCAACCGATCACCAAGATTCATCAACCAAGATTATGTGGGCATTTTCAAATGGAACTTGTTCTGCGCTGGAAGAGGAGAAGGATGATATTGAAAATGGGCGCCGGGCTTTTTATAAGGAAGGCAGTGTAAACATATTAACTAGCAATTTTGATCTAGATAGGTGTCTTGAAGAAAATTTAGTTGATCCAACCACAAATGAATATGGGATAGGCGAAATGACAATTGGTCTTTCAGCAAATCCAGAAAGCCCGCTTAATGATCCGGGTGGCAATGGAGACACGCTCACGGTAGCGGCTGGAATACAAAACGTGAGTGATTCGGGCAGTGTTTATTATGAGTGGAGCATAGAAAAAAGCGAAGACGGAATAATTACTCCTAATGATGACACATCATGGACCGACATAACCACGGACATGATAAAAAAATATGGCAGCATAAAAAATTCCGACATAGTGGGAATAGGCAAAAATAAGATAAATATTTCATTAAATCTACCGGCTAATCTAGTGGATCCAGACGGAGAAGGAGCATTTTATTTAAAAATAAGAGTGAAAGCAACAGAAAGCTCTGACAGCAACAACGAAACAACCCAGGGCTCAATTACAATAAGAGTGCGACAGCAAGAAAATAAATTAATGGCCTATTCTGTAGTGGTTTCAGCGGACGGAGAAATGAAGATGGATAAAAGTGGTGGCGCTTTTTGTGATTCAACCAGTGGAACAGCCTGTGAGGTTGCTGAAAATAAAATTATAGGAGTAGAGCTTCCTAAAAATGACGACGATACTTTAACCGGCGTTTCGTGGATGGTTAATAACCACTCCATGTCATGCACAAGCGATATGTCTGAAGATTGTAGTGAAGGCAATGTTTTAATTTTTCCTGTTTTGGGAGAACCAGGAGAAGCAATTAATGTTATAGGTAAAGGATTGAGCAAAAAAACAGGGGGTGTTGTTGAGGTTAACCTTTATTTTTTAATTGTCGAACCACAGCTCACAATAACTACAACCGATACTGCAAAAGTTTGGCCAAAACTCATGGGATTTTTTAAAGATACAGAAAATGGGAAAACCGCAGATTATAGCTCCTATGTTTTTGAAACAAATACCGGCAATGAGGTTACTTTAAGGGCGGACACCTCAGGCATTTGGGGGTATTTTGGGCAAACCTTCGAGTGGAGTGTAGATGGTGAATCAGATGATTCATATGGAAACACCACATCATTTTCTGCAGACAAAGAGGTTGGAGACAGTTATAGCGTATCAGTAGTAATGGAAGAAGACCGAACAGAAGAAAATTCTAAAAAGATAAACTATTTACGCAAAGCCCTTTATAATAATTGGGGAGTTAGTGTGGATGACCTGGGCGACGAAAGTATGGCTGCGTCTGTGCAAGTTAATGTTGTGGATAATACCTATCAAACAGTAAGCGATTCTGGAAAAGGAGGTCTCTTTGCTAGCTTGGCAATCAACCTGCCAAAGCAGCTTATGTTTTTATTTAAGATTGCTTTAACCGGTTTTGTGCTGATGTTTTCAATGGGTATAATTTTTGCTGTTATTCCAGAGCCCCTTTTTGAAAAAAGGGAAGAAAACCCGATTATCTAAAACGTTTATTATCAATAAACACACACCAAAAACCAAAAATGAAGCTACATAAGATTAAAAAAATACTAGCCATAAGCGCTATTAGTTGTTTGATGGCGTTTGCAATAAGCAGTTCTGCTTCAGCCGCACTTGAATATAAAATGCTGGAAGGACTGCCGGGATTTTATCAAAAAGACACTACAGCTCCCGACCTTCCGGATTTAATCGTGGCTATCTATAAATTCGGAATCTGGACAGTGGGTATTGCTGGACTTCTAATGATGACTATCGGCGGAGTTATGTATATGGGCAGTGCAGGCAACAATGCTGCCGCCCAATCGGCCAAAGGAATCATTACCGATGCCCTGATAGGTATCATAGCTGCTCTAACGGCCTATCTAGTTATGTATGTTATCAATCCGGATTTGGTTAAGGTAAACCTCAGTAATTTAGTAAGTGTAACAGCGGAAGAAAGTGCGGCAAATACGGCAACGACAACCCCCGCAGCCACAGTTTCTGGAGGGACAACTGGCGGAACTGATGTTGCTACGCGGACTAAATTAGCTGCAGCAGGTATTAAAGTTAATAAATTAAATTGTAAAAGCACTACAGAAACAAATTGTACAAGCCTGGCTGGCCTAAAAACATCAGCTGTAGACAATCTAATAAAACTAAAAAAGGATTGCGGAACAAGTTGCAATGTGATGGTAACAGGAGGAACAGAAGGAGGGCACTCTTCGCATAGCACAGGGGATAAGATTGATTTAAGAGTTGACCAATCAGTAAAGAATTTTCTCCTAAAAAACAAAAATAATCTAAGCAGTTATGGAATAAAACAAATTTGTGCTACCGATGCAGATGCTAGTTTAAGATACAACTGTACTACTAAAGAAAAAACGCCTCATTATCATGTGGCTTTTGGCAGTTAATTTTTATGAAAAAAGTTTTAATAATATCCTTGGTTTTGCTTGGTATAACGCTATTTTTTTTAGGCGTGTATAATTTTGTGTTCAAAAAAAGCACACCGAGCAGTTCTGAGCCAATAGTGCAAACAGATCCAGAAAAAAACGAACAGGAAAAAATTATTCAAAAAAAATCTGAAAAAATAATGCCCGTTTCTAAACAGCCAGTAATAGGCAAGCCTATTTTTGATAAAAAAAATGAAACCATTACCTATTATTCGGCTAAAGACGGCACGGTTTGGTCGGTTCAAGCAGATGGCAGCAAAGAAAGCCAAATAGCAGATACGGAACTAGCAGGGCTTAAAAATGTTTTTTGGGCCAATGGCGGAGAAAAAGTTATAACCGAATTTAAAAAAGGCAACAATAGTTCTTTCTATTTCTACAACCATAAGGAGAAAAAAGGTTTTCCATTGAAAGATGGACTCGATACAATTGCTTGGGATTCCGCCGGTACTAAAATTTTTTATAAATATTATGACGCTAGTTCTAACAAAAGAACACTGAATATTTCTAATCCTGACGGCAGTGAATGGCAAAGCCTAACCGAGTTAATAGACAGGGATGTTTTAATTGCTCAAATTCCTTCAACCTCGCTGCTTTCATTTTGGAACGCGCCCAAAGCCCGAGAAAAAACCTATTTCAAGGCGGTAGACATGACCGGTGGTGAACCTCATCTAATTCTAAGCAACAGATTTGGGGCAGATTATTTGTGGGCTCCTAATGGTAAACAGGCCCTGGTGAGTTCTCTAGCAAACAGCGAGAGCAAAATGGTTACATTAGGACTCATAACGTCTGAGGGAAATTACACAGAACTAAACATTCCAACGCTAGTTTCTAAGTGTATATGGTCTAATGACAGCAAAACAATATACTATGCATTGCCTGGAGATATTCCAGGCGAAGCAATTATGCCCGATGATTACCAAAACAATAAATTTACAACTAAAGATACTTTTTGGAAAATAAATATCGAAACCGGGAAAAAAGAAAGGATAGTTGAAATAAATGATATTGCGAAAGATTATGATTCCGATAGACTGTTTCTTTCTGCTAACCAGGGCTACTTATATTTTGTAAACAGAATTGACGAAAAAATTTATCTTATAAGGCTATAATGAGAAAAGATAGCGCGTCTTGCTTTTATAAACGAGTTAAAACTCACACGCTAACAACCAAAAATGAACCCAATCAAGATAAAAAAAATACTAGCTATAAGTGCTGTTAGCTGCTTGCTGGCCTTTGCAATAAGCAGCTCTGCTTCAGCCGCATTTGAGTATAAAATGCTGGAAGGCCTACCCGGATTTTATCAAAAA